>Ga0216301_1000311_pt1 | contig 13331 bp, 9 predicted proteins | sample 4hB_Boncat_minus_FD_156203 | JGI IMG/M metagenome (GOLD analysis project Ga0216301, IMG submission 156203) | Terrestrial sediment cell enrichment communities for BONCAT metagenomics from Utah, United States - 4hB_Boncat_minus | ecosystem: Environmental > Terrestrial > Deep subsurface > Rock...
GCCGTGCGCTTCGAGGATCGCGGAGAAGGGCGTTCCTTCCTCCAGCTCCTGGCGGATCTGGCTGGCCAGCGCCGGGGCGGGCGGCGTCCGGAAGGCGGGGGCGATGCCGGTCTCCTCGATCGTCTCGCGGATCGCGGCGACGCGGGCGGCGGCATGTTCGAGCCCCACGCCGAACCACTCCGCCGCCAGATGGTCGTCGGGATCGATCCGCCCGCCGGGGAAGACGAGCGCTCCGGCGGCGAAAGCCATGTCGCGCGTGCGCTCGATCATCAGCAAGTGCGGCGGCCCGCCGGGAGCCTCGCGCATCAGCACCAGCGTCGCGGCGGGGATCGGATCGGGAAGCTCGCTCACGCGGGCGGGATAGGCGCGGGCGTCCACGGCGGCAAGGAGCGCGGCCTCAGCCGGACTTCAGCTCGATGCGGACGGTCTGGACGCCCTCGGCGACCGAGACTTGCGTGACCTTCAGTTCGTCGCTTCGGTTGATGATGCTGACCGAGCCGTCGCGCTCGAGGTGCGCTTCCTCCACCTTGGCGGGATCGGTGATGCCCTTCTCGCGGAGCGCTTCGTGGAGGTCGCGCTGCGTCATGTGCGCGCCGCGAAGCGCGGCCTCATCGACTTGGCCATCGCGGATGAGGAGGCTGCTGCTGCCTTTGATCATCTGGCCGAAGCCGTGCCAGCGGACCGCTATTCCGGAGAAGAGCCAGTGCAGGGCGACGATCGCGGCGATTCCGGCCGATGCCGGGAGGAGCGGCGCATTGCCGGTGATGGCCCGGCTGGCCACCGAGCCGACGATGATTCCGACGACGACGTCGAACGCGCTGGCGCTGCCGAGGAAGCGCTTCTTGGCAAGCCGGATGAAGGCAAGCGTGACGATATAGATGACCAGAGCGCGCATCGCCACCTGGCCGGCGCTCAGGTCTTTCGCGTCCTCGCCCACGCCCAGCGCCATGGTCCAGAGGCCTTGAAACTCCATCGGTCACCCCTTTTGACGTTCGGCGGGGTTGAACGAAGCTCGGCAGGGAAAGGTTCTCGCCCGAGCTTACCGACCGGCGGTCGCACCAGGGGAAAGTCGCCAAACTGTCGTTCGTCGGCGAAAACGTAAAGTCGTCGAACGACGGCTTGCGGCGAAGTTGCGCCGACCGTCCTTAGTTCCCGCCTGTTGGCTGGAGGGCGATTATGCATCGGCGTGCGCAAGGGTGGATGTCGGTTTCGAAGGCAGGAGCCGCCGGGATGATCAAGGCGTGCGCGCTCGCCGCGCTGCTCGCTGGACCGCTGACAGGCTGCACGACGGCGAATGGCGCCGTACGGAACGCTGCCACGGCGCGAGACGCGCCCGCCGTGCCATTCAACTCGAACTTCTGGAGCTACTGGACTCACTATTGGACGACCTGGCTTCCGGATCATCCGGTGTACGAGATGATCGAGCTCACGGCGTATGAGAACCCCAAGAACCCGTCAGACGTGCTGGTCCGGGTCTTCCTGACGGAACGCACCGGCGGGAAGCGCCAATATTATTATCTGAACAAGGAAGATGAGGTCAGACGGGCGAGAGCGACCGCCTTTTTTCGTGAAATCGACTTTAAGCGCAGCGGTCCGGCCGGCGGACCACAGAACCTCGAGGTGAGCTTCAGGGACAAGGACGGCGTGCCTATCCAATGGAAGATCAGGTTTGGACCTGAGGCGGTGCTGAGGGAGCGCAGCGCGGAGCTGACCCCCAGCATTCACAGCCTCGGAGGCATACTGCTCTTCGCGCTTCGCACGCGGACGGTCGACACTCACGACGACAGCGTCCTGTTCGGCGGCGTCGACTATGCGGCGAAGAATGCGGCTGACGATCGCACGCCAGGCACGCGCAGTTGGTTCAGCCCCGAATATTACAGCGCGGTTCTCGTGCACGGCCGAAACTCGTTCGAATGGAAGAATGCCATGCTGACCAATACCTGGGGTCGCACATTCACCCCCGCGCGAACGAAGAATGGCAGGATCTACCGCAGCCAGCTGCTGAGCCCCGAGAATTTTGTCGAGTTTGAGACCGACCGAGCCGGGCAAATCCGTACCTACTCCCACTTCAGCCGCGGCCATTCGCTAAATTTCACGTTCCGGCCGGCGGTCCCGACCGTGGCGCGAGCTCGCAATGGTCAGGTGATCCGCTTCAGCGTCTCCTTCGACAGCCGGTCGCCGCTGATGACGGGCGGTGTGCGGATTCACAAAGACAATCCCGACGCGATGGTTCTGGAGTGGATACCGGCGGGACCCGCCTGGGCAATCGGCCGCAACTTCTGGTCCGTGTTGCGCCTGGAGGGGCAGGGATACGAATTGACGACGACAGAGAAACGTCCTGCAGTGTTCCCACAGGCTGCGGCTCCGCTTCCTATTCCGCCGAAATGAAAGCGGCTCCCGGCATCGATTTTAGGGCGTGGTGGCCGTCGACCAGGGGGGACCTTGCCGCCACATTTCCGCCAGCGCCGGCCAGTAACGCCGTCCTACCGGCACGCGCCAATGGCCCAGGCCAACCTCCGTTCGGGTGAGCCGGTCTACCCTGCGTAGGTTGACGGCGAAGCTCTTGTGCACGCGAACGAAGCCAAGCGGGCGAGACTTTTCGAGCAGCCGCTTCAGGCTCTCTGAGGCAAAGAGGCTGCAGCCGCAGCAGACGATATGGGTGAAGTCCCGCTCCGCCTTCAAATAGATTACGTCAGCGACGAGGACTCGCCGCGTTTCGTCTGCGACCCGCACGAAAATACAGTCGCCTTCGGCAGCGGTGGGCGCTGATGGCGCGGCAGGGCTGGGGCCGGGGGCGAGGTGCACGCTGGGGCTCTTCTTTTCCCTGCGGAGCAACGCGCCCAATCGAATAAGGAGGAAAAAAGCCGCCGTCGTCGCAGCGTCGACGAGCCCGTAGTAGACGCCTTCGCCGTTGATTGGCCCCGTTCGGAAAATCTCAGGCTCCACAACGGCTTCGTTGATCAACGTTCCGGCCGCGATGGCGACGCATGATAGCGCGGCGAAGGAACTGAGGTCCTGCCGCGCCAGCCGGTCGAACTGGTGGAAGCCGATCAGCCATCCGATTCCGACGTTGTAGAAGGTGTAATATAATTGCTGCGAAACGGGGGCTTCATCATAGTTGGGCTGGACGGTGAACGTCAGCACCAGCGATGTGAGCCAAACCAGCAGGATGCACAGAACGTCGAATGTGACGGAGGCCCGCCGGTCCGATGCAAGCTCTTGCGTCGGCGATCGCGCGACAAGCGCGGCTCGAGGAGTCGAACTCATTAACTTCTCCGTCTCACCCGGACGTATGCCGAACCTAGCTTACAAGGGAGCGCTGCGTTCGCAAGCGCTCGGGGAGCGAACCCCTACCTCCGCAAGGCTCTCGATCTAAGCTTCAGCCACCGCGTCCTCAGGGAAGCAGGGTCTGTTTGTCCCTGAGGTGGAGATAGGTGTCGTCAAAGCCGCCGGCGACCTCCAGCTTTTTCCAGTCCGCGACGGCGACGTATTTCTTGCTCCGGTCGATGAGGCCGCGCTCGTCGAGCTCGCGGAGCGTGCGGTTGACGTGGACTGCGGTGAGGCCGGTGGCGTCGGCAAGTTGCTCCTGGGTCATCGGAAGCTCGAAGCTCAACCGGTCGCCGAGGCCGATCGCTTCGAGCCGGAGCCCGAACTCGCACAGCAGGTGGGAGAGCCGAGCGGCGGCCTCGCGGCGTGCGATATTGGCGATCCATTCTCGGAAGACCGACCCGTCGACCAGGGTGTCGTGCCACATTGCGAGGCCGACGTTCGGAAAGGCGAAGGCAAGCCGCCTTATCTCATCGACCGGAATGAAGGCCACGGTGGCGCGGGTCAGCGCCTGCACGCTGTGATCGGCGACCCCCAGGAGCGAGTTCTGGAGATCGACCATGTCGCCCTTCATGTGGACGGCGCTGATCGATCTGGAGCCGTCGACCAGCACCTTCTGGCGAAAGGCGAAGCCCTCGACGAGGAGGCAGGAGTGGTTCGGCCTGTCGCCTTCGCGGACGAGGTAGCGGTTAGGGAGAACGTCTTCGATCTGGTGCGGCAGATCGAGCACCGCCTGCTGCTCTTCCGGCGTGAGCGGGCGCCAGAGCTGGAGCTTCTTCACGAATGGGGACATCGTGTGCTGGGCGGGGCTGCTCATCGCGCTCTCCTGTGGCGAGAGCGCTGCGCGTCCCTCAGTCACTGGAGGCCTTAAAAAAGCCAGCGATTCCGCATCTTAACATAAATACCGGGGGGGCACTAACATATAAACGGACGATGCGCATTTCAGCTAGGGGCGCTTCGCGCGCCGCTCAATTGAGGTGCGCGTCGCCTCGCGAGAAGGCATCGGCGGGAGAGGCCAGCGCTGCATGGGCTCCCGCGAGGCCCGCCGTCGGATCGGCAGCCGGCTCGGCTCCGAACGCGTCGTAGATCATGCGCGCGGCCGTTGCGATCACGCCCGGCCGATTTTCTCCGCCCCGGCCGAAGAAGGCGACGGCGATCCGGCGGCCGGTCGGCGTGGTGAGGAAGCCGACGTCGCCGGTGTAGCCGGAAAGGGTGCCCGTCTTGTTCTCCACCATGGCGCCCGGCGGAAGGATGCCGCGGATCCGGTTCGAGCCGGTCCTGCAGCGGCGCATCATGTCCAGAAGGATCGACCGGCTCTGAGGCTTCAGGGCGCTTCCGCCGTCGATCAGTCGAAGCAAGCCGAGCATCGCGGTCGGCGTGCTCGAATCCCGGACGTCCCGAAGATCGCGGCGCGCTGCGAGCAGCTGGGCGATTGTCCGGTCCACCCTGATCCCAGCGAGGCCATGCCCGCGCAGCCACTGGTCGACCGGCTGCGGACCGCCCAAAGTTGCGAGCAGCAGGTCGGTCGCCCTATTGTCGCTGCGCACGATCATCGCGTCCATCAGGGCGCCCGCGGCCGACGCTCCGACCTGGTCGTCGAGGGTACGGCGACCGGCATCGACCTCCGCCAGATAAGCCGCCGCGACCGCGATCTTCATCGTGCTCGCCATCGGAAAGGCCTGGTTGCCGTTAAAGCTGATGCTTCTGCCGGTGCCGAGGTCCATCGCCGCAATGCCGTATTCGCCGGGATTTTCGGTGGCAATCGTGGCCAGCCGCTGCTCGAGCAGCTGAAGCTTGTTCGGGAGCTCGGCAGCGGCGGGTTGGGCCGAGAAAGCAAGGAGCCAGGCAAGCAAGGCAACAAACCGCATTCACACTCTCCCGTCGGACGTAGCTGGCGGCTTGGCCCCCACCCGCAGTGCAGCAGCTTACATGGCATCTTTTCAACGCGTTACTAGGGCAAATCGCTTCGCGTCGCGCGCAGCGCTCCGTTCGTCCGGTTTCGGGGCGACATGCGCGGATTGCGTTACCGGTTCCGGAGCAGGCGCCTCGCTTTTGAGACGCGCGTCCTCCATAGTTATGCTCAGCCAAGGGACGAAGCCGCTGAAAAGGCAGCGCTCCCGTTCAGGTGGCTGCATATAAAGAAACGAACGATGTTCACGCACCTGCTCTTCACTTCCGCCGCAGCCCTTTCGCTCTCGGTCTTTGGGCGTCCGATCCAGCCGATCGAGCCGGTTCCCGTGCCCCCCAGCATCCAGCAGGGCGTGGACCTCATCTACGTCGATCCCGAGATCGCTCCTGCCCTTCGCAAGCGAGACCAGCTGCTGAAAGAGATCGGGTTCGACGGCGAAATGGGCGCTCCGATCGACCTCGTAGCGCCCATCAGCCCGATCTACACGGCCCTGAGGCGCGGCCTCTCACGCTACCGCGCCGACTGGTCCGGCCTCCCGCAGGTTGAGATCCCCGCCGGTGCGGCACTGAAGCCCGGGAGCAAGGGGGACAGGGTCGCTCTCCTGCGCGAGCGGCTGGGCGCCCAACCGGGCGCCGCTTTTGACGAAGAGCTCACAAAGGCGGTCCGGGGTTACCAGAAGATCCACGGGATCAAGGCGGACGGCATTGCCGGCGAGGGCACGATCGCCTCGCTGAACCTCGGCGCGGAGCATTACGAGCGATTGCTGATGCTCAATATGGAGCGGGCCCGGCGGCTTCCGGGATCAGACGATCGCGGCCGATACATCCTGGTCGATGCCGGAGCGGCGCGCGTCTATTTGTTCGAAGATGGCAGGATCGTGGACAGCATGAAAGCCATCGTCGGCAAAGCGGCCTCTGCGACGCCGATGCTGGCGGCCCTGGTGCGCTACGCCAGCGTCAATCCTTACTGGAACGTGCCGTCCGATCTGGCGCAGACCTTGGTTGCGCCCAAGGTGCTCGCGGAGGGTCTCCGGCACCTCGCCGACGAGCGCTACGAAGTGCTGTCGGACTGGAGCGACGATGCGGCGGTGGTCGATCCCGTTACGATTGATTGGGCCGCGGTCGCGGCAGGAACGACCGAGGTGCGCATCCGCCAGCTTCCCGGGCGCGGCAATTCGATGGGGGCGATCAAGTTCATGATGCCGAACGACTATGGCATCTACCTCCACGACACGCCGGACAAGGCGCTCTTCCAGAAAGACGACAGGTGGCTCAGCAACGGCTGCGTTCGCGTCGAGGACGCGCAGAAGCTTGCCAAGTGGCTGTTCGGAGCGATGCCGAAGGGCAAGGAGCCGAATGTCGAGGAGGACGTCGCGCTGCAGAAGCCGGTGCCGGTCTACATCAGCTACATGACCGCCGGCGTCTCGGAGGAGGGGGTCCAGTTCCGGAAGGACCCGTATGCGCGCGACGCGGCTTTGCTCGCCCGCTACTTTCCAGGCTCCACGCCGCGAACACTCGCCAGTTCGGAGAAGGCGGAAGTTGGTGGAGCCGAGGGGAACTGAACCCCTGACCCTTACAGCGGCCTCAAGAGGAGGTTCGCCATGCCCGTATAGGGCCGGTTCTCCCACTCGATGCTGTAGCGCTCCGACCGGCAGAAACCTTCGAACGCGGCGCGCTGCCCATCATCGACCTCCACGAACATGCCCGGGCGGCGGCGGGCGATGGTCTGCGAGAGACCCTTTAGGACCTCCATCTCCAGCCCCTCTACGTCGATTTTGATGAAGCCTACCGGCTCCTCTGCTGGGATCAGTTCGTCGCCCGCCCGAAGCTCGATCGGCCCGTTACCTTCGATCAACTTCGCGCCGCCCAGATTGATGATCGGGTCGGGCACATGGACCGAAGCATGGCCGCTGCCGCCGGCAAGGCCCACCGGGAAGTGGCGGACGGTCTGAGCCAGATCGTTCAACGCTATGTTGCACCGGAAGATGGTGTACGCCTCCACATTCGGCTCGAATGCGAGCACGCGCGGGGCCTTCAGGATCTTGGCGGCGAACATGCTGTGGTTGCCCACATTTGCTCCGACATCGACGAACGTGCCGCCGCGATAGGCCGAGCGGATGACCTTGAGCTCGTCCGCGGCGTAGAACTGCCCTTTCAGGTGATGGCCCTGGATCCAGTCGACGGCATTTCGAACGAGGAAGAGGACCGCCTCGCCGTCATAATCCACGCGGGCAATCGCCGGCCGCTCGATCCGCTCGCTGGCTTCGCGCCACAGAATCTCCACGCCGGCACGCCAAGGCTCCTGGCCGCGGATGTTCCGTATATCGAGACCAGCCCGTTTCAGGGCGGAGCGGGCCAGGCGAAGCGGGGCGACGACAGCTTTTCTCACGGGGCCCGCCTAGCAGTTGGTGCCGAATGAGCGCCAGCCAAACTTTTCTCCCGTTCCGGATACTGAAGCTGGCGAGCGGCCGGCTACAACCAGGCGGACGGGTCCTGCCGGCAGTGCCGAACGCCCGCTCGAGCTTGGGTGGGTGCGCCGCCGTGCCTCCGGATCGGAAACGCGGCGGTGGCCTTGCGCGCCGTCCATTCCGTTCAGCGCCTCCTCGACCGGCAGAAGCCCCATCCCGACAGCCGACTGCCCGGTGCAGCAGTCGTTGACGGTCCTCTTTGGGTCAGGCGCAGCGTGGGTGGCCAATGGAGCTTCAACCCAGAAGGAAGATGGGCACCACAAATCACGGGGTAACCGCCTTGGCGCCCGGGCGCCGCGGATCGTCTCCGCCCAGGAACAGGCCGTTCTCGATCATGATCGATTGCGCGCTTCCCATCGTCTCGTCCGAGGTTATCCGGTGCCCTCGTGCCTTCAGTGCCGCCACGGTGTCGGGATTGAAGTTCGGCTCCACCCTCAAAGCGTCGGTATTTCCCTGGTAGATGCGCGGCTGGTGCGTCGCCTCGTCGACGTTGAGGCCGAAATCGACCATGTTCACAATCAGCTGGAGCACCGTGTTGATGATCGTGCTTCCTCCCGGAGTACCGGTGACAAGCCAAGGCTTGTTCCCCTTGAAGACGATCGTCGGCATCATCGTCGAGAGCATCCGCTTGCCCGGCTCCATCGCGTTGAGCGGCATAGGGCCGCCCCTCTTCCGCGCCTCCAGAGCCTCCTCGTGGCTGAAATTGTTCATCTGGTTGTTGAGGAGGATGCCTGTCCCTTCGATCATCACTCCCGATCCGAAGTCGGAGCCGAGCGTGTAGGTGGTGCTGACGACATTCCCTTCTGCGTCGGCGACGGAAAAGTGGGTGGTCTCCTTGCTCTCATGCCGGAAGGGATCGCCCGGCCCCATTTCCTTCGCCGGCCGCGCCTTCGTCGTTGAGATCAGCTTAGCCCGTTCGGCCGCATATGCCTTTGAGATGAAGCCTCGCACGGGGGCCTTTACGAAGTCCGTGTCGCCGAGCGCCCGGTAGCGATCCGCAAAACCGAGCTTCATCGTCTCGGCCATCAGGTGGAGCGCCGCCGCCGATCCCGTGCCGAGCGGCTTCAGCTCAAAATGCTCGAGGATGTTGAGCATGTTGAGGAGCGTGGCGCCGCCCGCGCTGGCGGGGGGCGTGGTGTAGACCCTGTACCCCCGGTAGGTGCCGACCAGCGGCTCGCGCTCGACGGCCCGATAAGCGGCGAGGTCCTCGCTCGTGATGAGACCGCCGCGGCGCGCCATGTCCGCGGCAAAGCGCCTGGCGATCTCGCCTTTGTAAAAGGCATCGGCGCCGCCCGTCTGGATCTGCTTCAGGCTCCAGGCGAGCGCCGGCTGCTTGAGCGTTTCTCCCGCTGCATAGAGACTCCCGTCCTTCTTGTAGAAGGCGGCTTTCGCGGCGGCGCTGGTGGAAAGCCTTTCCTTGCCCCAGCTGAAGACGAACGCCTCGTCGGGCGAAAGGACGACGCCTTTTTCGGCAAGCTCGATCGCCGGCTGAACGACGGCGGCCCACTTCAGCCGGCCGTATTTCCGGTGGGCCATATAGAGGCCGGCAACGGTGCCGGGAACGGAGGGAGCGAGATAGCCCCGGCTCGCCCCCTCGATCTCTTTGCCTTGTGCGTTAACGAAAAGCTCCGGCTTCGCTGCCCTTGGCGCAACGCTGCGAAAGTCGATCACATTCACCTTGTCGGTCTTCGCATCGTATACGGTCATGAAGCCGTCGCCGCCGATATTACCCGCTCGGGGGAGTGTCACCGCGAGCGCGAACCCGACTGCGACCGCGGCATCGACGGCGTTGCCGCCCCGCTTCAGAATGTCAGCGCCGACGCGGCTGGCGATCTCGTTTTGCGAGACCACCATTCCCCGCGTGCCAACGGTCGGCGAATGGATGCTCGGATATTCGAGGAGCTGCTTCTGCTGCGCGGCCGCCGGAGCGAGCGCCAGGACAAGCGAGGCCAACAGAAGGAGCAGGCGGCGCACTATCATAACGACTCCAAAGGCTGATCGGCTCAAGCCGGGCAGGCCATGTTCGAGCTTCGGGGTTTCCGGAGCGGCCGGCCGGCCAGGGTGCCGGTGGGCTTGCCCGCCTCGACGGCCACTTGCCCGTTCACCACCACCGTCTGCACGCCTTCCGCAAGCGCCGTGGGATCGTCGTAAGTCGCTTTGGCCACGAAGCGCGCCGGGTCGATCACGGCGATGTCCGCGAAATTGCCGACCAACAGCGAACCGCGCCCCTCCAGGCCGAAAACGGAAGCGGTGAGGCCGCTCGATCGGTGGACGAATTCGGCCGGGGTCAGGATCTTCCGCTCCCGAACGAACTGCTGCCAGCGAAGCGCGAAGCTGCCGAACTTGCGCGGGTGGCCGTCCACCGCGTCCGAGCTCGCCACCACCCAGGGCTGCCGGGCAAAAGCTTCGATGTCGGCGGCAATCATGTTGAACGATGCGATCGGAGCATCGCCTTCCTCGTTGAGAATTCGGGTCGCGGCGGTGAGCGGATCGACATTCCACTCGCGCGCCACCGCGTCGAGGCGGCGGCCCTCATGCTTGCCGCCGATGATCAGCAAAGTGTCCGCGCCTCCCCGGCGACGCAGATTGTCCGCCATGTCGGCTCGAAGCCGCGTTCGAAGCGCGGGGTCGGCGAGCCGGTTGCGGAGCTCGGCGCGCCCGCCCTCCATCGCCCAGCGCGGCACGAGCGCGCTCGAGATGCGCGTGCCCGACGCGGTCCAGGGATATTGATCCGCCGTTACACGAAGCCCAGCCTGGCGCGCGGCCGCGATCTTGGCGATGATCGCCGGAGCCCTTCCGTGCACGTCCACCCCGAGCGCCTTGATGTGCGCGATATGGACAGGGAGCCCCGCCGACCGGCCGATCGCCAGCGCTTCATCGACGGCGGCTTCAAGGCCAATATTGTCGGATCCTTCATCCCGGAGGTGGCTCTCATAGACACCGCTGCGGGACGCCGCTTCCGCCGCGAGCGCGGTGACCTCAGGCGTCTTCGCAAAGCTCTGCGGCGCGTAATAGAGGCCTGTCGAGAAGCCCAGGGCGCCAGCGCACATGCCGCGCGCAACGATCTGCCTCATCCGCCCGAGCTCGGCCGCATCGGGCGCACGCGCGGAATCCCCCATCACCTCCCGCCGCACGGGACCGAAGCCGACGAACGTGGCGACATTGACGCCGGTGCCGCCCCGGCCTGCGAGCGTCTCGAACTGCCTCATGTCGCCGCCGCCGTCATTGCCGACGAAGACGGTGGTGACTCCCTGCATCAGGTGGTTGAGAACCGCCCTGCGCGACGCGTCGGGCGCGGAGAGATCTTCCGCCGAGTGGGTGTGGGGATCGATGAGGCCAGGTGCGACGATCAGCCCGCTCGCATCGATCGTGCGTTTGGCAACGAGGCGGGCGCGCGCCGCATCGCCGACGAAGCTGATCCTGTCCCGGATAATGCCGATGTCCGACCGCTGAGGTCCCACGCCGGTGCCGTTGATGACGGAACCGCCGGCGATCAGCAGATCGACGGCCGGTCGCGGAGCATCGAGCGAAGCGCAGCTTCCTACGAGTCCCGCCGAGGCCAAGAGCGCTGCCAACCGCGGCGCGAAGGGGCGTGGAGACCGCATTCCCTCAGAACTTCTTCGAGAGTTCGAAATAGGTGAAGCGCCCGATCGCGTTGTGGAGCGAGCCGAGGAAGCCGAAATTGTTCGAGTAGAGCGGCGGCTCCTTGTCGAAGATGTTGCGAGCGCCGACGCGGAAGCGGGTGCCCTCGATGAACCCGCCGTTCCGGAAGTTATATTCGGCATAGGCGTTCACCGTCGTCCAGCTGTCGACCTGGAACAGCTGGCCGTTGACCGGGGTCGGACCGGTGTCGTTGACCGAGCTCACATAGTTGACGAGCACGCCCGCTCGGACCGGGCCCGAGCGCCAGGTCAGGTTGGTCGTCGCACGCCAGCGCGGATTGCCGTTCTGCCGAAGGAGGCTGTTCGCGCCGGCGATAACGATGCCGGGGCCGAGCTGTCCGGCGGCGTTGGCGGCGATCAGTTCCGCCTGCACATCCGAAGGCTGCTGCTGGAATTCCAGCAGATGCGCGCCTGCGAGCTGGATGTTGAAGGTCCCGAGCGGCGTGTTGCGCAGACGGTAGTTCAGCTCGAGGTCGACGCCGCGGATCGTGCGCGGCTGGAGGTTGAAGTAATTGTCCTGAACGAAATCGAGCTGGCCGACCGTCTGCCCGGCCGCCGGTGCAAGCCGGACGACGTTGGGATTGCTGGAGCCCTGCCGCCGCAGCAGCAGGTCGTACAGGATCTGGTTCTGGGCGCCCTGGATGCCGATCACCCCGCGCTGGTTGATCTCCCAATAATCGGCAGTGATCACGAGTCCGGGGACGCGCGGCGGCTGCAGGACCATGCCGGCCGAGATGTTGGTCGCTTTCTCGGGCCGGAGTTCCTGGTTCCCCGAGCGGACTTCGAGCGTGCTCACGCCGGTGCACGGCGCGGCGAGATTGGTGATCCGGCAAAAGGCGAAGTCGGTGCGGGTGTTGGCGACCTGGGTGCCCTCGCTGTAGAATTGCGGCAGGTTCGGCGCGCGGAAGCTTTCCGACAACGATCCGCGAAGCCTCAATCCCTCGAAAAGGTCCCAGCTCGCCGCCACCTTCGGCACCAGCACGTTTCCGAAATCGGAATAATGCTCGTTGCGGGCCGCGAGCTGCACGTCGATCGCTCTCATCAGCGGCAGGTTCATCTCGGGCGAGACGATCGGCACCGCGAATTCGAGGAAGGCCGAGGCGACCGTCCGCTTCGCCCTCACGTCGGGCGCGGGGCTCGCGCCCAGGATGTCGGTCCCGAACGTCCTGCCGGTGACGATGTTGGTGTAGGTGATCGTGCCGTCGAGCCGCGGATCGCGATCGTCCTCATAGGTTTCACGCCGCACCTCCACGCCTGCGGCGAACCCGACGTCGCCCGCGGGCAGCGAAAAGAGGCGCGGGTTCGAAAGCTTCAGGTCGGCCGTTGCGAGCGAGGTCTCGCTGATCCGGTGGACCTCGATCAGGAACGAACGAATGGTGTCCTGATTGCTCGGCGTTGCGTCTCCGAGCGAGAAATTGGGCTGCGAGCCGCCGTTGAACGGATTGTAGGCATCCGGAGTCGACCTGGCGAGGGCCTGCTGAAACAGCGTGTTGCTGACGGCATTGTGGGTGTTGTCGTCGGTTCGCGCCCAAGAGTAGCTCACCGCCGATTCCCAGTCGAAGTCGCCGAAGCCGCCCCTCAGGCCGCCGAGCAGGCGGTACATGTCGTCGGTGACGGTGAATGTCCGCGGCCCGGTGTCGACCGGGCGGTAGTTCACGATCGTGAGCGGAAGCCCTGCCGCCGGCACGTTGACGAGGTTTGGAAGCCGGTTCGGGTTCGGCACGCCGTTGAGGACGGTCGGCCCGAACGGATTGTAGAAGTTGGAGGCTGGGATGCTGATCTGCGCGCTCGAAAGAGGCGCCGATTGCTCGCGCTGCCCGTCGAGCTCCGCGTGGTAATATCCGGCCTCGCCGAAGAACTCGACGCTGCCGAAATCGTGGCCCACCGTTCCGAACAGATTGTACCGGTCGAGCGCGCCGCGGATGGTGCGGTCGGGATTCTCGTCATAGCGCAGCACGCGCGAGGC
>Ga0216301_1000312_pt1 | contig 13322 bp, 16 predicted proteins | sample 4hB_Boncat_minus_FD_156203 | JGI IMG/M metagenome (GOLD analysis project Ga0216301, IMG submission 156203) | Terrestrial sediment cell enrichment communities for BONCAT metagenomics from Utah, United States - 4hB_Boncat_minus | ecosystem: Environmental > Terrestrial > Deep subsurface > Rock...
GGGCGGGCATTGCGGCTATGCGCTCGCAACCGATTCCCGCCGGAGCGCCGAACAGATGCAGACCCATAACTGGAAGCTCGTGATCCATGGGGGCGCCGGGGTCATCGAGCGGGAGAGCCTGAGCGCGGAGGACGAGCGCGGGATCCGCGCGGCCCTCCAAGGTGCGCTCGACACCGGCTCTGCCATTCTTGGCGGCGGCGGAAGCGCGCTCGATGCGGTCGAGGCGACGGTGAAGGAGCTCGAGGACAATCCCTATTTCAACGCCGGCCGGGGCGCCGTTCTCACCTACCAAGGAAGCAACGAGCTCGACGCTGCGATCATGGACGGAAACGGCCGCCGCTCCGGCGCGGTCGCTGGTGCGACCGCGACTCGGAACCCGGTGAGCCTCGCCCGAGCGGTAATGGAGAAGAGCCCGCACGTCATGCTGAGCGGGCGGGGCGCCGACGAATTCTCGCGCCTGCAGGGCCTCGAGCAGGCGGACCCCGAATGGTTCGCAATCCCGGAGCGACGGCGCCAGCTGGAGGAGATGAAGGCGAGCGGCGACTGGTTCGACGTCGACATGAAGTACGGCACCGTCGGCGCAGTGGCGCTTGACATGGACGGCCACGTTGCGGCGGCGACATCGACCGGCGGCATCACCGGCAAGCGCTGGGGCCGGATCGGCGACAGCCCGCTGATCGGCGCCGGCACCTATGCCGACGACCGGTCGGGCGCAGTCTCGATGACCGGGTCGGGCGAATATTTTATCCGAGCCGCCGCCGCGCATGAGATTTGCGCGCGGATGCGGATGCTTGGCGAGAGCGCGCGTGAGGCCGCCGATACGCTGATCGCGGATGTGGGCGCGCTCGGCGGCAATGGCGGCGTCATCCTTGTTTCGGCAAAAGGCGAGGCCGAATGGTCGTTCAACAGCGCCGGAATGTATCGCGGCAGGGCGTCGGCTGCGGGTGCCCTGGTCGCTATCTACGGCGACGAGTGAGACCGGTCATGAAGAGCAGGATCCTGATCCTCATCGCGCTGCTCGTCGCGCATGCGCCGGCCGCCGCCTGGTGGGAATATGGTCATTATACCGTCGGCCGGATCGCGGAGCGGACGGTGAAGCCGTCGACGCGCGCCGCGCTCCGAGCGCTCATCCGACAGCAGGCGCTGCTGGAGACGCCGACCTGCCCCATCCGAAACATCGAGGATGCGAGCTACTGGCCGGACTGCATCAAGGGGCTGGGTGAGCGCTTCAACTACGCTTTTCCCTGGCACTATCAGAATGTCGACATCTGCAAACCTTTCGACCTGGCCGCCGCCTGCCGCGACGGCAATTGCGTGTCGGCGCAGATCGAGCGGAACGCGAAGCTTCTCGCCGACAAGACGCTGCCGGCGCGGGAACGGCTGATGGCGCTCGCCTTCCTCACCCACTTCGTCGGCGACCTCCACATGCCGCTCCATGCCGGCGACAAGGGCGACCTCGGCGGCAACCGCTTTGCTGCGAGCTACGGAATCATCGCGGGCCGGGCGAACCTCCATTCGATCTGGGACGGCTGGATCGCCGAACGCGGCATCTCGACCCCGCCCGGCGATGCGGTTGGCATCCTCACCGGGCTCGGGATGGCGGAGCGCGAGGCGATGCGCGGCGGCACCGTCACCGACTGGAGCCGCGAGATGTGGGAGGAAAGCCGGCAGTTCGCCTATGGGAGCGTGATGCAGGATCCTTGTGGGCCGCCGCCCGCGACCCGCCCCGTCATCGACGAAGCGACCACGGAGCGGCTCATCCCCGTTGTCCGCGGCCAGATCGCCCGCGGCGGCCTGAGGCTCGCAAGGCTGCTCGACGAGGCGCTGGGCTGAAGCTTACTGCGGCAGCACCGTCACGGCGCGGCGGTTCTGGGCCCAGGCGCTTTCGTCGGACCCTTCGGCGACCGGACGCTCCTTGCCCCAGCTGATCACGTTCATGCGCGTTGCAGCGATGCCCCGGCTGGCTAGATAGTTCTTGGCCGCGTTGGCGCGGCGGTCGCCGAGCGCGAGATTGTATTCGCGGGTGCCGCGCTCGTCGGCATGGCCTTCGATCGTCACGCGCACCGTCGGATTGCGCTGAAGCCAGGCGGCCTGGCTGTCGAGCACCGTCCGGTCCTCAGCGTCGATCGAATAGCTGTCGGTTTCGAAATAGACGCGGTCGGCGGCGACGTTCTGGAGGAAGTCGGCGCGCGAGCCCGGGAGCGCGGCTTGGCCGACCGTTCCAGCGCCGGCGCCAGCGCCCGTGCCGGTCGCGTTCGGGTCCACTTCGGCGCCCGTTCCCGGCCCCGGCGGCAGCACCTTGGGCGGCTTCTTGGCGCAACCGGCGGTCACCATAAGTGCCGCGGCAATCGCGATCGTCAGGCTGTTTCTGTTCATCATAGTCTCCTTGCGAGTAATCAGGGGAGCAGCGGCCCCCAGGTTGGATCGGATCCGTCAAGCGGAGTCGGCAGCCGGCGCTCATTCACGCCGGTGAGGTCGACCTGCCAGATGTTGGATTTTCCGCCGCGCCCCTGCGTCGTGCGGAAGAACTGGATGACCCGGCCGTTGGGCGACCAGGTCGGCGCTTCGTCCTGCCAGCTGTTGGTGAGCAGGCGTTCGCCGCCGCCGTCGGGCGTCATCACTCCGATCCGGAAGTTGCCCGCGATCTTCGTGAACGCGATAAGGTCGCCGCGCGGGCTCCATTCGGGCGTCGCATAGCGCCCGCCGCCGAAGCTGATCCGACGCTGATCTGAGCCGTCGGCGTTCATCACGTAGAGCTGCTGGCTGCCCGAGCGGTCGCTCTCGAACACGATCCTTCGCCCGTCCGGGGAATAGCTGCCGCCGATGTCGATGGCGGGTGAATTGGTGAGCCGCTGCGACGGGCCGCCGCTCACCGAGACGCGGTAGATGTCGGTGTTGCCGGCCACCGCCATCGAATAGAGGATCCAGCGCCCGTCCGGCGAGAAGCGGGGCGCGAAGGTCTGGTTGGCGCTTTCGGTGACGATGCGCTGGCGGCCGGTGCCGATGTCGTAGATGTAGATGCGCGGCCGGTTCTCGACATAGCTCAAATAGACGATCTGCCTGTAGTCGGGCGAGAAGCGGGGGGTGAGCACCACCGACTGGCCGCTGGTTAGGAAGCGATGGTTGGCACCGTCCGAATCCATGATCGCGAGCTGCTTCATGCGCCGGCCCTTGGGGCCCGATTCGGCGATGTAGGCGATCCGGCTGTCGAAGAAGGGGCTTTCACCGGAGAGGCGGGCGTAGATGGAATCGGCGCATTTGTGCGCTGCGCTGCGCCAATCGCGCGGCTCGACGACGTAGCCGGCGCGGGTGAGCTCGGACTTAAGCGCGACGTCGTAGAGGTAGCAGCCGACGGTGAGCTTGCCATCTGGATTGGCCTGGACGAAGCCCTGGACGAGGGCCGCAGCTCCGACGCTCGGCCAATAATCAAAGGCGGGCGCGGTGACTTCGGGATAGGAGACGGCGCGGACGCCGCCGGGACCGACAGGCTTGAAGAGGCCGCTTCCCCTGAGGTCCGCCGCCACCACTTCCGCGACCTGCCGGCCGAGCGCTTCAGTCGACCCCGCCGCCGTCGGCGCGCTCTGCGGCGTAGGCATGGCTGGAACCGCGATGACGAGGTCGTTGCCGCTCTCGTCCGTCACGTCGACGCTGATTTGCGCCGAGGCCGGCTGGACCGCGATCGCCGCGGCGGCGAGAGTAAGGATCTTCAGGAGTTTCATTGGGAAAGCCTTCTGTCGAACGTCGGCCTGATCACTTTCCAGGCGTCGTAGAAATCGGCGGGGAGGTTGAACGGCGCGGCGAGCCGGACGGCGCGCACCGCCTGCTCCTGGTGGAGCTTCACCTGGCTTCGGTTGCTCGGAGTCTCGCCGGTGGTCTGAACGTCGCCGATGCTCGCGACGGAGCCGTTGGATGCGAGCGTCACCGTCACCTGGGTGCGAAGCAATTCGACGTCCGCGCCGGTCGGCGCTTTCCAGTGCGGCTTCAGCTGCCGGCGGATTTCTGCGGCGAGCGAGGCCTGGACTGCCGGGCCGGCCACCTTTGCCGGCGGCGTCGTGGCACGGCTTTCGGTTTCGCGGTCGCTGATGCCGGTGAGGAGGCCGCTGAGGCGCCCGGTGGGGCGGGCCCCTGGCCGGGCGGCCGGAGTCGCCGGGGCCGCGGGCGCCGACTTGGCTGCAGCCGGGCGAGCCGCCGCCGGAGCGGGCTCGGCCGGCGCGGGTTTGGCCTGCGGAGGCGCTGGTTTGGCCGGCTGCGGGCGCTGCGCGACGGGTTTAGGCGTCGGTGCGGGCGCGGGAGGCTGCGGGCGGTTGACCACGGGCTTCGGCGTGGGCGGCGCGGGCACCGGCGCGGGCTCGACCTGCGGCGGCGGCGGCGCGTCTTCGACCGGCCCCTCGATCTCGGCGAGCCTTGTTGCTGGCTCGGCGTCTGACGGCGACGGCGCGGTACTCTGAGGCGCCACCTCCTCGACGAACGAGACTTCGACCGGCTCGCTCAGAATCGGCTTCCTGGTAGTGGCCGTTGCAAAGCCGAGCGACAGGATTGCGAGGAGAAGCCCATGCCCCGCCAGCGCTACGCCAAGCCCGGTTGCCTCCGCCCGGTCCATCAGCCGCTCTCGCCTTGCACGCTGACGAGCGCGACCTTGCGAAGGCCGGCGGCGTTGATCTCGCCCATCACCCGCATCACCCGCCCGTAATCGAGCCCGGTATCGGCGCGGAGGAAGATGCGCGGGCCGCCTTCCTCACGCGATGAAGCAGCGATGGCCGCGAGCCGCGCCCCGAGGGCTTCAGGGGCGATCGGCGCTTCGTCGAGGAAGATCGTGCCAGAGCGGTCAAGCGAGATCTGGACCGGCTTCACCTCCTGATCGAGCGCGCCCGCCTTGCTGTCGGGAAGATCGACCGGAACACCGGCCACCAGGAGCGGCGCAGTCACCATGAAGATGATGAGGAGGACCAGCATCACGTCGACCATCGGCGTGACGTTGATCTCCGCCATCGGAGTCCGCCGTCCGCGCCGTTCGCCACCAAGGATCGGCCCCATCGCCATGGTCAGCCCTCATTCTCCAGCTCGCGGCTGAGCGCCGCGTGGAAGGCGTCGGCGAAGCGGGAGAGACGCGCCTCGATCCGGTTGATGCCGTAGCTCATGCGATTGTAGGCGATGACCGCCGGGATCGCGGCGAAAAGGCCGATCGCGGTCGCGAACAAGGCCTCGGCAATGCCCGGCGCCACCACCGCCAGGCTGGTGTTGTTGGCGCCCGCAATGTCGTTGAAGCTCCGCATGATCCCCCAGACCGTGCCGAACAGCCCGACGAACGGAGCGACAGAGCCGATCGTGGCGAGGATGTTGAGGCGCTCGGCGAGCCGGTCCGTCTCAATCGTCACGGCCGCATGCATCGCAATGGCCAGCCGCGAGCGAGCGCCCTCGCGGTCGACGACCTTGGCTGCAGTCGAGCGGCGCCATTCGGCAAGGCCGGCGGCGAATACCTTGGCGCTCGGCAGGTCGGCCTTGCCGTGCTTCTCGTAGAAGCGGTCGATGTCCTCCGCCTCCCAGAATTCCTTTTCGAAACGCTCGGTCTCGCGCTTCACCTGGCGGATGCGCCAGGCGTGGCTGATGATGATCGCCCAGGTCCAGATGCTGGCAAGGATGAGGCCGAGCATGACGGCTTTCACGACGATGTCCGCCTGCATGAACAGGGCCACCGGCGACATCGCCTCACTCACGGCCGAACTTTGTACGCTCACTTCGCCGCTTCCCCTTTCAGCCGCTCGAACATTTCAACCCAGGCCCGCGGCTGCCGCTTCGGGCGGCCGTCCGGAGAGAGGAAGGCGGCCGTCACGTTCGCGTCCGTCAAGACTTCATCTCCGCGCATGACTCGCTGATGAATGAGCACGCTCGCCGCTCGGATCGCCTCGATCTCGGTGACGACCAGCAGGTCGTCGTCAAGCTTCGCCGGCTGCCGGTATTTCACGGCGACCTCGGCCACGGCATAGACGCCTTCTCCGCTCTCCAGCGCCGCCCGCTGATCGACTCCGATCGCCCTCAGCATGTCCGATCGCGCCCGCTCCATGAAGCGGAGATAATTAGCATAATAGACGATTCCGGCGACGTCGGTGTCCTCGAAATAGACGCGCAAGGCGAAATAGTGGGTGTCGCCCACCAATGCGCCTCGATACGGTTCACGAAATTCCCCACCCACCCGTGCGGCTCTACCGGTCGGAGATTCCGCACCGCAAACCTTTTGCCCCAAATGAGAGACGAAACGAAGGTTTAGCGAGACGACGCGAAGGAGCTAAGTTGCTGCTCCTGAAGCCATTGAAGATGCTGCCGAAGATGTTCGATCAGCGCCGGCTCGGGCGGCCGCGGCGATAGGCCTCCGCCTGCGCCTCGACGAGCGCGATCAGGTCTCCCATTGCGAGGTTCATGTCGGCGAGGTGGAGCCCCCAGCCGGGCGCGGTGCGTCCGCCGAGCGTCACATCGCCGGGGATCCGGTCCGTGCGCGCGTCCGACGGGTCGGCGTTCACCACCACGGACAGGTAGCCGAGCGGCCCCTTGTTCACGCAGGCAGCGGAGGCGAGGCCGGCCGTACGGAGAAACGGCGTCGGCGGCGATCCGGCGGAGGACCACTGGACCGGGTTGCTCGTGGTCGTGGCCGAAGGACCCGAATACCAATAGCTGTCGAGCCGAGCCGATCCGCGGACGAGGCGCGCGGGGTTCGTGCAAGCGACCGTCATTCCAGGGCGCAACGCCCGGCCGAACAGCGCACCGGGCGGCGGTGGGTTGGTTGCGCGGAAGGAAACATAGCTGACGACGCAGCCGGTCTCGCCCACCCGGGTGCAGAGCGGCGCCTTGGCGAACGTTCCGCCGACCAGCTTGCCTTCCGGCACTTCGACGTTGAAGCCGATCAGGAGCGCCGAGAGCATCCGCTTTGCAGAGTCCCTGCCCTCGATCTCCTCGCGCAGCAGCCGGCTCAAATGGATCGTACCCTGGCTGTGGCCGATCAGCACGAACGGCCGCCCCTGGTTGTGGCGCTCGAGATAATAGCGCCAGGCGCTTGCGACGTCGCCATAGGCGAGGCCGATCACCTCCGCCGTTCGCGGCGGGCGATCAGGTCGGAGTTGTCGCCCGGGTCGCGCGACACGGTCGGATAGACGTAGAAGCAATCGATCGGCGGGTTCCTGGCGGGAAGGCTCCGGCCGACGGAGCCGTAGCCGTTGGGGTTCAGCGCCGTCGTCGGCAGCGGCTTGCCGCAGGGATCCTCGCCGCCGGGAAGGCAGAGCCAGTTCGCCTCTTGCGCATAGTCCGGCGCCTGGGGCTGCGCCTGTGCGGTGCCGGCACCAAGCAGCAGCGCCGCCGCCTTCCAAATCCCCGTCCGCATCAACATCCCCTATTCGAACAGGCCCGCCTGCGCCGACCCCTGTGGCGGCGCGATGCCGAGATGGGTCCACGCCTTGCCGTTGAGGCAGCGCCCCCGCGCCGTCCGGGCCAGCAGGCCCAGCTGGATGAGGTAGGGCTCGATCACTTCCTCGATCGTGTCCCTCGGCTCGCTGAGGCCCGCCGCCAGCGTTTCGACGCCGACCGGACCGCCTTTGTATAGGTCCGCGATCATGCCGAGATAGCGCCGGTCCATCGCATCGAGGCCGAGCGCGTCCACCTCCATGCGGGTGAGCGCTGCGTCCGCCACGCGCGCATCGACGACCGTGTCGCCGGCCGAATAAGCGAAGTCGCGCACCCGCCGGAGCAGGCGCCCCGAAATGCGCGGCGTTCCGCGGGAGCGGCGGGCGATCTCGGTGGCGCCGTCGTCGGTGAGGCTGAGGCCGAGGAGGCGGGCGGCGCGGCGGACGACCTGCTCAAGCTCCTCGACGCTGTAGAAATTGAGCCGAACCGGGATCCCGAAGCGGTCCCGAAGCGGCGTCGTCAGAAGCCCCTGCCGAGTGGTCGCGCCGACGAGCGTGAAGCGCGGCAGATCGATCCTGACCGAGCGCGCCGACGGCCCCTCCCCAATCATCAGGTCGAGCGCGCGGTCTTCCATTGCCGGATAGAGGACTTCCTCGACGGCGGGATTGAGCCGGTGTATCTCGTCGATGAAGAGGACGTCGCCATCTTCGAGGTTGGTGAGGAGCGCGGCAAGGTCGCCCGATTTTGCGATCACGGGGCCGGAGGTGGCGCGGAAGCCGACTCCGAGCTCGCGGGCGATGATCTGCGCGAGCGTCGTCTTGCCGAGCCCGGGAGGTCCGAAGAACAACACATGGTCGAGCGCCTCGCTGCGAGCCTTCGCAGCCTCGATGAACACGCGGAGGTTCTCGCGAGCCGCCTTCTGGCCGACGAATTCGTCCAGCGTCTTCGGCCGAAGCGCCGCATCGAGGTCTTCGGGGCGGCGGTCGCCGCTGATGATCCGCTCCTGCTCCACCGCCCAAGCTTTAGCGCAAGCGACTCCGCTGTCTAGCGCGCAGCCTTCTTGAGCGCGGCGCGGACGAGCGCGTCGAGAGTCGGGCTGGGGCCGAGCTCAGCTTCGGCCTTCGCGACTGCCGCCGAGGCTTCAGCGGCGCGGAAGCCGAGATTTACGAGCGCGGAGACGGCGTCGGCGCCGACTCCGCTCGGTGCGGCGACCTGCGCGGCGCCGCCGAGCACCACGCCGCCTGCCTTGTCCTTGAGCTCGGTGACGATGCGCAGCGCGAGCTTCGGGCCGACGCCTTGCGCGCGCGCGACCATCGCCTTGTCGCCGCTGGCGATGGCGCGGTGAAGCTCGTCGCCGGTGAGCGTCGAAAGGATGCCGAGCGCCACGCGCGCGCCAACGCCCTGGACGGAGGTCAGCAGCCGGAACCAGTCGCGCTCCTCGGCGGTCGCAAAGCCGATCAGCCGTATCGCGTCTTCGGAAACCTGCATCTCGATGTGGAGCATCACCTCGCCGCCGATCGGTCCGAGCTGTGAGAGCGTGCGAGTCGAGGCGGCGACCAGATAGCCGACGCCCTGGACGTCGATCACCGCATGGTCGGCGCCGAAGCTGTCGAGAAGGCCGCGGAGCTTCGCGATCACGCCGCGAAGCCCTTCAGCGCCCGGCGGCTGGCGAGGTGGTGGGCGTGGGTGATGGCCACCGCAAGCGCGTCGGCCGCGTCCGCACCGGCGATTGTCGCGCCGGGAAGCAGCCGCGCCACCATCGCATGGACCTGCGGCTTGGCGGCGCCGCCCGTTCCCACGACTGCCTTTTTGACCAGCGTCGGCGCATATTCTCCGACCGAGATGCCACCCCGTGCGGCGGCGAGCAGCACGACGCCGCGCGCCTGCCCCAGCTTCAGTGTCGATTGCGGGTTCTCGTTGACGAACACCTCCTCGACCGCGGCCGCCTCCGGCCGATACCGGTCGATCAGCTCGCTGAGCGCATCATGGAGCACCACCAGCCGCACCGGAAGCTCCGCCTTCGGATCGGTCCTGATCTGCCCGTTGGCGATGTGAGAAAGCCGATTTCCCTCAGCCGCGATCACGCCCCAGCCGGTACAGCCGAGCCCGGGATCGAGGCCGATCAGGATCAGCTCAGTTTCTCCATAACCTCGTCCGAGACCTCGTAATTGCCCCAGACGGTTTGGATGTCGTCGTCCTCGTCGAGCGCGTCGATCAGCTTCAGAAGCGTTTCCGCATCGCCCGCGCCGACTTCGACCGGCGTCTGCGGACGCCAGGCGAGCTTGGTGCTTTCGGCGGGGCCAAGGGTCTTCTCGAGTGCCTTCGCGACCTCGTGCAAATCCTCCTGGGCCGCCCAGATTTCGTGGCCGTCCTCGCCGGACACCACGTCCTCCGCGCCCGCCTCGATGGCGGCCTCAAGCACGGCATCGGCATCGCCGGCCGAGGCGGGATAGGTAATTAGGCCGAGCCGGTCGAAGCCGTGGCTGACAGAGCCGGACGCGCCCAGATTGCCGCCGTTCTTCGAGAAGATCGTGCGCACGTTGGTCGCGGTGCGGTTACGGTTGTCGGTCAGCGCCTCGACGATGAGCGACACGCCGCCGGGGCCGAAGCCTTCGTAGCGTACGTCCTCGTAATTGTCGGCATCGCCCATCGAGGACTTGTCGATCGCCCGCTGAATATTATCCTTGGGCATGGACTGCGCCTTGGCCGCGAGAACCGCGGCGCGCAGGCGCGGGTTCATGTCAGGATCGGGCGTTCCCATCTTCGCCGCGACCGTGATCTCGCGGGAGAGCTTGGAAAACATCGCCGAGCGCTTTTTGTCCTGCGCGCCCTTGCGATGCATGATGTTCTTGAACTTGCTATGGCCGGCCATGGCCGCTCGTCACTTTCGTTGAATGTGCCCCTCGGCCTATCTAGCCCCGGCGTCAGCCGAGGCCAAGAGCGGCCTTGTAGGTGTCGAGAAGCGCCTCTGCCTCGTCACGGACATGCTTTTCCATCTTCCGGAGGCGAACGATGGCCCGCATCGTCTTGGTGTCGTAGCCGCGGGCCTTGGCTTCGCCGTAGACATCCTTCACGTCGTCGGCGATCGCCTTTTTCTCTTCCTCGAGACGCTCGATGCGCTCGATCAAAAGGCGTAGCTCGTCGGCCGCGATCGATCCTTCAGCCATTTTTCTTCCCACCCGATTCTCGTCTGAGCGCGTGGCTCTATGCGCTCGCCGCAGGCGGCTCAAGCGCCCTTGCCAATCGCCGGTTGAACTGACGCCAATAGTGACTATTCGGCCACCCGACAGCACTGGAGAGACGATGCCGAGCCCGATCGCGCCCCGCAGCCGCAAAGTGAGAATCCTGGCGACGCTGGGCCCGGCCAGCAACACGCCCGAGATGGTGCGCACGCTCCTCCAGACGGGCGCCGATGCCTTCCGCATCAATATGAGCCACGGCAGCCACGAGGATCACGGCAAGCTGATCGAGATCATCCGCCGGCTTGAGAAGGACCTCGAACGGCCGACCACCATCCTCGCCGACCTTCAGGGCCCGAAGCTCCGCGTCGGCCGCTTCGAGGGCGACCGGACGATGCTCGAGAACGGCCAGTCCTTCACCTTCGACCGCGACACCGCGCCCGGCACGGGCAAAAGGGTCAATCTCCCTCATCGCGAGATTTTCGAGGCGGTGGAGCCCGGCACCCGGCTCCTCATCGACGACGGAAAGCTCGTCCTTCGAGTCAGCAGCGCCAATGCAGACCGGATCGAGACCTCGGTCGAGGTGGGCGGCGCCATCTCCAACAACAAGGGCCTCAACGTCCCCGACGTGGTGCTGCCGCTTGCCGCGCTCACCGAGAAAGACCGCGCCGACCTCACCTTCGCGCTCGACCAGCATGTCGACTGGGTGGCGCTGAGCTTCGTGCAGCGGCCTGAGGACGTCGCCGAGGCGCGGCGCCTGATCGCGGGCCGCGCGGCGCTCCTCGCCAAGATCGAGAAGCCGGCGGCGATCGAGCGCCTCGAGGGCATACTCGAACTTGCCGACGCGGTGATGGTCGCCCGCGGCGATCTCGGCGTCGAGCTCCCGCCGGAGGAGGTGCCGCCGCTACAGAAGAAGATCGTGGAAGGCGCTCGGCGGCTCGGGCGTCCGGTCGTGGTCGCGACCCAGATGCTCGAATCGATGATTACCTCCCCCTCCCCCACCCGGGCCGAGGTCTCCGACGTTGCGACCGCCGTATATGACGGCGCGGACGCGATCATGCTCTCGGCCGAAAGCGCCTCCGGAAAGTTCCCAGCGGAGGCGGTGGCGATGATGAACCGGATCGCCACCAGCGTCGAGGCGGACCCAGGCTACAGCGCCCGAGTCCATTTCACCGAGACTTTCCCCGATCCCACCACCAACGACGCGATCGCCGCGGCCGCGAACAACATCGTCGAGACTGTCGGCGCGTCCGGCATCGTCTGCTTCACTTTCTCTGGCTCCACCGCCCGGCGCGTCGCGCGCGAGCGGCCGAACGTGCCTTTGCTCGTCCTGACGCCTTCCCAGAAGACCGCTCGGCGGATGGGGCTCCTGTGGGGCGCGCACGCCGTCCACACCCGCGACGTGTCGAACTTCGAGGAAATGGTCGCCAAAGCCAAAAGGATGGCGCTCCGCCACCGCGTCGCGGCGGGCGGCCAGCGCGTCGTCATCACCGCGGGGGTGCCGTTTGGAACGCCGGGCTCGACCAACGTGATCCACATTGTGCGGCTCGTGGGCGATGAGCTCGACCGGCACAAGAAGGGTCCGGCCGCCTAGCGTTTCTCCATTAGCCTCGGCACCAAATCGAGAAGCTCGCGCGCGAGGAAGCCGACGCGGCCGACGCTCTGGGTGAGCTGCCGCCCGGCTTCGCCGTGGAGATAGACGCCCCAAAGCGCGGCGGTCAGCGGATCGGCGCCGCGGGCGGCGAGTCCGCCGACGATCCCCGCCAGCGTGTCACCCGAGCCGGAGGTCGCGAGGCCGACGCCGCCGCCCTTGAAGCGGAAGGCGCGGCCGTCCGGCGCGACGATGTGGCTGTATTCGCCCTTGATCAGGGTCACGGCACCATAAGTTTCGGCGGCGCTGCGGGCGGCGCGGAGGGGGTCGGCGGCAATCTCCTTGCGCTCCACACGGAGCAGCCTCGCCATCTCGCCCGCATGGGGGAGGAGGATCGTGCCTCCGGGCCATGCTTTCAGAGCCTCCGCTCGCTGTGCCAGACTCCCGAGCACGGCCGCGTCGAGCACCAGCGGAACCTCAAGGCCGCAGGCGAAAAGTTTGTCGAGCAGCGTATCGAGCGGAGCGCCATGCTGGAGACCGCAGCCGAGCAGCACGGCCTGCGCGTCGGGAGCCCAATCGAGCAGCCGCTGCACCTCTTCCTCGGCAATGCATCCCTCTGAAGTTTCAGACAGCCCGATCACCCGCGCTTCCGGGATGGCGATGCCAAGCTGCACGGAGATGCTCTTTGCGGTCGCGATCTGGAGCTTGCCCGCGCCGGCGCGGAGGCCCCCGATCCCGGCAAGCAAAGCGGCGCCCGGGAGTTCCCTGCTCCCCGCGATCACCAGCAGCCGCCCGCGCTCTTCCTTGTCGCCATCATCCGGATGGTGCGGCAGCGGGAAAAACTCGAGCGTCGCCCTGTTGAGCTCGATTACCTCACTCACCGTGCGGCCACCGGGGCGTCGGGCTCGGAGGTGATCGGCGCATGCTCTTCGATCAAAGGCGCCGCGAAATTGTAGCGGGTAAGCTTGGGCACGCACAGCTTCGAATCGTCCGGCTGGAACTCATATTCGCAGACGCCGCAATTCAGCACGTCCGCCTCCTTATCGATTCCGAGGATCTGCGCCTCGTCCATCTCCTCGAGGATGTAGCGCATGCACAGCACCACCACCTGATGGCAGACGATCAGCACCCGCCGGTCGGCATGGTGGAGGCTGATCGTGTCG
>Ga0216301_1000313_pt1 | contig 13313 bp, 12 predicted proteins | sample 4hB_Boncat_minus_FD_156203 | JGI IMG/M metagenome (GOLD analysis project Ga0216301, IMG submission 156203) | Terrestrial sediment cell enrichment communities for BONCAT metagenomics from Utah, United States - 4hB_Boncat_minus | ecosystem: Environmental > Terrestrial > Deep subsurface > Rock...
CCGGTCGGCATGGTGGAGGCTGATCGTGTCGAGTGCGCTCCTGAGGCGTAGGATCACGTCCGCCCAGCTCTCGCCGCCCGGCGCCCGGTGGTAGAATTTGCCCAGGAGCGCGCGGTGCTCGGCAAGGTCGGGGAACTTCTCCTTGATGCCGGCGGTGGTGAGGCGGTCGAAGACGCCGAACTCGCGCTCCCGCAGGCGCTCATCGACGATCGGAGCGCGCTTGTCGCCCGCAATGCCGCCTGCCTCGCAGATCGCCCGAGCCGTCTGCCGGGCGCGGACGTAAGGAGAGGAAATGACGATCTCCGGCTTCTCCTCCTCCGGAAGGCCCGCGAACCAGCTGCCCAGAGCACGCGCCTGCCGCTCGCCGAGATCGCTCAGCGGCACGTCCACGTCCCGAAGCGCGATGTCGATCATCGCCAGCCCCGCAGCATCCGCGGCGTCGCGCGCGACGTTGCCGGCGCTTTGTCCGTGCCGGACGATCCAGAGCTTCTCGGGCCATCTTTGCCGCATGTGCGGGACAAAGCACGAGACGCCGGAGAGTTGCGCCTGACGCTACGCCACCCCGTCAAGCCCGGGGTAACGGCTAGGGAAGCAGCCCTTCGGCTTCGAGCCGCCGGCGAAGGTCGTCGGCATGGACAAACAGGTGCGCGTGCATGCCGACGGCGCGGGCGCCTTTGACGTTGATCTCGCGGTCGTCGATGAACAGGGCCTCTGCCGGCTTAAGGCCGAACCTGTCCAGCGCGAGATAGTAGATCGCCGGGTCCGGCTTCAGAAGCTTTTCGCGCCCGGAGACGACGATGTCGCGGAAGCGGCTGAAGAAGGTGCGCTCCTTGGCATGGAAGGGCGTCCAGAAGTCGGCGGAGAAGTTGGTGATCGCGAACAACGGCACCTGGCGCGCGTCGAGCTCTTCCACGATCTCATGGACGCCCGGCACTGGATCGGTGATCGTCTCGCCGAACCGCTCCCCCCAGGCTGAGATCAGCTCGGCATAAGCCGGGAATTTCTCGCTGAGCTCGGCCGCCGCCTCGGCGAAGCCGCGGCCGCCGTCCAGCGTTTCGTGCCAGCCGTAAAGGTCGGTCTCTTCGATGAAGCGCAGCCGCGCCTCGTCGTCCGCGATCTGCCGGATGAGGAAGGAGTCGGGATCCCAGCCGTAAAGGACGTTGCCGACGTCGAAGACGACGGCGTGCAGAGCCAAGGGAGCTTAGCCCTGGCGCGCCTTGAAGCGGCGGTTCGTCTTGTTGATGACGTAGGTGCGGCCCCGGCGGCGGATCACGCGGCAGTCGCGGTGGCGCGACTTGAGGGACTTCAGCGAATTGCGGATCTTCATGGCCGGACGACCTGTCTTTCGATTTCAAAGTGCTGGAAATTGAGGCGCTCACCTATGGTGCAGCGGGCGTCAAGTCAAGCTTCGGGTGGCTCAGATGTCCACGGCCCCTTCGGCGGTGATCGCTTCGAACATCGCGGTGAGCGCTCGGCGCTCGTCCTCCTCGATCTCGGGGCGCCAGATTTCGAAGAGCAGGACGACCCGAGTTTCCCCGCTGTCGTTCCACGCCTCGTGCTCGATGCTGTCGTCGAAGATCAGTGCCTTGCCCTGCTCCCATTCCCGCACCTCATTCCCGACGCGGAGCCGGCATCCTGGCGGCGTGATGAGCGGGACGTGGCAGATGAGGCGGGTGTTGAGGAGGCCGTGGTGCGGCGCGATGTGGGTGCCCGCCCGGAGGAGCGAGAAGAGCGCCATCGGCGAGCGGCCTTCGATCCGGGGCATGGGAGCAGCTTCCAGTGCCGCCATCGTCTTTGGGCAGCGCTCTGCATTGCCGGCCACCGGCTTTCCGGATTTCCAAAGGTAAAAGGCGCTCCAGCTGGGGTCGCCGAGGAGGCGGTTCGCGGGCTGCGGCCGGCTCGGATCGTGCTCGACATAGGGCGTAAAGGCGCCTTCGTCGGCGACCACGGCTTCAAGTTCCGCCCGCATTTCAGGCACCGCCGCCTCGATCCCGGCCAGCCACGGGAATTCGGCGCGCTCGTAGAACTGTATCTGGGGCAGGCCAGGGAAGTAAAAGGAATTTGGCTGCTGCAGATAGACCTGCTTCTTCCCCAGCAGGATGTCCAGCGCGTCCTGGAAGCGCCGGCTCCGCGCGTCGGCGCCGATCCCCGCTTGATCGAGATGCGAGTCGAGCTTGTCGGCAAACCGCCGTTCCGCCTGTTTGGAATAGCTGGCGATGCGCTGGAGCTCGCCTGCAAGGACCGGCGAGACCTCGCCGCTATGCGCGGCGGCGGCGTTAAGCGCCGCCTGGTAAAAAGAGAGCGCTCCCCGGTCCTCGCCTGCTCGAGCCCGGCAGTCGCCTTTCATGATCAGAGCGCCGATGTGCCGCGGCTGCTCGGCCAGCACGCGGTCGAGCGCGCGTTCCTCGGCGTCGGCGTCTCCGGAATGGCGGCATGCCTGGGCAAGCAGGAACCAGGGCGGGGGAACCGCGCTTCCGCCTTCGATCACCTGCTCGAACGCCGTGCGCGCCGCCGCTCCGTCCCGCCTCTGGAGCGCAGCGATCCCGGTTCGGATCGCCTGCTCAGCCTCCTGTGCGCTCATCGGCATAGCGCCGCTCCTCAGGTCCGTTCAGCGAGCTTGCGCTCCCAGGCGAGCGCGTGGGTGACGATGGTGTCGAGATCGTTGAGCTTCGGCCGCCAGGGGAGCGTCGCGAGGATCTTGCTGTTGTCGGCCACGAGCGCGTCGGGATCGCCCGCCCGCCGCGGCTCAAGGTGCCGCTCGATCTTCATATTTGTGACCCGGTCGACCGCGTCGAGCACTTCGAGCACCGAGAAGCCGCGGCTGTAGCCGCAATTCATCACATAGCTCTCCTCGGGCTCGGCGATCAGCTGCTCGAGCGCGTCGACATGGGCGGCGGCAAGGTCGCTGACATGGATATAGTCGCGGATTCCCGTGCCATCAGGCGTGGCGTAGTCGGTGCCGTAGACGGAGACGTGGCCGCGCTTGCCGACCGCGGCTTCGACGGCAACTTTGATGAGGTGCGTTGCGCCCGCAGTCGATTGGCCGGAGCGGCCGGCCGGATCGGCACCGGCGACGTTGAAGTAACGGAGCGCGCAATAATTGAGCGGGTGCGCGAGCGCCGTGTCCGCAAGCATCCGCTCGGTCATCAGCTTCGACCAGCCATAAGGATTGATCGGCTGGGTCCGCGTCGTCTCCCTGATCGGCACTTCCTCGGGGATCCCGTAGGTCGCTGCGGTCGAGGAGAAGATGAAGTGCCGAACGCCGCCTTTGACCGCGCTCTCGATCAGCGACCGGCTCTTCACCGTGTTGTTCTCGTAATATTTGAGCGGATTTTCGACCGACTCCGGGACCACGATCGAGCCGGCGAAATGGATGATCGCGCCGATGCCGTGCTCCTCGATGAGCCGCGCGACCAGCGCCTGGTCGGCGATGTCGCCTTCGGCGAAGACCGCGCCTTCCGGAATTGCCCAGCGGAAGCCGGTGACGAGGTTGTCGATCACCACCACCGTCCAGCCGGCGTCGAGCAGCGCCAGCACGGCATGGCTCCCGATATAGCCGGCGCCGCCCGTCACGAGGACGGCGGGCCTGGCTCCATTGCTGTTCATTCGGGACGCTTCCTTGGCTCTTCCAGTTGCAGCGAAAAGGCTGCAGGATCGTTTCAGCACCTATACGATTGCCGCTTAGCGACGGGGACCCGGAATGAAAGCTGTTTTTCTGCGCAATTGCACGCTCTTGCTGGCCCTCCCCCTCGCCGCCTGCGCCTCAGTTCAGGGAAAGCGGGCGAGCATGGGGCCGGAAGTCACCCGCTCGCATCTCGGCCAGCCGATCGCGCGCGCGCAGATTGCGGTCGAGGCGTTTGACGCCGCCGACGCGAACCTGCCAGAATTCAGGAGCTATGCCGCCGCAGTCGCCGCCGAGCTGACCCGGCTCGGCTGGACCGTCGTCAACACCGTCGGCCAGTCCGAACAGGTCGCGCTCGTCGACGTCGAGCAAGGCACCCGCGCGTCACTCCAGACCGGCCGAGTCGCCGCCGGGATGGGCGCTGCAGCGGGCGCTCCCGGCGCCGTCGCAACGCGCCTCGAAGTCCGCATCAAGCGCCGCTCCGACGGCACCGTCTTCTGGGAAGGCCGGTCGATCATGGACACGACCGGCGGCGCTTCCGCCACGCACCGCTCGGCCATCGTCCAAAACCTCGCACGGAGCCTGTTTCAGGACTTTCCCGGAGAATCGGGCCGCACTATCAGCACGCGATGACCCTGTCCGTTTCGAGCGCCTTCGATGGCGGCAACATTCGCCTCGTTGGCATCGCTGGGAACCGCGTCGATCTGGAAATCGCTCACGATCACCAGTCAGACTTCTACCAATGGTTCTACTTCCGGCTGACGGGCGCCGCCGGGCGGCCGGTCGAGCTCCGAATCCTCAACGCCGCCGGCGCGGCCTACCCGCTCGGCTGGCCCGGCTACCAGGCCTGCATGTCCGACGACCGCGAATATTGGCGGCGCGTCGCGGAAACCAGCTACGAGGACGGCATCCTCACAATCCCGGTGACTCCCCCGTCGAACAGCGTCTGGTTCGCTTATTTCGCGCCCTACACGATGGAGCGCCACCACGACCTCATCGCTTCGGCCGCCGCCGATCCGCGCCTCCACTACCGCTCGCTCGGGCAGACGCTCGACGGTCAGGAGATCGACTATCTCCGCATCGGCGAAGGGCCGCTCCAGGTCTGGCTCTACGCGCGCCAGCATCCGGGTGAGACGATGGCCGAATATTGGATGGAAGGGGCGCTCGAGAAGCTCCTCGACGAGGCCGACCCCGTCTCCCGCCGCCTGCTCGGCATGGCCACCTTCCATGTGGTCCCGAACATGAACCCGGACGGGTCGCGCCGCGGGCACCTGCGCACCAACGCCGCGGGCATCAACCTCAACCGCGAGTGGCACGAGCCTTCGGCCGAGCGCAGCCCCGAAGTCCTCCACGTCCGCGACGAGATGGACCGCACCGGCGTCGATTTCGCGATGGACGTGCACGGCGACGAGGCGATCCCCGCCAACTTCCTCGCCGGGTTCGAAGGCATTCCGAGCTGGACCGACCGCCAGCAGGATCTCTACGACCGCTTCAGCGACGAGCTCCTCCGGCTCTCGCCGGACTTCCAGACCGAGAAGGGCTACGAGATCGCCGCGCCCGGACGCGCCAACCTGTCGATGTCGACGGCGCAGCTCGCCGAACGCTTCGGCGCGGTGACGATGACGCTCGAAATGCCGTTCAAGGACAATGACGATCTTCCCGATCCGGATCAGGGCTGGTCGCCCGACCGCAGCCGCCTCCTCGCCCGCGCCTGCCTCGATGCACTCCACGCCATCGCCGACGAACTGCTGCTAAGGAAGCGCTGATGCCCCGCCTGGTCCTTATCCGCCACGGCCAGTCGGCCTGGAACCTCGAAAACCGCTTCACCGGCTGGTGGGACGTGGACGTCACCGAAAAGGGCGCCGCCGAGGCCCGCGCGGCCGGCGAGCTGATGAAGGAGCGCGGGCTGGACTTCGACATCTGCTTCACCAGCCTTCAGATCCGCGCGATCAAGACGCTCAATCTCGCGCTCGAGGAGATGGAGCGCCTCTGGCTCCCGGTCGAAAAGGACTGGCGGCTGAACGAGCGCCACTATGGCGGCCTCACTGGCCTCGACAAGGCGGAGACCGCCGCCCGCCACGGCAACGAGCAGGTGCGCGTCTGGCGCAGAAGCTTCGACGTGCCGCCGCCGCCGATGGAGGAGGGAAGCCCGTACGACCTTTCGGCGGACCGCCGCTACGCCGGGATCGAGGTCCCCAAGGCGGAGAGCCTCAAGGGCACGATCGCCCGGGTGCTTCCTTATTGGGAGGCACGCATCGCCCCGGCGCTCCGCGACGGGCAGCGGGTGCTCATCTCAGCCCACGGCAATTCGCTCCGGGCACTCGTCAAGCACCTGTCCGGCATCCCGGACGACGAGATCACCGGCCTCGAAATCCCGACTGGCCAGCCGATCGTCTACGAACTCGACGACAGCCTTGGCGAGGTAGAGCGCTACTACCTGAAGGATCGCGCTTAAGGCGTAGAGCCGGTTCGGCTGCCGTTCAGCTTCCGTAACGAAAATCGGGAGCATCAGCCCGACCCTGGGAGGAGCCGTGTTATGCGCAGCCTCAGATTTGCTTCGATGCTCATCGCTTTTGCCATTGCCGCGCCGGCCGGCGCTCAGATCGTCGGCAAGCCGCCGCGCGAATATGTGCCGGCGCCCAATCCCTTTGCCGGCGACAGCCGCCTTCCCGGCCCCGGCGTCGGCCGCGACCTGCGGGACATCCGTTCCGACATTGGACGCGGGCGCAAGAGCGGTGCCATTCCGAGGCCCGAGGCACGCCGGCTGAAGTGGGAGGCCCGGCACATCGGCCACCTGGCAGACCTTTACGCCCGTGACGGCCTGTCCGCCTCGGAGCGCAAGGAACTGGAGGCGCGGGCCGGCTATTTGCGGGGGGCCGTGAACCGCCCGCGGCCGCAGCCCGCGAGCTCAGGCGGGAGGCGCTGAAGCGAGGCGCCCGTTGAGGCCCGCGCACGCGCATTGCCTCGCCACCAGGGGGCGGATAAGAAGTGCCGCTTCGCCGGGCAAAAGGGTCGACGACATGGCAGACGAAGCGCCCCCGATTGGCATCATCATGGGCAGCCAGTCCGACTGGGAGACCATGCGCCACGCCGCCGAGATGCTGGACGCGCTGGAGATCGGCTACGAAGCTCGGATCGTTTCGGCCCACCGCACTCCCGAGCGCCTCTATGATTACGCCAAAGGCGCTGCGGCCCGCGGGATCAAGGTGATCATCGCGGGCGCGGGCGGAGCCGCCCACCTTCCCGGCATGGCGGCATCGCTGACGCGCCTGCCGGTGCTTGGCGTGCCAGTCGAATCGAAGGCGCTGTCGGGAATGGACAGCCTGCTGTCGATCGTCCAGATGCCCGCCGGCATTCCGGTCGGAACGCTCGCAATCGGCAGAGCGGGCGCGGCCAATGCGGGCCTGCTCGCCGCCGCCATCCTAGCGGTCGGCGATCCCGACCTCGCCGAGCGGTTGGACGCCTTCCGCCGCCGGCAGACCGACGGCATTGCAGCCCGTCCGGAATGACCATCCCGCCGGGCTTCACGATCGGGATCGTCGGCGGAGGACAGCTCGGCCGGATGCTCGCAATCGCCGCCGCACAGCTCGGCTACAAGTGCCACGTCTACGCGCCTGACGCGGAGACGCCGGCGGGCGAAGTCGCCGCCTTCTCGACACAGGGCAAATTCCACGACGAGGAAAAGCTCAGGCAGTTCGGCGCAAGCGTCGACGTCGCGACCTACGAATTCGAGAATATCGCCGCCGGCCCGCTCGCGGCGCTGAGCGCCAAAGCGCCGCTCTTCCCGCCCCGCGCCGCGCTCGAAGTGGCGCAGGACCGATTGTCGGAAAAGGAGTTCGTCCGCGGCCTCGGCGGCCGACCCGCTCCCTTCGCGCCCGTGTCCAGCTTCGCCGAGCTCGGAGAGGCCCTTCAGGCGATCGGCGCGCCCGCAATCCTCAAGACCCGCCGCTTCGGCTATGACGGCAAGGGCCAGGCGCGGATCGCCGATCCTTCGGAAGCCGCCGCAGCGTGGGAAGCCGTTCGCGGCGCACCCTCCATTCTTGAAGGCTTCGTGCGGTTCGAGGCGGAATTCTCGATCCTCCTCTGCCGCACCGCCGTTGGCGAGATTGCGGTGTGGGACGCGCCGCACAACATCCACGATCAGGGCATCCTCGCCCGCTCGGAAATCCCCGCGCCTGCCGGCCTCGCCGCTCCGATCGCCGAAGCCGAAGCGCTCGCCCGCAAAGTGGCGGACGCGCTCGATTATGTGGGGATGCTGACGCTGGAATTCTTCGCGGCCGGAGGCACGGCGGTGTTCAACGAGATGGCGCCTCGGGTGCACAATAGCGGCCACTGGACGATCGAGGGCGCACTCGCCTCCCAGTTCGAGAACCATATTCGGGCGATCTGCGGCTTGCCGCTAGGCGCCACCGCCCGCACGGCGCCCCACGTCGTCATGGATAACCTCATCGGCGATGACGTCCACCGTTGGCGGGAGCTACTCGACGACCCGGCAGCCCACCTCCACCTTTATGGCAAAGGCGAGCCGCGCCCGGGCCGGAAGATGGGCCACGTTACCCGGCTGCTGGGCCCTAGCGCGGCGTAGCGACCTCGATGGACATGCCCAGCTTCTCGAGCTGCGGCCGGACCTTGGCAGCATCGCCGACGACCACCCAGACGAGCTTCGAAGGATCGAGCACGCGCCGTGCCGCATCGTCGAGCTGGTGGACGGTCATGCCGCGGTAGCGCTCGGCGAGCCGCTCGTAATAATCGTCCGGCCAGCCGTAGAGCTCGATCGACTGGAGCCCGGTCAGTACATCGCCCGAAGTCTCGAAGTTTCCTGCAAGGCCGCGCGTGCGGTTGTTGATCGTCCGCTCGCGCTCCTCGGCCGTGATCCCCTTCGCCTTCAGGAATTCGTTGATGTCCGCGATCAACGCGGCGATCGACGGGCCGGTCTGATTGGACTGGACGGGCGCCGAGATGAGGTACGGCACCGTCCCCGCCAGCCGGTTGACCCGGCCGTTGACGCCGTAGGACCAACCCTTGGTCTCGCGAAGGTCCATGTTGAGGCGCGACAGGAAGGTGCCGCCGAGAACGTCGTTCGCGACGATCAGCGGCTCGATCGGGTCGCTTCCCTTATAGGGGAGCAGCATGCCGGCGAGGATCTGCGACTGCGGCGATTGCGGGCGGTCGATCAGGACGATACGCGGCCGCGGCGCCGGCGGAGCTGCGGCGAGGTTCTTCACGCCCTTCGGCGCCGGCGACGGCGCCCAGTTGCCGAAGCTCCGCTCGAGCAGGGGCTGGATCTCGGCCATGGGGCGGTCGCTGACCACGAAGATCTTGGCATTGTCGGGGCGGAGCCAGATCTGGTGGAAGGCGAGCAGATCCTCGCGAGTCACCTGCTCGACGGCCTTCGGATCGCCGGTGCCGGTGAACGGCACTCCGTAGGGGTGGTCGGAGCCATAAAGCACCGGCGGCAGCGCGCGCAGCGCAATGCCCTGCGGCTGGGTCAGCTCCTGAGCGATCCGGGCGAGCTGCTCGCCGCGCAGCCGCTCCACTTCGGCGGGATCGAAAGCCGGGTTGCGGACGATGTCTGCTAGGAGGTCCAGCGAGGGCACAAGGTTCGGCGACAGCGCCGAGAGCGACACCGTCGTCCGGTCCATCGTCGCGTTGGCCGCGATCTGCGCGCCGAGCCGCTCCTGCTCCTCAGCGATCTGGATCGAGTTGCGGGTGCGGGTCCCCTCGTCGAGGAGAGCGAGCATCAGCGACTGAGTGCCGAGCTTCGTCTTCGGGTCCGCCGCATTGCCCGCATCGAAGCTGACCGCGACCCGAGTGACGGGCACCGCGGTGCGGCGGGCATAGACGATCTCGATCCCGTTCGAGAGGCGGCTACGTTCGATGTCCGGAAAGTCGAGGTTGGGGACCTCGCCAAGCTCCGGCTGCTTCGACCGGTCGACTCCGCGGGCGGCCGCGCCCGCACCTTGGCGCTGGCTCGCCTGCTGCACCAGCGCCAGCCGCGGCTTGGGCGCCAGCGGCCGCTCATCCAGCGTTGGCGTCCGGTAATAACGCGGGTGGTGGGTCGAGGCGCCGGACGCACCGGTCGCTTCCTCATAGGCGTCGCGCTCCCCAGGAACGACCATCAGCGAGTAGACCGGCCGCGATAGCCAGCGTTGAGTGACCGTCCTGACCTGCTCCGGTGTCGCCCGACCGAAGGCCATGAGCTGCTTTTTGTAAAAGTCCGGATCCCTCGCATAGAGGGCGCCCTCGGCAAGGGCGACGGCCTTGCCGCCGAAGCCGCCGACGGATTCCAGACCCTTGATCCGGCTGGAGACCTCGCGCGTCGCGACCCGCTGCACCTCGTCGGCGGAAGGGCCGTTGCGGACAAGATCGGCGATGACCTCGTCCAGCCTGCGGCTGACCAACGCCGGGTCGACGCCCGGCTTCACGTCTGCGCTCACTTCGAACAGGCCGACACGCTCGAACGACTGGAGCCCGGCAGTGACAGAAACGGCGATCTTCTCCTGGCGGACAAGCGCGTTGTCCAGCCGCGAGCTCGAGAGGCCGCCGAGCACCGTTGCCGCGATGTCGAGCGGAACCGCGTCCTGATGCGTCAGCCCGGGCACCGCCCACATCCGGTAAATCCGGGTCGTCGCCACCCGGTCCTTCATGACGTCCGACCTGGGAGCCGGCAGCGTCGGCACGTCCGCTGACGTAGGCCGCACCTCCGGGCCACGCGGGATGTCGCCGAAATATTTCGTGACCAGACGACGGGCGGTCGGAACGTCGACGTCGCCCGCGAGTACCAGGACGGCGTTGTTCGGGCCGTATTTCTGGCGGAACCAGGTCTTCACGTCCTCGAGGCTTGCCGCCGAGAGGTCGGCCATCGATCCGATTGTCGAGTGCCGGTACGGGTGCCCCTCAGGAAACAGCGCCTCGAGCTGCTTATATTCGACGAGCCCGTAAGGCTGGTTGTCGCCTTGGCGCTTCTCGTTCTGGACGACGCCGATCTGGTTGGTGAGGTTCTGCTGCGTGACTGCGCCGAGCAGGTGCCCCATCCGGTCGCTCTCCAGGAACAAAGTGCGCTCCAGTGCCGGCGTCGGAACGGTCTGGAAGTAGTTGGTCCGATCGAACCAGGTCGTGCCGTTATAGTCGGTGGCGCCCATCTCCTGGAGCGGCCCGAAGAAGTCGCCCGGCGCGTTCTCCGATCCGTTGAACATCAAATGCTCGAAGAGGTGGGCGAAGCCCGTCCTCCCCTTCGGCTCGTCCTTGGAGCCGACATGATACCAGATCGACACCGCCACCACCGGCGCCTTGCGGTCCTCGTGGACGATGACTCGGAGGCCGTTGTCGAGCGTGAACGTCCCGTAGGGGATGTCCACCGAACGGACGAGCTCGGCCACCGGAGCGGCGCTGCCCGCCGTTGCCGCCGTGGCGAGGGGCGCGGCGGACGGCGTCGGCGCCCGCGCCGCGCCGGTTGTCGTTGCACAAGCCGAAAGACCGAGCATCGCGAACAGCGCGAGCGGCAGGAGGGACAGGCGCATTCAGGGATTCTCCGTATCGATTTTGTCGGAACCTATAGCCATGCGCGCTTTGGAGGCAAAGGGTCGCGGTTGCAGCTTCAGCGCATTAGGCTAGAGCTGAGGCCGACCGGTTTCTTCCAAGCAATAAGGACACTTACATGCGCTTCAGGATTCTTGCAGCCGCTCTGGCGGGCATCGCTTTCACCGGCGCGCCCGCGGCTGCGGCCGCCGAGCCGGACTTCTCGCCGGACCGGATCCGCGCTCACGTCGAATTCCTCGCCGACGATGCGCTCGAGGGCAGGAACGCCGGCGAACGCGGCTACGACATCGCCGCGAAATATGTCGCGTCCCGCTTCCAGGCACTGGGGCTGAAGCCCGCGGCGGCCGGCTCATGGTACCAGCAAGTGCCGTTCCTAGAATATTCGCTTGGCGAGGCGCCGCGGGCTTCAGCCCTCGGCGGCCGCGCATTCGCCAACCGGAAGGACGTCCTCCTTACGGGCAGCCCCTCTGAGCCGCAGCAGAGCCTCGAGGCGGCGGTGGTCTTCGCCGGCTACGGCCTCGACGCCCCCGCGGCCGGCTTCAACGACTATCGCGGCCTCGACGTCCGCGGCAAGGTGGTCGCGGTGCTGACCGGTTTCCCGAAGGGGACGCCGAGCGAGATGGGCGCACACCTCAATGCCGAAAAGGCGCGCATGGCGCAGAAGCGCGGCGCGATCGGCCTCGTCACCATCCCCACCGTGGCCGACGAGAAGCGCCGCCCGTGGGCGCGGCGGGTGGAGATGGCGGGCCAGAGCAACCTCACCTGGGTTGCGCCGGATGGTCAGCCGTTCATGTCGGCGCCGGACATCCGGGTCGGTGGCACTCTGGGCCAGGCCGCGGCCGAGGCGCTATTCGCCGGCGCCAGGCGGCCGCTCAGCGCGGTCCTCGCTGAAGCGGACCGGGAGGGCGGAAAGCCGAAGGGCTTCGCACTGAAGCCGAGCCTCAAGGTCGAGCGCCAGAGCGTCAACCGCCGCCTCACCAGCCCCAATGTCCTCGCCGTGCTTCCGGGCTCAGACCCTGCGCTGGCCAACGAATATGTGCTCCTGATGGCGCATCTCGACCACGTGGGCGTCGATCCGAAGCTCTCAGGCGACAAGATTCACAATGGCGCAATGGACAATGCGGCCGGCACCGCGACCATGCTCGAGGTGGCGCGCGCCATGGCCGAGTCGCCCAACCGGCCGCGGCGCTCGATCCTGTTCGCCGCAGTCACCGCCGAAGAGGACGGGCTGCTCGGCGCCGAATATCTCGCCAAGCACCCGGTCGTGGACGGGAAGGTCGTCGGCGTGGTCAATCTCGACATGCCGGTCCTCCTCTACGACTTCAGCGACGTCATCGCGTTCGGCTCCAACCATTCGACCCTGGGCGCGATCGTGGGCCGCGCGGCCGCCGGCATGAACGTGAAGCTCTCGGCGGACCCGCTGCCGGAGGAAGGCCTCTTCACGCGCTCCGACCACTACAAGTTCGTTCGCGAGGGCGTGCCGGCGGTGTTCCTGATGACCGGCTTTGCCGGCGAGGGCGAGAAGCAGTTCCGCGACTTCCTCGCGACCCACTACCATAAACCCAGCGACGAGCCCGGCCTTCCGTTCAACTGGAATGCGGGAGCCAAATTCGCGCGCCTCAATTATCTGATCGCCAACGAGATCGCCAATGGCGACCAGGCGCCCCTGTGGTACCGCGACAGCTTCTTCGGCCAAACGGTCGCGCCCGCAGCCGCCAAGGCGGAACGGTCGGCCCGCTGAGGCCTAGAACCGCTTGGTGAGGAGGAAGCCGGAGCGCTCGAAGCCGGAGGCCTGGTAGAAAGCGAGGGCGCCCGAGCGCTCCAGGCTGCTGGTGACTTCGATCCGTGTGCAGCCGCGCTCGGCGAGCCGTCCTCCCGCCGCCTCCACAAGCGCCCTGCCGATGCCGCGCTTGCGTGCCTCGGCGGCGACGGCCACGATCGGGATCCGCCCCAGCGGGTCCGGCAAATGGAGCTCGTCGCTGGCGTGCCAGGTGACGCAGCCGACCACCTTCCCTTGCTGGGCGACGAGCGGCGGCTCCCCCACCCTCTTGAGGAGCTTCAGCGTTCCGGCAACGTCTGCGGCGGTGGCCTCCGATCCGATCCCCTTCAGCAAGCCGGCAATCGCCTCCGCGTCGGCGGGACCGGCCTCTCG
>Ga0216301_1000314_pt1 | contig 13295 bp, 5 predicted proteins | sample 4hB_Boncat_minus_FD_156203 | JGI IMG/M metagenome (GOLD analysis project Ga0216301, IMG submission 156203) | Terrestrial sediment cell enrichment communities for BONCAT metagenomics from Utah, United States - 4hB_Boncat_minus | ecosystem: Environmental > Terrestrial > Deep subsurface > Rock...
ATGTAGGGGCGTGCGGGTGGGTAGATGGGCGGGTGCGGGCGTCAGATGTCGAGGCCGGCGTAGACGCGCGGCTTCAGCTCCTCGAAGAACTCGCGGGTCATAAACTGCGGCGTGCCCTGGCCTGGAAGCTGCTCGAAGCAGCGGCCCGGCAGCGTGTCGTCTTCGTGCGTGAAGCCCTGGCGGTAGTCCAGATCGCGGCCGATGCGGTAGACCTCCACGCTGGCCGCCTCGATCTCCGCTGCGGTGCAGGGGATGCCTGCCCCTTCCAGCACCGGCGCCCACTGGTCTGTCGGCAGGTTGGCGAACTTGCAGAGGCCGACCATGTCGTAGGCGAGGCGCTTCAGGCCGTTCTGCACGATCTCTTGCTCCCACTGGTCCACGGTAAAGATGAGCTTGTTGATGGCCGAGTTGAACGTCGCCATCGTCATGTGGTTGCCCACCAGCGAGAACGCCGCGCCGGGGTCCGTGTTGCCCAGGTAAGCAGCCAACTCCAGCCCGTGGACGTGGATGGCCGTGTCCGGATCGCCCACCACGGCGGCGATGCGCTTCACGCCCTGGCCCAGCAGCGGGCTCTCGCCCGTGGCGATGCGGTGGATGGCCGCCGCCGCGCCCTCCGCGTCCCCGAACTGAAGCCCTTCCAGGCCGTGCTCCATCGCGTAGGCCAGCACCCCGCCCAGGGAGATCGAGTCCATCCCCAGGTCGTCGCCCAGCTCCACCAGGTGCGCGATCTGCTTGATGTCCCAGATGTCGAGGTTGGGGCCCAGCAGCGTCTGCGGCTCATGGTCCAGCTTGGCCAGCACCTCCGTCCCCTCAGTGAGCACCTTCCAGCACTTGATGCCGCAGGCCGTGCAGTTCTGGTCGTCTACGCCGTACTTCTGCTTCACATTGTTCACGTACAGGTTGCGGCTGCGGGGGTCGTTGGCGACGCTGAAGTTGCGGATCGGGAGGCCGCCCTTCGGCCCGGTCAGCGCCTCGATGTTGTACGGCCAGGTGCCCAACTCTCGATAGCGCGCGCTGCCCTCGCCCCGCGAGACTTCCTTGTTGAACGGCGTCATCACCGGGTTCGGAATGGTGGAGGGCAGCTTCAGCGTCCCGTGGGCCACGACCCCGATCAGGTTCTTCGACCGCAGCACGGCGCCCATGCCCGCGCGCCCCGCGAAGCGCATCAGCTTGCCGCCCTTGAGCTGCCGCTCCGTCGAGCAGGCCACGGCGGCGTACCGCACCAGGTTCTCGCCCGCCGGGCCGATCACCGCGAAGTGCGACCCCGGATACAGCTCTTTCAACGTCTGGATCTTGGCGTTAGTGCCCAAACCCAGCAGCGCGCCGGCGTCTTCCAGCCGGGCGCTCACCGTCTCGCCGTCGCCGTCCAGCACCAGCAGCGAGGGCTGCGCCGCGCGGCCCCGGATCACCAGGTCGTCCAGCCCGGTGCGCCGGAAGAAGGTCCCGAAGTCTCCCGACGCGGCGGAGTAGGCGATGCCCGGATCGTCGTTCCGGCTGCCCTTCAGCGGCGAGTAGGCCGTGAAGTAGATCCGCAGCCCGGTCATCGCCTTCGTCCCGGTAAGCGTGCCCACGTTGAGGATCAGCGGGTTGCGCGGGTCGAAGGCGTCGGGAATGCGCTCGTAGTTGTCGCGCAGGTAGCTGAACGAGCGGCCGATGCCGCCCATCTGCTCGGCCAGCGTCCGGTTCTCCACCCACTCCAGCCGTTGGTCCCCGCTGTCGAGGTCCAGGTGCATCCGCCGTGTCTGATTACTCATCAAACTACCTCAGGATATTTTCACCGCAGAGACACAGAGCGCACGGAGAGGGACACAGAGAAGACTGAGAAGTATTGGACGGGATTCACTGGATTGGGAAGCGAGATTTGGATCAATGGCGGATCTAAGTCGCGACTCTCGTCTCCATCACCCTCAGCCTTCCTCATCCAGTGAATCCCGTTAATCCTGTCTAAAACTCTTCCGTCCCTCTCCGTGCGCTCCGTGTCTCCATAGTGCAATCTTCTTCACAACAGCTAGGCGGATTCCAGCAGGCGGTTGCTCAGCACTTTGAGGAGCTGGACGCCGATCGCCGGCTGGTTCAGGAGGATCTCCTGGAACTCCTGCGCGGTGAGGACGAGCGTCTCCACGCCCTCGTCGCCGGCCACCACCGTCGCGGAGCGGGGCTGGTCCGCCAGCACGGCCATCTCGCCGAAACAGGCGCCGGGGCCCAGCGGGAACTTGACCGCCGCCTCGCCCTTCTTCTCGATCTGGCCTTCCGCCGCGCCCTGCACCAGCAGGAACACCTCGTCGCCCGGCGCGCCCTGCTCGCAGATGAGGGCGCCGGCGGGGTAGGGGCGCTCTTCCATGTACTCCGCAATCAGGTCCAGGTATTCCAGCGCCACCCCCGAGAACACCGGCGACTTCTTCAGCAGCGCCGACCGCTGCGCGCTGGGGATTTCACCCAGGCGGCGCGACAGCTTCAGGTTCTCGCTGTAGTCCACGGGGCAGTCGATGAGCACGGGGCCGTCGGCGGCCAGCGCCCGCCGGAGGATGTCCGGCAGATCCTCCGCTCGCTCCACCCGCATCCCCACCGCGCCGAAGGCTTCCGCCAGCTTCACGAAGTCGGGGTTGGTGAAGTCGATGTGGGAGCTCTTGCCGTGGCCTACTTCCTGCTTCCACTTGATGAGGCCGTACTGGGAGTCGGTCCAGATCATCGCGACGATGGGCAGCTTCAGCCGCACCGCCGTCTCCAGGTCCTGGACGTTCATCATGAAGCCGCCGTCCCCGTTGATGCACATCACCTTCCGGTTCGGATGGCTCAGCTTCGCACCCACGGCGCCCGGCAAGGCGAAGCCCATGGTGCAGAAGCCGTTCGAGATCTGGCAGGTGTTCGGGACGTCACACTGGAAGTAACGCGCGATCCACATCTTGTGCGCGCCCACGTCGGAGATCAGGATGTCGGACGGAGCCAGCGCCTTCCGCACCTCCCACAGGATCTTCTGCGGCTTCATGGGGTAGCTGGTGTCGTCCGCGTGCTGGCGGAACTCCTGCTCCATCACCTGCCGGTACTCGCTGAACCGCTCCGGCTCCACGAGCCGCTTCTTCGGCAGCGCCTCCGTCAGGGACACAATAGCTTCGCGGATGTCGCCGGCCAGGTCCACCGCGGGCACGTAGCTCTCGTCCACTTCGGCAGGTGTGAAGTCGATGTGGATGATCTTCTTGTCGGGGCCCTTGTTCCAGGCCTGCGGGTGGTACTCCACCAGGTCGTAGCCGATGGCGAGGACGACGTCCGCCTCCTCCAGCACGCGGACGATGTAGTCGCGCGCCTGGAGGCCGATGGTGAAGACGCTGCACGGGTGCGACGCCGGAATGGCGCCCTTGCCCATGAAGGTGTTGAGCACCGGCATGCCGGTCTGGTCCACCAGCGCGGTGAGCGCTTCAGAAGCCTTCCCGCGCAGCACCCCGTTGCCGGCCAGGATGGCCGGGAACTTCGCGCCCGCGATGAGCGCCGCCGCGTCGCGGATCGCCGCCATGTTCGGCTCGGCCATCGGCGCCTGCTGGGCGGGCAGCGGTTTCTTCAGCGTCCGGTGCTTGGCGATATCCTCGGGCAGCTCGATGTGCGTGGCGCCCATCTTCTCCGTCTGCGCCAGCTTGAAGGCCTTGCGGACGATCTCCGGGATCGTGTCGGCGTTCGTAATCTGGGTTGTCCACTTCACCACGGGCTTGAACATCCCGACCACGTCCATGGCCTGGTGCGACTCCTTGTGGATGCGCTTGGTGGAGCCCTGGCCGGTGATGACCACCAGCGGCGCGCGGTCCATATTGGCGTCGGCCACGCCCGTCAGCAGGTTCGTGGCGCCGGGGCCGAGGGTGCCCAGGCACACCGCCGGCTTGCCGGTGAGGCGGCCGTAGAGGTCCGCCATGAAGGCGGCGCCCTGCTCGTGGCGGCAGACGATGAACTTGATGGTGGAGTCCAGCAGCGAGATCATCATGTCGGCGTTCTCCTCACCGGGAACCCCGAAGATGTACTCGACGCCTTCATTCTCGAGACAGCGGATAAACAGATCGGATGCTTTCATGGGGGCGCCTCCAGAAGCCGGGAAACAGGCGCCGGTCGCGGCGCCTCTGAACAGGGTTACGCCTTCACAAACTCGGCGTCGAACGGTAGATGCCCGAGATACATGCCGCCCTGGTAAACCGACAGCACCAGCGGCGTCACTCCCGGAGTCCGGTGGGTAACCGGGTACACCGCCTGGTTGACAGGATCGTTCGTGGCGAGGACCAACTGCCGGACCACGCCGCCGCCGCCCACGCGCAAGGTCTCCGGCGCGTCCAGGTACATGTTCAGCTTGAAGCTGGTGACGCCCCGCTCCGGCCGGCGGCACACGAGGGGCATGCCTGGGCCTTCGCTGCGCACGGTCACCTCCAGCTCCGCGGGCTTGCCTGCGATGGGCGGGTGCGCAAACTCGGCCCGCACGAACAGCCGCAGCGGCTCCGACTGCGCGTGATGCGACTGGCTCTCGCCCTTCGCCTCCATTTTCCGCAGCACGTCCGCGAACTGCTGGTCGCCGTCCACCCGGAATACGGCGCCCGTCGGACAGTGATCCACGCACGCCTGATAGCCGCGGCCGTGGCACAGGTCGCATTTCACCGGATAGTTCTTGCCCGATTTGGCGTCGGAGGCCGGCGCTCCGGCCGCGGGCTTGCGGAACATCCGCAGAAGCTGCTTCCAGAGCGGCAGCGACGCCTCCTGCGACACGCTGTCCGCCGGCACGACGTGGATGCTGCCATAGGGACAGCCCTGGCTCGGGTCGGCGCACTTGCCGCAGCGGATGCACTTGTCGTAGTCGATGTAGACCGCGCCGTTGTCCGTCTCGCGCTCAATGGCGTGCGTGGGGCACACCCGCATGCACAGGGCGAACTCGCAGTGCTGGCACGAGTTCGAGAACCGCACGGACGGCATCACGTCCTCTTCCTGGCGCATGTTGCCCCAGAAGAAGCGCGACAGGCCGTCGTCGTGAACGGTCTCGCAGGCCGTCACGCAGTTGTTGCAGCGGATGCAGTCGCCCATGTCCACGGCCAGCACCGCGTTCCCCGCGATGTGCTGGGTCTCCATCATCCAGCCCAGCGTCTCCGTTCGGCTCGACTGGGGCGCCACGCTGGCGTTCATCTCGCGCCGCCGCTTGGCGGTCGTCTCCAGCTTCTGGCACACGCTCGGGTAGCGGCTCATGATCTCCTGGAACTCGCCGACGGGGATCTGAATGGCGTCCACCCGCTGGAGCGCCGTCACCGTCTGCCGGCGGCGATCCGTGCCGCTGATGTGCGGCAGCAGCGCCATCTCGCCCACCACCTCGCCGGAGCGGACCCAGGCAATGGGGATCGGGCCGTCCGGCGTACTCTGCACCACGCACATCGTCCCGTTCAACACGATATAGACGGCGTCGGCTTCGTCGCCCTGGTAGAACACTGGCTCGTACGGCTCGAAGGTTTCCAGGGAGGCGATGTCGCGGACGGCCTCCAGCTCCGGCGCTTCCAGATCGCGGAAGAACGAGGTCGACTGAAGCTGCGAGAGCATCGCCCGCTTCCGGTAGTTCTCCTCGATCATGACCTTGAAGACTTTGCTCTTCTTCCGCAGCTCGGCCACCGAGTCGCGGCCGCACTCCAGCACCAGGCAAGACCCCTGCGCTTTCACCGTGGCGCTGCGGGGCTGGTAGGTGAGGATGGCCATCTCCCCGAAGAACTCGTGCCGCGGCAGCGCCGCCTCCCGCCCTCCGTCCAGCTGAACGGCGGCCACGCCCGCCAGGACGAAGAACATGGTGCTGCCGAACTCGCCCGCCCGGACGATAGGCTCGCCGTTAGCGAAAAGCCGGAACTTCGACGTGCGGCTGATCTTGTCCAGGGTGTCCGCCGGGGCGTCGGCGATGGGCATCAGCTCTTCCAGGAATGGGCGGTAGAACTCCACCTGGAACAGGCTGGCCACGCCGCCCAACAGAAGCCGCAGCAGGTCCGGGGAGCATTCCATTACCACGGCGGAATCCACCGCGGTCAGCGGCGTTTCCAGCGGCTGGCCCGTCAGGCCGGTCCATTGCCCGAAGATCCGCCGGGCCGCGACGCCTTCCTCGGGCATGCCGCTCGCGTCGGGAGCGGCGGCCGCGGCGACGGACGTCTCTGCCGTCACGATGCCGGAGAGCGTCACGTAGGCGCCCTTACGCTCCCCGCGGCCGGGCAGACTTTCCCCAGGCGCCAGCTCCCACGCGCGCGCCTGCTGAAACGCCTGGCGGAGCCGAGCAGCGTCCGGAAGCTGCATCAACTCCTGGAACAGGTCGCTGCCCTCGACGTGCGACAGAATCTGCGGGGGGGTGAGCTCGGTCATTAATCTTTAATCTAGGGAGTAACAAAGGACGAGAGGCAGCGTGGGCGTGGGTCCGGCCGGGGCGCGGCTACTGGTCGTCTCCATACTGGGGGGTGTGCTCGTCATGGCAGGCGGGGGTGCAGGTTCGCTCCTTGGCGTCGGCCTGCTGCTTCAGCGCGAAGAGAATCGTCCCCGGGTCCGCGGTCTTCGGCGGATTCGCAAAGGCCGAGCTATGTTTCTCCTGGAAATTCTTCAGCACCTTTTGCGCCTGTGAGGACCCCTCGTCCGGAACGTGACAGGTAACACAGGCCGTCTGCACCGCAATCTTCAGCGTGCCGTCCACGTCCGTCTTCGTCACCGAATCCCGCCCCTCATGGTCCGGGTGGCAGGAGGCGCAGCGCACGGGCAGGGCATGCAGCGCGTCCGTCGGCGCAATCGCCATCACCGAGCTCGCCGGCAGCGACTTCTGGTGCGCGGGCCGCGCCGCCCGCTGCGCGATAGACCGGCCCAGCGAGGGCGCGCCTTCCGGGGCGTGGCACTGTCCGCAGGCGCTGTCCGCTACGGGCAACAGCGGGTCGGTGAGGTTGCTGGTCCAGCTCCGCGATCCATGACAGGAGCCGCATTCGTCCACGCGCTTCCCCGCCGGCCGGCCGGAGTTCAGCACCCGCACGGCCTGCCGGAACCGCTCGCTCTGGTGGGCCCCGTGGAGCGTGTGCGTAAAACGGTTGTTGTCGGACCGGGCCGCCATCAGGCACCAGAAGAACAATAGCAGCGACAGCGCCGTAACCACCAGAGCTCGCTTGTGCGGGGCCAGTGCAACCAAGGCAGGACTCCCTCGGGCCAGGGGGACACATCGAAAGTGAGGTGACCGAAACCACGGCGGTCGTGCGCCGCCTTCGGCCTCTCTTAATCGTATCACTTCAAGCAGGCCGGGCCGACGCCTGGGGTTAGCGCTTGCCAACCGGCCCCTCCGGTTGACGCTGTCGCCTGTGGTGGGCTAGAGTTCAAGAGGCCGGTTTGGTTGTCTAGCAGCAGAACGTGGAAGTCGTTCCGCCAAGCCGCCGGCCTACCCCACGGCCGGCCGGCGCGTTCCGAGCACCCCCTGGCGCCTCGGCCGCACCCCCTGAACCCTAGAGGAGAGTCCTACCGTGCAGCCCGACCGCCTTCCACTGGTGGTGCTATCCCTGTGCGCCTCCCTGGCGGGCCCCGCAACCGCGCAAGCCGCCTCCACTCTCGCCCCCGGCGTCCAACCCCATCCGCCGGAGCGAGGCCTGTCCGGCGGAGCCGTCGACCCGCTGCTGCCCGCATCCACGCCCGCAGCCGCGCAGGACGCCCCGCAGCCCGCCGAGCCGAAGAAGGAAGGCGAGGAGCCTAAGCCGGGAGACGGGAAGGACACCGAGAAGCAGGCGGAGCCCAAGAAGGAAGGGGAGGAGCCCAAGAAAGAAGGCGAGACGAAGCCGGAGGACAAGAAACCCGAGGAGAAGAAGCCGCTCTATCGTTCGCCGGTGCAGCCGCCGCTCGGCGTGGCCGGCAAGTCGCGGGTGGCGCCCGGCGGCAAGCAAGAAGACGACCACTTCGTGCCCGTGCCCGACCGCTGGCGGATCGGCTTCCCGGAGTGGGACCGCTACCGCAGCGGCCTCGGCGCGCCCTTCAGCAAAGCGAAGGGCAAGTGGTGGAACCCGTACCGCCAGAACATCCTCAAGGCCGACTACCCGATCCTCGGCCAGAACATCTTCCTCGACTTCTCCTTCACCAGCGACACCCTGGCCGACTACCGCCGCCTGCCGATCCCCAGCACGGTCAGCGCCTCCACCCCGGGCCAGTCGCGGTTCTTCGGCCGCGGCGAGTTGCAGATCGTCGACCAGACGTTCTTCCTCTCGGCGGAGATCTTCAAAGGCGACACCGCGTTCCGGCCCAAGGACTGGGCGGTCCGCGTCACGCCCGCGTTCAACATCAACCACGTCCGCGCGCGCGAGAACCTGGTGGTCAACATCGACCCGCGCGACCGCATCTCCCGCACCAACGCCGACATCAGCTTCCAGGAGCTGTTCGGCGAGTACAAGATCAAAGATTTATCCCGCGCCTACGACTTCATCTCCGCCCGCGCGGGCATCCAGGGGTTCACGGCGGACTTCCGCGGCTTCCTCTACGTGGACAACCAGCCCGGCTTCCGGATCTTCGGCAACACGCAGTCGAACCGCAACCAGTTCAACCTCATCTACCTCCGGCAGTTGGAGAAGGACACCTACAGCCGCCTGAACCGGATCTTCGAGGACCGCAAGCAAGACATCCTCATCGCCAACTTCTTCCGGCAAGACCTCTTCCGGCCCGGCTACACCGGGCAGTTCACCCTCGCCTACAGCCACGATTACGAGAGCACCCACTTCAACAACAACGAAGTCCGCACCCGTCCCGCCCTCATCGGCCAGGCCCGCCCGCACGACATCCGCGTCGGCTACTTCGGCTGGAACGGCGACGGCCACATCGGGCGCCTCAACCTCACCCATTCCTTCTACCAGGCCGTCGGCCGCGACGACCGCAACCCCATCGCGGGCCGCTCCACGCGGATCAACGCCCAGATGGGCGCCATCGAGGCGTCGTACGACGTGGACTGGCTCCGGCCGAAGCTGTCGTTCTTCTACGCCTCCGGCGACGCCAACCCGCGCGACGGCCGCGCCCGCGGCTTCGACGCCATCTTCGACAACCCGATCTTCGCGGGCGGCGGCTTCAGCTTCTGGCAGAGCTCCGGCATCCGCCTCACCGGCACGAACGTCGACCTCACCAGCGAGAACAGCCTCATCCCGAACCTGCGCGCCAGCAAGATCGAAGGCCAAGCCAATTTCGTCAACCCCGGCGTCTTCCTGGTGAACGCCGGCCTGGACGCGGAGCTGACCCCCAAGTGGCGCGTCTCGGCGAACGTCAACTGGCTCAACTTCGCCAAGACCCAGCCGCTGGAGCTGGTGCTCTTCCAGAGCAACATCAACCGCAGCATCGGCTTCGACTACAGCCTGGGCGTCCGCCACCGGCCGTTCCTCAACGACAACGTCATCCTCACCTTCGGCGCCTCCGCGCTCGTGCCGGGGGCGGGCTTCCGCGATATCTATAGCAACAAGACACTCTTCTCCGCGTTCGCGCGGCTTACCCTAACTTACTAACCAAGCATGCGGCACTCTTCCTCACCCGCCGGCCGACGGTTTTTCCGGCCCGCATTCCTGGCGCTCTCCCTCTACATCACCGTAGGGGTGGTGGCGGGCGCCAGCCTCCTGGCCCAGCCTTCCCGGCCCGCCGCTCCCCAGGCGGCTCCCGCGGCCAAGGCGCCGAGCTGCCCCGTCGGCAAAGAGGGCGCCGGCGTCCAGACCGTCGCCTATTCCCAGGATGCCAAGCCGGAAGCGGGAAAGACGGAAGAAAAGAAAGAAGAGACGCCGGAGATCCCCGAGAGCGGCACGAAGGGCGAGCCGGGCGAGAGCTTCGGCTGCGTGAGCTGCCACGAGGGGACGGAGATGAGCCACTCGTTCGACGTGGGCGCCACCTGCGTGGGCTGCCACGGCGGCGACGGCAAGTCGGAAGACAAGAATAAGGCGCACGTCCAGCCGCGCTTCGCGGAGGCCTGGAAGAAGCAGCGCGGCGGGACCTTCACCGGCAACCCAGAGCGCACCTACACCCTCCTCAACCGGGAGAAGCCGGAGTTCATCCGCTTCGTCAACCCCGGCGACAACCGCATCTCGCACCTGAGCTGCGGCCCCTGCCACGAAGAGATCGTCCTCAACGTCAAGAAGAGCATGATGACCCACGGGACCATGCTCTACGGCGCCGCGCTCTACAACAATGGCGCCTTCCCGATCAAGGACTCGATGTTCGGCGAGAGCTACAGCATGACGGGCGTGCCGCAGCGCATCCAGAACATCCCGCCGCCCACCCCCGAGGAGACGCTCAAGAAGGGCATCATCCCGTTCCTCGACCCGCTGCCCCGCTGGGAGATCACCCAGGTGGGCAACGTCCTCCGCGTGTTCGAGCGCGGCGGCCTCCGCAAGGGCGAGATCGGCAACCCCCTCCGCGAGGAAGAGTCCGGCCGGCCCGACGTGAAGCTCAGCACCCGGGGCCACGGCACGTCGCTGCGCACGGACCCGGTGTTCCTGGGCCTCCAGAAGACCCGCCTGCTCGACCCCACGCTCAACTTCCTGGGCACCAACGACCAGCCCGGCGACTACCGCTCCGGCGGCTGCACCGCCTGCCACAACGTCTACGCCAACGACAAGGATCCCGCCCACTCGGCCCAGTACGCCCAGTTCGGCCACTGGGGGACCAGCGCCACCAAGGACCCCATGCTGGCCACCGCCGTCGAGAAGGGCGAGCGCGGCCACCCGGTCACCCACCAGATGACCGCCGGCCCGCCCTCCAGCCAGTGCATCTCGTGCCACATCCACCCCGGCACGAACATGCTCAGCACCTTCCTCGGCTACACCTGGTGGGACAACGAAACCGACGGCGACATCATGTACCCGAAGAAGGCGCTGGACCTTCCGGCGAAGCAGCGGGACCACGTTCAGCAGCGCAACCCGGAAGGGGCCGCCGTCCGGGGCCTCTGGCACGACGTCGACTTCCTGGCGAAGACCGCCGAGCTGAACCCCAAGCTGAAGCACACGCAGTTCGGAGACTTCCATAGCCACGGCTGGGTATTCCGCGCCGTCCACAAGCGCAACCGAAAAGGGGAGCTGCTGGACAAAGAAGGCGGCAAGATCGCCCACGACGACCCGGAGAAGTGGGGGAAAGCGGTCCACCTGAAGGACATTCACCTGGAGAAGGGGATGCAGTGCGTGGACTGCCACTTCAAGCAGGACAACCACGGCAACGGAAAGCTCTACGCGGAGGTCCGCGCCGCCATCGAGGTGGACTGCGTTGATTGCCACGGCTCCATCAACAAGCGCTCCGACCCCACGTCCGATGAGACGCTCACCACCGGCGCGGCGGGCGGTAACAAGATGTCGGACTACAACAAGGTCCGCATCGGCGGCGAGAGCATCGAGCGCTGGTACAAGAAAGAGGATGGGCGCCTCATGCAGCGCTCCGCCGTCACCAAAGACGTGGAGTGGGAGGTGCCGCAGATCATCGACACCATCACCCCCGGCCATCCGCGCTACAACGAGAAGTCGCGCCTGGCCAAAACGATCCGCAAGGACGGCAAGACCTGGGGGAAAGCGGCGGACGACAAGGAGCTGGCGCACGGCAACAGCAGCATGACCTGCTACGCCTGCCACACCTCCTGGACGACCTCCTGTTTCGGCTGCCACCTCTCGATGACGGCCAACCAGCAGAAGCCGAACCTCCACAACGAGGGCTCGCTCAGCCGGAACTGGACCTCCTACAACTTCCAGACCCTCCGCGACGATATGTACATGCTGGGTCGCGACGGCACCGTCACCGGCAACCGGGTGGCGCCCATCCGCTCTTCCTGCGCGGTGGTGGTGAGCTCCCAGAACCAGAACCGCGAGTGGCTCTACCAGCAGCAGCAGACCGTCTCCGCCGAGGGCTTCTCCGGCACCGCCTTCAGCTCCTACGCGCCGCACACCGTTCGCGGCAAGGAGACGAAGCAGTGCTCCGACTGCCACGTCTCGAAGAACGGCGACAACAATGCCTGGATGGCCAACCTGCTGCTCCAGGGCACGAACGCCGTCAACTTCATGGGCCGCTACGCCTACGTCGCCACCGGCGTCGGCTTCGACGCGATCCAGGTAACCGAGCGCGAGGAGCCGCAGGCCGTCATCGGCAGCTACCTCCACCGCATCGCTTACCCCGACCGCTACAAGCGGCACCTGGACCGCGAGCGCGAGTTGAAGGTCGCCCACGAGCACCACGGCCACACGCTGTCGCTGCAGCAGCGCGGCGAGTACCTCTACGCCGCCGAAGGCCGCAAGGGGCTCGTCGTCTACGACATCGCCAACATCGACAACAAGGGCTTCTCCGAGCGGATCGTCACCGCGCCGGTGTCGCCCCTGGGGCAGCGCCTCTTCGTCCACACGGAGTACGCCACCGACGTCGCCGCGCCCAGCACGATGGCCATCGACCCTGTCCGCACTCAGCGCCCGGAGAACGAAGAGCAGAAGATCCATCCGCTCTACGGTTACCTCTACGTCACCGACAAGAAGGAAGGGCTGATCCTGGTGGGCGCCGCCACCCTGCTGGACGGCAACCCCACCAACAACTTCCTGAAGCGCGCCCTCACCTGGAACCCCGGCGGCGTGCTGACGGGCGCCACCAGCATCGAGATCGCCGGAACCCACGCTTACGTCACCTGCGACCGAGGCCTCGTGATCGTAGACCTGAACGATCCGAAGCAGCCCAAGGTGGCGGCGGAGATCGGCGTGCCGGAGTTGCGAAATCCGAAGTCGGTGGCGGTGCAGTTCCGCTACGCCTTCGTGTGCGACGCGGACGGGCTGAAGGTGGTGGACATCACCGATCCGTCGAAGCCGAAGCGCGTCTGGAGCGGGGTCGTCCCGCTGGCGGAAGCGAACGACGTCTACGTCTCCCGCACCTACGCCTATGTCTCCGCCGGCAAAGAGGGGCTGGCGATCATCGACGTGGAGCGGCCGGAGCAGCCGAAGCTGGACCAGATGTTCACGGCGGACGGCAAGATCGACGACGCCCGCATGACCCGCGTGGCGATGACGAACAACAGCATGTACGCCTACGTGGCGGACGGCCACAACGGCCTGCGCGTGGTGCAGCTGGCCTCGCCGGAAGAGAACGCCAACATCTACGGCTACAGCCCGCGCCCCACCCCCCGGCTCATCGCCACATTCCACACCCACAGCCCGGCGCTCGCCGTCTCCGAAGCGCTGGACCGCGACCGCGCCGTGGACGAGAGCGGCAACCAGCTCTCCGTCTTCGGACGCCGGGGCGCGCGGCCCTTCACCCAGGAAGAGCAGCGCCGCCTCTACATGCGCGACGGCCAGGTGTGGACCGTTAGCGAC
>Ga0216301_1000315_pt1 | contig 13235 bp, 5 predicted proteins | sample 4hB_Boncat_minus_FD_156203 | JGI IMG/M metagenome (GOLD analysis project Ga0216301, IMG submission 156203) | Terrestrial sediment cell enrichment communities for BONCAT metagenomics from Utah, United States - 4hB_Boncat_minus | ecosystem: Environmental > Terrestrial > Deep subsurface > Rock...
ACATCTACGACTTCGCGACCTCCCCGGTCCCCACCACGATCATGCTCGGTGGCGACGGCGTCCCGAACAATCCGCCCCAGGAAGTGAAAGACATCCCGATCGGTCGCAAGGCCGATGCCCTGTTCTTCTTGCACACTGCCCGGATCGACCAGCGCCGCAACAACGACGAGATTCGGGACAACAAGCGGTTCGAGATGGCCCGCTACATCGTCCACTACGCTGACGGCCAGAGCGTGTCGGTTCCGATCTTCTCCGAAATCGACATTGAGAACTACCGGCAGGAATCGCCCAAGGCGATTCCAGGGGCGCAGGTGGCTTGGGTGAGCAAGTACGAGGGTTCCAACGAGTCGGCCGTCGCCTACTCGAAACAGTGGAACAACCCGAGGCCGGACGTGGCGATCAAGAGCGTGGACATGGTCTACGGCGCGGACAAGCGGGGGGTGCCCGTCCTGCTCGCGATCACGGCCGCCACGGCAGGAAAGTAGCCTCGCTACCAAAATGAGGCGGCAGACGTCAGTTAGAGGGAAACCCCGAGGCACTAGGCTCCGGAATTCGCGGCTATGAAGAGGAACCGTTCTATGAAGCAGACATTCACGCGAGGACTACTCGCCACCCTCGCCCTTTCCGCCTTTGGCCTGTGCTATTCGGCGCGGGTCCAGGATGGGGGCGAGACGGTCTGGATCGAGGCGGAGGACGCCGCGTCCACCAACCTGAAGCTCGCGGCGGCCGCTTGGGGGAACTCCGGGTTCTTGTCCGGCGGCAAGTGGGTCAACGTCACCATCGACGCGGATAAGCTCGAGAAGGAGCTCCCCGCGGGCGGCGGTCTCATTACCTACAAGTTCGACCTGAAGAAGGGCGGCAAGCACGAGATTTGGGATCGCGTCGGGTTCGAGTTCGTGCGCTCTCCGTTCGAGTGGCGTATCGACGGTGGTGCGTGGACGAAGTCTTCGCCGGAGGACTTGACGACCGACCTGATGAACCTGGCGCAGTGGACGGAGGTCGCCTGGCTGAAGCTTGGCGAGCGGGACCTTAAGCAGGGTGCTCACACCCTGGACATCCGCCTAACGCCGACGAAAAACGAAAAGGGCGAGCTGCAGCGGCTCCTCTACGCGAGCGACGCCATCGTGGTCTCACCGGGCGAGTTCCGTCCGGACGGACCGAACAAGCCAGGCAGCTACACGCCCACCGCAGCCGACACGGAAGCCGCTAAAAAGGTGTTCGGACTTCCCGAGGCCTCCGCGCCCAATGTCCGCACCTCCATTTCGCTAGAGGGGAACTGGGAAGTTGCCCGGGCCGACGAGGCCATTCCGACCGCGGTGGCGGTCCCCATGGAACTGCCGACGCAGGCTACGTGGCGCGCGATCCCCGTCCCTAGTGACAAGAACACCTCGCGGCCGGATCTGCTGTTCGCGCACCGCATTTGGTATCGCACGCGGGTGAACGTGCCCGCGGGTCAGGTCGGACGCTCGTTCTTTATCGAGTTCCCGATGAACAGCCTGAACAGCACGGTCTACGTGAACCGCCAGCTGTGCGGGTTCAACGACACGCCGTTCGCGCCGTTTCAGATCGATGTCACCAAGGCGATTAAAGCGGGCGAAAACGAGGTGCTGGTCGGCATCCGCGATGCTTGGTACGGCCGGACGTTCAACCCGAAGAGCCCGTTGAAGCTGCGCAAGACGTTCAACATTCCGCTCTCGTACTTCGGCCAGGGCTTCCAGGATCTGGACTATCCGATCTGGAACAACCCGAAGTCCGGCATCCTGGAGACTCCCACCTTCCACTCCGTCGGACCCGTCTACACGGGCGATGTGTTCGTCAAGCCGTCGGTCGCCAACCGGCGACTCGACGCGGAGATCACCCTGAACAACCCGTCCGGTACCGCCGTGAGCGGCGAGATCCAGTGGGCGGCCATCGACGACAAGACGGGCGCGGTGGCAAAGACTTTCCCGGCTGCCCCCTTCTCCTTAGCTGCGAAGTCCAGCGCCGCCTTCAACGTCAGCGGCGGCTGGACTGATCCGAAGCTTTGGTGGCCAGACACGCCGAACATGTACCGCCTGCGCACGACGGTGAGCGTCGGCGGCAAGCCGGTCGACACGAGTGAGACCTCGTTCGGCTTCCGGGAGTGGTCGGCGAGCGGCATCAAGTACTTGCTCAACGGGGTGAGTTGGCCCCAGTGGGCAGACCTGTCTCCTCAGGGCGCTACCATCGAGGAATACGTCAAGGACTATCACGCGAAGAACCAGCGTACGATGCGCGTCATGAACCCCGGACAGGGGACCGAGACCCGTAATTGGGGACTGCCACAGCGCAAGATGTTCGACTACTTCGACCGCCATGGCGTCGTCGTTCGTCGCAACGGCATCCTCGACGGACAGGTTATCGGTTACGCGTTCAACGAAAACGACCCCGAGATCAAAGCGGCCAACGGCGGCTCCTCGATGAAGGTCGCTTTGATGAACAACTATCTGAAGCAGTTCGCGCAGCTCATTCGGGCCGAGCGGAACCACCCGTCGATCAACGTCTGGACGTTCGACAACGAGTTCATCTACATTAACCTGATCAATCTGCTGGGCAACAGCCCGCTGATGGACGAGTACGAGCGCAAGTTCGCCGAAATGTACACGGAGTGGGCGAAGGTCGATCCTACGCGCTTCTTCATGACCGACGGCGGTGGTGCGCTGAAGGCGCAGGTCCTACCTACCCACGGCAACCACTACGTCTTTAACCCCCGGGACACCCGGTATCCGGCGCTCGCCTACGAGCTGAACCCAGAGGCTGGCTCCCGCGGCCGCTGGCCCTGGGACATGAAGCGCCCGCGCTTCATGGGCGAGGACTTCTTCGCTACCGGCATCAATCCGGCTGATTACGCGCAATGGGCCGGCGAAGACACGTTCCTCAGCAAGGCCGCGGCGCGGGTGGGCTCGGACTTCGTCTTTAACATGCTGCAGCAGGGCTACCGCTGGGCCAACCAGGGTGCATGGCACTTCTGGTCCGGCACGTTCGAGAACGTGAACGGCTGGAACTCGATGAAGGACCGGGCCGTGTTCGTGCGGGAATACGACTGGACGTTCGGCTCCGGACAGAAGGTGAACCGCACGTTCGGGATCTTCAACGACACCCAGTACGATCTGCCCATCACCTTCACGCGAACCCTGACGGTGGGCGGGAAGCAGGTGTCTACCAAGAAGTCGGTGCACAACATCGCCCCCGGCGGCGAGGCGAAGTTCCCCGAAGCGATCGCGATGCCCGCCGTGGGCACCCGAGCTGACGGGCAATTGCTTCTCACGCTCAGCGTAGGCGGAAAGGAAGTCTTCCGGGACACGAAGGCACTGTCCGTGCTGGCACCGGTCGGCACCCCCATCATCAAGGCTTCGGCGAAGCCGGCCGCTGCGCGCCTGGCGTTCCGCACCGGAGGCGGTCCGGCCCCGTCCTCGGTGGCGCCGTCTCTGTACGTGTACGATCCCCAGGGGAAGGTCTCGACGTACCTCAAGGGACAAAAGATCGCCTTTACCGCCATCGGCTCGCTGGCGAACCTGCCCGCCGACGGCCGGGTCCTCCTGATCGGACCTGACGCACTCTCCGTATCCGAAAGCACGTCCAGTGCGCTCGCGGCGTGGGCCTCGACGGGTCGAAGCGTGATCGTGCTCGATCAGAAGAACCCCCTGCGGTACCAGGCCCTGACGGCCGAGATCAGCACGGTTTCGGATACCGCGACCGAGGCCGAGAACACGAACGGGCAGGTCGCCTTCCCTGAGGATTTGGGGCATCCGACGATGATCAACCTGCGGGGCAGCGACTTCCGTGGGTGGGGTCCGGACGGAGAGGTCTACCGGAACATCTATCAGAAGCCGGCGCGCGGCGCTCGCTCGCTCGTCCAAGCAGGGCCCCGTCTGATGCAGTCAGCCTTGATCGAAGTACCCACGGGCAAGGGCTTGATGCTTTTGTCGCAGTTGGACATGGGGGATAAGCTCCTTACAAGCGCGGTGGCGCAGCAACTCCTGAGCAACCTCCTGGCCTATGGATCGAGCTACAAGCAGGAGTTCCGCCCCGCCGCCTTGGTGGCGAGCGGTGCGACCGGGCTGGTGAAAGCCGCGGACGCGGCGGGCCTCCAGTACTCGCGGACGGGCGATGCGCTGGCGGCGATCTCCGACCCGAAGATCAGTCTTGCGCTCGTTGAAGCGACTCCGGGCAATCTCAAGCAGTTGGCCGGCAACATGGCAAAAGTCAATGCGTTCACGCAACGCGGAGGCTATATCGTGTTCCACGGCCTCACTCCAGAAGGGCTCGCCGACTACAACACCATCGTCGGAGCCGACCACATGATCCGCGCTATGCGCCGTGAGCGGGTGCAGTTCTCTTCTCCGCGAAACCCGCTGACCGCGGGCCTGACGCTGGGCGAAGTGGTGATGCTTTCGGGAGAAAAGATCTTCAACTGGGTCGACGATGAGTTCGTCGCGAGCGACATCTTCTCGCACATTGTCGATTACGATGAAGCGGCGCCGTTCGGCACGAGCGAGAGCAGCCTGTACAACAACGCGGTGAACGGCTTCATCGGCTCCGACGGATGGATCCTGATCAACGACTTCCCGGTACCGAAGGACGGTCCCGCGCGATTGGCCTTCACCCTGTCCAAGCCGCAGACGATCACCGAGTTCGTCTGGGACGGCAGCGTCAACTACAACGCAACGACCAAAGTCGGGCTGGTGGTCGATGGCAAGATGCAGTCATGGGACGTGCCCGCCAACGGCGAGCCGCAGACGCTCGAAGTCAAGCCGCCCCTCACCGGCAAGAACATCGAAGTTCAGATCCTGGACCACGAGAAGCGTCCCGACAAGCGCACCGCCGAGGGTGGCTATAACGTCGGCATCGACAACATCTGGCTGAAGGCTCAGCGACCCGCGGACTTTTACGAAAAGGTCAAGCCGATGCTGAACGTGGGCGGACTGATGCAGTACCCGCGCGGCAAGGGTGGCATGGCGCTGATGAACATCCTGTTCAAAGACACCGAGGCCGTGCCGATCAACAAGCAGAAGAAGCTCTCGATCTTCTCGACGGTGCTTCGCAACCTTCGGGCACCGTTCGCCGGCGGAAAAACCATCATTCCCGGCGCGGGCCTCACCTACACGCCGGTCGACTTTGGGAAGTTCCCCCAGAAGCTGACCCAGTACCGCACCGAGCGGGGCTGGTTCGGGGACGCTAACCGCACGTTCAACGCGCTGCCTCGTGGCGACCAGGTCTTCGCGGGCGTGAAGTACAACATCTGGGACTTCGCGACCTCCCCGGTGCCGACGGCGATCATGCTGGGTGGGGAGGGCATTCCGAACAACCCGCCCCAGGAAGTCAAGGACATTCCGATCGGCCAGAAGGCTGACGCTCTGTTCTTCCTGCACACCGCGCGGATCGACCAGCGCCGCAACAACGACGAGATTCGAGACAACAAGCGGTTCGAGATGGCCCGGTACGTCGTCCACTACGCAGACGGCCAGAGCGTCTCGATCCCGATCTACTCGGAGATCGACATTGAGAACTACCGGCAGGAGAACCCGAGGGCCATCCCCGGCGCGCAACTCGCCTGGGTGGGTAAGTACGAGGGCTCCAACGAGTCGGCGGTGGCGTACGCCAAGCAGTGGAACAACCCGAGGCCAGACGTGGCGATCAAGAGCGTCGACATGGTCTACGGGGCGGACAGACGGGGGGTGCCCGTCCTGCTTGCCATTACGGCGGCGACTGCAGGAAAATAACCCTTCTCATACTTAGGCGGAACTGATGCACTCACGAACGATCGGGCTCTTTGGACTGTCGGCCGCTGTTGCCTTTGTGGCGGCGCCGGTTGCGGCCGTCGCCGCGCCGTCGCTGCCCCAACTCCCATCGGTCACCTTGGACGGCGACCTCGCGGATTGGGGTGGGCGGGGGCTTCGTCTGCCGTTTCTCACTCCCGATTCGCCGCGATTGCCCGATCCAGCGAGGAGTTACGCCTCGGCCCGATTCGCGTGGGACGATTTGGGCCTGCTCGTCGCGGTGGAAGTAACCGACACCACGCCTAACGAAGCCAAAATCGCTGCCGCCGCCTACACGGCGGACAGTGTCGAGCTGTTCTTGGCCCCCGACCCGGCCAAAACCGACGGTGTCCAACTTGTCCTTAGTCCCGGACGCGATCCTGCCCATCCGGCTCCGCGTGCCTACGTTTACGACAATCGATCCTCGGAGCACCGAGCGTTGCCGGTCAAAGTTAAGTGGGCCGTAGCGTCGAAGGCCCGCGGTTACGTGGCCGAAGCCCGACTCCCATGGGGCGCTTTGGGCCTTCGTCCCGCCCCGGGCCTAACCATCGGGACTCGCCTCTACGTCAACGACGACGATGGCGCGGGCACCCGCACACGCTTTGTCTGGCAACCCGAATCCGGGGGAGCCCGTTACCATGCTCTCACTCTGGCATCGGAAGCGGCCCCTGGATCGCTCGACGCGCCGGTTGCGTGGACCGCGCTGGACGTAGCGGATACAACGGGCCGGGTGAACATGATCGGTCCCGCCGCCCTGGTCGGCACCACCTGGCAAGTTCGGCAAGACGACAATTTGCTGGGCGTCCTCACCCTAAGGGCCGCCGGAGACGTCGCGGGCGGTAGCTTGGCCTTGCCGGCTGGCCGACCCTCGGGTTCGCTCACCCTTACCGGGCCGGACAATGTCCAACTCACCGTTCGGGATTCGCTTGCCGGAGATGCGGCCGGCGCCATCGCCCGGGCCAATGGAGGTCGCTTCGGTCCAACGGGCAATCTCGCCTTTGCCCGCGCTCAGTTTCCTGAGCACGTGTTTGCCGGGAGCCAGTTTCCAACTCTCCGCGTCAATGATCCTGCCCGCGTTGAGCGCCTCCTCGGTGCGCTTCCTGTAATCAACACGAGTTGGCTGGGTGCCGATGGGCGCGACGTCACCGCGCCAGGCACTCCCGGACTTTATGCTGCACGGAGTGAAATAAAACTTCCGGGGCGGTCGACTCCGTTGATCCTGGAAAACGTCTTCTTCCGGATGCCGGACGGAGCCGCTCCGCCATCCTCGTCTGACGAGGCTACGGCGCGTCTTTTGGCGTTTAATCTGCAAGGCGGCGAGGCCACCTCGACGCACAGTGCCCGCGTGGCGGAGCGTTGGTGGTACGGGGTTCGCCGTGCTCGTGGTTGGAGCCAAGCGCTACCCTATCGAGTTCATGTGCCGACTGGAGCTTCTGGCAAGCCAAGGCCGCTGATCGTTCACCTGCACGGCTCGGGGCAGCATTCGGAGTTGGCGACAGACGAAAGGCTGCCGCTACTCGTTGCCCAAGCCGGACCCGAACCCATTGTCGTGTACCCCCAGTCGCCAGGAGGTTGGCGAGGTCCGGCCGTGGGAGAGTTGATCGATACCCTCGCTAAGCAGTACCCCATCGACCTGAACCGGGTTTATCTTATCGGCTTCAGCTTGGGCGGGATTGGCGCTTGGGAAGTGGCGTTGGATCAGCCAGAACGCTTTGCGGCGGTTGTTCCCATTGGCGGACGCATGGGCACTCCTGGCGACGCGGCGCGTTTGAAAGACGTGCCGGTATGGGTGTTCAACGGCGAGGACGACCCGACGACTACCGTGGAGGAAGCCGCCGTCATGGTGGAAGCCCTGCGACGGGCCGGTGGCAAGCCGCGCTTTACGAGATTACGGGGCAAGGCCCACGGAGACTCTCAGGATGCGTCCTACCGATATCCGGGTCTCTTCAAGTGGATGCTTGCGCAAAAGCGCAAAGGGAAGTGACGGGCACGCCCGAGGTTCCTGGGGTGGATTTCGACCTCGGCGTCTCAAGCAACCTGCCTTAGTAGAGCGACACGCTCAATCTGTCGAGGAAGTACCACCTCCCAACCCATGTCATCCTGAGCGCAGCGAAGGACCTCCTCCAGCAGGGTGTGTTGGAGGAGGTCCTTCGTCGCAAGCTCCTCAGGATGACATGGCCGGGGAGGTGGTTACCTAGCAAGGGGTTTCCCCAACTCACGCGCCAATTGCTACAACGGCAGGAAAGCTGGCCAGAGATTAGACACCCACATCCCGAAGCGAATATCAGCCCGAGTGATTTCCCAACACGCTGCATTTCCCCGATTGTCGGCTATCATAGTAAACTAGTTTAACAACAGGAGTTCACGGGGGAACCGCTCGCTACCGCGGCACCTTCTGCGACTGGCCACAGCCATCGGAAGCCGCCGTTGCGATGATCGCAACTTCGCCCACGAACCGCCAAAGCCTCTGCCCGAAGCCAACGCAACTACCATGATCAAGACAATCCCGCTGAGTGATGCCGCCATCGATCAATACAATCAGGAGGGCTGGTGCCTGTTGGGCCGGGTGGTCGATGATGAGACGCTCGAGAAACTGCGCGCGGAAGAAGCCAAGTTCCGCAACCGCCCCCTGCACTACGACGACCCCAAGCCGAACCCTCCGACGCTGTTCCGCAGCCAGATGACCGCTTACTCGGCCGTGGTGCGCGATTTCGGAATGAACGGGCCGCACGTCCCGTTGATCCAGCAGGTGCTGGGACCGAACCTAGCGTGGATCTACACCCAGTTCGTCACCAAGTTTCCGGACGCCGACACGGGCAAGTCGGAGTTCCCCTGGCACCAGGACAACGGCTACGCCAAGGTCTTGCCCGAAAACAACATGACGATCTGGATCGCCCTGGACGACGTGGACTTGAACAACGGGTGCGTGTGGATCGTCCCGCGCAGTCATCTCGGGGGAATCCTGCCGCACGGCCAGAAGAGCGCGGATTCCTGGCACCTCGAGGTGCCAGTCGAGGGTGACGGCGTTCCCGCGATCATGAAGGCGGGCGAAGCCGTGGCCTTCACGGGTCTGACGCTGCACCGCTCGAAGCTCAACCACTCTTCGGCACCGCGCCGGGCCTTCTTCATGCAGTACGTTGACGCGAACGGCACCATCGGAGACGACAACGTGCCGGTGGTGGACCGGCCCATGACGTACGTGGTCTCGGGTGAGGCCGACTACTTCCGCCGCCCGCAAAAGTCGACCGCCCAGTAAGACCGCAAAAGCCAGGGCGCTCCGGTAGCGCCCCGTGATCCGATGAAGACAATGCTCCTCGTTTCCTTGCCCGCCCTGTTCATGGCGTCGGCATCTCTTGTGGCGCCGGTGGCCACTACCGGTGCCGGGGTTCAGAGCAGCCGGTCCGGCACTGTGCTCTACGTATCGACAAGCGGCAGCGATACGAACGCCGGCACGTCGTTAAGGGCGCCTCTGCGGACCATTCAGAAGGCGGTGGACATTGCAAAGCCCGGCGACACCGTGATGGTCCGCGGGGGCACGTACCGCGAGACCGTATCGACGTCGCGCTCGGGCACGGCTAACGGACGGATCATGATCCGTAACTACCAGAACGAGGCGGTCACCGTTTCCGGCACCGACCCCATTCCTGGTCGCTGGACGGCCGTGGGCAACGAGGTGTACCGCGCGCCGATGCCGTGGAACTACCACTTCGAAAACGAGAGCGCGGACTACAACTCCAACCAGGTCTTCCACGACGGCAGAATGATGGAACTGGCCCGCTGGCCGAACCAAACCAGCCCCGACCTGATCCGCCCTACGCTCGCGATCGCCGACGCCATTACGTTCTCGAAGAGTGATCCTTCGCTGAAAGAAAACGATCTGGCGACGTTCCACGAAGCCGACTTCACCGACAACCCCGCCCGGTGGGTGGGGGCCAAGATATGGGTCAACCTGTCGCGAAACGGCACCGATGGCCAGGGGCAGACCGGCATCGTCGTTTCGGCCACGGCCGGGAAGATCACCGCCAGCGGAATCGACACCCGCGGCGGCGATGGCGCCTGGAGCATTGGCAAGGGCACCGAGTTCTATCTGTTCCAGCCGACGCTGGCCGCGTTGAACCGTAGCGGGGGCGTCTCGGAGGCGCTTGACCGGGGCGAGTGGTTTATCGACGCCGATGCCCGACAGATTTACGTCCGCACGCACTCCGGGAAGGCCCCCACGGCAGGAACCGTGGAAGCGAAGCGGCGCACCTACGGGTTCAACTTTGACGGCGACAGCTTCTGGACCCTGCGCGGCATCGGCCTGTTCGCGACGTCTCTGACAACGGACAACCTGGCGGCTAATCGCAACGCCTCCCCCGGCGGGGTTGCGGAGGCAAGCAACATCCTCATCGACACGATGAAGGCGCAGTACGTCTCGCACTTCACCGATCAGACGGGGAACTACCAGATGCAGTGGCAGCAGAAGTCGGGGCTGATCCTCAGCGGCACGAACATCACGTTCCAGAATGGCGAGGTGCGCTACAGCGCCGGCTCGGGCATGAGCGTGTTAGGTCGGCAGAACAAGGTCCTGAACAGCGTCTTCCGCGACCTCAACTCGAGCGTTAGCGAGGCGGGCATGGTCAACTTCGGCAAAACGTACGATCCGGGCAACTTTGTTGTCGTCAGCGACGACCATGAGTTTGGATACAACACGCTTTACAACTCACCTCAGCAGGGCATCAACTTCCGGGCGCTCAAGAACAGCACGAAGAGCCCCACGGACGTTCGGGCGCGGATCCACCACAACCTAATTTACGATGTGATGCTGCGGTCCTTCGACTCGGCGGCGATCGACTCGCTAGGAACGAACCACCAGTACGTGCGCATCGACCACAACCTGATCTACAACCTGACGGGCGAGCGCCGGTACGGTATTTACTTCGACTTCGCGTCCCACGGAATCGTCGACCACAACGTGGTGTACAACGTGACACGTCCGTACAACATCAATTGGAACCCGGACACCGGCCCTCAGAACATGTGGCTGCTGAACAACGTGGGCGTCTCCGACTTGCCAAAGGGAGCCGCGCTCGAAACCGGAAGCCGATCCAGCGAAGGGAGCATTATCCGCAACAACGTCTTGGTGAACGGCATCTGGGCGGGTGGGTGGAACGGCGGGACGTCCGTACCGCTGGCTAAGGCAGCGATCGACAACAACATCCTGACCGGTGATGGCCTGTTCATCGATTCGTCCAACCCAAACATGGCGCGACGGAACTACCAGCTGAATCGAACTGCCACCGCCGCGATCGATCAAGGCGTCAGCGTTCCGCCGTACAACGACAAGCTCGTCGGCCCGCCGGACATTGGTGCCTTCGAATTCGGTGTCGCACCTTGGAAGGCCGGGGCGGGCGTGGTGCAGATTCCGTCACCCAGGTAATGGCCGTCCGCGCCGTCCACTACGGCTGCTGCGCTGGGTAGCCCCCGCCGCTGACTAGACATATCGACGCCCGAGCGAGATCACAAAGAGAGAAAACCGATGAGATTAGGCGGCCCACTGTTCGAACCGATCGATTCACCTGACGCCTGGGTGCAGGCCGTGCAGAACAACGGCTATCGTGCCGCAACGTGTCCAGTGGCCCCGGATGCCGATGAGGACACCGTTCGGGCCTATCGGGTCGCCGCCGAAAAGGCAGACATCGTGATCGCGGAAGTGGGAGCGTGGAGCAATCCTCTCTCGAGTGATCCCGATACGCGATCCCAGGCCATCGACAAGTGCATCCGTGGCCTTGAGCTCGCCGACCGCATTGGTGCCATTTGCTGCGTCAACACGGCCGGATCCCGAGGCACTTTTTCCTGGTACGGCCCTCATCCCGCGAATCTAACCGAAGAGACCTTTGAGATGATCGTGGAGACGACCCGCAAGATCATCGATGCGGTGCGGCCCACCCGGAGCGTGTTCTCTCTGGAACCCATGCCGTGGATATATCCCGACTCACCGGCCAGCTACCTGCGCTTGATCCACGCGATCGACCGCCCCGGGTTCGGGGTGCATCTCGATCCGGTGAACATGATCAACTCACCCGCGCTGTACTTCGACAACACGTCTCTGTTGCGCGAGTGCTTCCGTCTGTTGGGCGGCCATATGCGTTGCTGCCATGCCAAGGACATCACTCTTGGCGAGGGGGTTTCGGTGCAGTTCGATGAGGTGCGGCCCGGTTTGGGCGCCCTCGACTACGCCACCTATCTGCGCGAGTTAAACAACCTCGGCGGCGACATCCCGATCTTGTTGGAGCACTTGCCTGACGCAGAGGAGTACCGCCAAGCGGCCGACCACATTCGTGGGGTGGCGGCCAGCGTGGGCATCTCTTTGTGAAGCCGCATCGATAGCCGCCCGACGAGAAAGCCGAACCGCCATTTTCAGCAATCCAGAGCCATCGCGAAAACGAAACACGATATGACCGACAATTCTCTGCCTGAACGAACGAAGTGGTTCCTGGAAGCCCGCTTCGGCCTCTCATTCCACTTTGGCCTTTACAGCATCGCCGGGCGCGGCGAATGGATCCGCTCTAACGAACGCCTTTCCGTTGAGGCTTACCAGCCGTACTTCGACACCTTCCAACCCGACGAGGGTTGTGCTCGTGAGTGGGCGCGGGCGGCTCGGTTGGCTGGTGCCAAGTATTGCGTATTGACCGCCAAGCACCACGATGGCTTTTGCTTGTGGGATTCCCAGCTCACCTCCTACAAGTCCACGAACACTCCCGCCCGGCGCGACCTAATCCGTGAGTACGTGGACGCGCTCCGTGAAGAAGGCCTCCGGGTCGGCCTTTACTACTCGCTGGTGGACTGGCACCACCCGGACTACCCGGCGTGGGGCGACCGCCAACATCCGCTGCGCCACGATCCGGCTTCCCGCGCCCGCGACGAGCAATGTCAGTGGCCGCGGTACCTCGAGTACATGCACGGGCAGGTTGAAGAGCTTTTGAGCGGTTACGGCCCCATCGATCTACTGGTCTTCGACTTCTCCTATTGGGACTTTATCGGTGAGAAGTGGGGAGCCGACGAATTGATGAAGAAGATTCGTCGCTTGGCCCCCGACGTGGTCGTGAACGACCGGATGGGATTCGAGGCGATCAAGCAGGCGTCTCCGCCCTTCTACGCTGGCGACTTCGACCAGGCCGAACAGAACATCCCGCGCGAGCCGATCACAAACGTGCTTGGCCAGCTGATTCCGTGGGAAGCGTGGATGACGATCAACAACTGCTGGACCTTCGACCCCCACGATCAAAACTGGAAGTCGGCCTCGTCGCTGGTGCGCGCCCTCGTCAACTGCGTCAGTAAAGGCGGCAACCTCACGTTGAACATCGGCCCGAACGCGCGGGGGCAACTTCCGCCAGCCGGTTTGCGAATTCTTGAAGAGGTTGGGCAGTGGCTCCAACTCAACGGGGAAAGCATCTACGGGTGTGGGCGGTCCAACTT
>Ga0216301_1000316_pt1 | contig 13233 bp, 11 predicted proteins | sample 4hB_Boncat_minus_FD_156203 | JGI IMG/M metagenome (GOLD analysis project Ga0216301, IMG submission 156203) | Terrestrial sediment cell enrichment communities for BONCAT metagenomics from Utah, United States - 4hB_Boncat_minus | ecosystem: Environmental > Terrestrial > Deep subsurface > Rock...
CGTGTCGTCCGCTTCCGCCCGCCGCTCACTGCCCGGCATGGCGGTCTACGCCTCCACGAAGGCGGCCATGCACTCCTTCAGCCAGGCGCTGCGTATTGAGGGCCGGGACTCTGGGGTGTGGGTTACCGAGATCCTGCCGATGTCCGTGCGGACGCGCTTCTTCGAGGCCGCCACCAACCGCGCGGCGAAACCCTACGCGCCCGGCTGGAAGGCGGACACCCCAGAAACCATCGCCCGCCGCATCCTCCGCGCCGTCCGCCATCCCGCGCCGGAGGTCTACACCAGCTCGCTCGTCCGCCTGGCGCTCGGCCTGGATTCCCTGAACCCGGCGCTGCTCGAGCGGATCCTCGTTGCCCGTCGCCGGCGGGGATAGCTCGCCTCCCGCGTAATCCGGGGCTCGAATGACGTCCAATCCGTGGAGGAGACTCCGCGCGGACGATAGAAGCGGGATCTACCTCTCGGCAGTCAAAGAGGGAAACGGACGCAGGCCGGGGGCCGTAGCTCAACTGGAAGAGTGCCCGGTTTTCAGCCGGGAGGTTGGGGGTTCAAATCCCTCCGGCCCCCTCTACTGCTGGTCCGCGAGTAGATCCTGGAGACAGTAGCTCAGTGGAAGAGCGCCACCCTCAAGAGGTGGACGGGCGGTGGTTCGAGTCCACCCTGTCTCCAACGCTGCACGGGGTCAGCGGCACGGTCGCGAGGTTTTCACCACGGAGAAGAGGGGAGAGGTTGGACGGGATTAGAGGGTTTGCTCGGATAAGGACAACCTGAAACGGAGAGTTAGGGCAATTCTTCCTAACTCTCCCGATCGAACAGGTCTCGTAGGATTCTCCCGGCCTTCTCTGCGTCCTCGGTGGCTCTGCGGTTCAATTCTCTCCCGGCTCTCACTGTACCCCTCTCCCCGGCTCCGTGGTGAGAACACCCCGATGACTCCAGACGAGCGAGAGACCTGCCTGCGCGTGCTTCAGTGGATCTCCGAAGATCCGTCCGTCATCAACAATGATGAGCGGATGAAGGCGCTCATCTCCAAGATCCACCGAGAGGGGAAGAAGGGCGTCCGGCGAGGGAGCCGGGCGGAGCGCCAGGAGGAAGACCGCGCGGTACGGCAGTCGACCGCTATGGCTCAGAGGAGCGCGCGTGAACATTCGCTCGCTGAGTCCGGCCCGGACTCAGCGGACGCGACCGTTGGCTCGCTGCACCGGATGGCGCGGTGTTACATCTGCAAGGAGCCGTATGCGGAAGTGCACTTCTTCTACCACCTGCTATGCCCGGGGTGCGCCGCCATCAACTACGAGCGACGCACGCAGCGCGCGGACCTCTCCGGTCGCGTGGCCGTTATCACCGGCGGGCGCATAAAGATTGGATACCAGACCGCGCTTCGGATGTTGCGAGACGGCGCACGCGTGATCGTCACCACGCGCTTCCCTGCGGACGCCACGCGCCGTTTTGCCGCCCAAGCCGACTGTGCGGAGTGGAGGGATCGCCTTCAGGTGCATGGGTTGGATCTCCGGAACCTGCCACAGGTGGAAGCGTTCACCCGGCGGCTCGGTGAGACCGAGCCGCACGCCGACATCCTTATCAACAACGCCGCCCAAACGATCAAGCGTCCACTCGAGTTTTACCAGCACCTGCTGGACGCGGAGGCCGGAGACCCCGTACTGCTGGACGCGGTTCCCGCCTACCCGGATCAGGCGGGGCCTACGCGGCAGCTCGGGGGCGGGCTGTCCGCCGCACAGACGGGTAGCCTCGCGGCGGTGGGGGATTACTTCCCGTGCGGCGCACTCGACCCGGACGGGCAGCAGGTGGATCGGCGTCCGGAGAACAGTTGGTCCCTTCGGCTCCATGAAGTCAGCACGCTCGAGATGCTCGAAGTCCACCTGGTGAACGCGGTGGCGCCGTTCGTCCTGTGCCGGCAACTCAAGCCGCTCCTCGAGCGGTCTCCGTTCCGCCGCCGTTTTATCGTGAACGTGTCGGCGATGGAGGGCCAGTTCGCTCGCCCGACCAAGACCGTCCGTCACCCGCACACCAATATGGCGAAGGCGGCGCTGAACATGCTGACGCGGACGGCGGCCGCGGATCTGGCCGAGACGGGCATCTACATGAACAGTGTCGATACCGGCTGGATCACGGACGAGCATCCGTATGATCGGCGCATGAGGCGGCGGGATGAGGCCGGGTTCGCGACGCCGCTGGATGTGCTGGATGGCGTCGCCCGCATTTATGATCCCGTGGTCCAAGGCGTCTCCGGGGAGGGGGAGCCTCCTTTCGGTCAGTTTCTAAAGGATTACGCCTCCTTTCCCTGGTAGTGGAGATCTGGTCATGTCCCACAGCATCAGCGTCACACCCGTCCACTGCCCTATCCCACATCTCTACGATTTCGAGCCGTGTGCGCCCGACGAGATCGCGCCGCTTGCCCTGCACCTGCGGGAGAACGCGCCGCTGGAAGCGCCGCTCGTGTTCCCACGCGGCACGCTATTGGAGGATGGGCGTCTCGACCTCTGCAAACAGAACCTGGGCGCGGCCGGGTGCCGGACCATCGTGGAGGCGCTGGCGCAAAACACGCAAGTTAGGAGCCTCCTCCTGGGGACGGACGGGATCGGGGATGTCGGCGCCGCCGACGTAGCGGGCCTGATCGCCCGCAACCCGCACCTCGAAACAATCTATCTCGGCTGCAACCGGATCTCGGCGATGGGTATCGAGCGGCTCTGTGAGGTGTTGGCGGATAACCGGACGGTCACCGGCCTGTGGTTGAAGCGGAACCCCATCGGACCGGAAGGGGCGCTTCATCTGGCGCGGATGCTCGCCCGCAACCAGACGCTCCGCACCCTGGATCTGGTGAATACCGACCTTGGTCCCGACGGTATGTCGGCGGTCCTGAAGGTGCTGTGCGAAGAGAACCGGACAGTGGAACGCCTCTACCTCGGTGGCAACGATATCGTCGGGGTTCAGGGAGCGGAACCGCTCGCAGTCTTACTTCGGTCCAACTCCGTCCTGAAGGCGTTGCTGCTGAACGTCAACCACCTGGGAGACGCCGGAGTGACGACCCTGGCCGGAGCGCTTCGAGAGAACCAGACGCTTCAGCAGCTGGGACTGGCGAGTTGCGGGATATCCGCGGCCGGCGTGACTCGTCTCTGCACCGGCCTGCAGGGTCATCCGACGTTAGTGGCTCTGGACCTGGGGTACAGTCCTTCCACCCGCGTATTGGGCGCCTCCGGAAACGCTTTCGGCGACACGGGCGCGTACGCGGTGGCGGATTACCTGTCCCAAGACCCACGCCTCCGGCGCCTGGACCTGCGGAAGACTGGCATTGGGCTGCGGGGCAAACAGCAGCTGACAGAAGCGCTGGAGCGCAATCACTACCTGGTTGAACTACTCCTGGACGGGCGTGAAGACGCGACCATCAAGCACTGCCTGGAGCGTAACCGCGCCACCAGCGGCGCGGCGGCTTTCCCGCCCCCCGAGGTCGCGATGATCCGAAGCGTCTATCGGACCACGACGTGGCGGACCTGATCTCCACAGGGTATGGTAGCGCCCTGCATCATAATAAGGATTATCGGAAGTTGTGAAGGGCCGTTTTCCGCCTGCCGTAAGTCAGACGGTTGAGGGCTCCAACGGTTGGAGCCCTCGCGGCTACAGTTCCGTCAACGTGGCGCCGTTTCGCAGGCGCTCGATCACGGCAGTGTCGAGCGTCTCGAGGCGCGGGCCCAGCTTTGCCACCACCCGTGCGGCGGTAAAGGACGCGATACGGCCCGTCACGTCTAGTGGCAGCCCCTGCGTGAGTCCGTACAGGATGCCCGCCGCGAACATGTCGCCCGCGCCGGTGGTGTCCACCGCAGTCACCGGATATACCGGCGTCTCTACTACTTCCGAGCCGCGCTGAATGACCGAGCCGTCGCGGTCCATCGTCACCACGGCGATGTCGCTGTACTGCGCCAGCGCGGCCACCGCCTCGCGCGGCGTGGTCGTGTCCGTGAGCGCCTGCGCTTCTTCGGCGTTGCCGAACAGCAGGTCCACGTGCTCCCGGATGAGCTGCAGGAAGTCGTCCTTGTGGCGGTGGACGCAGAACGGGTCCGACAGGCTCAGCGCCACCTTCACCCCGGCGCGGTTCGCCTCCCGCATCGCGTGCAGCACGGCTTCCTTCTGGTTCTCGGTATCCCAGAGGTAGCCGGTGACGTACAGGTACTTGCTCGCCCGCAGGTCCTCCAGGCTCACGTCCGCGGCCTCCAGCTCGCGGGAGCGGCCCAGGTACGTGCACATGGTCCGCTGCGCGTCGGGCGTCACGAAGATGAGGGAGATCCCCGTCGCGCCCTCGCCGGCTCCCAGGTTCGGCTTCACGCCGCGCTCGGCGAGGCCGATGCGGTACATCTGCGCGTGTTCGTCGGTGCCCACGCGGCTGGTGTAGCAGGCTGTGCCGCCCAGCAGCGCCACCCCGAACATCGTGTTGGCGCCCGAGCCGCCCGCTTCCGTATTCACAATATGCGTGTAGATGCGCGGGACGATACTCTGCTGTTGGGCCTCGTCCAGGAGCATCATCGCCCCCTTGTCCAGCCCCAGCTCGGCCAGCACACTGTCATCCACCTCAGCCTGGAGGTCGAACAGCGCATTACACATTCCGAAGACATCAAATCCCATCGTTTTCCTTTCTGACCGGCCGCTTTTACTGCGGCGCGGTTGCTCCCGCCGGCCCGTCGCCGCGCGCGGCGATGCCGCACAGCACAAGACGGATTTCCGTAACCGTTAAGCTCTCTTGTGCGGAGCCGCGACCCACAGGGGGTATACTTCGACCGGGACGCCTCGGTCCCCTTGGCGGCCCCGCGATCGACCATGAAGCGCCTCCTGCTCATTTTGACCCTGTTGATGTTCGCGCTGTCGCCCTCCGCCGGGCAAGCAGCCGAGGTGACGCCGCTGCTGCAGGCCCATGCCCACAACGACTACGAGCACGCGCGCCCGCTGCTCGACGCGCTGGATCACGGCTTCTGTAGCGTTGAGGCCGACATCTACCTGATTGACGGGCGGCTGCTGGTGGCGCACGACCGGGAACAGGTGCGCCCGGAGCGGACGCTGGAGAGCCTGTATCTGGAGCCGCTTAAGAAGCGGGCCCGATCCAATGGCGGCCGGATCTACCGGGATGGTCCCGCGTTCAGCTTGCTGATCGACGTGAAGTCGGACGCGGAGCCCGCTTATCAGGCGCTGCGTACGGTCCTGGCGCGCTATTCCGAGCTGCTCACCCGGTTTCGCCAGGGGCGGGTAGAACCCTCCGCCGTCACTGTAGTGGTATCGGGAAACCGCGCGCGAAAGCTGATGGAAGCGGAGACGCTGCGCTACGCAGGTGTGGACGGGCGGCTGGAGGATCTGGACGTCCCCTCCCCCGCCTCGTTGGCGCCCTGGATCAGCGCGAACTGGACGAACGTCTTCGCCTGGCGCGGGGAGGGCGCGATGCCGGATGCCGAGCGGGCGCGGTTGCGCGAAATCGTGCGGCGGGCGCACGAGCAGGGACGCAAAGTCCGGTTCTGGGCGACACCCGAGCGCCCGGCGCTCTGGCAAGAGCTTCGCGCCGCCGGTGTAGACTTCATCAACACCGACGATCTGCCCCGCTTGCGGAGATTCCTGGCGTCGGCCGTCCCGTAGGCCGCTCGACTGGGCCTACCGAACACAGGCTGTCGAGGCAGGAAGAGAGGCCGCTGGAGGCTGCTGAGAGCGCGGGGATCGCGCGTTGACGCTGCGCCCGAATTCCGTTAATCTTGGGCGTGTGAGAGCCGTAGTGCAGAGAGTGCTCCAGGCCGCCGTCCGGGTGGACGGCGCGGTGGTGGGCGAGATCGGATCGGGTCTCCTGGCTCTCGTCGGGGTGAAGCGCGGCGATACGCCGGAAGCGGCGCGCTACGTGGCCGAGAAGATCGCCGGGCTCCGCGTGTTTCCGGACGCCGTCGGGCGGATGCAGCTAAGCGCCCTGGAGACCGGAGCGGCGGCGCTGGTGGTGAGCCAGTTCACGCTCTACGGTGACGCCCGCAAAGGCCGCCGGCCCAGCTACACAGACGCCGCCGACGCCGAAGAGGCCACGCCGCTCTACGAGGCCGTGTGCGCGCACCTCCGCTCCCTGGGCGTTCCCGTGGCGACTGGCCAGTTCGGCGCCGACATGCAGATTGAGATGACCGCGAGTGGGCCGGTCACCCTCCTCCTGGATAGCGATCGACAATTCTGAAAGGTCTCTGGCGCCGGCGCCCGCTGGGCTGGGACTCAGGGTTAGGACGGAAAGTGCAGGATGTCCGAGCCGAACTATGACCTCCGGGTGCGCCAGCCGAAGCGGCCCCTCCCCCCTTCCGCTGCCGGCGATGGCCCTTCGGCGTCCGGCTTCCAGGCTATGGGAGACACCCTCGCGGCCGAGGGTCGGCTCACGGAGGCGATCGAGAACTACAAGCGCGCGGTGCGCATGGAAGGCGACAACGCGGACCACCATGCTCGCCTCGGCGACGCCTACCTCTTCGCCGAGGACAGCGGCCAGGCGCTCTCACACTACCGCCGCGCGCTCCAGGCGAACCCGCACCACGCCGACAGCCACTTCTCGCTGGCGGAGGTGTATCGCCGTTTCGGAAAGCTCAAGGGCGCCATCACCCTATACCGCAAGGCGGTTGATCTCGTCCCCACGAACCCGTTCTACCGCTACCGTCTCGCCAGCGCCTGCCTGCAGCACGGCCGCATCGACGAAGCCCTCCGGGAGCTTTCCGAAGCCATCCGCCTCGCGCCACAGGATGGCTTCTACCACTTCTGGCTCGGCGACCTCTACCTCCAACTGGAGCGCGCCCCGGATGCGGTGATCGCGTTCGAGGCCGCCGTCAGTCACCAGCCGTTCGACGACTACTACTGCGTCCGCCTCGGCATGGCCTACCTGCTGCTCGAGCGTCACGAGGACGCCCTGGCGATGTTCCACCGGGCCATCCGCCTGCGGCCCGGGAACGCCTCCTACCACTGCCTGCTGGCGGACGCCTTCGCCCGGATGGGCTACGCGCTCCGTGCGGCGATGCACTACGAGATCGCCGGCGACCTGGACCCGTACGACCGCGAGTACGTCTCCCGGATGCGGAAGCGCAACGTGGACGCCACCGGCCGCCTGAGCCGCGAAGACCTGGGCCTGCCTCCGCTGGAAGACTGACCCAGGTCGGCGGTGTTCTTTGTCCATCCTCGGGCTGTCCAAGCTGGTGGTTACAGTCCTCTCCCTCCACCTGGTCTTCCCAGGTGCCAGCTCGCTTCAAGACCTTTAAGATCTTCACGATCTCCGGATCACAGCTTTCTTCGGCTTGGCGGGAGCGGGAGCATCTGTTGTTTCCTTCGGGTGGTTGGCGCACGTCTCGGCCGGCATCCATCACTCTCCGCGCTCGTCGGGCGGCGTGCTGCGCGCCGTCCCGGCTCACTGCCGAGAATAGCGCCCCATCGGCGCGACGTGGCAGGGGGTGCGGCTAATATGCATCGCACGACAAAAAACCCAGGTCCGGGATTTGCGCCGGACCTGGGTTTTGATTGTTCTTCCCTGCGTGTGGAAGAGCGGATCTAGCGGGTGGACGCTCCCGTGCTCTTGGCGATGATCTCTTCCGCCACGTTACGCGGCACTTCCTCGTAGTGGCTGGGCTCCATGCTGTAGCTGGCCCGGCCCTGCGAGGCGCTGCGGATCGTGGTGGAGTAGCCGAACATCTCCGCCAGCGGCACGTTCGCCTTGATGATCTGCGTGCCGCCCGCCGCCGGCTCCATGCCTTCGATGCGGCCCCGGCGGCTGTTCAGGTCGCCGATGATGTCGCCCAAGAACTCGTCGGGCGTCACCACTTCCACGGCCATCACGGGCTCCTTGAGCACCGGACCCGCCTTCCGCGCCACTTCCTTGAAGCCCATCGAGCCGGCGATCTTGAACGCCATTTCGCTGGAGTCCACTTCGTGGTAGCTGCCGTCCACCAAGCTCACCGACAGGTCGATGACCGGGTAGCCGGCCAGGATGCCGCTGTCCATTGCCTCGCGGACCCCGGCTTCCACCGCCGGCACGTATTCGCGCGGGATGGAGCCGCCCACCGTCTTGTTGTGGAACTGGAAGCCCATTCCGGCCTCCAGCGGCGCCAGGTCGAACACCACGTGGCCAAACTGGCCCTTACCGCCGGTCTGGCGGACGAACCGGCCCTCGCCGTGCGCCGGGCGGGAGATCGTCTCCCGGTAGGCCACCTGCGGCCGGCCGACGTTCGCCTCGACCTTGAACTCGCGGAAGAGGCGGTCCTGGATGATCTCCAGGTGCAGCTCGCCCATCCCCATGATGATCGTCTGGCCCGTCTCGTGATCCGTATAAACGCGGAACGTCGGGTCCTCAGCGGACAGCCGCTGGAGCGCCTGGCCCAGCTTGTCCTGGTCCGCCTTCGTCTTCGGCTCGATGGCGATGGAGATAACCGGATCGGGGAAGGTAATCGCTTCCAGCACGACCTGGTTGTTCTCATCCGCCAGCGTGTCGCCCGTCGTCGTGTCGGACAGGCCGACGGCGGCGGCGATGTCGCCGGAGTAGACCTCGTCCACGTCTTCGCGGGTGTTCGCGTGCATCCGCAGAATGCGGCCGATGCGCTCCTTCTTGCCCTTCGTCGCGTTGTACAGGTAGGAGCCCTTGCTCAGCTTGCCGCTGTAGACGCGGAAGAAGGTGAGGCGGCCTACGTACGGGTCCGACATGATCTTGAAGGCAAGCGCGCTGAACGGCTCGTCGTCCGCCGGCCGGCGCGTTATCGCGGAGCCGGTGCGCGGCTCGGTGCCGGCGACTTCCCCCACGTCCACAGGGCTGGGCAGGAAATCGACGACGGCGTCCAGCATCGGCTGCACGCCCTTGTTCTTGAACGAAGACCCGCAGACCACCGGGATGAGAATCCCTTCCAGTGCGCCCTTGCGGATCGCGGCCCGAAGCTCTTCCGCGCTGACGGGCTGGCCTTCCAGGTACTTCTCCATCAAGGACTCTTCCGCGTCGGCGGCGGCCTCGACGAGCTTCTCCCGGTACTCGACGGCCTGCGCCATCAGGTCCGCCGGGATCTCCGATTCGGTGCTGGTGGTGCCGAGGTCGTCCGTGTAGACGATGGCCTGCATCTTCAGCAGGTCGATGATGCCCTTGAAGTCGCCCTCGGCCCCAATGGGAAGCTGGATTGGCACGGCGTTGGCGCCCAGGCGTTCCCGCATCTTGCCGACGACGTTGTAGAAGTCGGCGCCGGTGCGGTCCATCTTGTTGATGTAGGCGATGCGCGGCACCCGGTACTTGTTCGCCTGGCGCCACACTGTCTCCGACTGGGGCTGCACGCCGCCGACGGCGCAGAACACCGCTACGGCGCCGTCCAGAACGCGCATGGAGCGCTCCACTTCGACGGTGAAGTCGACGTGGCCCGGCGTGTCGATGATGTTGATGCGGTGGTTCTTCCAGAAACAGGTGGTGGCGGCGGAGGTGATGGTGATCCCCCGCTCCTGTTCCTGGACCATCCAGTCCATGGTGGCGGCGCCTTCATGGACTTCGCCCATGGCGCGCACTTTGCCGGTGTAGAACAGGATGCGCTCGGTAGTCGTGGTTTTCCCGGCGTCAATATGTGCTGCAATACCAATATTGCGAGTTCTGTCTAGAGGATACTCTCTGGCCATTAGAAGGTTACCTCCCCGCGGAGACCTGAAAAAGCCCCGGCGGGAAATGAAGGGCGGCTCAACACCGCCCGACTGATCCCGGTCCGGGGCTGAGTAGAACTGGCCTTACGACCAGCGATAATGTCCGAACGCCTTGTTGGCTTCCGCCATGCGATGGCTGTCTTCGCGCTTCTTCACGGCGGCGCCCGAGTTGTTCGCCGCGTCGAGGATCTCGCCGGACAGCCGGTCGATCATCGTCTTTCCGCCGCGCCGGCGGGACGACATCACCAGCCAGCGGATACCCAGCGACTGGCGGCGGTCCGGCCGGACTTCGACGGGCACCTGGTAGGTGGCGCCGCCGACCCGGCGAGGCTTTACCTCCACGACGGGCATCACGTTGCGCATCGCGCGCTCGAAGACTTCGATGGCGGGAGCGCCCGCGCGCTCCTCCACGAGCTCCATAGCGCCGTAGAAGATGCGCTCGGCGGTGCTGCGCTTGCCGTCCACCAGCATCCGGTTGATGAACCGGGTCACCAGCTCGCTGTGGTAGACGGGATCCGGGATATGATGGCGCTTCGGCGCCGGGCCTTTCCTGGGCATGTCCTCTTAACCTCGTTCGGCGATGCGATTGTGGATCGTCCGCGCGGCGCTGCCGCACGGGGAGACGACGCCCGACTGTCGAACGGCGGACCCGAAGGTCACGCCCGGCCCCACAGTTTATACGGGCGTCGTCGGAAATCCGTTGCGTGAATCTTACTTAGGACGCTTCGTACCGTACTTGCTGCGGCTCGTCTTCCGGTCGCGAGTGCCGGCCGCGTCGAGCGCCCCGCGCACCACGTGGTAGCGCACGCCGGGGAGATCCTTGACGCGCCCGCCGCGGATGAGCACAACCGAGTGCTCCTGCAAGTTGTGGCCGATGCCGGGGATGTAAGCGGTAACTTCCATCCCGTTGGTCAGGCGGACGCGGCAGATCTTCCGCAGAGCCGAGTTCGGCTTCTTCGGAGACACCGTGCGCACGATGAGGCACACGCCGCGCTTCTGCGGCGCGCCTTTGAGCGCGGGCGCCTTCGTCTTCTTGGTGATGGAAACGCGCCCCTTACGGACCAACTGACTGATCGTTGGCATCAATAATCCTCGCAAAACCCTCGGCTGTCGCTCGCTCGTCCGCCGTCCGCCGGCCTGGAGCGCAAAGAGATGCCTGCCCAATGGGGAAGAGGGCCAGCGACCGGGCCGTTACCGCCGCTTTCCGTCCCCGACCACACCCCTGGAACACCCCGTCCCGCGCTTCCACGCCGGGCGAAGGCTCCTGGCGCCGGCTCTCCACCCAGAGGGTGCGTCCGGCCGATTCAGGCCGTGTGAGTATACATCTCCGCCCTGAGGGCTGTCAACAGGCGCACGAATACGTCAGGTTTCGGGTTCGAGGTTTCGAGTTTCAGGTTTCGGTGGAGTTCGGTGGCGAGCTACGGCTATCCGCTATTCGAGACGCCGCAGAACTGAACCCCGAGCGCCCAACTCGAAACCTGAAACCTGAAACCCGAAACCTGGAACCCGAGACTCACCCACGCTGGAGCATGTAGATGTAAACGGGCGGCTCGTCCGGAGCGCCGGGAGCGTCTTCGATGGTTACGCGCCAGCCGGCGGTTTCGGCCTGGGTGAAGAAGTCGAGGCTCATCGGGCGGCCGGGATCGGAGAAGCAGGCGACGCCGCCGGGCGCGACCGCATGGTCGACGGCCTGGAGCAGCGCGCCGTGGACGGACCGCTCGTAGGTGACGTCGCTGCCCAGGACGAGGGGCCAGCGGGCCTCGAACGGCCACGCGCGCCAGTCCGCCGCCGCATGCCGGACGCCCCGTAAACCGTTGCGCCAGGCGTTGAGGCGGGCCAGCGCGACCGCCTCCGAAAAGTAATCCGTCTGCGTGACCCGCGCGCCCAGCGCCGCCGCGGCAAGGCCCGCGAGCCCGGTTCCGCAGCCCAGCTCCAACACCGGGGTCTCTTCCCAGCCGCCCCGTGCGATCAACCAGCGGGCCAGCGCGGGCGCGCCGCTCCAGAGAAAGGACCAGTAAGGAGGGCGCTCGAGATCCAGGTCGTCTGTGAGGAGTAGCTCCAGGTCCGGGGTAGCCATGATCTCCAGGCAGACGGGATCGCACAGGAAGGAATAGGGAGTGAGCGTGTCGGGGAGCAAGAGAGCGGGCCTCGGGACGTGGGGGGCTACGAGATGAGACCATCGGCAGCCGCGTAGTAGGGAGTGCCCTGCATCCCTGAAAGCGGCGGAGGCGCCTCGCCTGGGCTGCGTCGCGGGGCGCTTTCAGCTCCCCCTCCCCTGCTCAGCGCGCGAAGAATGGGGCGACGGCTCGCATCTGGGTAGATAGTTCTGGGGGTGTCGTGCGCGGTTTTCAACCTCAAGAAAGACGCGCCCGCCGCCGATTACCAGCCGTCGTGGATTCCACGAGCCAATATGCAACGGGGTGAGAGGGTATTGTGTACGTCGCAGAGGTCGCGTTCAAGTTCCAGGATGGTCATGAGCCGGACGCGGTAATCGAAGGCATCAACGGGCTGCTCCACGCCCTCCGCCAGAACGGGCAGATCGCAGGTCGCGAGTTCCCCCTGGCGCAACAAGAAGACACCTACCTGGTTTACTTGATGCTCCCGGCTGCGGACTCCCTCGCAGAATCTCACCGGGGGCAGTGGGTCGTCCTCGCCTACGAACGACTGGAGGAGCTGAACCTTCAGGAAATCACGCTGCGTCTCGTGGGGGAAGACCCTGACTCCCGCGAGGGCTGCAGTTGCGCCCGGCGTGAGTCCCTCATCCTCTACACCACCTACGTCTCGCTGGAGTCGTGCCTGCGCTGCGGCGACTGCTTCAGCCCCGTGCCCCTTTACACGGTCCCGCCGACCTACGACGGTGAGTTTTACGACGTCTTCGGGTGGGAGAACGATTACAAGGCCTGCGATCAACTCCAGATGAACTGCCGGACCGGGGAGCGCTTCGGGTTGCGGGAGCTCGGCCGCCCGGATAGCAGCCTCACCCAGCGAGGGCGGACGCTCACCCAGAAGCTCGAAGCAAGCACCGGGATTCCGGTCTTCTACTTCCTGTACCGTTACTACGGCAAGAGCGCCCGCTTCGAGCGGGAGCGCCTGTGTCCCGTTTGCAAGGGCGCCTGGCGGTTGGAGGAGCGCTTGCACGGCCGCTTCGACTTCCAGTGCTACGGATGCCGTTTGCTATCTAACCTGGCTGACAACAGCGCAGAATAGACCTATTTCAAGCCTGACGGAAGCGAATTGTGAACTACCGGCGACCGGGAGTGACCTTTTCAGAAAAACGCCGTTAACAACAGAGGAGAAGCCGGCCGGGCGCCCCGCATGGGGCCAGCGTTCCAGATGCGGGGCGCGGCAAGATCGGACGGCGAGGAGCTCTCGTGGCGCTAACCAGAACGATGGCCGGTCCCCCGGCGGGGGCCGCGTTGCAAACCGAACCGCGCTGGTATTATAATCAGTGGCTGGGCCGCTGGCGGCAGGATGCGGCTTTCGGACTGCCGGAAGCGGCGGCTCGACCGGGCGCGGCGGATGCGGTGGGAGACTCCATGCCGTTTGACGATAGCGATCAAAGGCTGGTGGAGCGCGTGAAAG
>Ga0216301_1000317_pt1 | contig 13210 bp, 13 predicted proteins | sample 4hB_Boncat_minus_FD_156203 | JGI IMG/M metagenome (GOLD analysis project Ga0216301, IMG submission 156203) | Terrestrial sediment cell enrichment communities for BONCAT metagenomics from Utah, United States - 4hB_Boncat_minus | ecosystem: Environmental > Terrestrial > Deep subsurface > Rock...
TGGTTTCCCTCCCCCGACAATTGAAACGCCATGGGATAAGGGGGGTCAGGTGTGCTTACGGGCCACCGTAGCCGCAGCCGGCGACGGGGGTAGACCCAGGGTTTTACCCCGGCGGCCCGGTCCCGGAGGGACGTCGGATCTTTGCCCGGCGCTCCAGCGCTGGGAGGCGGTGCGACCCGCGGGCCAGCCCCTCGACGGACGGCTGTAGCCGAGCCGCTGGAGGTTGCTTTCAGAAGATCTAACGCATCAGCCCTTGAGCGGCCTGCTGTTCCGCTTCGGTGGTCCACAGCGCGATATCACCCACCTCCGCGCGGAGCTTCTGGATATGCTGCTGAAGGTATCGGTCCTGCGTGATGAGGGTCAACAACTTTTCCACCTGCTGTGCGGTGAGACGAATGGGCTTCGCGTCGGCAGGAACCCGACCGTCCGGTCCGCGCCGGCCGCGCGGCCCCGGCGCCCCAGGCGGCGCTGCCAGTCCGAAGTCGCGGCGCTCCTCGGGGGGAAGCTTCTCGTATTCCCGCTTCTGCCGTTCGACCTCCTGGTCGAATCGGGCCCTCAACTCGGGCGTGAAGAGAGTAACCCGGCGGGTCGTGGGAAGGCGCGCCGCTCGTGATTCCGCCGCAGCGAGCCTCTCCTCCACCGGCCGCAGGTTCAATTCCCGCTTCAGTTCGTCCAGGAGGAGCTGTCCCGTCTCAGTCTGGAGCACGAACACGTCGCCGGGCACGCCCGGAGGGCCCTGCGGCCCCAACGGTCCCGGCACGCCGCCAGGCCGGGTCTGGGTGTTCGCGGGAGCATAGTAGTACTGCTCCGGCGTCGGCGTTCCGGCCCGATGCTTGAGCGTCTCGTGCAGATGCTCTTTCCTGCCTTCCAGGTCATCGATGAGCGTGTAGAGCGCCTCCTGGAGCAGGCCGGCCAGAACCTTCGGCTCTACCTCCACGGTCGTTGGACTCGCCGGACGCCCGGCCGGTCCCGGTGGTCCGGGATGCCCGGACGGCGCTTGTGGGAACTTCATCGGTCCCAGTAGGATAACCGAGCGCAACTCGACCGCGAGCGAGCGAAAGCCGTTCGGCTGCATCTCGGCCATTCGCCGAAAAACCCTGCCATATTGCGGGTCTTCCACCTGAAGCTCGCGCCAGCCCGGCGCCAGAGACACCACCCCATCCTGGGGCGTCACCGGTCTACCATCGAGGTAGACGAACACTGTCTGCCGCTTGGGCAGATTCAGCAGCCGCAGCCTGCCGTGGTCAACCGCGAGTGCCGGAAGACTGCTTGCGAATGCGAGTAACGCCAGCAGCCACAGGGTAGACCGTCCTCCGTGTCCCACGTGATGCCTCCCTATTCCCAATCAGACCCCGTGAGGAGAGCCGGCTAGAGCAGCGCCGCCGGCCACCGTAGTCTAACCCGCTGGCTAACTGGTGAATGGGACCTCCAGCCAGCGTTGGGGATGGTGGTCGTCTCAGGCATTGACCGCCAGCTAACGTCAATCGGGCGATGGATGAGAACTCGAACCACCCCGCCGACGAGCCGAGGCGGAGGCAGACCAACGGAATGCGCCGGCTTCCGCCGCTACTCACTATCCGGCGAGGGGGCCGGCAGCGCGGGCAAAGTCCGCGCCTCGGACGAAAGCCAGAGGTCCAGCGCCTCCAACTCGTCCGCCGGGCAGCCTTCGAAGTCGGCGCGCATCTGCGCGGCCGAACGCCGGAAGCGCGGGCTCTGCGCCGCGCGCCACAGCCGCGCCGACTCGCGCCACACTACCGCCTGCTCCTCACAGCTCCGGCACAACCACGTAACCGGAACCTCTGTCTCGCAGTCTCCCGCCGAGTAGTACGGATAGGTGGAGGCGCGGACCCGGCAGCGGCGGAACTCCGACAGGCTGAGCGGTTGACCGCTCACGTTGCAGCGGGGCCGAAGCGGCGGCAGGGCGCAAAACCAGAGGTCGGAGAGCGCCCCGAGCCACTGGCGCGGCCCGCGATTCTGTGCTTCTAGAGCGGCATGGCCCACGCAGGTCCAGTCGCGGCCCGTCCGCATCGTCTCGCGCATTGCAGGTCTGCTCCTGTTCAGGGCTCCTGACGGCGGCGCTGCGGAACATTCCAGCCTTACACCGCCATGCAGCAGTGTAGGCTTCGCCACGGCAATCCGAACTTTCCTCTGCGGAGCCGCTGACTTCGCAATCGGGGCGGCCCGGCGAGTAGGCGGCCGCCCTCCCGGTCGAAGAACCGGGCGCCGTCTCAATCACGCGAGCAGGAGCCCGGACCGCGCGGATCACCGCACGCGCCGCAGGCGCCGGGCGGCCGCACCCCGGCCGGCGCCCCGCTTTGCATCGCGAAGACGGAAAGCTGGCGCGTCAGCTCGCGGCTTTGGCAAGACGGACAGGCTGCCGCCGCCGCGGAAGGGACGAGGGCCTCGAACTGCGCGTCGCAGTTTCGGCAGACGAATTCGAAGAGCGGCATGGTGTAGTCCTGGATAGGGAAACTATTCTCATGATAGCGCCGGCGGTGACGCGGCGGGGTCGCTCTCGTCGCTCGCGGGCGCTTCCTCGGCGCCCGGCGCCACGCCTCCCGAGCCTGGCGCGGGCCTCTCCACGGCAGGCCAGTTCCGCCGGATGAACGGGACGAGCCACGGCAGAGAGAGCGCCAGCGCCACCGGCGCGATCCACGCGTCGGCCCGGAACTCGGCAAGCGTCATGGCCGGCTCGTCGCCGGTCCAGAGCAGCGCGCCGTACGCCACGGCGTTGTTCAAAGCGTGACAGGCCATCGGAACCAGCAGCGTCCGGGTGCGGACCGCCAGCAGCGCCATCACCACGCCGAACATCGCAGCGCCGAGCAGGTCCGCATGCAGCAACCCAAAGAGCAACGAGGAAGCGACGATGGCGGTTCGCAGTCCCCATTTCGCGGCCCACCGGTGGAGGAGCACGCCTCGAAACACCATCTCTTCCAATACCGGGGCCAGGATGAGGGCGCCGAAGGCGCTGAGGGCGTGGTAGAGAGCCGGGGCGCGCGTTCCAGGCGGAACTTTGTGATCGTTTTCCGCAAGCACCCACGCTACTACTTGCGGCGCTGCAAAAGACAGCGGATAGTACAGAACGTAGAAAGCGCCCACCGAGAACTCCATCAGCACCAGGACCAGCGGGATAACGGACTTCCAGGCCCGTCGATCGAGCGGCGCTCCCACCAGATACCCGAGGGGCGCGCCCGCTCTCCGGTGCGCCAGCCAGACCCACAACAACAACCCGCCGTACGCCGCAGTCAGCGTTCCGGCTAACTCCGTCGTCACTTCCTCGAAGTTCAGCCCGAGAGCCGCGCCGCCCACGAACGTCGCTAGGCTGGCGTAGAGCAGGCAGCGGACAAGGCCCCACGCCTTTACCCCAGCAAAGGGGCTCTCCGGCCCGGGCTCCAGCATGGGCGCTCCTCCACAAGGGCGTTCAGGTCACTCCCGGCGCAGCGCCTCGATCGGGTGCAGGCGGGCGGCTTTGCGCGCGGGCCAATAGCCGAAGAACACGCCGATGGCTACGGACACCCCCACGGCCACCAGCACCGAGTTAAGATTCGGCGTAATCGCCCAGCCGGAGAGCTTCGCGGCGATCGCCGAGAGGCCGCCGCCCAGCAGCACGCCCAGGATGCCGCCCGCCACGGAAAGCAGCGCCGCCTCGATGAGGAACTGTGCCCGAATGTTCCCCTCCGTGGCGCCCAGCGCCTTCCGGATGCCGATCTCCCGCGTCCGCTCGGTCACGGAAACGAGCATGATGTTCATGATCCCGATGCCGGCGACCGTCAGCGAGATTGCGGCGATGCTCGCCAGCAGGATGGTGAGGATGCCGGTGACGGTCTGCAAGATCGTCAGGAGCTGCGCCTGGCTCAGCACCGTGAAGTCGTCGTTGTCCGGAAACGGCGGCGACAGGCGGTGCCGCTGGCGCAGCAGCGAGAGGATCTGCTCGGTCGCCAGGTCCATCATCTCCGGCGAGCGGCATTCCACGCTGATGTAGCTGATGTTCCGCTGGTTCAACACCCGCGTCAGCGCCGTCCGCAGCGGAATCAGCACCATGTTGTCCTGGTCGTCGCCGAAGGTGCTGGTCCCCTTCTCCTTCAGGACGCCGATGATCGTGAACCGCGTGCGGTTCAGCGCGATCTCCTGGCCCACGCAGTTATAGTTCCGGCTGCCGTACAGGTTCAGAACCACCGTCCGGCCCACCACCACCACCCGCTCGCGGAGATTGTCGTCGGCCTGGTTCACACCCCGGCCGCGCTCCACCTCCACGTTGTTCACGGGGAAGTGCGACGGCAGCACGCCCGTCAGCGTGGTCCGCCAGTTGTTGTTCCCCGCCTTCGCCAGCACGGAGCCCTGCACCCCCGGCGCCACGCGAGACACCGTATTCTTGCAGCGCTCCAGGATCGCGTCGGCGTCTTCGGGACGCAGACTCTGGGTGAGGCCCTGCGGTTGGCCTGGACCAATGCGCGGGTTGCTGGGTACGATGTAGAGCAGGTTCGAGCCGAGCTGACCCACGGAGTTGGTGATCGACGCGCCCGCGCCCTGACCCACCGCCACGGTCGCCACCACGGCCGCCACCCCGATCACGATCCCGAGTATCGTAAGGCCCGAGCGCAGCGCGTTGTCGCGCACGGCCCGCAGCGCGAACCGCAGCGTGTCAAACGGCGTCATGCGGCCCCCGCCGCTTTGAGTGAACATGGCCGCTCGCCTATAGCTCCAGCAGGTCCGTGGCGTTGTTCTCCGGCTCCGCCAGCCAGTCGCTGGCCATCAGCCGGCGCTGCACCAGGCGGTCGGAGACGATCTTGCCGTCGCGCACCTGCACCAGCCGCTTCGCGTGGCGGGCGATCTCGGACTCGTGCGTCACCAGGATCACGCTCACTCCCTCCGCGTTCAGCTCCTGGAAGATCTGCATGATCTCCTCGCCCTGCTGCGTGGAGACGTTGCCCGTCGGCTCATCCGCCATCAGGATGCGAGGCGCCGCCGCCACGGCCCGCGCGATGGCGACCCGCTGCTGCTGACCGCCGGATAGCTCCGTCGGTTTGTGGTCCATGCGGGCGGCCAGCCCCACGCGCTTCAGCGCCGCCTCAGCGCGTTCCCGACGGCCTCGCACCCCGCCGTACACCATCGGCAGCTCCACGTTCTCCAGCGCCGTGAACGACGGCAGCAGGTTGAAGCTCTGGAAGATAAAGCCGAGCGTCCGGTTGCGGATGCGCGCCAGCTCCACCTCGTCCACCGAGGACACTTCCTCCCCGTCCAGTGTGTACCGGCCGCTCGTGGGCGCGTCCAGCAGCCCCAGGATGTGCATCAGCGTCGACTTCCCGGACCCCGACGGGCCCATGATCGCGACGAACTCCCCCTCCTCGATCCGCAGGTCGACTCCGTCCAGGGCCCGGACCTCCTGGTCGCCCATCGAATACACTTTTCGGATCTCGGAAAGCTCAAGCATGGAGTTAATGATTTCGGAGTGTGGATGAGCTATCGGCTCCGGGTACGGGAGTCACTGCGAGCGAAGGACCGTGGAACGGCCGGAACGGGTGAGAAACACCGGTTTTCCCCAGGTACGGCGGTCATTGCGAACGGAGCGACGGAGGAGCGCAGTGGCGGTTTACCCCCCGAACGGGGGGCAATCCCCTCCGACAAGCCGTACCGCCTATCGGAGGGGACTGCCGCAGTCGCTAATGCTCCTTCGCAGTGACCGCCGTACTCAGGGCATGTGTTTCTGGCGAGGGAGCCTTAGGCCCCGTCCACGAACAAACGCTGCGTTTCGGGGAGCCCGCGCAGGCGGGCTTTGCTATGGACAGCCGCGAGTTCACTCGCCACCGTGGAGCGATTGTTTCTTGACGACGCTTTAGCGACCGCGGCGATCCCCTCCGACAAGCGGAGCCACCCCCGCGACGGTAGGGATCTCCAATCCCCAATCCGCACTCCGAAATCCGCACTCCCCAATCCCGCTACTTCTCTTTCTTGCCCTCGACGTTCTGCGCGTCGAGCGCCTGCACGCCGAGACGCTGGAGCCCGGCAAGGATCACTTCCTCGCCTTCTTTCAACCCGGACACGATCTCGATACTGGCGCTGTCCTGGACCCCCGTCCGCACGGTCCGCTCCTCCGCCCGCTCCTTCCCCTTCTTCTCCCGGTGCAGCACGTACACCACGCTGCGACTCACCTCCCGGTGGATGGCTTCCGTGGGCGCCCGCAGCACGTCTGGCGTCCGCCCGAGAATGAGGGTGACGTCCGCCGTCATATCCGGCCGCAGCAGTCCTTCCTTATTGTTGATCGCCACCGTCGTCTCGTACGTCACCACGTTGTCCTTCACCGTCGATGCCGCGGCGATCTTCGTCACGCGTCCGTGGAATACGCGGTTGGGAAACGACTCCACCCGGATCTCCGCCGGCAGCCCCAGCCGCGCCTTCCCCACGTCCACCTCATCCACGTAAGCGCGTACCTCCAGCCGGCTCAGGTCCGCCACGGTAATCAGCGTCGGCGCGGAGAATCCGGCCGCAATCGTCTCCCCCTGCTGGGCGGTAATCGAGAGGACGGTGCCATTGAGCGGCGAGCGGATGACCGCCTTGTCGAGCTGCGCCTGCTGGAACTGGAGCAGCGCCCGCGTTTGCTTCAGGTTCGCCCGGGCCTGCGCCACGGCCGAGCGGGCCTCTTCCACGGCGCGCAACCGCACCACGTCCTGCGTGCGGTTGGTTTTCCGCAGCGCCAGCGAAGCCTGCGCCTGGCGCCGGGTGTGGCGGGCGCTGCGCTCCTCCGCCTCGCGCATCGTCACCTGCAGGCGGCCGGCCTGCGCCGCCGCCAGCGCCGCCTCCGCTTCCAACACGCGCGCCCGCGCCGCCTGCAGGTCGGCGTCTGTCTTCTCCCGGACGATGGAGAGGTTCGCCTCCGCACTGCGCAGGCGCGCGGCCGTCTGCGTGGCGGCGGTCCGGGTGTCGTCCACTTCCTGGTTGGCGATGTAGCCCTGGGCGAGCAGCGTCTGCTGGCGCTTCAACAGCCGCCGCGAGTTGTCCACGGCGGCGCGGGCGTCGTCGATGTTCGTCTGCGCCTGGAGAAGCTGGAGCTTGATGGTCTGGAGCACCTGCCGCTCCTGGGACTGCGCGGTGGAGAGCGCCGCCTCCGCTCGGGCGATCTCGGACGCCGTCTGCGTCGGCTGCAGTTTATTCATGGCTTCGGCCACCTGCAGGCGCTCGTCGGCGCCCTTCACGGCCGAGTCGGCCTCTTCGATCTGCGCCTTCGTCTGCTCTCGGGTTAATGAGGCGGTGAGCGCCGCCTGCCGCAGCCGGCTCTCCGCTTGCTCCACGGCCGCCTCCGCTACCGACACGCTCTGCCGCTGCTGCTCCACCTGCGCCTGGAGGTCCGGCGCATCCAGGATGGCGACCACCTGCCCGGCGCGGACCACCGTTCCCACGTCCGCCGGCAGGCTGCGGATGCGGCCCGTGATCTGCGACCCGATGTTTACCTTGGCGCCCACCTGGGCGGCGGCTACGCCGGTCGCGGTGATCTTCTGGTCGATGTTGCCGCGGGTCGCCTTGCCGATCTGCACGCCCGCCGGCAGCTTGCCCGCCTCCGCCAGCACCGTCTTCTGATACCAGAACCCGTAGCCGGCTCCAGACGCCGCCAGCAGCGCCACCCAGATCCAGCCCCACGGGATCCGTTTCCGCTTCTTCACACTCATCCCGCCTCCCCCGTGGCGACGCTCGCCGGGTCTCCAAACGCTGAAACCGTAAAGTACGTTACGCGGTTCCGCTTAATGTTCCTTTTTTCACAAGCGCAGGCGGCGCAGTCCCACGGATGTTTAAGGAAGAGGACTCAGCGGTGACAGCGAGCAAGCGTCAGCGCTCTTCCCCAGTATAGTCAGCGGCAGGAGCTAGCGGGAATCTGAACTCCACTGCGAAGTCCGAGGGGAAGCTGGAGGGAGTGTCACGTTCCCGGAGGATTGATCCGACTGGGGTGTGAAGTGGAAACCGGCGACCAGGACGCTTATTCAACCTGGGTGCGATGCGGAGGGATGCAGATGAAGAAGATGATCGCCGCCGGCCTGCTCGGCGCTGTGGCTCTCACGGGGCCGCTCTCGACCGGCGCGGCCCGCGCCCAGGAGACGCGCGCCGCAGCAACGGTGATCCAGGTCCCCCGCTTTGAGGCGGACACCTCCCAGGTCCCCGAGCTTCAGCCGTGGGGGCGAGCCGCCGAGTCCCTGTGCCAGGTGTGGTATCCGAAGGTCGTCGCCATCCTCCAGAGCAACGACACGGAGCGACCGCTGCCGCCGGTGGCGCGGATCATCTTCGAGAAGGACATGAAAGGGGTGGCGTACGCCTCCGGCGGGGAGATCCACATCGCCGCCGCCTGGGTGAAGGCCCAGCCGAATGACTTCGGCATGGTAGCCCACGAACTGACGCACCTCGTCCAGCGGTATCCGCGCAGCCGCGCCGGCTGGCTCGTCGAGGGCATTGCGGACTACGTCCGGCTCCAGCACTTCGAGCCGCAGCTCGCGCGCCCCCGTATCGACTTTACGAAGGCGAAGCACACCGACGCCTATAAAACGACCGCGTCGTTCCTCATCTTCCTGGAAGAGAAGCACGGCCGAGACATCGTCCCCAAGCTCCACGCCGCCCTTCGCGCCGGGAAGTACTCGGACGACCTCTTCCGCGAGCTAACCAGCAAAGACCTCGCCACGCTCTGGACCGACTTCGCCGAAGCCGCGTCGCCGAAGCCGTAGGAGGGCCCGACCGGCTCAGTACGGCGTCAGTCAGCAAGCAAGCAGCAGAGGCGCTTGTCGCCGTGGAGCCACAGTCAGGCCCCACAGATCAGCGGACCCCGGCACCCGACGCCTCACACGCGACACCCGCGTCCCCAAGCAGCCGCGCCGGGTGAAACGCTGAGGCGTACGGCGGCAAGGCGCCGCCTGTCACGTAGGCCTTCACCAGCTCGCCCGTAGCCGGGCTCAGCAGGACGCCGTTGCGGTAATGCCCCGCCGCCAGGGTGAGGCCCTCAACGCCTGGCACGGGACCGATGGCGGGAAGATGGTCCGGCGTATCCGGGCGCAGGCCCGCCCAGGCGCGGCGGAAGGCGCAGCCGGCGAGCGCCGGAACCAACCGGGGCGCGGCCTCCAGCAGGCTTGCCAGACCTGCGGCCGTGGTGCGGCGGTCGAAGCCGGCGCGCTCCTCCGTGGCTCCCACGATTACGCTACCGTCCAGCTTCGGTACGAGGTAGGCGCCCTCGCCCCACACGATGGGCCGAAACGGCGGCGCCGGGCTGTCCAGCGCGAGGATCTGTCCCCGGATCGGCTCCAGCGGCAGCCGCTCGCCCAGCCACTCCGCGCAGAAGCGGGTCCACACGCCGGCGCACAGCACCACGTGGCCGGCGGTCTGCAGCCCGCCCGGCGTCTGCACGCCGCAGACCCGACCGCCCTCGCGCGCCAACCCGAGGACCGGCGTCCCGATCTCGATCCGCGCGCCCAGCCGCGCCGCCGCCAGAGCGTACGCGCGGGTCATCAGCGGGCTGTAGACGTGCCCTTCTCGCGGGGACCACAACGCGCCTTCCAACTCCGGCGTCAAAGAGGCTTCTCGAGCCCGCGCGGCGTCGGGAGCGAGCCACTCCAGCCCATGCTCCGGCAGCCGTTTTACCTGCTGTCGAAGATGGTCGCGCTCGGCGGGGGTCAGCGCCACCCGAAGCACGCCGGACGGCAGGTACTGCGGATCGATGCCCGACAGCTCGCGGAGGCGGGCCGTCAGCTCGGGAAAAAGCGCGAGGCTGTGGAGCCCGAACTGGAAGAACGGCCCGGCGTCCGGCGCTTCGCAGATCGGCGCCAGCATCCCGGCGGCGGCCCCGGAAGCCTGCGACGCCAGCTCTTCCCGCTCGTACAGGGTCACGGACAAGCCCGCCGACTGGAGCGAATACGCCGCCGCGCACCCCACCACTCCCCCGCCGACTATGATGACGTCCGGACAACCCATGTCGAATTTCGAATGACGAAGTTGGAATGCCGAGTGGGGCGTGCGCGCTGGCCACGCGCCCGACGGCCTGTCGATCAGCAGTTCAGTGAGTGGCCTGCGGGTCCAGAAGCAGCGGTGTTCGTCCTTCGCCCCTGTCCGCGCCCGGCGCCGAGCTTGTATCGCATCAAAACGGAGGGAAGCAGGGCATCGTGCGGGCTCCCACCCACCCTCCAAGAGCAGAATCTGGAGTCGTCGCTTCCCAGCGACGTCCTCCTGGGCGGTGACAGCTACCCTTTTGACAAGGACGCGGCCCTGACGGGCGCGGAGCAAGGAAACACCCAGAGGACGCCCAACACTCCAGATTCTGCATCTGAGAGACAGAGTGAAGATCGAACAGAAGCCAAGGCGCGCGAAGGAGAGGGTGCCCGCAGGGTTATTCCCCGCACCGGGGCCCGGGGTGAGGTGAGGTCCCCCTTATCCGCCTCCCACCATATGCACGATCTCCAGCCGGTCCCCTTCGCCCAGGCGAGCACCGGCGTACTGCTCCTTCTGCAGGATCACGCCGTTATGCTCCACCACGATCATCCGGTGGATGCCAAGGCTGGCGATCAGCTCCTCCACCGTCGAGACGCCCGCTACGTCCCGCTCCTTGCCGTTCAGAGTTAGCCGCACGGCTCTTCCTCTCCAGGCGGCACGTCCGCCGTCACCCGCGACCACAGGGTCGCCGCCGCGGCCTCCGGGTCGCCGTCTGTGAAGGCGGAGATCGCCGCCACGCCGCGCGCTCCCGCCTGCAGGCAGTCGCCCACCCGGCTTCCATCGATGCCGCCGATACCCACTACCGGGATGGTGAGGCGTCGCGCCACGTTCTCCAGCAGCGGGAGCCCGCCGGGCTCCGCGTCCTCGTGCGAGGGACTAGGGAACAGCGTCCCCAGCACCACGTAGTCCGCTCCATCCAGCTCCGCCTGCCGCGCCGCCTTCACGCTATGTACGGAGCGCCCCACCTTCATCGAAGGCGGCAGCATTTGCCGGCACGCCGCCACGGGCAGGCCGCCTTCACCCAGGTGGAGTCCGTCCGCGCCGCTCATCAGCGCCACGTCCATGCGGTCGTTCACCAGCAGCAGCGCCCGCGTCCCGCACACGCCCCGCAATTGCCGCGCCAGCGCCAGCAACTCTCCGGCAGGCAGGTCCTTCTCCCGAAGCTGCACGGCGTTCACCCCGCCGTCAATCGCGGCGGCCACCACCTGCGCCAGTGAGCGGTCGCCGCACCGCTTTCGGTCCGTCACCAGCATCAGCACCCGCTCCGGCCAGCGCGTCGTTCCGGGTCGCGCGCTCACCGGCCCACGATCCCTTCCAACGGGCTGCTGGCGGAGGCGTAGGCCCGCCGCGCCATCCGTCCGGAGCGGAACGCCTCGCGCCCGGCCTCCACGCCCAGCGCGATGGCCCGCGCCATCCGCACGGGGTCTTCCGCCAACGCAATGGCGGAGTTCACCAGGCAGGCGTCCGCTCCGATCTCCATCGCCAGCGCGGCGTCGGACGGAGCCCCGATGCCCGCGTCCACCACCACCGGCACGGACGCCTGCTCGATGATGATGCGGATCTGCGAGAAGTTGACCAGCCCCTGCCCCGAGCCGATAGGGGACGCCAGCGGCATCACCGTCGCGCAGCCCACGTCTTCCAGTCGCTTCGCCAGGATCGGGTCGTCGTTGATGTAGGGCAGCACCACGAAGCCTTCCTTCACCAGCGTCTCCGCCGCCGCCAGCGTCCCAATCGGGTCCGGCAGCAGGTACTTCGGGTCCGGGATGACTTCCAGCTTGATCCAATCCGACAGCCCCATCGCCCGGGCCAGCCGGGCCGTGTGGACCGCTTCCTCCGCCGTCCGCGCGCCCGCCGTATTCGGGAGGATGTGGTAGCGGGACCAGTCGATGGTGTCCAGCAGCGTCTTCTCGTTCGGATCGTCCAGGTTCAGGCGGCGCAGCGCCACGGTCACCATCTCCGTGCCGGCGGCCTCGTAGGCGCCCAGCATCCGCGCGTCGTCCGGAAACTTCCCCGATCCCATGATCAGGCGCGACCGGAACGACCTTCCGGCGATAACGAGTGTGTCCGCCCCGTTGGTATCCGTCATGAGCCCTCTCTATCGCGCCCTCCGGCGCCGGCGGCCGGAATCGCAGAAAACGACGCCTGCGAGGGGCGTCGTCGTAAGAATCCGGGGCGCGGGGCCCTGAATCCAGTTCGATCCGCTTCCCTACGCCTGTATTACCAGGATCAGGTGCCGAGGGTGTCTTCTCAGCCTGGGCCAAGCCCGGGCGCCCCTAGCGGTCTGGAAAGTTGTGGGTCACTTCTCTACGGAGTATAGCAGAGCCCTTCCGGCCGGTCAACGCGCGTCGCCGGCCCGAGGTCAGGCCTCCGCCGCCGGCGCCATCAGCTCCGCCACCGACCAGTCCGGCATCCGGTTGTCGCCCAGCCAGTCCACGAACTCGTTGCGCCCGTTCACCAGGATCATCCGCGGCGCGATCTTCTCATCCGTCAGCACGAACGCCACGACGATGATCTGGTCTCCCGCCTGGAACCGGCGCGCGGCGGCCCCGTTCACAATCACCTGCCCGGACCCGCCGGGCGCCGGCAGCGCGTACGTCTCGATGCGCTCGCCGTTGTTCACGTTCCACACCGCCACCTTCTCGCCCGGAACGATGTCCACGCGCTCCAGCAGCTCCGTGTCGATGGCGATGCTGCCCACGTACTGGACGTTCGCCTCCGTAACCACCGCATGGTGAATTTTCGACTTGCAGATCGCTCGCAGTTGCATGCCGTTCAAACCTTTACTGCAGAGGCGCGGAGACGCAGAGGGAGACGGGACATTTTAGACAGGATCTACGGGATTGACGGGATGATACCGGGCCACATCTGGTTGTTTTCGCTACCTCGCGTATCCGCTTCTCCCCATCCCCTCAATCCTGTCAATCCCGTCCAAAACTCTGCGGTCCAATCCTCATTCCCCCACGGACAGAACCAGCCCATCATACGCGAGCCGCACGTCCGGCGGCAACCGCCGCTCTACTTCCGCATGGTCCAGGTCGTGCGCGATGTGCGTGAAAAACGTCCGGCGCGGCTTCAGGTCGGCTACAGCGGCCAGCGCCTGGTCCACGTTGAAGTGCGTCGGATGCGGGTCCCAGCGCAGCGCTCCCAGGACCAGCGTGTCCAGGCCCTGCAGCCGGCGCCGCGACTCATCCGGAATGCGGCTCACGTCCGTCACATACGCAAAGTCCCCAAACCGGTAAGCGCGGATCTCCAGCCC
>Ga0216301_1000318_pt1 | contig 13202 bp, 11 predicted proteins | sample 4hB_Boncat_minus_FD_156203 | JGI IMG/M metagenome (GOLD analysis project Ga0216301, IMG submission 156203) | Terrestrial sediment cell enrichment communities for BONCAT metagenomics from Utah, United States - 4hB_Boncat_minus | ecosystem: Environmental > Terrestrial > Deep subsurface > Rock...
GCCCAAGATCGAGTTGCAGGGGATCGTGGAGAATCCAAGCGGCGCCACGGTTTTCCTGAAGATAGACGGCAAGGAGGAAACAACCGACGTTGGGAAACGGCTCAAAGGCGGAATCGAGGTTCTGCGCGCGGGGGAAGACTGGGTTGAGATCCGATGGCGCAACCGGACCAAGCGCCTGTTCGTGGAGAAGCCCTAGTCCCCGTACCAAGTCTTTCGGGGGCGGAAGGTGCTGTCTTGGTGTCACTTTTCGCTTGGATCGTTGGCCAACGTCCAGCTCTTCGCCGGAGATTCGAGCCGCCTTGCTAAACGCCTCCCTCGCCGTTTCCCGCTCTCTCACGCACGTCTCGTCACCTTATCCAGCTTCGGAACTTCGGCCTATCATAAACGGGTGACCGTCGCTTACATCCATGCGGATCGCTCTGGCATTCCGGCTAATCGAAACTGCTATGCCGCCTATGAGGGGTTTCATGAGCGGGGGGCGGACGTGCGGTTGTTCGTTCCCGTTGATCACTGCACGCCCGACAAATCAAAGCTGACTCTCGACCTCGATGGGGATGCGTTAGTGCACGGGACGATCCCCGTCGTGCACGCCGCTCTCCGCTCCTTAGGGGTCACGCCCCCTGCCCCACTCGACTACCCCGAGAGCTTGAGCGGGTTTCTTGGGAGGCGCGTATGGGAGTCCACCCTCGGAGAGGTACGGGATCAAAAGAGCTGGCCCGTCTTCGCGAAGCCTCGCCATTCGGGAAAGGCGTTCACCGGCCAGGTGGTCCGGGCTTTTCGGAACCTCCTCTCGACGTCGGAACTCCCCGACGACTACCCGGTCTGGGCGAGCGAGGTCGTTCCCTTCACCAGCGAATGGAGGGTGTTCGTGCTGCAAGGCGAGGTGCAGGACGTGCGCCCCTATGGATCCGGCCCTTACCGAACGGCACCGGATCCGGAACGAATCGCCGCGATGATCGAAGCCTACGCGGATTCGCCGGTCGCCTTTGCCCTGGACGTTGGGGTGGCGGATGGAAGCACGTACCTGGTCGAAGCCAACGATGCGTACTCCCTCGGCACGTATGGGCTTGAACCAATGCTCTACGCAAAGATGATCCACGCGCGCTGGGCACAGATGTCCGCGAACACCGCCTCGCCATCCGACGGGTCGGAATCCAAACCCTCCTCTGCCTTGTAAAGAGCACAAGCAAACAGGCCCCGCGTCTTCGAGAAGACGCGGGGCCTGTTCAAAAGCTGCCCTCGCCACGGGCCGGACTCTTACCGGCTCGCCCTCTCTCCTCATCCGCCGATAGTGCACCGGAGTCGAACCGGGCGGAGAGCGGGTCGCGTGCTCGTCGCACGCCGTAGCGATACCGTTCCTACGCCGCACGTTGGGCCAAGCGTTCAATTCCCGGTCATTCTGCTGTAGAGTCAGGGCATGGCTGGCGTCGACCCCACGGTTGTTCTTTCCTCCGATCAGATCGAGTTCTACCGTCGCGAGGGCTACCTAGTGATCGATCAGATTTCCACTCCCGAAGAGTTGCAGGGCCTTCGGGAAATCTACGACCGGCTCTTCTCCGCCCGCGCGGGCCGGGACCGCGGGGACCAGTTCGACTTGGCCGGGGGCGACGAGGAGGGGAAGGAGGCCAAACTCCCTCAGATCCTCGGTCCCAGCAAATACGCCCCGGAGATGCGGGAGACCCTCGCGTGGGCCAACGCCAACGCGATTACTCGGCAACTTCTGGGTGAATCCGGATTGCTGACGGGCGACCACGCCATCCTGAAGCCCGCTGGCTCGGGTGCCCCCACCCCGTGGCACCAAGACGAGGCCTACTGGGATCCGAGCTTCGACTACCACTCGATCAGCATCTGGATGCCGCTTCAAGACGTGGACGCGACGATGGGCTGCCTAAGCTTCGTCCCGGGCAGCCACCGCATCAACGTTCAGCAGCACCGTCCCATCGGCGGCGACATCCGGGTACACGGGCTCGAACTCGATCCAGAGGTCAACGTAGACCTAACGGCGGCGGTGTCCGTGCCCCTAAAGGCGGGCGGGGTGACCATTCACCATAACCGGATGCTGCACTACGCCCCCGGCAACCGCTCCCAGGAACCCCGACGCGCTTGGATCATGATGGCGGGCGTCCCGCCGGTCGCCCGGGAGACGCCGAACGAGTACCCGTGGCAAGGCATCCGCAAGACCGCGCGGGCAGAGCGAGCCCAGGCCGCCGGAAGCTAGCCATGAGGACGAGGGGTGTCCTAGCGGCCCCCTTCTTTGGCCTTCGCCTTCGAGTTTGCGATGCCCGGTGCCTTTACATAGGTGGCCGAGGCCGCCGCGTACTTGTCCGTTTCCTTTGCGAACTTAGCCTCGCATCCCCGGCAGCACATGTAGTAGCGCACGCCGCCATGATCGACGTACCCGCTCGCTTCGGCATAGCTGGCCACCGCTTCCTTGCCCACTGCGCAATACAGGGCTTCCTTGGCTGGCAGGGTTCCGTACTTCTTCGGGTTCTTGTCAAAGGTGGCCTTGTTCGCTTCCGTCTCGAAAAGGAACCGCACGCCGCCAAAGTCGGACGACCCCTTGATCGCCTTGTCGTGCTCGAGGCGGTTTCCGCTCACGGGGTCGAACAGGAAGACGCCGGAAGTCTTCCCCTTAAGCTTGTCCGCCCTCAGCGCCTGCACCGGGTCCTTCTCGAACCCACTCTTACAGCCGGGACAGCAGTACCAGTAACGCGTGCCGTTGTAGTCGGAGCTTGCCAAGGAATGGTCAGCGTTGCCGCCCATCATTGGGCAGGCGAGCGGTTCGCCGTGAACGGCGGGAGCGGAGAAGACGAACGCGGAAAGGAGGGTCGTAATCATGGAAGTTGTTCGAAGGCGGCCACGGGAATGGTAGCGCGATTTGGCCGACGAGGTCGCTTTTTCTCCCTGAACCCGCCCCGGCCGTAGGCTGTCGTACACTACAGTCAGCCTATGCTGACCAAATCCATCCTCATGTGCACTCTCGCGACGATGCTTCAGATGCCTGAGCCCACTCAGCAGAACTTCGACCACTGGAAGGAATACCTCCGGCCCAAGGAGTCCGAGCTTTCCTTCGAGGGCTCCTCTTGGAAGCCAACGTTTTGGGAAGCCGTCGTCGAGTCCCGGAAGACAGCAAAGCCCATCGTCCTATGGGCGATGAACGGCCACCCACTGGCCTGTACGTGAAACAACGGAGTAATTGCCAGGCGGTCCGTCTGGTCTAACCCCGAAGTCAAGCAGCTTCTCAAGAACTTCGTCGTGTCGGCCGACGAGGTGTACCGTCTCCAGACGGGCTCCGACGCCGAGGCTCGTCTAGCCCAAAAGATATTCGAGCAGGGGCACTACGCGGGCCGCGTCAAGCCCAGCAGCACCCGCCAGGGCACCTACGCGACGGCCCCGAACGGCGTCCTGCTCGCCAGCGCGAACGTGAACGACCCGAAGGGGATGGCGGCCATGCTCCGCCGGGCGCTCGACAAGTGGAACTCCCTCTCGCCGACGGAGCGCATGCAGGCGGGCGAGGCCACGGACGAAGTGTTGGCGCGCCGCCCGGAGGATTGGTATCCGAAAGGCGGCCTCGTCCTGCGCGTCTTTTCCCGCGACCTCCCCCGCGACAAAGCCGCACAAGACTGGCGAGCGGACGCATGGAACCAAGACTATGCCTGGTTCACCCGCGACGAGGCCCGGACGATGCTGCCCGCGAAGCTCGCCGTGGGAGAGAAGGCGGAGGTTCCACCAAACCTGCTCGCCCGCTTGGTGCGGTTCAACTTCGTGGACAACGTCCGCGGCCAAGTGCCCTCGTTCGAAGAAAAGGACATCCAAACCGCCCGGCTGCAGTCGGAGGTCGTTCAGATAAAGGACGGGGTGGCGACCCTGCGTCTTAGCGGAGAGACGAAGGCAAAGCAAGAGGGCGTCTGGTCAATCGCTGGCTACCAAGACATGGACTCGCCTCAGACCCGAAGGCGTGGGGTAAGCCTCAAGCTCTACGGAACGGCCAAGGTCGATCTTAAGGCCATGGCGTTCAAGGGCCTTGAGGTGGTCGCCCTCGGCACCCGCTTCGGGGCTACCCAGTACAACGGCCGGACCGATGACGCGGAAGCCGCCCCGATCGGCTTCCTCATTACCCAGGCCGGCTCAACGGCCGCCGAACGCGTGGCCCCTTCCTTCTTCGGGGAGTACGGCTGGAAGTGACGCCTCGGGGCCTGGTGGCGGAAACCCTAGCCGCCAGGCTCCGCCAGAGGCCACAGTTGTAGCACGTGAGAGCAAAGGTCAAAGAGCCAAATCTGCCCCGGTACACCGTGCAGGTCGATCTACACCTGCCTGAGACCCTCCCGGTCACGGAAACGCAAATTCTCTCTATCGGCCCTGCCCTCTCCTTGACTGTCCGCGAGGCGGGGACTGAGCCGGATCGGCTCCTATGGGACGACCTGTACCAGAACTATCTGACCTATCGGAGCCCCGAAGGTGACTGTCCCGTCCTCGAAGCGACTCTACGCCTGCGGTCAGACGAAGCTGGCAAAACAGCGCAAACGGTGGGCGTGCCACTCTCCCGAGTCGGGAATGGACCCTGTCGCGTCATCCTGCGCCTAACTGGCCCCGCTTTTCAGATGTTCGTGGACGGGGTCCTCGTTGACGAAGACTGGCCGCCCTGCGCGGCCGAGCCGCTGAGCGGGAATCCGCAGGTGGACGAAGCTTGGGTGCGGTCGGTCCAAAGTTTCGACCGTTCATTGACCGACGCGGAGGTGGTAGACCTAAACGGCGGAGCGGACAAGGTTGCGCTTCGCCGACGGGAGATCTTGGGGACGGAGCAAAGGTCGCTGCAGCACTGGTCGCCTCCTGGCCACAACGTCTGGGCGGGAGACGCGATGCCGTTCTTCCACGAGGGACGCCTCCATGTCTTCTATCTCATCGACCGCCGCCACAGTACCAGCAAGTTCGGTGCGGGTGCCCACGCCATTGCTCACGCTTCCACGACCGACCTAAAGAATTGGGAGCACCATCCCTTGGCGAAGGGGATCGACGCGACGTGGCTGACCTGCGGGACCGGGACCGTGCTCCACCACGAGGGACGGTTCTGGCTTTTCTACGGAATGCACACCGACCGGATCGTCCCCTTCGAAGCGACTACCGAAGGTCGGCGCGTCCGTCACGGCGACACCTGGAGCACCGAAACGGAGCCATTCGAGATCGACGGCAAGGCACCCATGGGGACGACGGTCGCCTGGAGCGAGGACGGCGTCCACTTCGAGGACAGCCGACGGATCCTCCACCCCGCGCAGAACCCATCGGTGTTCCCCGACCCCGCCACCGGGACCTTCCACATGCTCGCGGGCTATCGACACGACGGCTTCTACACGTCAAACGATCTCCTGCAATGGACCCTCGACGACAGCTTCCTACTGCCCCAGGAGAGGCTCGCCCCCAAGCACAACACGGGGGAGTGCCAGTGCCTTTTCGAGTGGAACGGATGGCACTACGCCCTCGGCGGGCGAACCGGGTTCTGGATGTCCCGCGAACGGCTCGGCCCCTATTGGGATCGCACGACGGAGAGCGCAAGGCAGGCCATCCGATCCCAGGTTGGCGAGGAACCCTGGCCCAAGCCCGACAACCCGCGTCCGGGACCGGTGGTCGAGCCTCGATGGGACGTCTACGACGGCCTCTGGGTGCCGATGGTCGTTCCGTTCCACGACCGGCGACTCCTGGTGGGCTACCTCACCGGACCGGACTTCCCATGGGCAGGCCATCTCGTCTTCCGCGAGCTGATCCAGCACGAAGACGGCACCCTCGGCACCAAGTGGCCCGAGGAGATGATGCCGGACTTGGGGCCACTCATCCCGGCACGTGGTGCCACAAACCAGGTTGTGGGTTCCTTGGAAGGATTCCAGCCGGTTCTCCTCTCCGATCTTTCCAAAGAGACCCACGTCCACCTCCGGTTCGTCCCGGGCGAGGGCGTCGGCGCGTTCGGCCTGTGCATCGGCGACCACCACGACACCTATGGCGGCTGCGAGCTAAGGTTCGAGCCCGCCGAGCGCGTCGCTCAATGGAATTCCGCCCTGCCGGGAGTCCCCGCCGAACGAGTGCCGAGGATCGGCGAGATCCTCGCTCGCGAGCCTTACCGCCCGATCTGGGACAACCCGGACCCGAACCTCCACTTTATGGGCGGCGACTTTGCGGTCGAGGCGATCGAAGGACTCGACCAGCCGTTCACCCTGGAACTCCTCGTCAAGTACGACCCCAAGAGCCGCAGCACCATCGTCGACGCCTGCATCGACGGTCGCCGGACCATGATCACCCGCCGGCCCGGTCTCACCCCCAAGGCGCTCTGGGTGTTTGCCCAGAGGGGAACCGTGGAGGTCCAGGACCTGCGGGTGCACCCCCTCCAGACCTAACTAACCGCGACGGCCGGAAGGGACGACGTGTAGGCCGGGGTGAGTCCCAAAAGCTGTTGGCGGATCGGATCGCCACTGGCCTTTGCTTCCGCGACCAGCCGATCCGACGGCTCGTACCCCGGCCACATCCGCATCCAGTTGTGGCCGTAGTTGTAGATCAGGACGCGTCGAGGCTCATCGCTCTCGTTGTTCACCGCACAGTGGTAGACGCGGCCGTTGAAGGCGTACGCGGTGCCCGCCTTCCCCGTCATCTGCACCATGCCCGGCATTTGCTTCGGCTCGTCGACCTTTGGGAACTGGAAGGTCTCGGGGAACCGGTGCGACCCCGGCACCATGGCTGTCCCCCCCGAGTTCTCGTTCACGTCCGTCAGCAGGTAGAACACCTTCACCATCAGCGTCGACCGAGGGTGGTAGACCCCCTCCATCCCGACGTCGTGGTGCCAGTCCGTATGCGTTTCCGGCGTCCTCGGCGGCGTGATGAAGTAATCGTTGTCGATCATCATCACGTCGTCGCCCAGCACCTTGCGGACGACCGGAAACACCTTGGGGTGCCAGAGGAGTTCCAGCAAGACGTCGTCGTACTCAATTGGCGCTTGCACCTGCTCCAGCGTCGCCTTCCGAAGGCCGGTCCTGCCGGCATCCGCTCGCCACTCCGCCTCCGCCCGGTCTGCCGCCTCCCGAACCCGCGCCAACTCTTGGGGCGACAAGGCATCGGGGATCACCAAGAAGCCGTTGCTTTCGAAAGCGATCTGCTGCTCTAAATCCAACTGCGAGGGCATGTGTCCGTCATCATACATCGGCACTCCCGGAAAGCAGGAGCAACCCTTTGTGAACCTTCGCGTCCTTTGCGCCCTTAGTGGTGAAAGAGAACCAGGAGCTTGGAAAAGATGCGCTCAGAGCAGCGAAGCACTACAATGCGGCAATGGCAACCGCAGAGGACGTCCGCCGAATCGCCCTGAGCCTGCCGGGGGTCGAAGGGTCGCCGGAGGGCCTTGTGTTCTCGGTGGTGGTCAAGGGCAAAGCGAAGGGTTTTGTCTGGCCGTGGTTGGAGCGAGTGCATCCGAAGAAGGCGCGCGTCCCGAACGAGGGCGTGCTCGGGGTAATGGTCAAGGACCTCACGATCAAGGAGATCCTGCTCAGTCCCGACGGCTCTAAAATCTTTACCGAGCCCCATTACAACAACTACCCCGCCGTCCTCGTGCGGCTCGAGGCGATCGAGGTTGACGAGTTGGAGGACCTGATCGTGGAGGCGTGGCGTTGCCGGGCCCCCAAGGATCTCTTGCGGAAGTTCGACGAGGCGCAGGTCGGGTGAAGAAGCATTGGTGAGCGGAATTGGGCGGTAAGGTAATGCGCTGCCAAGGGTGAGCTCAAGGCGCTTCTGTTCAGAGTGTCTGGAGATTAGGGCGCAGTCCACACGGGGGGCACTAAGGGCTACCTGTTACTCCCGCGATGTCATCCTGAACGCAGTGAAGGATCTCCTACAGTACACCCTGATGGGGGAGATCCTTCACTGCGTTCAGGATGACATCGCGGCTACATACCCGACCGGCTCGCTCCCAACGCGTAGAGGTAGGCGTACAGCGCCTGTTTGCCGCGCATCGTCTGCTGTGGGGTGAACTCGTTGTTCGAGTAGCTGTACCTTGCCGGCCAAAGGGCCTCGCCCTGGGGCCACTGCTCCCAAGCCGGGTAACCCTTGCTGGCGTACCAGCGAGGATCGGCCATGAAGCCGGTGCCCCAGGGCTCGGAGTTCATGTACGGGGTATGGCCGGGGTGGACGCCCGGAGTGCCGTCGTTCTGGCCGCTGGTGTAGATGTCGTCGGCGTGGCGGCTGCCCAAGCCCGTCATCTGGACCATGTTCATCGGATTGCGGCCGAGACCCCAGTCGGCCTCCAGGATGAGCGCCCGGAGCAGGGCTTCCCTCTCCGACGGGCTAGAGCTGATCGCGTGCGCCACGATCACCCGCTGGACTTCCTGAGTGGACTGGAACCAGCCGTAGGCGGTGTCGCTGCTGCGGCGCGACGGCCACTTCGCGCTGTTAGTCAGGTGCTTCTCCTTCGCCTCGTGGATGACGGATGCCCGCATGTTGGCGAGGAGCTGTGGGTGGTGGATGGGGCGCAGCTTCGTTTTCGCGCACATCAGGTACGCGACGGTTCCCCAGAGCTGGTTGTAGGCGTCCTTCTCCTCGAGGAACGACGTGGGGCCCTTGACCACGCTCTCCCCCGCCATCGCGTCCTCGAACTTGCGGTCGCCGGTCACGTTGTACAAGAAGGCCGCCGCCATCATCTTCAGATCGCGCCCTCGCGTCATCCCGTTGCCGATGGTGTACTTCTCGTCAAGGTCTTCCCCACCCGCCACGTTCCAGGCCTCGATGGCGGCGTCTCGATAGCGCTTCACCAGGTCGCGTCGTCCCGCGATGCGGAACGCATCGGCCAGCATGGCGGCGTTCAGCGCGTTCGCCCAGGCCATGTAGGGCCGCGACTGCGCCTGGTACATCGTCTTGTGGTCGTCGGTGGGGTTGTTCAGGCCCGTGCCGTAGCCCCCCTTGTCGTCCCGAAGCCGGAGCCAGAAGTCCACCTCGTTCTGCGCCTCGTCGATCAGGTCGGGAATCCCGTTGCCGCTCTCCCGGATGTCCAGGTTGTCATCGCCGGGCTTCCCGCCCGTCAGGACGTACGGCAACAGCAGATCCCAGATAATCGAGATGTGGCCCGCATGGCGGTCCCAGTCGAGGGCGTCCGAGTGACCGCCGTAGGCGTTGGGGTTGGTCGGGTTGCCCGGCAGGCGGTACTTAGCCCAGTCCTTGGTGTCCCACTTGTCACCCCCGCCAACCTTCCAGTCCGGGTGCCAAGGGCCGTAGTTCGTGAGGAATACGGTGAACCCCTCGGGGTCTTTGCCGGGGATGAACCGCGGCTGGCGCGGCACCGGCTTTTTCGTCGCGGGCTCCCCAATGCGCATGTAGTAGAAGCCGCGCACGGAGGTCTTGAACGGCTCGAAATAGACGTCCGGGCGGATCTTGAACTCCGGGCTGCAACCCACGCCTTCGACGACCAGGCGGAACGTGCCGGTCCCGGTAAAGGGGGAAAAATCGACGTTCCAGACGGGTGAGCGGGTCAGGTTCCAGCCCCCGTAGTCGGGGCCGCTGGGCTTCCAGAACGCAACCCGGCCCACGTCGTGGCGGCGGCCCGACTTCGAATCGACTAGCATCACGCGCCGCCCCACGTAATCGGAGTAATCCCGCGCGCCGCCGTCCCCAAGCCACATGTAGAGGTCGGCCGACTTCATCGCCGTGTGCGCGGGGTTGTAGCCGACGATGTTCACGTGGACCGCCTCGGACACGTTGCGGAAAACGTCGAACGTCAGGGTCCGCTCGGTCGCGTCCGACTGCGTTGCGGACGAGATCTGAAGCCGGTAGCGCTTACCTTGCTGGAGCTTTCGCGGGAGGCGCAAGAACACCGTGTGCTCCATCGCGTACTCCGGCTCAGGCCACTTCCACGGCGTGCCCCCGACCTTGCTGCGGCGGAAGGCTTTCGTCGGCGTCACCGGGACCGCGAAGCCGGGATCGTCGGGCGAAACGAGGGTAAAGCTGGCCGGACTGGTCGCCGCCGCCGTGTCGAGCGGCCGTCCGTAGACCTCCAGCCGGTCCTCGTACCCCTTGGTTTCGTGCCCCATGAAGGCGCCCTTGCCCTTCCCGTTGTCCTGGTAGTGGACCTTAGAGTCGAGCCAGTGGATCATCAGGTGCTCATCGTCTACCGGCCGCACTTCGACCAGCTTCGCGGCTTCGGCGGTCGTCATACCTAAAAAACCCAGCGCGAGAACGATCGGGCAACGATGCATCGAGGGTCTCATTCCACTCCTAGCATATCCGCTGGGGCTGGACGGTTCGCTTGTTGCCCAACTGTGACAACGAGAACCCACCAGCCGTCCAACCCACTAGTCCGACGCCGGCTACGACGGCTCTCGATCAGGGCCAGGAGGAATCCGAATGAGCAAGACGCTTTCTGTGTTCGCCCTCGCCATTGTCTCGCACCTGGCATCAGCCCAGGTCGGCGGCAACGCCGTCTACGGCCAAGACCGCTCCGGCGGTCCCCATGCGAGCGAACGCGCGAAGCGCGTGATCACCAAAGACGAGATGCCGCCCAACGCCCGCAGCATGTTTCTGGACGCGAGCGTTCTCATCAACGTCAAGGCCGACCAGTACGTCGCGATCTTCGGGGTCAGTCAGGAAGGGGCGACGTTAGAGGAAGCACGGCGAAAGATGGATACCGCGATCGAACAGTTCACTCAAGGACTGCGGCGGCTGGGAGTCCGCGCGAACGACTTGAACGTCGATTTCGTGGCCCAGAACCGGATCTACGGCTTTGAACTTACCGGTGACGTGGCGAGAGAACGTCTGACCGGCTTCGAAGTGAAGAAAAACGTCTCTATCCGCTACCGGGACAAGGCCCTCCTCGACCAGTACATCGCCGCCGCGGCCACTCTGGGGATCTTCGACCTGATCAAGGTGGATTACATCGTGACGGACATCGTGCCTCTTCATGCAAGGCTGATGGAGGAGGCAACGCGGGTAGTCAAGCGAAAGGCGGCGAGCCACGCTCGCCTGCTTGGAATCCAGTTCCAGCAGCCGCCGCAGATTTACGCGGAGCGGTACAGCAGTTACTTTCCGTCCGAGATGTACGAGTCGTACACGGCCCAGGAAACCGAGGACGTCGGCAGCAACTTCTACCGCCAGCGGTACACGGTCCAGGGCGCTCGCAAAAGTCGCACGTTCTACTTCAACCCGCTCAACGCGAAAAACTTCGACCACGTCGTGAACCCCGTGGTGGTCGAGCCGGTGGTTCAGTTCACTCTGTACTTGAAGCTCCGATACGCGACGGGCTCCGGCACCGATGCTCGGAAACCAAACCCCGCTCTTCGCCTGCCGACCGCACCTCGACCAGCTTCGCGGCGTGACCGGTAGTTGCGGAGCCCATAAGTCCGAGCTGAGACCTTTGGATTGCCTTCACAACCGTTGAGCGGCGGCCCTGGTCACAGTGGGTGCCACCTCGCAATGTCCAGATGCACCCGTACACTATTGGGTAACACCGGGTCAATGTCGATCCGACTCGGACTCAGCGGCTTTCAGCTAGAGAAGCTTCAATCCCTGCTCTCCGACCCCACTGCGCTTAGGAAGGCCGAAGCAAAGGCGAAAGCGGCGCGGAAGGCAGGCAAGGGAGCATTGGCTCAGGTCGATGAAGAGACCTTTGCCGCCGGGCTCACCGTACTGGAGGCGGTCGCCCAGTACGGAGTTCCGGTCCCGGGGCTGGAAGCTGAGTCGGTCGCCCACGCCGTCTTGGGGCTAATCCTGGCTCACCACGACCAGAACCACCGCCAAACCAACTGCGACCTCAAAATGGTGCCCCTAGAAGACTTCCGCGACCAGTACGGGAAGCTTCTGAGCCCTACGGGACGCGAGCTCTTTAACCACCTTGTCGACGGCCGTCCCCTCTTTGCTCCTCGCTTCGAACCCGATGCGATGCTCGTTTACGGCTATCTCTCCCGGGCCGAAGCCGCAAAGTTGGCTTCGGCCTTCGGGCGGTTTCTCGAAAAGGAGTGGCATAGCAAGGGGGACTGGGACGAGGACGACGTTGAAGAAATGGTCTCCGACATGATCGAGTGGCTCGAGTCCCTGAGTGAGAAAAAGCTCGACGTTTGGGCCTTCCATGTTTGACCTCACCGCGCGGTCCAGTTCCTGTGAGTGATGCGGAGTCGCGAAGCTGCACCTTAGCTACAGGTGCTATACTTCGGGCAGGCGCATCGGGTGCCACCGGGTCCGCGGAAAGGGTTTAACCTACCGAAACAGTCGAATCGATTCCCCAAGCCTTTGTGCGGCCTGATCGCGGACCTCGGGCTGAACGCATGGAGGTCAAATGGTTAAGCAACTACCCGAGCGCGCCGACTTAGAGCACCTGAGAGGTCAGGCCAAGGCGCTCCTTCTGTCTCTCCGATCCAGCGATGCCGACGCCTTGGCCCGTCACGGAGAGGTCAAGCCGTCGTACCGGCTCGCCGACGCCCTGCGAACCATCGCCAGGGAGTACGGATTCCCCAGCTGGGCCAAGCTGAAGCACCACGTCGAGGGCTTAGCGGATCGCCGCACCGCCTTTTGGCGGGCGGTGCGTGGAGGCGATCGCGACTCGGTCGCGAAGCTTCTCGACACTGACCCGGCATTGGTCCACTCCCACGACGATGGCTCCTTTGGCGCGCCGATCATCGTGGCCGCCGCAGAGCGGGACGACCGCCCCATGATCGACCTGCTCCTCGAGCGCGGAGCCGACGTCAATGCCCGAAGCACCTGGTGGGCCGGCGGCTTTGGCGCCCTCGACTCGGCGAGCGAGGAGACCTCGAAGTACTTGCTGAGCCGGGGGGCCAAGCTGACCGCTCATGCGGCGGCCCGGCTGGGCTTGGCGGACGAGCTACGAGGAATCCTCCACCGCAATCCCGACGCCGTCCACGAGCGCGGCGGAGATGGACAGTTCCCCCTCCACTTCGCCAAGACCCCGGAGATCGTCGATATCCTCGTAGACGCGGGCTCAGACCTCGACGCGCGGGACCTCGATCACACGAGCACCGCCGCCCAGTTCCGGATCCAAGACACCGAAGTCTGCCGCCGCCTGATCGAACGCGGGGCGACGGCGGACGTGTACATCGCCACCATGCTCGAAGACATCCCCCTCCTCGAGCGCCTCATCGAGGAGGACCCTGAATGCCTCGGGCGGACTCCTCTCGATAGGGGCAACCCGATGATTCCCGAGGCACCCGGGATGCCAATCTACACCTACAACATCG
>Ga0216301_1000319_pt1 | contig 13190 bp, 7 predicted proteins | sample 4hB_Boncat_minus_FD_156203 | JGI IMG/M metagenome (GOLD analysis project Ga0216301, IMG submission 156203) | Terrestrial sediment cell enrichment communities for BONCAT metagenomics from Utah, United States - 4hB_Boncat_minus | ecosystem: Environmental > Terrestrial > Deep subsurface > Rock...
CCGCCCAACGGGGCGGCGCTTCTGCGTACGTGGGCTCTAGCTGCGGAGATTACTCGGCGTGGCGAGCGATCGGCGTTGCGGAGGACCCGGCCTCCACGATGCGCCAGCGAGCGTCCTTACCGGCCGCGCGCTCCAGCACATAGGAGATGTGCGTCTCCCGCCGCGCCTTGTCGGCATCCGTGAAGGTGTGCTTCCCGGCCACGAAAACGCGGTTCGTCTCCAGCGCCTTCGGCCGCTCCAGCTCGAAGGCGCTGGTGTCGATGCGATCCATCGCCGTCTTCACCAGCGCGAGGAAGTCCTTCGTCTCGACGGCGTACTTGTACTCGCCCTGCGGGAACACGCGGACCTTGCCGTCGGCCTTGAACCGCGCCTGAAGACGTGCAAAGTCGCCGTTCAACCAGGCTTTGCGGATGTCGTCCAGGGCCGTGGAGATCGCCTCGCCTTCGGAACGGTCGCCGCGTAGGTAGAAGTCGTCGCCGGCGGGCGCCGCGTCCGGACGCTTCTCCGCAAGTCCGGCTCCCCCGCTGCTCTCCGGACGGCGCGCCGGCTCCTCTCGCCGCCCCGTATCCGCCGGCTGCCCTTCGCGGATCACTACGACTTCTCGCTGGACCACGGACTGCTGCTGGTTATAGGGCTGATTGTACTGGAAGTAGCCGTAGCCGGGACCCACCTGCACGCTGTAGCCGGGCTGGTAGTAACCGTAGCCGTAACCGGGGGGATAGTAGCCATAGTTCGGCGGAAAGTAGCCGTAGTCCGGCTGGTAGCGCGGCGGGTTGACCACGCGGTACTGCGGGTTCCAGCGCCCGCCCGCGAAGCTGTTTGGGTTCGGACTGGTGTTCCGCAGATAGGCGAAGTCGCGCTCCAGGACGCCGAGCGACTGTGAGCCGAGCGGCTCCGGTGGAAGCTGCTGGACATAGGGCCGCCGCGTCTGCGACTGGCGGGTCTGCGCCTGGGCGGACGGTGCGGAAGCCGCCAGCAGCGTCAGGCCCACCGTCACCGCTCCGAGTTCTAATGCGCGATTCATCTCTGCGTCTCCCGCCCGGTCACACCACAGGCCGGGTTCACGATCGATTCAGTTTCCACGTATTGGACACGGCTCAAACGCCGGAGGTTGCCGGGACTTGTCGAGAGTCCGGAGCTGCTCCTGCGATGAGGCTCGGCCGCCGGAGTTGCTCCACCAGCGCCGCCGCCCTCCGGAAGGACTGCCGGGCCGCTTCCGTCTGTCCGGCCGCCAGCTTCCGGTTCGCCTCGGTGAAGGCGCTGCGGACGAGCGCCCGGATGTCCGCGTTCGGCGGCTGCTTCTGGGCGAGCACCCACATCTCGTAGTTGCGCACCGCCCCGTACAGCTTCTGACCCAGCACGAGACGCTCGCCCAATCCGGCCGGCGGCGGGTCGCGCTGCATGGAGGCGAGCCAATCTGTGCTTAGCTTAGCCCAGCTCTGCCCAAAGTGACGCTCGAATGTCGCCCGCACCGCATCTGCGTTCGGCGGACGGCGGGGATCACTCTTGTTCGGTTCCAGGCGGAAGCCCGGCGGCAGGCGCAGTCGACGCCGGTCCTCGTTGCTGATCAGGGCCTCCCGCGCTTTTCCGTACTCTTCGGCCCACTTCCGCGTCTTCTCCCAGCCGAACCGATCCACCAGGAACTGCAGAAGCAGCGCGCTTTCCGAGTACTGCGCCGTGCGGATGGTGGCGTCCACCTCCCCGCTGGTTTCGAACTCGCCGGTGATGAAGAAAGCATCCGGGTCGATCCACAGCCCCGCCGCCTGGAGCGCCGTCCCCCACCAGGGCCGCAGCGGAACTCCCGAGAAGCCGCCGGCGGCCCAGTCCGCCACGCCTTCGCCTAGCGACGTTCCCGCCATCTGGTCCGAGAAAATGTGGGCGATTTCGTGGGTCAGGACGTACTCGCCGGTAAGGCCCAGGTACTCCAGGTCGGCGTAGCGGACCCCAATGAGCGGGCGGCGGCGCTCGTCCTTCGACTTGGGATCGCCGGGGCGCGCAAAGCCGGTGGCCCCGGCGAAGTCGGGCGTGAGATCGAGCCGCAGTCGGTAGCCGGGCGCCGCGCCGAACAGCATGGTGCAGCGCTCCCACCCCTTTTCCGCCAGCGCGCGCGCCTCCTCGGCCTGCTCGGCGCCCAGCACGCGCGGATCATACACGATGTCGAAGTGCGTGGACTCAAGGCGTGCTTCGGAGGACGTACGGCGCCCGCCGAGTCGCTGCGCCTGGCCCACCGTAGGGGTGGCGATAGACGCCAGAAGGCTGCCGGTGAGAAGAACCCCGGCCAGGCAGGCGGCGCAAGCGGAGAGTCGCGGAAGGCGGGCTTGGATGTTCATCTCGTCCAGCGCTGCCCGGCCGCGGCCACGAACCAGCGGGCGTGAAACCTCCCGATGTCAGCCGCCGTCACGGGCAACCTCCTGGTCTTCATCGTATCGGCGACTCTGCCGGCCGTCAATTGCGGCGCCCGGCTCCGGCGAGCGCCTCCATAACGAGGCAGGCGGCGCCGACGAGGCCCACTTCCGAGCCCAGGGCCGCCGGCGCGATCTGCGTGGGCCGGGCCAGCGAGGGCATGCAGCGCCGCGCCACGATGCCTCGCACCGGGTCGAAGAGCAGGTCCGCCGCGCCCAGGGCGACGCCGCCGCCCACCACGACGATGTCCGGGTCGAGGAGGTTGATGACGTTGGAGAGGCCGAGGCCCAGGTAAAGGGCCGACTCTCTCCAGATATGGAGGGCGAGGACGTCCCCCACCCGCGCCGCCTCGGCCACCGATGCCGGGGAAAGGTCCGGCGTATCCCAACTGCGGGACTGACCCTCCGGCAGTTGGGAGAGCGCGAGCCGGGTGCGGGCCGCGATGCCGCGACCGGAGACCAGCGCCTCCAGGCAGCCGTGATTGCCGCAGTCACAGCGCGGCCCACCGGTGGGCAGGATGACCTGGTGCCCGAACTCCGCCGACGTGCCGCTCGCGCCGCGGAAGAGCCGGCCGTCTACCACGATGCCGCCGCCGATGCCGGTGCTGACGGTGACGTAAACGACGTGCGAGCGCCCCTCTCCGGCGCCAAACCGGGCCTCCGCCAGGGCGCAGCCATTGGCGTCGTTGTCGCCGGCGGCCGGACAGCCGAACGCGTCCTGGAACGCGGAGGTCAGCGAAACGCCGGCGAGCTCGGGGAGGGTGGGCGCCGCCAGCATTCGCAGCTCTCGCCGGTCCACGGGGCCGGGCAATGCCACACCCACGCCCGTTAAGGAGACGGAGCCCGCCGCCTCCACTGCTTCGCCTCCGAGGCGGAGCAGTCCAGATAGCGGGTCGCCGCCGGAGCGTAGCGCAGAGGTCTCGGCGCGGACGTGGGATAGGACCTGGCCCGCTGAGGTGACGATGCCCGCCGCCGTCTTGGTGCCGCCCACGTCGAGGCCCAGGTAGTAATCAGCCATCCACTCTCCCCACCCGGCGGCGCCGAGTCATCGCTTTTTCCGTGTGTAGACCACCTCGACCGGGCCGGTGAAAGCGAGGCTCCAGCGCGGGTGCCCGTGCAGAGCGCGCGCGAGGACGCCGTCGCGGCTGGTGAGGATCACCTCTACGTTGCGGCGATCCAGCGCCTCCTCCCAACCGGGCCGGAGTTGATGGATCTTCATCTCATCATCAAACGCCCTGGAGGGATAGTAGACTTCGGCGCGGCCGTCCACGAACACCCGCCGCTGGGGGTAGAGCGTCCAGATGAGGTATCCGCCCCACACATAGTCGTTATACAGGTTGCCGGGCCAGGAGCCCTCTTTCATCAGGGCGGCGGCTTGCTCCGGAAAGGAATGGAGGTTGCTGATGTGCTCGAACCAGCGCGCGGGGGGCACGCGCGGCGCCTGGCTGTAGACCAGAACGCTCAGCGCGGCGGCGGCGGCTCCGGCCGCCAGCGCCCGCAGCGGCGGCCGGACGCAGAGCCGCAACGCATCCGGCAGGGCTGCGTCGCGGCACAGGAGGCCGACGGACCCGGCCAGCGCGGGCGCCGCCGCCAGCGCGAACGGGACCGTGTTCCGCTGCGCCAGGAGCGCCGCGTGCGCCATCGCCGCCAGGACCGCCGCCTCCCCGAACCGCCGCTCGCGTGTGAACCCTCGCACGGCGAGGGTGACGACCAACAGCAGCTCGAACGCCAGCATGGCCGTGCCGTGGAACACCGGCGACTGCCACTCGCGGATGTAGTCCATCACCTCCGGATGGCCGAGCACGTGGAAAGGATAGGTGTAGACCGCAAACCCATGCGGGTTCAACATCGCGGCGAGACACGAAGCCGCCAGCGCGACGGCCAGGCTCCGGAGGTCGGGGCTCCCCTCCCGGAACAGCCACAGGCCCAGCGCCTCCCCGGCTACCCAGAGAGCCGTCAGCGCTAACCCCACCACCATGCCGCCGTGGAGGTTCGCCCACAGCGCGAAAAACAGGGGCAGCGCCCACGGGAGCCGGGGCAGCCTTCCCTCGCGATACTCATCCAACGCCAGCAAGAGCCCGGCGATGAGAACGAACGAGACCATCTGCGGGCGGAGGTCGGCGTAGTTCCGCAGCACGAACGCGGCGGCTACGGTTACGCTGATGGAGAGGAACAGGCTGCCGCTCCGCGTCCAGGCCCGCGCCAGCACGAGGCAGCAAGCGAGCGCCGCCAGCCCGCCCTTGTACGCCACGAGCAGCCACTCCAGGCCGGGACGGTAGGCGAAGTAGAAGAACACCTCGGTGAGCCACTCGTGGACCTGCCACGGGGCGCCCTGCGCCGTCCAGCTAAAAGGGTCGCGCGACGGGATGGAGCCGTTGCGGACGATCAACTCGCCGGTCTTGGCCTGCCACCAGAAGTCAGTGACGGCGATCGGCACGAGGCAGATGAAGAAAGTAGCGGCGATGGTGAGACCCACGGCCAGCGCCCAGAAGACGCGCGCCGTCAGCGCCCAGGCTCCCGGCTCGGTGGCGGACGCAGGACCGGGCGAAGCCGGCGAAGGTTTCGTGGATGGGCGCATGGGCGCGTGGGTGGAGCAGCGGACGGCGAACAGCCGAGGGGCGGCGAGGTGGGAGCGCCTCAATGGCCCCTCCCATTTTCGGTTGGACTCTACCGCGTTCCCTGACAGCGCGGGCAGAAGTAGGTGGAGCGGGCGTCGAGGCCCTGGCGGCGCATACGGACGGTGTCTCCGCACTCGCGGCACGGCTCGCCGCTGCGGCCGTAGACCCAGAGACGGTCGCGGTCGTTCAGTCCGAAGAGAGTGCGCCGGGCCCCGCGATCCGCGTTCAGGCGCATCAGCCGGTGCGATTCGGCAACGAGGGCGTCCAACGTCTCATCATCGAGCGCGGCGACCTTGATGAAGGGAGAGACGCGCTTCAGGAACAGCACTTCCGACTTGTAGACGTTGCCGACGCCGGCCATCGCGCGTTGGTCGAGGAGCGCCACGCCGATCTCCACCTCGGGCCGCCGTCGGAGCCGCTCCCGCGCCGCGAGCGCGTCGAACTCCTCGGTCATCGCATCCGGGCCCAACTCCGCCACCGCCGGCAGCCGCTCCGCCTCACGGGCGCTCAGCAGCTCTACCACGGGCGCGTTGAAACAGGGAACGACGAAGTCTTCGGTGTAGAGCGTGACGCGGGCCTGGCGCGCGGGCTTCCGCCAGGCTTCACCCGGACGGTAGACATGCCAGGAGCCGGTCATCCGCATGTGGGTGTGCAGCACCAGCGGGCGACGGGAGGCGGGCGGGGCGTCGTGCGGCTCGCCGTCGGCGAGAGGCAGGAGGGGATTGGCGCGGTCCGCATCCGTGGCGCCGGGCGCCACGAACTTGATGAGGAGGTGCTTGCCGCGCGGCTCCACCGTCTCCACGCGGCGGCCGGCCACGGGGAAGCGGTGGTCGACCGCTGCGACGGATTCGAGCGTCGTCTCGAAACGGATGATCGTCTTACCCAGCAACGCCCTCCGCAGGACGGTTGCGGCGCGAAAGATTGTATCCCCTTCCGGCATAGCGGCTGCATTATACACGTTTCCCCGGCGTTTCAACAGAGTACCCTGCACCTGGAATTGCGCCGGAGATAAAAGAAAGGGCCGCAGGGGCCAGGACGACTGGCCGGCAACCTGTGCGGCGCGCAATGGAAAGGCTGACGATGGCGGACTCGCCGGTTGTAAAACGAGACACCTGCACCGATTTCCGCCGCTCCTCCCGGTTGGAGTGGCTGGAAACCAACGGCACGGGCGGCTATGCGATGGGCACGGTTTCGGGGACGAACACCCGCCGCTACCATGGCCTGCTCGTCGCCGCGTTACGCCCGCCGGTGGAGCGAAGCGTCATTCTGTCGAAGCTGGAGGAAGAGCTGGAGATGGACGGCGCGGCCGTGGAGCTGGGCGCCAACCAGTATCCGGGCGCCGTTCACCCGCAGGGCTTTCAACATCTGGTCGAGTTCGATTCCATCCCGTCTCCGCAGTGGCGCTATGAGGCGGCAGGAAACCACGTAGAGAAGCGGCTGTTCATGGTCGCGGGCGAGCAGACGGTGGTCGTGCAGTACCGGGCCAGCCGTCCCTGCCGGCTGCACGTCCGCCCCTTCCTGGCTTTCCGTGATTATCACTCTCTCACCTATGCCAATCCCACGCTCGACGGCGGGGTGCGGCGAGAGCGGCCGGCCACGCTGCGGATACGTCCATACGCCGCCCTTCCGGAGCTGCGGTTCCACCACAGCGGCGGCGAGTTCCACGCGGAAGGCTGCTGGTACTGCAACCTGGAGTACCTGGAAGAGCTGGACCGCGGGCTCGAGTTCCGGGAGGACCTCTACTGCCCCGGCGTCCTCTCGTTCGACCTGGGCCCGGAGCAGCCGGTGTATATCGTGGCGACCCTGGAGGACGGCGAGTACGACGGGGCGCGCGTGGCGGAGCTGGAGCGCGCACGGCGGGCGGCGGCTCCGGCCGACAGAACCCCGGTTGCGCGGCTGGACGCTGCGGCGGAGCAGTTCTGCGTGCGGCGCGCCGACGGTCTGCCGACGGTCATCGCAGGCTACCCGTGGTTTACGGACTGGGGCCGCGACACCATGATCGCGCTGCCGGGCCTGTTCCTGGCGCGGGGCCGGGTGGAGGAAGCGCGCCAGGTGATCTCCGGGTTTCTGGAGCACCTGGACGGCGGGCTGATCCCGAACCGCTTCCCGGACCGAGCCGAGCGGCCAGAATACAACACGGTCGACGCGACGCTCTGGATGTTCGTCGCGGCCCAGGCCTACCGCGCCGCCGGAGGGGACGCGGCGTTCCTCCGCGACGTGTTCTACCCGGCGGGGCGGGAGATTATCGCCTGCCACTGCGCGGGCACGCACCACGATATCCGAATGGACCCCCGCGACGGACTCCTGTCCGCAGGGAGCGGGGCCGCGCAGTTGACGTGGATGGACGCAAAGGTGGGCGACTGGGTGGTGACGCCCCGTCACGGCAAGCCGGTGGAGATCAACGCCCTCTGGCTGCACGCGCTGCGGCGGATGGCCGAGTGGGCGGCGGAGTTCGGCGACCGGGACGGCGCGCGGGAGTACGCGCGGCTGGCGCACCAGGCGGAGGGAAGCTTCGAGCGGGCGTTCTGGAACCCGGAGCGGCAGTGTCTCTACGACGTGCTGACCCCCAGCGGTCCCGACGCGAGCCTGCGTCCGAACCAGATCCTGGCCGTCAGCCTGCCGTCTCCCCCGCTCCCTCCGGCGCGGCAGAAGGCGGTGGTCCGGACGGTGCAGGAGCATCTGCTAACCCCTTATGGGCTGCGGACCCTGGCGCCGGGCGACGCGGCCTACCGGGGCCGGTACGGCGGCAACCCGGTGGAGCGGGACGGCGCGTACCATCAGGGGACGGTCTGGCCGTGGCTGCTGGGGCCGTTCGTGTCGGCGTACCTCCAGGCTTTCGGGCGGACGCCGGAGAACGCGGCGTACTGCCGTGGCCTGCTGGAGCCGCTGCTGGTCGATCTGGATCGGGGCTGCCTCGGCAGCCTGAACGAGATCTACGACGGCGACGCGCCGCATGGGCCACAGGGCGCTCCCGCGCAGGCCTGGAGCGTGGCTGAGCTACTGCGTGTGCTGCGCTTCGAGCTGTCGCAGCCGGACTAGCCGGCCTTTCCCGGCCCTTTGTAGGGGCGTCCGAACGGGAGCCCGAACGGCTCCTGGAAGGGCCGGAACGGGACCCCATCCGCAATCTCCTGGAGGCGGGCAAGCAGGTCCGGCGGCAGCGGTCCCTGCTCCACCGCAGCGACGTTCGCCTCGACTTCGGCGGCGCTGCGGGCGCCCATCAGCACGCACGACACGCGGGGATCGGAGACGGCGAAGCGCAGCGCCAGCTCGGCGATGGGGATTTCGACTTCGTCGAGGAGGCGGTACAGGCGGCGGTACTGCTCCCGGCGCGGGGGGCTGAGCCACGGGGCGCCGTGCTCCACCTCGTCATCGTAGCGGCGGGCGAGCGCGCCCTGCTGGAGCGGCGATCCGAGCAGCACGCCCATCCCCTGGCGCTCGGCCTCCGGCAGCACCGCGATAGCGGCTTCGCGCCAGAGCAGGCTGTAGTTGAACGCCGTGAGGACGACGTCGTAGGCGCCGGTGGCCATGATCCGGGGCATCTCGTACGCCGTCGTGCCGCCCAGCCCGGAAAAGGAGATCGTCCCTTCCTGCTTCAGCTCCTCCAGCAGCTCGCGAACGGGGCCATGAAAGCTCTCCCAGTCGTCCCACCAGTCGTATTGGCCAGGGCGGTCGGGCTCGTGGACGATGAGGACGTCGATGTGGTCCCGCCGTAGGAGGCGCAGGCTCTCCTCTACGGAGCGCCGGAGCGCAGCCTTGTCGCGCGGGTCGAAGGGCTGCGGCCGGCCGCCCAGCTTGGTGGAGACGTAGTAGGGCTGATCCACGCCGGCCAGGGCGAGGCCGAGCACTTCCTCGCTGTCGTGGTAGCCGGGAGCCGTGTCGATCCAGTTGACGCCCAGCTCCAGCGCCCGGTGAATGGCGGCGGATGCCTGCTCGCGCTCGCTGCCGAAGCGGGAGACGAACAGGCCCCCCAGCCCGAGCTCGCTCACCTGGAGGCCGGTGCGGCCCAGCGTTCGATAGCGCATTACTGGTCTTCCTCGCGTGTCGAGTGGCTACAGCCGCTTCATGTAGCCGTACGGACCGTAGGAGAAGCCCGCATCGGCCAGCGCCGCCGCCATTCGCGTCTCCTTCACCGGCTGGTCGTCCACATCCTTAACGAAAAGCGCGCGCCGCTGCCCAGAAGCCACCTGCCCCGCCAGCGCCCGCGCCACCTCCGCCGCCACGTCGTCCGGGTTGCGGTCGGCGACGCTGTCGAGGAAGGTGAGCAGCCGGCGCTCGGCGCGTCCCATCCAGGCGGCGAGGGCGCCGTCCACCAGCACCACAATCGCGCCTGCCGAGCGCGACGGACGGCGGCCGGCCGCGCGCTCGGGCCAGGGCAGCGCCGCGCCGTACGGGTTCGCGGGATCGGTGGCGGCCAGCAAGACGGAGTGCATCTCCTCGGCGGGCTCGCGGGCCGAGCGGAGGCGGTCGACGGCGCCGGGCAGCGCGAACTGCGTGGCGCCCAGCCCCGCGACGAAGTAGCCCCGGCGGATCTGGCCGCTTTCCTCCATCGCCTTGAGCACCGGGTAGATCGCCGAGAAGCCGCCCGCGACGCCCTCGGCCAGCGCCGCCTCGCGCGTGAGGACGCCGTAGCGGTCGAGAAGCTGCCGCGCCTGCGCCGCCAGCCGCTCGGTGGCGGAGGGCTCGCCGTAAACCAGGCTCCGCACCAGCGACCAGCGCCCCCCTGCTTCCGGCGGAAACAGCGCCCGAGAGCGATAGCTCCGCGCTCCGAAGCCGGTGAGGCGACCGCCCCGGCCGCTCGCGCGGCGGCGCGGATTGAGGAAGGCGCGCAACGGCTGGAGGGTGTCGTTGGTCACCTCGCCGGCCCAGACGAGATCCCAGAGCGCGTCGAGCGCCTCCTGCTGGAGGCCGCCGCACGCCTGGAGAAGCTGCGGGAAGAACGAGGCGCCGCGCGCCGCCAGGTGCTCCCGGATGCGCTGGTGGGCGGGACGGTCCAGGGCGGCGCCGCTGCCGTCCGGCTTCAGGAGGAGCGCGGCGTGCTCCGCCAGGTAGAGGCTCACCCGCCCGTCGTGCTCGCCCAACGGCTCGCATCCGACCCAGAGGACAGCGCCGGAAGCGGTGAGCGCGTCCAGGTCGTGCGGCTGGTAGCCGGCAAGGCGGGCGACGAGCACCTGCGTCTCCAGCACCGAGGCCGGCACGGCGGCGCCCTGTAGCTGCTCGATCACCTCCACCAGCGCGTCCGGGCCGCCGCGCCGGCCGCCGATCCCCTGCCACACCGCATAAAGGCGACCGAGCGCGGCGGGCTCCACCGGCTCGACCTCGCGCCGGAGGCGGGCCAGCGACTTTTGCCGCAGTGTGCGTAGAACTCCCGTGTCGCACCACTCGCGGCCCGCGCCGCCCGGCCGGAACTCGCCTTCGATAACCTTGCCGGCGCGCTCCAGAACCGCCAGCGCCGCCGCCAGCGGTCCGATGCCGATCCCCAGGCGGGCCGCCAGATCCACCAACTGGAAGGGGCCGTGCGTCCGCGCATACCGGGCTACCAGGTCGCCGAGCGGATCGCGGACAAACTCCAGGAAGGCGGCGGGAAGACCGGGCGGCGGCGGGATGCCCAGCGCGTCGCGGTAACGTCCCGCGTCTTCGGCGGCGATGGTGCGCGTCTCGCCGCCAATGGAGAGCGAGATGACCCGCCGCTCACGCTCCAGCCGGGCGAGCCACTCCGCCGCCACCGGCGCCGCGTCCTGCTCGTCGGAGGGGGCGACGCGAGCGGCGATCTCGTCTCGCGAGAGATCGCCGAGGCGGAGGAGGAGATCGTGGAGGCCGTCCGCGTGGCGGGCGCGGCGCTCCGGCGCGAGGTGCTGGAGCTGAAGCTCCAGCTCGTCCAGCGCGTCGGCGTCCAGCAGTTCCCGCAGCTCCACTTCCCCCAGCAGCTCCCGCAGGCGCGCCGGATCGACGGAGAGCGCCTGCGCGCGGCGCTCCGCCAGGGGCGCGTCGCCCTCGTAGATGAAGCTGGCGACGTAGTTGAACAGCAGCGTGGAAGCGAACGGCGAAGGGCTGCGGGTCTCCACGGTGACGGTGCGGACGTTCCGGCGGCGCAGGTCGCGGAGCAGCTCCACGAGCGCGGGCATGTCGAAGACGTCGCGCAGGCACTCGCGGTAGGTCTCCAGGATGATCGGGAAGGAGCTGTACTCCGAGGCGGCGCGCAGCAGGTCGGCCGCGCGCTTGCGCTGCTGCCACAGCGGCGCGCGCTGCCCGGGGAACTTCCGCGGCAGCAGCAGCGCCCGGGCCGCGGCTTCCCGGAAGCGGGCGGCGAAGAGCGCGCTCCCGCCGAGCTGGCGGACGATCAACTCCTCCACCTCGTCCGGGTCGGGCAGCACGGCTTCCACCGGCGGCGGCTCATCCGCCTCGGGGAAGCGGACCACGATCCCGTCATCCGTCCACATCAGGTCCACGTCCAGGTCGCTGCGGTCGTGGAGGAGCGCGGAGATCGCCATGGCCCAGGGCGCGTGGACCTTGCCGCCGAAGGGACTGAGGATGCAGACGCGCCAGTCCCCCATCTCGTCCCGGTACCGCTCGACCACGATGGTGCGGTCGTCGGGCACCGCGCCGACGGCTTCCACCTGCTCGTCCAGGTACTGGAGCAGGTTCCGCGCGGCCCCTTCGGTAAGGGAGTGCTCGTCCACAAGCAGCCGCAGTCCCTCAGCGGGCGGCAGGGCGCGGACGGTGCGGCAGAGCGCGCCGATGGCCCGGCCGAACTCCAGCGGCCGGCTGGCGGTGTCGCCGTGCCAGAACGGCATCTTGCCGGGCTGGCCCGGCGCCGGCGACACGAGCACGCGGTCGTGCGTGATCTCGTCGATGCGCCAACTGGAGGCGCCCAGGAGAAACGTCTCGCCGACGTGGCTCTCGAAGACCATCTCCTCATCCAGCTCGCCCACGCGGATGCTGCGCCCTTCGGGACCCGTAGCCAGAAAGACGCCGTACAAGCCGCGATCGGGGATCGTGCCGCTGTTGGTAACGGCGACCCGCCGGGTTCCTTCCCGCGGGCGCAGCGTCCCGGCTAGCCTGTCCCAGGTGATGCGCGGGCGCAGTTCCGCGAAGTCGTCCGAGGGATAGCGGCCGGAGAGCATGTCGAGCACCTCGTCCAGCATCGAACGGGACATCTCGGTGAACGGCGCCGCGCGGCGGATCACCCGCTCCAGGTCGGCGACGTTCCACTCGTCCAGCGCCACCATCCCGACGATCTGCTGGGCCAGCACGTCGAGCGGGCTGCGGGGATAGCGGGCGGGCTCCACGGCGCCGGCGCGCATCTGCTGGGTCAGGGCCGCGCAGGCCAGGAGGTCGCCGCGAAACTTGGGCAGGATCACCCCTTTGCTGGGGGCGTCGATCTGGTGGCCGGCGCGGCCGATGCGCTGGATGCCGCTGGCGACGCTGGGCGGCGCCTCCACCTGGATTACCAGGTCCACGGCGCCCATGTCAATGCCCAGCTCCAGCGAAGAAGTGGCCACCATCGCGGGGAGCCGGCCCGCCTTCAGGTCATCTTCGATCTGGAGGCGCTGCTCGCGCGCCACAGAGCCGTGGTGCGCCTTTACCAGCTCTTCGCCCGCCAGCTCGTTTAGCGCCGCCGCGAGCCGCTCGGCCAGCCGGCGGCTGTTGACGAACACCAGCGTGGAGCGGTGGGCGCGGATCAGATCGAGGACGAGCGGGTAGATCGCGGGCCAGATGCTGGTGCGCACCTCGCCCTGGGCCGCCGGCCCGCTGGGGATCTCCTGCACCTGCCCCAGCTTCGCCATGTCCTCCACCGCCACTTCGACCGTGAGGTCGAGCTGCTTGGCCCGGCCGGCGTCCACCACCGCGATGGGACGCGGGACCGCGCTGAAGGCGGCGGGCGGCGGTTCGGCGATGTCTTCGTCCGTGATCTCGTCGAGCAGCTCCGCCGCTGCATCCGCGTTACCGGGTTCTGGGACTTCGGCTGGCGCCTCCGTCACGCGCGGCTGGACGATGAAGCCGCCGAGAAAGCGGGACGCCTCCTCGATGGGCTGGACCGTCGCCGAGAGCCCGATCCGCTGGAGTGGATGGCCGGCCAGCTCTTCGAGGCGCTCCAGGGAGACGGCCAGATGGGCCCCGCGCTTGGTCCCCACCATCGTGTGAATCTCGTCGATGATGACCCAGCGGACGC
>Ga0216301_1000320_pt1 | contig 13185 bp, 13 predicted proteins | sample 4hB_Boncat_minus_FD_156203 | JGI IMG/M metagenome (GOLD analysis project Ga0216301, IMG submission 156203) | Terrestrial sediment cell enrichment communities for BONCAT metagenomics from Utah, United States - 4hB_Boncat_minus | ecosystem: Environmental > Terrestrial > Deep subsurface > Rock...
GAGGCCTGTCTTGGGGAGGGGAAGGCTAATGGCCGCGACCGCGAGGAAGCCCACGGGGCCGAGGACCAGGGCGCAGGCTCCGGCGCGCCGAGCGAGGCGGCTCTCGGCGATGGTGGTGAGGAGGTCTTGGCGGGAGACGGCGATGCCGAGGACGAAGGCGGCGATGTACTGGGGGAAGAAGCCCAGGCGGAAGTTGAGGATGTTCGTCCCCATGGGCTGCACGAGCCGGACCAGGAAGGTGACGAGGCCGAGCGTTACCGCGAAGATCAGCACCGACCAGGGGGTGAAGCGGACACGGGGGGCGCGGGAGCCGACGAGGGCGAACACGCCGCAAAAGATCAGCAGGGCGAACGCGAACCACATGGGGCCGTTCGAGCCGACGAACTGGCCCGAGAGGACGTAGCGGGCGTACTCCGTCCACGGCGCGGCGAACGGCTCGGTCTTCGGGTGCATGCCGATCACGATGAGCGGCTGGATCGCCAGCATGTAGAACAGGGTTGGGACGCCCAGCCGCCGCAGGCGCTCCCTCATGAACGCGCGAGCGCCGCGCCGGGCGAGGGAGCGGTCGGCGAAGTAGCCGCCGACGAAGAAGAGCAGCCCCATGAAGAACGCCTGGAGGTGGGCTTCCCACAGTGCGAAGGCGACAGTCGGGCCGAGGCCGGGTTTAGGTAGGGCGAAGTAGTACCAGTCGCCGACGTGGCTGTAGGTGATGCAGGCGTGGAAGTTCACGACCAGCACGATCATCAGGGTGCGGAGGTTGTCGACCCAGGCGGTGCGCCCCTCGGCCGGGGGTGCCACGGGGGCGACGGGAGCCGCGGGGACGGCGACCGGGCTGCTCATGGCCGACCCATTCGGGGCTTTACGCTCATCTCCCAGATGATAACAAGCCCACGCTCCCGCCAGAGCAACGATCAAAAGATGTCGGGGAAAGCCCAACGGGCGGCTGACGTGGCCGCCCGTCCACGAGAGCTTAAGATCCGCCCTTGATCATCACGGTCGAGTTGGCGGCTTGCCAGTCGACGGAGGCGCCGAGGCTTTCGCTGAGAAAGCGGAGGGGCACGAGGGCGCGGCCGCCCATGACCATGGCCGGTTGGTCGAGGGTCATCGACTTGCCGTCGACGGTTGCCGAGGTGCCGCTGAGAGGGAGAACGACCTTACGGTCGCCGCGGTTGGCGGTGACGGTGTTGGAGGCGCGGTCCCAGTTGACGGTGGCGCCCATCTTCTCGAACACGCCGCGCAGGGGGACCATGACGCGGCTGCCGCGCATGACGGGGCCCTGGTCGGGGAAGGCGACGGCGTCGTCGTCGACCATGACCTTGATGGCCGCGCGCCGGGCGGCGGCTCCGGTGGTCTTGTTGGTGGCGGTCTTCTTTCGAGTGATCTCGATGCCCTTGGTGCTCAAGCCGACCTTGGTCTCGGTGGTGTTCTGGTTGGTGTTGGTCTGGGCGGAGGCCGAGACGGCCAAGGCGAGAAGGGCGATGCTCGTTGCCATTGAAATCTTCATCATTGGGTTCCCCTGTCGAACGAGCCTGATTGTTGCGGCTCCCTCACCTATCGGTGACCCTTGGCCTTCGCGGTGAGTTCCGCTACGGCCCCTTTCTGTGTGAGACTGAAGGGACCATGGCGAATCCGATCCACCCCGGGGTCCGCGTCGGCCACGTCCACCTGAAGGTGGCCGACCTGCAGCGGGCGCTCGACTTTTACTGCGGCGTGCTCGGATTCGAGCTGACCCAGTACTACGGAGACCAAGCTGCCTTCGTATCGGCAGGCGGATACCACCACCACATCGGCCTGAACACCTGGGAAAGCAAGGGCGGCCCGCCACCCCCGTTGGGGACCACGGGGCTTTACCACGTGGCGATCCTCTATCCCACCCGGGCGGCTCTGGCCGACGCCTTGCAGCGGCTTATCGCGGCGGGCATCCCGCTCCATGGGGCGAGCGACCACGGGGTGAGCGAGGCGCTGTACCTGAGCGATCCAGATGGGAACGGGATCGAGCTCTACTGCGACCGACCGGAAACCGAGTGGCCTCGGGATGCGGACGGCGGATTGGCGATGATCACGCGTCGGTTGGATTTGGACGAACTGCTTCGGACCCAAGAGCCGCTTTAGGTTCGTGATCGCAGGGACCGGCGTCCTGCGGCGGAAGCCGACGAGCAACAACTTCTTGCACCGAGCGTCGGTTGGGGCCGAAGAATCCGCTTTTGACTCCGTACCGCTTGATCTCCTCGAGGGCCAGGTTCTGCATGATGACGTAGACGATGAGTCCGAAGCAGAAGAAGGTGTTCAGGGCGAACAGAGTGGTTGCGAGACGGGGACCCCAGGATGGCCATCCCTTGCCGAACCCGACCTTTTGGTAGATGCGGTAATTGAGCACCTCTGAGGCCAAGAGCGACAAAGCGAAGGCCATGATCCAACCCGCGGCACCGATCGCCGAAATTGAGTATCCAAGGATCATGTTCAACCCAAGGGCCACGAGGATGTTCAGCGGAAACCGCCAGTTCATCGCGAAGTAGGCGTCGCTGAGAGCTTGAAGCTGCTCGACGGTGCCGTAGCAGTCGGGTTGGCTTGCTCGTGGGTAGGCGACGTACTGCGGGGGAGGCACTTCCGCCATCTTTGGTGCAGACGGTGGATTCGAGCCGGAGGTCACTTCTCCAGAAATCTGTCGTCGGTCCGAACAAAAGCTGTTGTAGATTGATTTATCGATAGGTCTCAACAGCGAGTGGCGGCGCCGACGCTCCAGAAGGTGGCGGAGTCGGCGGGGGTTTCGAAGATGGCGGTTTCCGTCGTCCTCAACGGAGCGCGTTCGAACACGCGCGTTTCGCCCGAAACCCGCGAGCGCATCCTTCGGGCGGCCGACGATTTGGGCTACCGCCGCAATGCGCTTGCCCGCTCGCTCCGGACGGGGCGGACCAACGTGGTGGGCTTCTACAGCGGCCACAACACTCTGAATGCCCGGACACCGTTCCTGGCCGAGATCATCGGTGGGGCGCAGGACGCCTGTGACGAGGCGGGGAAGGACCTGTTGCTGTTCGGCAAGTTTCGGGGCAAGAGCGCGGAAGACGTTTTCCAAGCGATCGCCGATGGGCGGATCGACGGGCTCGTGGTCCATGCGCCGCCGGGGGACAAGCTTGTGGAGCAATTGCGGTCGGCTCGCTTTCCCGCCGTTGGCGTCGTCGATGCCATCCCGGGCTTGACGAGCGTCGTGGTGGACGATGAGGCTGGGGGACGGTTGCAGGCGGAGCTTCTTGCCTCCGTCGGCCATCGGTGCGTCCTCTACCGCCCGAGCCTGCACCCCTACGTATCCGCCGCCCGTCGGGAGGCGGCGTTCCGGACCGCTTGCGCCAAGCTTGGAGTCGAGGTTCGGGAGGGTCGGCGGACGAGCTACCGGGGCGACGAGGTTCTTTCGGACGAGGAGCGCGCGCTTCTGCGCGGGCCGGACGCTCCGACCGCCGCCGTTTGCTGGGAGGACGGCGGCGCGTACACTTTGCTCTCCGACCTCGCCCAGAAGGGCATACGCCTCGCCGTGCTGGGCTTCAACGGCATGGACCCCTACTGCCCGCCGGCCTGGGACCTGACGACCGTCCGGGCTCCCTGGGCCGATGTCGCCCGCACCGCGGTTTCCCGCCTCGTCGATCTTCTCGCCGGTCAGGAGGTCCCCCTAGAGACCCGCCTGCCTGTCGAGCTCGCCCGGGCGGCGACGGCCTAAGCGGCCCGCTCCCCACCGTCTCGTTTCGTTTGGAGAACACAATGAAGTGCAAGTTTGCGAAGTTCGTGACCCTCGGTCTGAGTGCCCTCGTCGTCGCCCAAGCGGCCGCCGCGCCCAGTACGTTCAGCGTCTCGGCCAACGGCCATTACTGGCTGAAGAACGGCTCCCCGTTCATCCCGCTCGGCTACAACCGCTACGACATCTGGAACCCTAACGACCCGGCGAACGACGGGCTCACGGTGGCCCAATACGTCCAGCGGATGGCGGCGAACGGTTGCAACGTGATCCGGATCTGGGCGGAGCAGGGGGACCAGAACGCGACGGGCGAGTTCTACCTGGAACGGCCGTCCGGCACCTTCCAGCCCGCCCAGGTGGCGCGGCTGGACGCGCTGTTCGACGCCTGCGACCTGTACGGCGTGTCCGTCATGGTCTGTCCCTGGGACACCTACAACATCAAGAACAACTGGTCGGTCCATCCGTACAACCGGGTGAATGGAGGGCCTTGCGGGACTCCGGCCGAAGTCGTCTCGAACGTCGTGTGCCGGGGGCTCATCAAGGACAAGCTGCAGTTCATGGCCAACCGCTGGGGCAGCCGTCCCAGCTTCTTTCTGTGGACGTTCAACGAGATCGACATCCTGAACACCAGCGACGCGGACCAGCAGGCGTTTTGCCGGGACATCGGCGGCTACCTCGATGCGATCGATCCGAGCCACCCCTTCACCATCTCGTGGACGGGCTCGGGCGCGGGCAACCCGAACGTGGTGCGCCTGGCCACCGACGACGCGGCAGACATCCACTTCTACGGGGCGATCAGCGGCGTGGGGGCGGTGGCGAAGATCAAGGAAACCGCCACCCTTCGCGACGGCGGGTACATGAACTTCGGCAAGCCGTTGGTGCTCTCGGAGTGGGGCGTGAACCGGGCGGCGAACTCCGACGACCTGGTGAACGCGGAGTCGTGGGGCGCTATCGCCATCGGCACGGCGGGCGCGGCCATGCCGTGGACGGACAAGTACACCTACGGCGCGATCACGGCGAGCCAACTGGCGATCTACAAGAACCTGGGTGCGTTCGTCAACAGCGTGAACTGGGGCGGCTTCATGGACAATCGCACCGCGTCCAGCACCGACATCACCGACTCCGCCAGTGCGGTAACGCCCTACGGGTGCCTGAACAAGTCGCAGGCCATCGTGCTCCTCGTCGGCAGCCGCGTGGGCACGTCTACGGCGACTACCGTTACCGTGAACGGGCTTAATCCCGGGACGTACACGGTGGACTTCTGGAAGACCTACGCGGGTGGGAAGCACAGCACGGTCACGGCCACGGCAAACGCCCAGGGCAAGCTCGTGGTGACCGCGCCGGCGGTTCCGACGATGCAGTGCCTTTACATTCGGTAGGGCGGGTAATTGGGGGTTTGCTTTCTCCACCCCCTTCCTTCGGCTTCGCTCAGGACAGGTCCCCTCCTCATTTTCCTCGCGCCGTATCAGGGCTCCTCGTAAGGGTTCGGGCGCGGGAAAACGAGGAGGGGGTTCTTTTAGACCTCAGCCATTCTAAACGGCTTGACGTCGATGCGGTCCCAGACCTTTTGGGTGACGTAGGGCTCCACGCGGAGCCAGGCCTGGAGCGCTTCTTCGGTGGGGAAGTCGACCAGCATCATGGAACCGATCATGGTGCCTTCGGGGCTGAGGAGGGCGCCGCCGAGGACGAACTCGCCCCGCGTCTTCATCTCCCGGACGCCGTCGAGGTGGGAGGGCCGGGTCGCCATGCGGCGCGACAGCGCGTCGGGGTCGGTGTGGTCGTAGGCGTGGAGGACGAACTGCATCGGTACAGCCTAGCTGGTGACGCCCGGCTCGATTTCGACCTCTAGCACGGTTTCTCGCTGAATGGGACGGCCCTCGATCAAGTCGATGAGGTTGGTCATGGCGCGATGGCACATCTCCATGATGTCGGAGCGAACCGTGGTTACCTGGGGAGTGCCGGGTTGGATGGGGATGCAGTCGAACCCCGTGATCGCCAGTTCGCCGGGGACGGAAATGCCTGCCTGGTTGCACGCACCGAGAAGCCGATAGGCGAGGCGGTCGTTGAAGCAGACGGCGGCGTCCGGACGGGGCCCGAGAGCCAGGAGCCCTTCCAGGATCTGCGTCCCTTCATCACCTTCGACTAATCGGCTCGCATCTTCGGCCCTTCCCAGCGCACGGACGGCTTCCGCGTAGCCGTTGTAGCGGACTTCCGGCGCGACCGACATCTTCGTTTCCGGGCCCACGTAGGCGAGACGCTGGTAGCCCCGCCGGTGGAGGTGCTCCACGACTTGGCGAACGCCCCCGTCCGAGTTCATGTGCACCGAGGGCAACTCGGTATGCGGGGCACCCAGAAGGATGCAGGGAACGGATGATCCGGCTAGTCGATCAGCGAGCTCTTGGCCCCCCTGAAGCATGATCACGCCATCGACGATGCCGCTCGCCTGGCGAGCGAAGATCTCTTCGGTGCTCTTGTCGGGTGGGTCGCTGTGGAGGAGGATTTCCTGCCCCAGCCTCGCCGCCGAGGCTTGGATGCCGCGCAGGACCTCCATCCAGTAGGCGTGGGGCTCCGCCCACTGCTCCCAACCCATGAACAGCCCGATAATGTTCGTCCGGCCGCGCAGGATGGACTGCATCAGGCTGTTCGGCACGTAGCCGAGGTCGCGGGCAGCGTTCACCACCCGCTCCTGAGTCGCCTTCGCGATGCCGACCTCATCCCCCCGGTTGCTAAGCACGAGGGAAACCGTCGAGGGAGAGACGCCGGCGGCCTGCGCCACTTCCGTCCTCGTCGGTTTGGATTTCCTCATGTTCCGCAAGCCTGGGCCAACCCCATTGGGGAAGCCGCGGGAGGTCGTGCTCCCATCTTCGATTAAACCCTGCCATCCGATTTCCAAAAGAAAGACTCCTCTCCCCCTGCGCCAGAAGTTGCTCGTGCTGTAGCAAGATAAATTATCTAAACCTGTGTGAGATTCTTCTAGACCTATGTTAGAATGCACTACTCGCAGCAATGCTGTAGCGAGAAAAGAGAGTGCGGAGGCATGCAATGAAGCAATCATCAAGGGCGTTCACCCTTATCGAGCTGTTGGTCGTTATCGCGATCATCGCCATCCTGGCGGCGATCCTATTCCCCGTGTTCGCCCAGGCAAAAGAGGCGGCGAAGAAGACGAACTGTCTGAGCAACCAGAAGCAGATCGGCCTTGGCGTCGTGATGTACGCAAACGATCAGGACGACATGTTCCCGCCGGTCCGCTACGACGACTGGACTCGGATGCAGCGGGGCAACTCTAGCGAGCCGTTCCTCGTCTCTTGGCGCGAGATGGTCCAGCCGTACATCAAGAACGGCGTCAACAAGCAGCACTCCCAGGGAGACCTCGCGAACCAGGGCGTCTTCCAGTGCACTAGCCGCCCCGATGCGGACAAAGTCTTCCAAGCCAGCCGCTGGCTGGTGGGAGAGGGTGAGCGGGACGGGATGAGCTACAAGTACTCGTCACTGCCTCAGAGCATGACCGCTGTGCCAAGCCCAGCCGACATCATATTCGCGACGGAAGTCGGCGCCGGTTCGTGGGACTTTCTGGAGGACGCTCCCTACTTCTATTGGGGTGCTGACTCGACGGTCGACTTTATGGGAGCCGATTCAGGCGCGAAGTTCGACATGGATGCCCCTGGTCGCTGCGGTTGGGCCTCGTGGGACCCCAACTTCCCGTTCCCCTGCAACTCGATGCCGCGATACCGGCACACTGGCGGTGCGAACATGAACTTTGTGGACGGGCATGCCAAGACGATCCGGAAGGGCCAGTTCAACTGGTGCAAGAACATGGGCTGGAGCGGTGGCCCCCGGATCGGCACCAACGGGTGGCTCTACGAATCGGGAGGTGCGTGTAGTCAATATGCGAATTGACGATAGCAAGAAGCCGTTCGTCATCGGGGGGGCGGTCCTCGCGGTCGTGGTTGCGATGGGCGTCGTCATGAAGACGGCTTCCGCCAGCGGGACCGGCGACGTCGTCGATATCGGACCCGTCTCGAAGCCGATTACCCGGATGGAAGACATCCCCGCGGACACGCCTCCCCAGCAGCGGGCGGCGATGGAAGCGGCCATTAAGATGGGAGAAGGCTTCCGACAGCAACACGCTAACGGGAAGTAGCCTCTTCAACGGTGTCGGCGGAAAGTCCGCCGACACCCTCTACTGGGGCACGGCCGTGTGCCCCTTGAACCGACGCCTAGGCCAACGATGACCTACCCATACGACGTCACCATCATTGGCGGAGGACCCGCCGGCAGCACCCTCGGCTCACTTCTGCGCAAGCACGATCCTTCTATCCGGGTGCTGATCCTGGAGCGGGAAAGGTTTCCCCGCGAGCACGTTGGCGAAAGCCAGTTACCGCCGATCGGCCGGGTGCTCGAGGAGATGGGTTGTTGGGAAAAGGTCGAGGCGGCGGGATTCCCCATCAAGATCGGTGCGACGTTCCGCTGGGGGCGCACCCCCGACCTCTGGGATTTCGAGTTCGTGACGACGTCCGAAGTCGAAGGCGTCACTCGCCCCGGAACCTTTGAAGGAGTCCGGCGGCGCACCGCCTTCCAAGTCGACCGGGCCCTTTACGACCAGATCCTCCTTGACCATGCGGCGGAACTCGGATGCGAAGTCCGACAAGAGACCCGGGTCACGGAGGTGCTCCGAGAGGGGGATCGAGTCATCGGGTTACGGATGGACGATCCGGCGTCCTCCCTCGTGACTTCATCCCTCTACATCGACGCCTCCGGGGGTGCGGGAACGTTGCGCCGGGCGATGGGTGTCGAGGTCGATGCCCCTTCGCAGTTGCGCAACATCGCGGTATGGGACTATTGGGAGGACGCGGAGTGGGCGGTCGAGATCGGGGTCGGCGGAACCCGGGTCCAGGTGCTCTCGCTGGACTACGGGTGGGTCTGGTTTATTCCCCTTGGTCCGACCAAGGCGAGTGTAGGGCTCGTCGTCCCCGCCGACTACTACAAGACTTCGGGAGAAGCTCCCGAAGCCCTCTACCGCCGGGCGCTATCGGAGGAGCCGCGGGTTCGATACTTGTTGCGGAACGCCAGCCGCGAGGAAACTCTTCGTGCCACGAAGGACTGGTCCTATGTTTCCCAGCGTATCGTGGGTGAAAACTGGGCGTTGGTAGGAGAGAGCGCAGGGTTCGCAGATCCCATCCTTGCTGCCGGCATGACCCTTGCCCAACTGGGCGCACGGGAGCTCGCCTACACGATCCTGGAAGCGAGGCGAGGTCAGCACGAGACGGATTGGCTGTTCCGTACCTACGAGGAAACCCAGCAGCGCCGTATCCGCCAGCACATCCGGTTCGCGAACTATTGGTACACCGCAAATGGGTGCTTCACCGACCTGAAAGAGTTCACGCGGGAGATCGCAAGGGAAGAAGGCCTTGACCTGGACGCGGAGAACGCCTTTCGTTGGCTCGGCACCGGCGGCTTTGCCACGGACAACCTGATTAATCCCAGCGTAGGCGTGTACTCCCTCGACTCTATCAAGCGCATCACCGATCGGATGGGCGAGGGCCAATCCTCCTGGGAGATCAATCGCTTCAACCGGTTCGATCTCGCGCTGGAGGGAGCGGAGCGGCGGGACGTTGCCGGATACCACGACGGGCACGTGGTGAAGTGCCCGTGCTACGTGCGCGATGGTCGGGTTCTCCCGGAGATGGGGGTGTACAACGTCGTCGTCCAAGCCATCCGGAAGGACGGCCGTGCCGAGTCGCTCGTCCACAACCTGGGCAGCTTCTTCACCCGCGTGGGAGCCGATCCGAACACGATGGTGGACCACGCGCTCCAGGCGCTGGAGGCGATGGTCGTTGAGGGATGGGTGCGGGGCTCGCTCGACAGTAAGGGCCAGCGCATCCATCGTGAGACACCGACTGAAACGCCTATCACCCATCGGAACCGCGATGCGGTCCCCAGCTAACGAACGGACACCAACGTGCAGCAATACGACGTCGCCATCATTGGAGGAGGCCCCGCCGGGTCCACGTGCGCAGGCTTCCTAAGGAAGTACAACCCGTCGCTGAAGGTCGCGGTGTTCGAACGGGAGCGCTTCCCCAGGGACCATGTGGGAGAGAGTCAGCTTCCCGTCATCAGCCACGTCCTCCACGAGTTGGGGGTCTGGGAAAAGATTGAGCGGGCGAACTTTCCGATCAAGGTAGGCGCGACCTACCGTTGGGGATGCACCGACGAACTCTGGGACTTCCTGTTCGTGCCGAACTTCGTCGACGAACCGCGCCCTGCTCAATACGGGGGGCAGCGCCTCTCCACCGCGTTCCAAGTCGATCGGGCTGTGTACGACAAGATCCTGCTCGACCACGCGCGGGAATTAGGCGCGGACGTTTTCGAGGAGACCCGGGTCCTAGAAGTCCTAAGGGAGGGAGATCGCGTCGAGGGGCTCCGCGTCGCTCCCGTCTCGGGGGATGACCGAGAGCCGGAGGTCGTCCGAGCCCGCTATTACGTCGACGCTTCGGGTCATCCCGGAATCCTTCGCCGGGCGATGGGAGTCCAGACGGAAGAGCCGACGAGCCTCCAGAACATCGCGATTTGGGACTACTGGCAGAACGCGGAATGGGCGGTGAGCGTGGGGACCGGGGGAACCCGGGTGCTCGTCATGTCACTCGGCTACGGTTGGATCTGGTTTATCCCCCTAAGCCCCACCCGAACGAGCATTGGTCTGATTCTTCCTGCCGAGTACTACAAGCAGAGCGGGAAACGGCCGGAGGAACTATATAGAGAGGCTCTCTCCGAGGACCCACTCATTGCTTCGCTGATCGCTTCCGCTGAAAGGGAGGGGAACCTCGCAACTACGAAGGACTGGTCGTTCGTTGCCGAACGGATGCTGGGTGAGAACTGGTTCCTTTGCGGCGAGAGCGCGGGATTCGCGGACCCTATCCTCGCCGCCGGAATGAGCCTCGCTCAACTCGCTGCTCGTGAGCTGGCGGTGACGATCATCGAAACGGATCGCGGCAGACATCCGAAGCAGTGGCTCTTGAACGAGTACGCGGAGCGCCAGGATCGCCGCATCCGGCAACACATCCGCTTCGCGGACTACTGGTACGCGGGGAACGGGTGCTTCACCGACCTGAAGGAGTTCACGCGGGAGATTGCGCACGACGCTGGCTTGGAAATGGACGCGGAACAGGCGTGGCAATGGTTGGGGACCGGCGGCTTTATCGAGGAAGACGCGGGTGGAGCGGGGATCGCGGGCTTCTCCTTCGGCACCGTCCGCAGCCTCAATCGACTCCTGATCAATTCCGACCAAGAGTGGAGCGTGGCGAACGCCAACCTGTTCACGCTCAAGCTCGAAGATGCCAGGCGGATCGTGCGAGCGGTGTACACCGAGGGGCGGGTGGAGGCGGTCGAGTCGTACGAGAAAGATGGGAAGCGCCTGACGCTGACCGGCGCAGCGGGGACGCTTATCCCCGTCCTCCGCCGTGAGGTGCAGATCGACCGGATCATGGCGGGTGTCCTTCAGCAGTTCGCGGGTGCGGGCACCCGCGATCAGGTCGAGCACTACCTGCAGCTCTGCTACGAATGCCTGGAAGCTCTAGTCGCGGACGGCTGGGTCAAGGCGAGGCGCAGCAAGAACTTGCCCCTCATCGAGATGCCGGTGGCACTGAACCGGGTGGTGGGGATGAACCAGGACATCAAAGAGCCGGCTCACGAAGCTGTGTCCTAGCCAAGAGGGGTAGTCGGCGGCGATGGTGAGGTCCTTCCGCCTAACCGACGCCCCTCTTGGCTTTAGGTTTTGCTCATCCTTTACAAGTTCTCGTGAGCCACGGAGCAATGCAGAAGCCTGGCAACGACATGTGGACGCAAACAAAAAAGCAGGAATGAGCCATGGTTCGTGGAGAGGATGAGGGAGAGAGTCCTGTATTCCGCCCCCGAAGCATCAGAATTTGCGGCCGGATTGGAGCCTCGAGGTCCTGGCGGATTAAGATGATATGCTCTGATTAATGAGATGGTCCGCCATCGGGATGGGCTTAGGGCTCGCTTTCCTAGGCGGGGTAGGGTTCCTTTCGTGGCGGTCGGAAGCTGACCAGCCGACCCCCGAGGACGCGGCGGCAATCATCAATCGAGCTCTCACGGAATTGGCGAAGATCGCTTCCGATTTTGATAGCATCAGGACGTTGCCAGCCTCTGAGGCCATGTCGATTGTTCTCCACAACCGGTCTCCGCGAACCTTGGACGCGCGGGTCCGGGTGGACTACTTCGTCGGCACAGGGGTTGGGAGAGGAACGGAGAAGCCGACGACCTCGGAAACTCCAGCTAAAGACTGGATCAAGCTAAAGCCCAACATCCCGACGACGGTCGATCTGCGGACGTACCCCCAAGCCGCGATGAACGAAGTTCCGACCGCCCTTTTGAGCCTGCCCGCGGGCACCACCGTACGCCAGGTGATCAACCTCATCCCGATGCATCGCCGCGCATCCGGTGAGGGTTACGAACGGATCCAGGTTGAGAAGCGCTTTGAACGAACGCTCGTTAAGGCAGACGGACCGACCTTTGACCCGGTTATCAATCTGCCTTAGGCGCGGACTTTCTCGCGGGCGGCCGGCTGCGGGGTCTTCTCGGGCTGCTCGTTGCGCTGCATTTCCTGTTTGCCGCGCTCGATGGTGGTCATGACCTTGCCGACCACGCCCTCGAGCTGGGAGAGTACGTCGTAGGCGTACTTCTCGGCCCCGCGGCGCATCTGGACGGCGTCGCGGTCGGCGGCGTTGCGGATCTCCTCGCTCTGGGCTTTGCTTAGCTTGAGGACTTCGCTTTCCGCGACCATCCGCTCCTGCTGGAGCTTGGCCTGCTCAATGATCCGCTCGGCTTCTTTGCGGGCGTCCGCCACGATGCGGTCACTCTCCTTGCGGGCGTTCTCCATGGTCATCGTGGCGTCCTCGCGGGCGCCTTCGAGGATGCGGTCCGACTCCCGTGCCGTGCTCGCCGCCACCTTCAGCTCCTGGGGCAGGCTCGCCCGGACCTTGGCGATCTGCATACTAACCTCGTCGGTGTTCAGGCCCCAGAACAGGGGCGTGCCCAGGATTTGCTTGGGCTGTTCCACCGCAAGGTCGTTCAGTTGGTCGAGCAGGCGGAGAATATCCATAAGGTTCTCAGAGCGCCACCGGCGCGGCACCTCATTGTGACACGACCCGGAGGGGAATGCCGTTGAAGGATTGTGGTTTATAGTTGGGCTGGGAAGGCAGTGGTTGCGTGGTTAACTGGTTTCGTGGTTGGGCGACCAGATCACGGAACCACCTAACCACGCAACCACTTAACCACCGGCACTTCCTAGCGCCTGCCCCATCAGCTCGGCCACCGCGGGCGGCACCAGTTCTTGGTAGGCGCCGCCGAGTTGGGCGACTTCGCGGACCATCGAACTGCTCAGGTAGCTGTGCTCCCACTTGGTCATCAGGAACACGGTGTCGACCTCGGGGGCGAGGCGGCGG
>Ga0216301_1000321_pt1 | contig 13103 bp, 8 predicted proteins | sample 4hB_Boncat_minus_FD_156203 | JGI IMG/M metagenome (GOLD analysis project Ga0216301, IMG submission 156203) | Terrestrial sediment cell enrichment communities for BONCAT metagenomics from Utah, United States - 4hB_Boncat_minus | ecosystem: Environmental > Terrestrial > Deep subsurface > Rock...
ATGGTGGGGGTTTGGGCTTCCATGGTGCCGTTGGGGGTGGCCATCATCATTGCGGGGACGAAGCCGTTGTCACTTACCGACGGCTTCGGATCGAGCGCCGCGCACGGTGTACCGAAGCGAGGCAGGGCGAACTCCATATGGGTGTTGCCGCGGGCGAGGATGTGCTCTTTGTTGCCACCGCTCCAGGGGGTGAAGCTGCGGGCGTTGCAGTAGTGGTTGACGAAGCTGCGGCGGTAGCGGTCCTGGCTCCGGTTCTTCAGGGAGCGGTGGAAGATGTGGCCGCCGAAGAAGGCGACGTCGCCCGGCTCCATCTCGCACGGAACCTCCTTTGCCCGGTACGCCTCCGCCAGCGGCTTCAGAGTGTTCTGGGGATCCTCGTCGTCGTTGCTATGGCCGCCAACGTTCTTCACGTACGGAATGCCTTCGAGTTGGGCGTCGCCGTAGCCGTAGCCGGTTTCCGGCGGATAGATGGGCTCGGCATTGGCCCCGGGGCTCATCCAGAGGCAGCCGTTCTCCACGTCGGCTTTGTCGATTGCGATCCAGGCTCCGATGAGGCTATCCGGGAAGGTGGGGATGTAGAAGCTGTCTTGGTGGAAGCCTTGGCCGTTGGAGCCAGCGGCCTTGGTGAACAGCATGGTCTGCAAAGCGAGCACGTCGGGCCCTACCAGCGCCTCGACCACGTCGAGCACGCGGGGGTAGAGGAGGTAGCGCTCCCAAAGCTCGATTCCTTGGTGGCCCATGTGGATCCGGTGGAGGGCCTTAGCGATGTCGTCCGGGTTCGCCCGAGCCTCCAGGTGGATGAAGCGGGAAACGTCGAAGCGTCCGCTTAGAAGGTCCTCGGTGTGCTGCAGCAGCTCGTCGACGTGGTGGGGCAGGACGAGGCCGCGCACCACGAGGTAGCCGTCGCGGCGGAAGGTTCGGTACTCGTCGACGGAGACGCGGTACGGCTCGATGCTGAGCCAGGGGTGGGCTTGGGTGGCGATCATTGTAGAACTCCTGTACGTTTGATCTATTCTTCGCCACCTAGGGTCCCGTTCTCGTTGGGCAGGATTGCCGCGCAGTGGTAAAAACCGTGCATGCATCACGCCCGGTTGCCGATCCATGTGCGTCCCCGGGTCGCCCAATGCTGGCGATCGGTCCATGGCGACATCCCTCGGATGGCGTTTCGAGTCGACGGATTTTGGGGAATGCACCTCTACCGTTACTCAGCCGAGGTGCAGATGGACGGGGTACCTTTGGAGATCCGACCGGGATACGCGGGATTCACGCCGCCGGGGGCGGAGATGGCCTACCGGTTCGTGGGCCACTCGGTCCACGTTTTCGCCCACCTGGAGTGGCCCCGCGACGCTGAGCCATCGGCCCCGCTACCCATGATGTTCCCGGTGGGTCCGAGCTTCGCTTTGCTTTGGGAGCGCCTTGAGGAGGCGGTGGGGTGGTTCCACCACGATCCCCTGCGCGCCGAGGTACGAGCGTGGGACGTGCTGCTCGCGCTGGCCGACGCGAGCAAGCCAGGATCCGGCCTCGCCCATCTTCCCCGCCCGGTACAGGATGCGATGCGGATCATCGAGGAGCGGCTCGGAGAGCCGCTGTCGGTCGAGGCAATCGCACGGGAAGTGTGCGTCTCACACAACCACCTCTCCCGGCTGTTCCGGTCTTCGACCGGCTCAACGGTAATCGGGACGATCCAGAAGCGCCGGGTCGAACGCGCCCGCCACCTGCTGGAGTTCTCCACGCTCCCGATCAAGGAAGTGGCGACGATGGTCGGCCTGCCGGACCTTCAGCAGTTCAACAAGACGGTAAGGCAGCACTTGGGGGTGGCACCGAGCTTTGTTCGGAAGTTGAAGGTTGAAGGTTGAAGGTCGGGTCCTTTCAACTTTCAACTTTCAACCTTCGACTCGCCTCCCCCTGCTCTTTCGGCAGCCGCACGGTAAAGCACGTCCGGCCGGGTTGTGATTCTAGCGAGAGGTCTCCGCCGTGGTGTTCGACGACGATCTTGTAGGCGATGTCGAGGCCGAGGCCGCTGCCTTCGCCGACGTCCTTGGTGGTGAAGAAGGGGTCGAAGATCCGGTCCTGGATCTCCTGCGGGATCCCCGTGCCGTTGTCTTCGATCTCGATCCGCGCGCATGGCCCCTCGGCCATGGTGCGGATGATGATCTGGCCGCCTTCGGGAAGCGCGTCTACCGCATTGTCGATCAGGTTGGTCCAGACCTGGTTCAGCTCGCCGGCAAAGGCAGTGATGCACGGGGTGTCGGGGCTGTACTGCTTCTGAACCTGGATCGCCTTTTGGCGTAGCTTGTGGCCCAGCATGGTCAGGGTGCTGTCGATCCCGGTGCGGACGTCGATCTCCTGGACCGGCGCCTGGTCCATGTAGGAGTAGCTCTTGATGGCCCGGACCAGATCGCCGATGCGGCCCGCGCTCTGCTCGATGTCTTGGACCAGGCTCTGGACGGTCAGCGAGTCGGCCAGCCATTGCAGGGCTCCGTGGACGCCAAGGCAAGGCAGGTCTCCCGTGATGGCGGCGACCTCCTCGGGCATGACACCCGCGTCCACCAGCGCGGCGGCGACCTCCCAGGGGTCTTCTACCTGCATCTCCTCAAGCCGCTCCCCAATCTCGGTTTCCCGGTCGCTCTTCGCTAAGGGGTCGATCTCGTCGGGAGTCCGCTCGGCGAGGCGTTCGAGCACGGCCTGCAGGGCCTCGAGCTGGCCCCGCTCGAGGCCCAGTTGGCACAGGTTCACCGCCGCCTGGCGCTGCTCACCCATCGCCTCCCGGAGCTGCGATGCCGACCGGGCGGCGGCGGAGGCGGGATTGTTCAGCTCGTGGGCAAGTCCGGCCGCCAGGACCCCTAGCGAAGCCAGCTTTTCGCGCTGGCTCTGGAGCACCATCGCGTCCGGACGACGTTGCGCAAGGGCCGGGATCACCCGCGTCATCATCTCCGGGCACGCGTAGATGGCGGCGGTGAACTTCTCGAACGGAACGTGGAGAACCTTGGCGCTTCCCAGGGCTCTTCCAGTCGCCAGGTTCGGCCCCCGGGTGAGCACCGACAGCTCGCCGGTGAACTCACCAGGATCGTGGACCGTAATGACGGTCGTTTGGCCCGCCATCTGCTTCGTGATCTTCACCTGCCCGTCGAGCACGATGTAGAAGGTGTCCGAGGAGACCCCCTCCTCGAACAGCGCTTCCCCATCCACCAATTCGAGCGTCCGGCCGTGCGGAATCAGGCAATCGATCAGGTACTGGTCGAGTTTGGGGAAAAGGGCTTCTTGTCGGGCGTCGCGGCTCATGCCTTCACCTCTCGCAGGAACTCGTGAACCAGTTGGACGGCAATGGACCCCTGGCCCACGCTGCTGGCAACCCGCTTCACCGAACCCGAGCGGACGTCACCGGCGGCGAAAACGCCCGGCATGGACGTTTCCAGGAGCATCGGGGGCCGCTTAAGCGGCCAGACCTCTTTGCCCCTCGGATGCTCCAAGACGTCGGCACCGGTGACAATGAACCCCTTGTCATCGCGGAGGATCGCGTCACCAAGCCAGGCGGTGTGGGGTTCGGCCCCGATAAAAATGAACACGCCATCGCACTCGATGGTCTCTTCCCCACCCGGGCCGGCCACCTGGATCTTTTCCAGCCGCTCCTCACCGACCAACCCCTTCGTCTGGGTGTGAGGACGAATCTCGATGTTAGGGGTGTCCTGGATCCGGTCGACCAGGTACTGGGACATCGTGTCGCTGAGTCCGAGCCCGCGCACGAGCATCAGGACCTCCCTCGCGTACTTGCAGAAGTGCATCGCGGCCTGCCCCGCCGAGTTCGCGCCCCCGATAATTACCACCCGTTCGTCGGCGCAGCTCATAGCCTCGGAAAGGGTCGCGCCGTAGTAGACGCCCTTGCCGTACAGCTTCTCTTCTCCGGGCACGTCCAACCGGCGGTAGGAGACGCCCATTGAAAGGAGCAGGGCGCGGCAGCTTAGCAGTTGACCGTCTCCCAGCTCGATGGTGCGATAGCCGTTGTTCTCCCCGATCGACCTTGCCTCTTGCGGGGACAGCATTTCCACCTTGAAGCGGTGGGCTTGGTCGCGAGCGCGACGGGCGAGCTCGGCCCCGGAGAGCCCCTTCGGGAAGCCGAGGTAGTTCTCGATAAGGGAGCTGGACCCGGCCTGCCCTCCGGGCGCGTCCTTCTCGATTAGAACGGTGGAGAGTCCCTCCGAGGCGCCGTAAACCGCAGCGGCAAGACCGGCCGGGCCGCCACCCACGATGGCCAGGTCGTAGAACTCGCTTTTGGCCTGGGAGCTGAGGCCCACTTGGCTTAGCCCGATCCGCTCGGCGAGCTCGGCGGTCGCGGGGTTCTGCAGGCACGGCCCCTCCGGGAGGGTCACGAGGGGGAGCTTGCCGTGGTTCTCCGCGACGAGGCGATCTAGGTCGGGGTCGCCTTTGGCGTGCTCGACGTCGATCCACTGGTAGGGGACCTGGTTGCGAGCGAGGAAGTCCTTGAGGGCGTGGGTCTCGGGGGACCAACGATGGCCGAAGATCTTGATCCCCTCGAAGGGCGGATCGTACTCGGCGAACCAGTCGTCGAGCAGGTCCTCCAGCACGGGGTAGAGGGTCTCCTCTGGCGGGTTCCACGGCTTCATTAGGTAGTAGTCGACCTTGGCGGAGTTGATGGCGCGGATGGCGGCCTCGGTATCGGCGTAGGCGGTCAGCAGCACCCGCTTGGCGTTGGGGAAGATGCAGTCCGCCTCTTCGAGCATCTCCACCCCGTTCATTTTCGGCATGCGCTGGTCGCTGAGGATGAGCGCGACGGGCTCGTTCCGCTCCTTCAGTTCCCGCATTACGTTGAGGGCGACATCGGGGGCTTGGGCGCCCACTATCCGGAGCCGGTCGGCGAACTTTCGGCGGAGGTCCCGCTCGACGGAGCGAAGGACTTCCTTCTCGTCGTCGACGGCTATCAGTACGGGGCGAGCCATAGACCTTATGCTACGTGAAGATCGTCGTCTCCCGTAGCGGCACCGCTTGCTGTGCTCCGACAAGTCCGAAGCACCGCAAGCGGCGCCGCTACGGGAAATCGCGTAAATTGGTTTACCTGGAGGTTGACCTGGGGACGCGCGTGGTCTAAAACGTGGGGGATGTCGCAGAGCCGCACCCTTCCGTTCCGCCAGATCCACCTCGACTTCCACACCAGCCCGGCCATCCTCGATGTCGGCGCCGACTTCGACCCGAAAGAATTCGCGCGGGCGATGAAGGACGCGCACGTGAACAGCGTGAACGTGTTCGCCAAGTGCCACCACGGGCACCTGTACTACGACACCGCCCGGGCCGAGCGGCACCCGGGAATGACGAAGGGACTGGACCTGCTGCGGGGCCAGGTGGAGGCGCTGCACGAGGAGGGGATCAAGGCTCCCATCTACATCAGCGTCCAGTGCGACGAGTACGCGGCGAACAACCACCCGGAGTGGATTGCTCGCCAGCCCGACGGCCGCCCGGTTGGCGCGGGCCCGTTCAGCCCTGGGTGGCAGATCCTGGACATGGCGAGCGAGTACCAGGACTACCTGGCGGACCAGGTGGCGGAGATTCTGGAGAAGTTCAGCCCGATGGACGGGGCATGGTTCGACATGTGCTGGACCCAGCCGAGCTCTAGCCACGTGCGCAAGGCGAAGATGCTGAAGGCGGGGATGAACCCGGAGTCGGCGGAGGAGCGCGACCTGTTCGCCCTTCAGGTGGTGCGGGGTTACATGGACCGCTACTACAAGATGGTGCAGGAGGCCTCGCCGGGCGCGCTTACCTTCTTCAACGGGCGGCCGTTCCACCTGTACCCGGAGGAGATCCACTGGTTCGAGCAGGTGGAGATCGAGTCGCTGCCAACCGGCGGCTGGGGCTACATGTACTTCCCTACCAACGTCCGCGCCCTGCGCAAGCTGGGCAAGCCGTACCTGGGCATGACGGGTAAGTTCCACGGCCACTGGGGCGACTTCAACGGCCTGAAGCCGTACGCGGCGCTGGAGTACGAGACCGCGCAGATGGTGGCGCACGGAGCCCAATGCTGCGTAGGCGACCAGCTTCCGCCCCGGGGACGCCCGGACCGGGCGACGTACGAGCTGATCGGCCAGGCCTACCAGCGGATCGAAGAGCGCGAGCCGTGGCTGGAGGGGGCGGAGCCGGTGGTGCAGATCGGGGTCGTCCCCAGCGCGCCGACTGATGGTTCCCGGCTGAGTCCGGTCAATACGGGACTCACGCGAATGCTGACCCAGCTCAAACACCAGTTCGACTTCGTGACAGACACGAACGATCTGGGCAAGTACGAGTTGGTCTTGCTGCCGGACAACATCGCGGTGACGCCGGAACTGGCCGAGCAGTTGGAGGCGTTCGTGGCCGGGGGCGGGCGGCTGCTCGCGACGGGGACGAGCGGGCTCAGCGAGGATCTGTCGCGGTCGGTGCTGCCCAGCCTGGGGGTGGAACCCGAAGGATGGTCGCCGTACACCGCCACTTACGTGCGGTTCGGGGAGGCGATCGGGCAGGGGGTTCCGCCTTGCGATCACGTGGTTTACGACAAGGGAGTCCGGGTGCGCGGTGCGTCGGGCTCCGATGTCCTGGGCACGGTCGTAGAGCCGTACTTCGAGCGGACGTGGGAGCACTTCTGCTCGCACCTTCAGACGCCGCCCTCTCGCGAGAGCGACTACGCGGCGGCAGTGCGCCGGGGGAACGTCGGGTACATCCCGTACCCCGTCTTCAGCTCGTTCCACAAGCACGCGAACGTTCCGCTACGGCTGCTGGTGGGCAAGGTGCTCGACCTCCTGCTGCCAGAGCCCCTGCTGCGCGTGAAGGCACCGACGAGCACGGAAGCGACGGTTACCCGGCAGGGGGACCGCTCGATCGTCCACCTGCTCCAGTACTGCCCCGAGCGACGCGGCGACGGGATCGACCTCGTGGAAGACATCGTGCCGATCTTCGACGTGCCGGTATCGCTACGGCGCGAGAGCGCTCCGCAGAGCGTCTACACGGCGCCGGATCGGACGCCGGTGGAGTTCCGGTACGAGAATGGGTACGTGACGATGCGGGTGCCGAAGGTGGAGGGGCACGCGATGGTGGTGGTGGAGTAGGCACACCAGGGCGGTGTTTCGGTGTTGGGTGTTCGGTGTTCGGGCGGGTTATGTCGAATCACGGTCAATCCACTTGCCGAGAGTGGGTGGGGTGAACGTGGCGAACGCTTCGAGCAACGCCTCCGGCGAGTCTTCTACGAGGACGAGGGAGTGGTGCTCCGGGCGGACAAAGCGCTCTTGGACGGCGTGGTCGAAAAGCGCCAGGAGAGGGCGGTAGAAGTCTGCCACGTTCACTATGCCGCACGGCTTCGGCTGGGGGTGGAGCCCGAGCTGCGACCAGGTGAGGACCTCGCAGAACTCCTCGAACGTGCCGAAGCCGCCGGGGAGGGCTACGAAGGCGTCGCACGCCTCGGCCATCAGCGCCTTTCGCTCGTGCATCGAGCCCACCACCCGTAGCTCGGTGAGTCCCCGGTGGGCGACCTCCCAGTCCACCAGGGACTGGGGGATCACCCCGAGCACCCGACCGCCAGCTTCAAGGGTGGCGTCGGCGACTGCTCCCATCAGGCCGACGTTGCCGCCTCCGTAGACCAGGCCGATGTCTCTCGCGGCTAGGGCACGCCCCATGGCCTGGGCAGCCTCGATGTACTCCGGCCGGGCTCCGGGGCTGGAGCCGCAGAAGACGCAAACGTTCTGGATGTTCATTTGTAGGCGCTAGACAGGAAGGCTATCCCTCGTGGTGGTCCCAAAGCTTGACGCAAGAAACAACGACTGCTATTGGACGGTCCTATCGTGTGCCCGGCACTTGTGAAGAGTCCGGGCGCTTGGGAGCAGGCTTGGGCAGAACGGCAGAGATCGCAAAGGTATTGAGTAAGTACGGGCTGGACTGGCTGGCGAACAGCCACAGCCCGTGGCGCATCGTCGCTCTGCCGAAGGCGATTTTCACCCGGAAAGACCACCGCAGCCAGCCGGAGCGGGTTCGCCTGGCCCTTGAGGAGTTGGGGACCACCTACATCAAGCTTGGCCAAGCCATCAGCACCCGCAGCGACCTTGTCCCGGCCAACTACGTTAAGGAGCTGGCGAAGCTCCAAGACCACGCGCCGACCATTCCCTACTCGGACGTTGTGCAGGTGATCCAGGACGAGTTCGGGAAAACGGTCGAGGAGCTCTTCACGATGTTCGAGGTCGAGCCGATGGCGGCCGCCTCGATCGGGCAGGTCCACCGGGCGATGCTGCGCGACGGAACTTTGGCGGTCGTCAAAGTCCAGCGCCCGGGGGTCGAGGAAACGGTCCAGCGAGACATGGAGGTGCTGAAGGACGTGGCGCGGCTCGTCCAGGGAACCCTTCCCCCGGAGTACGACCTTGACGGGTCGCTGGAAGAGTTCGGGTTCACCCTGCGCAACGAGCTGGATTACCGCCGCGAGGGGCGGAACGCGGACCGGTTTCGGGATAACTTTGGCTGCGACCCGACGCTGAGGATTCCCAAGGTCCACTGGAACCTGAGCACGAAACGCGTCTTGACGATGGAGCGGCTGGAAGGCACCAAGGTCAGCGACGTCGCGGAGCTCGAAAGCATGGGTGTGGACCGCACCGAATTAGCCCGCGAGTGCGCGCGGGTCGTGTTGACCCAGATCTTCGAGCACGGCTTCTTCCACGCCGACCCCCACCCCGGAAACCTGTTCGTGCTCCAAGACGGGCGGGTCGCCTTGCTCGACTTCGGCATGATCGGCCGGCTGGACCTTCCAACCCGCGAGTCGGTGATGCGGCTGACCATCGGCATCGGCCGCCAAGACGCGGAGGCGGTGATGGAGGAGCTGCTGATCCTGGGAGTGGCGCACCAACCGGTGGAGCGGCAGGACATGAAGATGGACCTGCGGCGGGTGATGCAGAACCACCTGGAGCTTCCTCCCCGGGAATTCTCGTTCGCCCAGATGTACAACGACATCCTGTCGACCGCGGCCCAGCACCACATCCGGTTGCAAAGCGACCTTCTGTTCTTGGCGCGCACCATCGCCATGTGCGAAGGGCTGTCCGACACCTTGGACAAGGATTTCTCCCTCGTCGACTTCGCCCGCGACTACCTGGAGAAGCTGTACATGGAGACGCGTTCCCCGGTGGCGCTCGTCGAGCGCGCTCAAGAGGGGTACATCGACGCGGCGGAGTTGGTGGTCGATCTTCCCCGGCGAACCCGCCGCCTGCTGGGTCAGCTCGAACGGGGCGAGATTCAACTCACGGCAAAGATGGCGGACGAGAGGCAGCTCCTTGAGCATTTCCACCGCGCCTTCAACCGGCTCTCGATGAGCGTTCTCATCGCGGGCCTCGTCGCCGGCCTCAGCGTCCTCACCCTCACCCTCAGTCCCGGCGACCGGGCCGGGTTCGCCAACGTCGGCGTCAAGCTGATGCTGGTCTTCGTGATGCTGGGCGGAGCCGGGCTTCTCATGGCGATCTGGCGTTCCCGCCACGCCTGAAGTATCGGGCGCTCCAAAGGATAGGGGTCGAGGTTGGCGACGAGATGCTTGCTGGAGTCTGACCACTAGGCCCCTAGAAAGACAGAGGGCTGGGATTCCGAGGAATCCCAGCCCTCATCCACGCTAGAGGTGATGCCCAGTAGCTCTTGTCTCTGACGTTAAAAGAGCGGTGGGGTTGAGTACTTCGTGCACTGTCTTCGACACGGAGGTCGCGCCTTCACCAGACACCCAACAGCCAATAACGGCTGCACCCCACCTTAAAGGAGCGGATGGTCGGCTCCACACAAGCCGGCATCCACTCTTTAAACGACTAGCGTATTTACCGGTTACGGTGTACGGTGACGGCCACCCTACAAAACGCTCGCGCTGTCCTCTTTGTTCGACTTTGCCTTTCCTGAGGACGAACGCCGGCTTCGCTGCTTGGGCTTTGATTCTGGCTCGGGCAGTGCATCCTGTTCGGACTGGAACCGGCTTTCGGTGTCGGCAAAGCTGCGGGCGATGACGATGGTTCCGGCGGCACAGCAGAGCGTGCCGAGAATCCCGCGCTTAGCGAGCCCGTAGAGGGTCAGCAACGCGCCACCGCTCCCCAGCACCAGGCAGGTCGCGGGATTCCAGCGACCGTCCTCGGGCCGAGTGCCTTGGCCCTGCAATGCGGGAACGTTGCCGGCTTCGGCATGGACGTCTAATCGGTTCTCCACGCGCTTGACCCCACGCACCGCCTCCACCGCGTGCACCACTTCCTGCACATCGTTCTCGAGGATGTCCCCCGACAACAGGACTTCTCCGTCCGACACGCCGACGACGATTGCCTTCGGATGCGACGCCGCATGGCCAAGGGCAGATTGGACGCGGGAGTAGACGACCTCGTCGGTGACCGGCTCGTTGCGAAGGGCTGCCTGCACCTCGCAGTTTAAGCCCTGCGCCCGGTTCTGGAAGTCCTCGACCATTACGTCCAGCGCCTTCTGCTTGTTCTTGAGGAAGGCGTTGTACTGGTCCTTAGCTTCGGACTGCCGGGCCTTGCCGCGGTCGGGGTCGAGGAAGTACATGGCGATCGCCCCAATCGCGAGGCCGTCGATAAGCGCAGTTAATTTCACCGTCAGTCACCCTTTGTCAGGCAGCGCCACGGGCTGCCCTCGAATGACGGACTGCAGGCGAGCCCCTAGTGTTCGCAACTTTTTATACAAACGCGGGAGCGTATGTTGGTGGATAGGAATCTAATCACCCATCACGCGTCTCACTTCACTCGTCATCCGGACTTCCCTCACCCCCTGCCCCCTCTCCCATTCCAGGGCACCCTTCGCCGGGCTCAGGGCAGGCTACATCCCTGAAACAGGAGAGGGGGTTCTTCAGAACTTCTCGGCGTACTTGCTGGCGGCTAGGAAGCCGGGGAAGTCTTTGATGTTGAGGATGTCGGCGACGGCTTGGCGCTTGTCTTTCGCGTTGTTGTAGAACGCCTCGCAGATCTTGTAGCCCATGTAATAGCCCAAGTCGTCCGGGCGCTTGCCTCCCCCACTGGAGCCGTAGAGCCACTTGCGAGTGTCGGTGCTCATCATCTGCCCTTCGAACTCCTCCCAAAGCTCCTCTTCGTGCTCGTCGCCGTAAGCGTGTTGGTCCCGCTCCCGCTCGCTCATGTAGCCGGCGGTCAGGGTTCCGATGAAGCTGGCGCTTCCCTCTTGGATGGACAGGCGGAGCAGGGAGCGGTCAGTGGACGGGTGCTTTTGCTGGAAGTGGACCAGTTCGTGGGCGATCAGGGCCGGAAGGTCCTTCACGTTCGCGAGGGCTCCCTTTTCCCATGGAGTGAGTTCGTCCATAGGAGTGTTCGAGGTCCGGGCCTGCATTTCCGCGCTGATCAGGAGGCCGTTATTGGACACGGTCCCGCCCCCGTTGAAGCCGCCGACGCAGAAGTACACGTTCGGGAACTGGGCGGCCGGGTACAGGTCCTTCATCCGGTGGTACACGTCGCGGATCGGCCGCTGGAGCGACTTGATGCCGAGGGTGCTTCGACGAACGGCTGTGTAGAACTTCGGATGCTTCGCCACGTACTCGCTGAGCCGCTGTGGATCGGTGCGGCGCACCGTGAAGAAGTCAGCGAGGCCCACGCTCCCCTTGTCGTAGTACTCCCGAGCGAAGATCTCTGCCCGATCTTCTGGAGACGATTTAAGGCTCTGGTCGTAGGCTCGCCAGAACAGGTCGATGTCGGTGGTCACGATCCTGGCGCGGTCCGGGTTCTTCCGCTCCTCTTGGTATCGCAGCGCCATCTGCTCGCACTGCTTGACGAGCTCGTTCCACCGCCGATCCCCGTGTAACGGGACGAGGTCCGCGTCCTTTTTCAGGTGATCAACGTCGAGGTAGCCATTCTCGATGGCGTCCTTGAGGCACGCGAAAGCCCGCTCCGTGTCTCCTGACAGGGCTAGCGAACACGCGGCGTTGTAGTAGACGACGTTGGTGACCCGACCCCGCTCGATCGCGTACAGGTAGAGCGCGGCCGATTCGGCGTACCGCTTCTGGTTGTAAGCGGACGACGCGGCCTGGGTTAGACGCTGGGACGTAGTGGGGTCTTTGTAACGCGGCGGACTCGAGGTCACAACCTGCGACTGGCTCGCACCAAACCCCGTGAGGAGAAGGAAGCAGCCAAGCACGGGCAAAAACAAGCGGAATCGCATGAGGGATCTCTGGCGCAACGGCGCAGCCGAGCACCACTACGCGCCTTTTGGGCGCGGGGGTTCCATGGAGCTGGGGGTGGGCTTACTCCATAGTGGCGCGGGGCCGCTGCGGGCCTTTCGGTGCCGGGTACGAACAGCCTTTAGGAGATGAACGGCTTAAAGCAAACTTCAAGTTGGCTTTCTCCACCCCCGGCCCCTCCTCATTTTCCTCGCGTGTTCGCGTCTCTTCTTACAGACCACTGCCGCGGGAAAACGAGGAGGGGGGTCTTTTACCGTGCGTACGGCCTTGGAGGACGCTTTTTGCCTAAAGCGGCGTCAACCTCACCGGGGCGGGCGAGTTGGACCTTGACCTTGCGGTTCCTCAGCTTCGTCCGGCGCAGGGCCTCGATCACATTCTCCGACTGCGCGGCGGGGACCTCCACGAAGGCGGTGCGGTCGAGAATGTCGATGACGCCGATCGCCTTCGGCACCAAGCCCGCTTCGTTGACAATCGCGCCGACGAGGTCCGCTGGGCGGAGGCCGTCTTGGCGGCCGAGGCCCACGAAGATGCGGACCATGCCCGCCTCGGGCTGCTCGAAGTCCACTGCCAGCTCCTCCGCCGTCTCGGCCGCCGAGCTGTGCTGGGTTTCCCAGAGCATTTGGAGGGCCGCCGCCGCGACTTCGGCGGGATCGTAGTCCTCGCAGAGCTCCTCGACGGTCGCCAACTGGCCGTCGAAGGCCCGGGCCTCCAGACTCTCGCGCAGGGCGTCCTTGAACAGGTCCCGGCGTCGGGCCGCGATGTCGGCTGCGGTGGGGATGCGGGCCGGTTTGATGCTCGTGCCGATCATCCGCTCGATGACCTTGAGCTGCCGATGCTCCCGCCCCTCGACGAGGGTGATGGCGTCGCCCGTGCGGCCCGCCCGCCCGGTTCGGCCGATGCGGTGGATGTACTGCTCCACGTCCCACGGGAT
>Ga0216301_1000322_pt1 | contig 13101 bp, 14 predicted proteins | sample 4hB_Boncat_minus_FD_156203 | JGI IMG/M metagenome (GOLD analysis project Ga0216301, IMG submission 156203) | Terrestrial sediment cell enrichment communities for BONCAT metagenomics from Utah, United States - 4hB_Boncat_minus | ecosystem: Environmental > Terrestrial > Deep subsurface > Rock...
GGGTGGGAGTGGACATCAGGGTTGACGGGACGCGGCGGCGGAAGAGCGGCTCGCGAGGAGAAGAACGAGCGTGGCTGGAGGGACATCTCCAGCAGAGGGGGCAGCTAGGGATGTATATCAGCCGCAGGCCGCAAGAGTCCCTGTGCGCCTCCCCGGCGCCGACCGCGGCAGGTGTGCAGAGGGGTGAGACAGCCTCGAAGGCCGCAAAGGGTACTGCCTGGAATAGGTGTGGGGCTTGCGGCTGCGTAGAGCGCGTCGGCGGGCCAAGCCGTCGAGCCTACCAATCACCAGGGCGGGTTGCCAGCGGCTCTTTGTTCATCTCCGATTGGAACTTACGCTCGGTCAATAGCCGTGTGTGCCCGTCAAGATAAAGCACGTTGAACCGGAGGGCGTGTGGGTCCCAGGGCCCTCCCATGCAGTAACCCATCTGGTCGACATCATCATGGCCGTAAGCCGGGTTGGCCACGGCGGCGGGCATGAGCCACTTGAAGTCGTACAGGGTGACCATCTCGGAAGGTGAGGCCACGCGATCGACCGTGCGTTCAATGGTCGATCCGGTCATCACATACGAGGTGGGCGACGGTCCCAGGTTGCCTCCGCTCCGGGGCTTCTTGCTGGACGGACAGCGATAGACGGAATCCTGGCGGATGTAGGGATAGAGGCCTTTGGCCCAACTGGCGGCTGGATTCTCAATCCAGTTGTAGACCAGCAGCCCCCCCATATCGCGTCCGCAGGCATATGCTGATACCCATTGATGGGTGGAATACTTCCCATCACTGTCCGAAGCATACATCTGAAGCGCGTAATGCAATTGCCGGAGGTTGGAATTACAGACCGTCAGGCGGGCCTGCTGGCGCGCGCTGGCGAACACGGGGAAGAGCATGGAGCCCAGGATCGAGATGATGGCGATCACCACCAGCAATTCCACCAATGTAAAGCCGCGACGTCGCATGAGCCGCCTCCAGGAGCAAGTGGGAGTCAGGTTGTTGAGGGAGCGTTGGACACATTGTAGGGCAATCCAGCTAAATTCGCAAGGAATTTCTAGGGATAAGCACGGGGGAGACAGTATGGGTGTCGCGGGGTTCTGCGGGACCGCTCGGGCGGGCAGATGAGCCAGCATGTCTTTTCCTGGGTGGCCGGCTTTGGCTGGACGCTGATGCCCCTGGCGCCTTTCCGCTTCGCGCGCGTGGCCGGAGAGCCGCGATCGGTGCGCGTGCGCCACGACAGCCCAACGGGCCCCCACGCGGCTACGGTGACGGTGCGGGCGGATGGGACGGTGGAGTGGCGGCTGGCTCTGGGCACGGAGCGCCTGGGCGAAGTCCTCGACCTGATCGAAGGCGCGGCGTACGACCACTGGACGACGGCCGCCGCCTACGACGACTGGCGGATCGAGACGTACGCGTACACGATCTGCTGGCCGGAGGGCTTCGCGCTGGCGTCCATCCCGGCCGATAGCCCGCCGGTATTCGACCTGATCGGTCCGGACGACGCGCGGATTTGGGTTCAGGGTCCGGTGCGGGAGGCCGCCGTGCCGCCGCCGGGCCGGATGGAAGGCGCGGGACAGCGGACGGAGCGGGTATGGGAAAGCGCCGGCGGCACGCTCTCGGAGCTGGTGTACGAGCATGAGGGCGAGGCGTGGCGGATGTTCCACTGCCGGGTGGACCGGAATCCGCCGCGCCGCTCCGGCTTCCGGCTGCCGTTCCTCCGGGAGCCGCCCCGCTACCTCTGCCTGGTGACGGCGCAAACCCCGGAGCGCTGGGCCGGCCTCGTGCGGGACGCGGTGGTGGAGGCGGCGGCCAGCCTGGCGCCGTGCCCGGAGGAGTAGGAGTGTATGGGTGATGGTTGTGTGGGTGAGGGCCTGGTTTACCGAAGCGACACCCTCACACCCCCCGAAAGTCTTCGGGGCAGGCACACTCCCACAGACCCGCCCGGCGCCCTACTTCCCCGTCCCGATGGCGAAGAGGTGCTTGACGCCGCGTAGGAAGATCTGGCCCTGGCTGACGACGGGAGAGGCGAAGGTGTCCTCGCCGATCTCGTTGGCGGCGAGCTTCTGGAACGTGGGGCCGGGGCGGAGGACGGTGGTGACGCCGCGGTCGCTCTGGAAGTAGACGCGGTCCTCGCTGGCGATGGGGGACGAGCTGTGGCCGCTGCCGAGGCGCTCCGTCCACAGGAGGTCGCCGGTGTCGGCGCGGAAGCAGTTGCCGAAGCCGCCGTCCGTCACCACGAGAAGGTACTCGCCGGAGAGGATGGGCGAGGGGACGTAGGCGGCGCCCCGGCGGGTGCGCCAGGCGATCTGCGCGTCGGCGACCTGGCCTTTGCCGTCCGGGCGGATGGCGACGACGTGGCGGTCGGGATAGCCGGCGGTGATGAAGAGGAGCTTGCCGTTGTAAACGGGGGCGGCGACGAACTGCTCCGTCGGCCCGTCCATGATCCACTGGAGCGAGCCGTCGTCCGGGTTGTAAGCGGCGACGCACTTGCTGCCGGACATCATGAGCAGCGGCTTGCCGCCTACGGTGCGGATGAGCGGCGTGCAGTAGCTGCGCGTTTTATTCGGACGGTCGGTTTTCCACACCGTCTGGCCGGTGCGGCGGTCGAGGGCGGCGAGGAAGCCGTCGCCGTCGTGGTCGCCGTTGACGATGAGGCGATCTTTGTAGAGGACGGGGCTGGTGCAATAGCCGTGCTTGCTGGCGAAGGGTCCGGGACGGACGGCCCAAAGGCGCTCGCCCTGGAAGTCATAGGCGGCGATGAACATGCGGTCGCGGTCCAGGAAGCTGACGTAGACGCGCTCGCCGTCAGTGACGGGGGTGCTGGAGGCGTAGCTGTTCAGCTCGTGGATCGGCTCCAGGGGCGCCTGGAGGACGGTCCGCTGCCAGAGCGTCTTGCCGGTGCGGCGATCCAGGCAGAGGAGGACGCGCTCTTGCTTGTCCTCCAGGGCGGAAACGAGAAAGAGGCGGTCGCCCCACACCACGGGCGACGCATGGCCGCGGCCGGGGACAGCGACCTTCCAGGCGACGTTTTCGGTGGCGCTCCAGCGGAGCGGCAGGCCCCTCTCGGCGCTGGAGCCGTCGCCGCGCGGGCCCCGGAAGCCCGGCCAGTTCTCAGCCCGGCCGGCCGAGACGGCCGCCAACAGGATGCTTGCAACGAGGAACGCAGTACGACTCCAGCTCACGACAGCACCTCACAACGACACCCGACGCCCGGCGACATACCGGAAGTACGCCGCCGGGGCCGGGTTGTCCTTGCCGAAGCGCAGAGCGAAGGCGCCTACTTACCGAAGCCCTTGAACTCCACGAGGATGATCTGGTCCGCCGCGTCGGGGTCGTTCGTCTCGATCTGGAGAAACTGGCTGGCGCTGGTCTTCTTCGTGGGGCTGTACCTGACGTTGACCTTGTAGCTTTCCCCCGGCTGCAGGAAGATGTTCTCCAACTCGGCGGGGTCTCCCGAGACGCGCATCGGCGGATAGATGCCGTAGGTTCTCACGATGACGGAGAGCGGCCCCTTGCCCGCGTTCTTGAACGAGACCGTCTGCGTGACGCTCTTGCCGCTCTTCACGTTGCCGAAGTTGATGAGGCCCATCCGGTGCTGGCCGCCGCCGGTGCGCACGACCGTGGTTTTCTTGGGGTTCAGCAGCTGGAACGCGCCGGGCTGGGTGTTCCGCGGCGCGACGGTGACTGGCGAGGGGTGTTGTTGGAAAGAGGGGGCTGTTAGAACAGCGTGTCGAATGCCGTTGTTGGCGCACCATGCGTGGTCCTTGCCTTTGTAGCTCCAGACCAGATACTTGGGGTCGCTGCCGGCGCTCGCGGGGCGCAGGGGAATCGTGGACAGGCCGGCGTCTGGGTCAACGAGTAGACCAAAAACGCATGCGCAACGATCCGGCGTGGATGTCCCAATGGGGAACATTCTCTCGAAGCCCGCGCTGGCGTTCCGTCAGGCAAGTTCACATCGTGATGCTCCCGCGCGGAAGCTTCGGCCGCTACCGGGTGGTGAGCGGTCCCATCTTGACCACTTCGAGGTCGTTGCCGGTGACGCGCTTGAGCGTGGCGATCTCACCGTCGTTCCAGCGGGGATGCGGCGCGCCCGAGATGAACCAGTCGCCGCCGTTGTCGGCGAGGAGCATGCCGTAGGTTTTGAGCGCGGTAAGGATGACCTGCGCGCTGGGCGGGAAGCGGGAGATGTCGTAGCCTGCCTTGAGGCGGACGCGCATGCCCATCGGCGGGAGGGTGACATCTTTACTGTGGCTGGCGAAATGACGGGCCGGGGCCACGTAGGCCCGGCGCGTCTTGCGCACGGTGAACCGCAGGGCGTGGCGGATCGCCCGCTGCTCCACCACCTCGTCGTAACGGACGAGGCCCGGGAAGATGGGGAGGCCCGCCGCGTCCGCGGAGGTCCAGCCCGCCGGGCGCTGCTTGTTGCTGCCGAGGTCGAAGACGGCCCCGGAGCCGGCCCGGAAGCCGTCGCCGTGTGGGTAGGCGCTGAACAGCTCGTAGAGCTTCCAGTTGTCCCGATCGATGACGAGGACATGCCGGTCTCCCTTCGAGTTCGGACCGCCCTCGATGGGCGCATTCAACGGGATGGGGTAGGGGCCCGGATCGCTCTCCTGCGGATACTCGAAGGTGACGGGGACCCGAGGGCGGTTGCCGCCTACCACGACGTAGGGGATGCCGAATTCGCGGCCCTCATAGTTCGCGCCGAAATCCGGATGCAGGCGGCGGTCTCGTCCAATACTGTTGATGTAGACATCGGAGTCCGGGTCCACCGGCTCGCGGTCGATCGGCTGGTTCCAGGGGTTGTCGGCGGGAAACGGCCGCCGCCCGTTCAGGCTGGCGTTGGGGCCGATATCCGGCCGGGGCAGCGGCGCAGCGAGCGCGGCGGCGCAGACGGAGGCCGCCAGCGCCCCAAGGCGCAGGGTCCAGGCATGAGTTCGGGTCATCCGGGGGTCTCCTCGTCCGTTGATGCGGGCCGCACTCCCGCGTCTCTTATACCATGACTGTGGGGGGCGGAGGTTTCTGCATGCGTCAGCCGGACATTATTCTAGCGGGAAACCTGATCGATGGGACAGGCGCGCCGCCGCGCCCGCGTCAGGCGCTGCTGCTGCGCGGGGGACGGATCGCCGCGATCCGGCCGCAGGCGGAGCTGGGGCGGACCGACCGCGAAGGGGCGGTGATGCTGGACGCCGGCGACGCGACCGTGCTCCCCGGCCTCATCGACCCCCACGTCCACCTGACCTTCAACGCCGGGCCGGACCATGAAACGGTCCGGCGAGCGGTGGAAGAGGAGAGTGACGCGCGGCTGGCGCTGCGTGCGGTGGCGAACGCCCAGGCGCACCTGGCAGGCGGGGTGACGACCGTCCGGGACACGGGCGGCCGGGGCTACGTGACGCTGGCGGTGCGGGACGCCATTCGGGACGGGCTGGCGCGGGGGCCGCGCGTGCGCGCCTGCGGCCCGGCGATCACCCCCACGTGCGGCCACCTCCATTATTTGCAAGGGGTGGCGGACGGAGCGGACGCCGTACGGAAGCAGGCGACCGAAGCGCTGGACCGGGGCGCCGACTTCGTGAAGGTCTGTGCCACGGGCGGGATTATGACGCGCGAGTCCGATCCACTCGGCATCCACTACACGACCGAGGAGCTGCGGGCCGCGGTGGAGGCGGCCGAGGCCCGAGGCACGCTGGTGGCCGCGCACGCGCTGGCGGCGGAAGGCGTGCTGCGGTGTATCGACGCGGGCGTGCGGAGCATCGAGCACTGCACCTGGCAAGACGCGCCCGGCGAGTACACGTTCCGCCCGGAAGCCGTGGCGGAGATGCGCCGGAAAGGGATCTTCGCCGGCCTGACCTTCGCGGGGCTTAGCCAGTGGCGCTATCGGGAAGAGGTGCGGGGGGAGCGGTTCGGCGGCGACCTGGGCCCGTGGCGGCAGCGGCTTCAGAACCGGTATGACACCGAGCGCAAGATGATTGCAGCGGGCGTGCGTTACGTGCTCCACAGCGACGCGGGCGTGCGGGAGACGCCGTTCGGCGCCTTCTGGCTGATCCTCGCTACGGCCTGCTATGAGCTGGGGATCACGCCGCTGGAGGCGATTACGGCTGTCACGTCCACCGCCGCCGCGCTGCTGGGGCTGGACGGCGAGATCGGAACGCTGGAGGCGGGCAAGCGAGCCGACCTGCTGGTGGTGGACGGCGACCCCGCGGAGCGGATCGAGGCGCTGGCGCACCCGCGCCTGGTGCTGCTGGACGGGACCGTGGCGGCGGAAGCCGGAGAGCTGCGTGGCCGCCGGGCGGATGCGGAGTTTTGACCTGTTGCCGGACAGGTTATGCGACTATAGTAGAGTCGGCGCGCCGCGAGTACCCTGCCGGCGCTGTTAGAAGAGGTAAACGCGGGTTGCACTCTATGTACGCGATCAATTTTTATACGCCGCTCTACGAGGACATGCTGCTGCGCGGCCGGAAGACCGCTACGATCCGCCTGGGGGATAAAGCGGACAAGTACCAGCCGGGCGAGCTAATCTGGATTACCGTGGGGCAGCGCTTCGGCCGGCGGCGGAAGCTGTTTACCGCTATCATCGACGCCGTGACCGTGAAGCCCCTGGCGGAGCTGACGCCGCGCGAGCTGGACCGTGAGAACCCGGAGATGCGGACGCACGAGGAGCTGGGCCGGTTCCTGAGCATGATTTACGACCGCCCGGTGCTGAGCGAGAACCTGGTAACCGTGATCCATTTTTCGCCGGTGAGCGAGTAACGGGGGCTGGAGAACTCACCACGGAGACACGGAGTCACTGAGGATTCACGGAGAAGCCTCTCCAGATTTGAACCGCGGAGACGCAGAGGCGCAGAGACCCCGAAAGTCTCCGGGGCAGGTTGGGGCAGGCGCTGAGAGGGCAGGGAGGCGACTGCGAAGAGGCGCGGCGAGGTGTGGTCCGTCTTCGTGCAGCCGTGGACCAGGGGCTGGCTTGGCAGGGCTGGGTCTGTTTAGCCCGTTTTAACGCGGTGTTCAGGTTAGCCAATAGAAAAGGGCGCCGTCCTCGGGGGAGGACGGCGCCCTTCGTTTATCTATAAACCGCGGGGTGAGCGGAGGAGCCTCCGGGGCGGAGGACGGCCACGCCAGTCCCCGCCGGTAAGCTGTTACTGCCCCAATAACCAGTATCCATCGCTATTCGGTTGTCCGCTATTCGGTTTTGGTATGAAGTTTTAGGGGTCGCTATGCTGTTGTCACTTGAACAGACCCATCGACCTCCGCGCAGGTTCCGTTAACGGCGGGCTGCCAGGGTGTGAACTTTTTCACACCTTCTGCTGCCTGGCCAGGCAGCGAAGTGTCGCCCACACCGCCAGGCCGATCTGCTCCGCCGTCATCGACGGGAGAGCGCTGCGCCCGGGATGCGCCATCGCGGCGGCCTGCTCGAGCAGAAGCGGGACATGGAGGAAGCCGACCTGCGCTCCGGTAGGCTGCCGCTGCTCCCGCAGGAGTGACTGATAGAGGACGTGGTTGCAGAGATAGACGCCGGCGTGGTTCGAGATCCAGGCGGGCACGTCCACTTCCCGGATGGCTTCCGCCACCGGCTCCACGGGCAGCGTCGCCAGGAGCGCCACCGGCCCCTCCGGCTCGATCGGGCATTGGGGCCGGCGTCCTTCCGGGCCGCGCTCGCCGGCGTAGCGGACGTTGACGGCGATCCGCTCCACGCGGATCTCTTCGGAGCCGGCCGCCTGCCCTGTGTGAAGCAGCACGTCGGCCGGCCGTTCCGCCAGCGCAGCCGTCACCGCCTCCGTATCGGGTCCATACTCCACCGGCAGGACGAGGAAGCGGAGATCGAAGTCGTCGGCCCAGCGCTCCAGGAAGTAACGGCAGCCTTCGAGGCTGGCGTTCAGCCCGGTTTCGTCGAACGGCTCGAAGGCAGTGAGCAGGATGCGCATGGCGGGTTCGTGTCTCAAGCCGGTGAGGAGCCTACCGTCCGCAGACTGCACATCTCGTCCCAACGCGCCTCGATCATGTGGGCGTAGGTAACCGACGAGAGGCCGTAGTCTCCCATAGCATAGCCGTCATTCATCTCAACCAGAAGGGTCTCCCCTGTGTCGGCGATCCCTACGTCCACGGTGTGCGCTACGAACGGATTCTCGTAGGCATCAAGGATGTCGGAGATCACCCGTTGATTGGGAAAGAGCAGCGGGTCGCCCTTGTAGTGTCCGATCCCAACGACCATCCGGCGAAGTACGAAGACACGCCATTCGCTGCGAAGGCTCACCACCTCTTGAGCGAGGACCGGGCAATCGTCGGGGAAGTGGACCGTCTGGAGCAGGTCGCCAAACTCGCGCACCACGTGACCAGTGAAGATCTTGCCCTGATGCAGTGGCTTAATGAATACGGGTCCGGCTTCCATCTTTCGGATCTGTCCGAGCGTCGTCTCCCACGAGGCGCGCCGCAGAAAGCCTTCCGTACCCGGCGGCACGTTAAGGTCGGGCGGCACAGGCGCAGCCAGCTGCTCCAGAGCCTGGCGTACGGTTCCCACGCTTCCGTGGACGATGCATTCCGCCCCGGCGCCTAACATGGGGAGCTGGGCGCGTGTGAACTTCCGGACGCTGTAGCCGAGAACCGTGAAGCCACGCCAGCCGGCGAAGAACCCGGTGCCGGGAAACTCGCCGTCATCCCGGCACTCAACGTAGGCAGTGCGCATGCTGTGGTTCCCCACCCCTACACGGGTTGTCTAGATCGGAGCCCGTTACGGACGGACGACAGTTCCGTCTCGACGACGGACGGCCGGCCAGGCGCCGTTGTAGGGCAGCTCGGGGCAGGCGTACTTCGCGGCCTTCGCCTCGTCGATGTCGACTCCCAGACCGGGGAGATCGCTGGGCCACATGCAGCCGTCGCGGATCTCGGGCGTGCCGGGGAAGACCTCGCGAGTTTCGTCGAGGAAGAAGTGCTCTTCCTGGATGCCGAAGTTGTAGCACGCCACATCCAGGTGCAGGTTGGCCGCGTGCCCAACGGGCGAGACGTCTCCGGGGCCGTGCCAGGCCGTGCGGATGCCGAAGTACTCGCAGAGAGCGGCGAGCTTGCGGGCGGGGCTGATGCCGCCGATGGTGGAGACGTGGACGCGGATGAAGTCGATGAGCCGTTTCTCGATGAGCGGCAGGTACTCGTTGACGTTCGAGAACAGCTCGCCCATGGCGATCGGGACGCTGGTCTGCTGGCGGAGGATGGGGAAGTAGCCGATGTCTTCGGGCGCGAACGGGTCTTCGAGGAAGAAGAGGTTGTACTTCTCCAACTGCTTCGCCAGGTTGATGGCGTGGATAGGCGGCACACGCTCGTGGATGTCGTGCAGTAGCTCCACTTCGTCGCCGAGCTCGCTCCGCAGGTGGTCGAACATGCGGAGCACCGTGCGGACGTAGGGCGTCGGCTCCCAGACGCGCTGCTGGGCGTCCAGCCCGGAGGCGCCGTAGGTGCTGAAACCGGGGATATGGACCTGCGCCCGGCAGTGGGTGTAGCCGCGCTCCATCGCGGCGCGGACGCGGTCGGTCACTTCCTCGATGTCACGGCCGGAGCAATGGTGGTAGAGCGGGACGCGGTCCCGGCACTTGCCGCCCAGGAGTTGGTAGACCGGCATCCCCGCGCGCTTGCCTTTGATGTCCCAGAGCGCCTGGTCCACACCGCTCAGGGCATTGTTCAGCACCGGGCCGTTGCGCCAGTAGGAGCTGACGAACGCCGCCTGCCAGATGTCCTCGATGTCGTCCACTTCCCGGCCAAGCAAGAACGGCCGGAGGTACTCGTCCACCGCCGACGCGACGGGGTGCGGGCGCTGGGTGAAGGTGGCGCAGCCGAGGCCGTAGAGACCCGGATCGCTGGTGTCGACGCGGACGACGACGAGGCGGATGCCGTTGGGCGCGGTGAGGATGGTGCGGATGTTGGTGATCGTGACGGGCATGGCAGGCGTGAGTCAGCGGCGAGCGGAATGCTCAAGAGTTGTGCTTCGGGGTGGCGAGTGGCGAGTGAACTCGCGGCTATCCAGGGCGAAGCCCGCCTGCGCGGGCTCTATGAGTGGGAGACGTCGCTCGCCGCCCGTGTGTTGGCGGACCATGGTATCCTCCCGGAAGCGCAGTTCGACTCTCGACCGCGCCGCGCCTCTCTAGATCAGCACTCCCGGCAGGAACCCGACAGGAGCAACCGGTCGAGGCGGTGAAGGGTGTTATCCGAAAGGGCCGGCGAGATCTCGGTGCGGCCGGCCACAGGTAAAGCAGCCTTATGAAGCCACGGGTATGGATTACGGGACCGGTAGCGGAGCCGGCGCTGGAGCCGTTGCGCCGCGTGGCGGAGGTGGAGATGCGGGGGGCGCCGGAGCGGGCGAGCCAGGAAGAAGTCCTGGCGAGCGTGTCCGGATGCAGCGCCCTGCTGGCGGTGAACGCCGCGCGGGTGGACGCGGAGGTGCTGGACGCCGCCGGGCCGTCGCTGCGGGTGGTGGCCAACTTCGGTGTGGGCTACGACAACGTGGACGTGGCGGCGGCGACCGCGCGCGGCATTCCCGTGTCGAACACGCCGGACGTGCTGGTGAACGCCACGGCGGACGTCGCCTTCGGGCTGCTGCTGGCGGCGGGGCGGCGCTTCGGCGAGGCGCGGCAGGCGGCGCTGGACGACCGCTGGCAGTGGGCGCAGGGCCTTCTGTGGGGCCAGGAAGTCGCCGGAAGTACGCTGGGGATCGTGGGGCTGGGACGGATCGGGACGGCCGTAGCGCGGCGGGCGCAGGGCTTCGGGATGCGGGTCCTTTACCACTCGCGGCGGCGCAAGCCGGAGGTGGAGTTCGCGCTGGGCTGCGAGTACCGCTCGCTGGACGATCTGCTGGCGGAATCGGACTTCGTGAGCCTCCACTGCGCGCTGACGCCGGAGACGCGCCACATCCTGAACGCGGCGGCGCTGGCGCGGATGAAGCGGACCGCAGTGCTGGTGAACACCGGCCGCGGCGGCCTGGTGGAGCAGGCGGCGCTGATCCAGGCGGTGGCGGAAGGACGGCTCGGCGGCGCGGGGCTGGACGTTACCGATCCGGAGCCGCCGGCGGCTGACGATCCGATCCTGCACACGCCGGGGATCTTCGTGACGGCGCACGTCGGCAGTTGCAGCGTGACGGCGCGGATGGGGATGACGCGGGTGTGCGTGGAGAACATCCTGGCGGCGCTGGCGGGGGAACGTCCGCCTACGTGTGTGAACCCCGACGCATTGACGGGAGACACGGCGAAGAAGTAGGTACAGCAGAACGGGCAGACCGCAAGGGTCTGCCCGCTGCAAGCGAACCACGTTCGCTTCTACCTGTTCAACCGGTCGATCCGTTACACCCGGCTGCGGTTGTTCACGACGGCATGGTAGATCAGGAGGAGCACCACGGAGCCGATAAAGGCCACGAAGATGCTGCCGATGTCAATGCCCGTGGCGCCGGCGCGGTTGAACATCAGGTTCCAGATCCAGCCGCCCAGCATGGCGCCGACGATTCCGATAGCCGTGGTGGCCAGGAAGCCGCCCGGCTCGCGGCCCGGAACGACCATCTTGGCCAGCCATCCCGAAACCAAACCGACCACGATCCACGCAAGAATACTCATCTGAATCCTCCCCTTATCCTTTCGTTAGCACCTTCCCGGCCGCAGCCGGAAGGTTATTGCTAGACCCGGGTGCGAGACCCGGTGAACATGTTCACTACAAACAGCACCGCCGCAGCGAGCAGCAACAGATGGATTACGGGTCCGACGAAATTCATCACCAGTCCCAGCATCCAAAGCGCCAGCAGCGCTACCACGATGGCCCAAAGAATTCCCATTTCGCTTCTCCAGGTATCCATCTCGTCATCCAGCAGGATTTACCCGGCGCGAATAAAAAGTAACCATCGCCCGACGCCCATTTTTCCGGGCCCTTCCGAGGCGGCCAAACGCGCGGCTATTGCGCCGGCTGTTCTGTGGGTAGCGCCGTGTTTCGGACGACCGTCAACGGGCTCCAACCGGATTCAAATAGGCCGCGAAATAGGAGTATTGCAGCGGCCCAACCCCCGACAAGCCGGCCGCGAAAAGCGTGGAATGACAGCAGATCAAGAGCCAGCGCGGCAGCGTGCGTCCCCACGCCCGGTTTTGTTGCACCCCCTCCGCACCTCCTGGGGCAACCGCTTGCCGCCGGATATCCAGTCACGCGTGAAACGCCTGTAACCTCGGATGCCTGACACAGCGCGGCTCTGCCTCGACGGCACCAGCAGCGCCGGCAGCGGATGAATTGGTTTCCAGGCAGCACTGCCGTTGCGCGCGGAGGTTCCCCCCATCCCGAGCGCCGTCCCCTTCGCAAGCAAAGCTTGCCGTGCAACTTTAAGTAGCGGATCGAACAGTCTAGGCCTGTTCTGCGGTCTCAATCCGCCCGTGTGGCGCTGCGGAAGTCGCCGCTCGCCGTCTCGCCGCTTCGAGCGCGCGCCGCACACGCGCTTTCTTGAACCATCGGGTTCTTCGGTACTGCCACGAGCCCCGCCACGCGGGTTTTCGGAACGCCCCAACGCGTAAGAGAAAGCATTCTTTGCTGCAGAACTCTTGATGCAAGATAAGCTCCCATGCTGAACCGGAAGGGCGGCCTCCTGCGGCAGCGGTTTGCGACGTTCGAGCGCGAGATTCGCGGGCCGGGTGGCGAGTGCGCCTGGACTGCCGGACTCCTTTCCAGGTAGATTCCAAGAGTTACCAGTAGGGGACATGCCCTGTTGAGCTGTGGAGAAGCGGCAAGCGCCATCCTGTGCAGAGATTCCTGATGAAGTCAGTCAGCGGTGCTTCAGGCTGGGCAGCTCGGCGCTTTAGGGATGCCAACAAACCGGCGTTTCCGATACTATGGACCCATGCCAGCCGGCGGGAGAGAGCATTGCCGTCGTCGGCCGTAGTCCGGCCGCGCTCCAACTCTCCAGCAGACCACGTCTTCACCATCCGGCATTCCCCGCAGTGACGGGATTGGCCCGCAAGGGAAACCGAAGGATTCAATGCGGAAATCTCCCCAATGCCTCTCTGCAGTCGCCGGCCGCTTGCTCCGCGCCAACGCCGTGGGCAGGGACTCGGCGGACGAGAGCCCTTGGGACTCATTGCAGCGGTGCTGCGATACTTTGCGCTCGCCGCTTGTGGAT
>Ga0216301_1000323_pt1 | contig 13080 bp, 14 predicted proteins | sample 4hB_Boncat_minus_FD_156203 | JGI IMG/M metagenome (GOLD analysis project Ga0216301, IMG submission 156203) | Terrestrial sediment cell enrichment communities for BONCAT metagenomics from Utah, United States - 4hB_Boncat_minus | ecosystem: Environmental > Terrestrial > Deep subsurface > Rock...
CTCCGGCAGCGTCTCCGGGAGCAAAGCCTCCGGCCCCGCTACCCGCACTTCGGCGCCAAGCAAGGGGAGGGCGCGAAGGTTCGATCCAGCCACCCGGCTGTGGCGGATGTCCCCGCAGATGGTCACCTTGACGCCCTCCACTCGACCGAAGCGGCGTCTGATCGTGAGCGCGTCGAGCAGAGCCTGGGTCGGATGCTCGCCGCGCCCGTCGCCGCCGTTCACCACCGGGCAGTCCACCGCCTCGGCAACCTCCCGCGCCGCTCCATTCTCATGATGGCGGATGACGAGCACGTTGGGCCGCATCGCGTTCAGCGTCTGCGCCGTGTCGATCAAAGTCTCGCCCTTGTGGACGCTCGATCCCGCGACATTGAAGTTCGCCACCGTCGCGCCAAGCCTCTTGCCCGCAATCTCGAACGAGAAGAGCGTCCGGGTACTGTTCTCGAAGAACGCGTTGATCTGGATGAGCCCCGCGAGCCTTTGCTCCTGCCGCCCGCCGCTCCGGTTCGATTCGGCCCACTGGTCCGCCTCGCCGAGGAGATAACGAAGATTCTCCGCCGAAAGCCCTTCGATCCCGAGGAGGTGGCGATGGGGGAAGCGGGCCATGAGCCGCGGACTAGAACGACGGGTGCCCGCCAGCAAGCGCGTCGATCGCGCCTTGGAGGATATAGGCGGCCGCCATCTTGTCGACGAGCTCCGCCCGCCTTGCCCTGCTCGCATCGGCATCGATCAGGGTCCGGGTCACCGCCTGGGTCGACCAGCGCTCGTCCCACAGCAGGATCGGAAGGCCCAAAGCCGCCAGGTTCCTGGCAAAGGCGCGGGTCGATTGCGTGCGCGGGCTCTCGCTTCCATCGAGGTTGAGCGGCAGCCCGACGACCACGCCGACCGCCCGCTGCGCGGCACCGAGCGCCTTCAGCCGCTTGAGATCGGCGGCGAATTTCCCCCGCGGGAGCAATTCGGCCGCGGTCGCGATCGTCCAGCCGGAATCGCAAAAGGCGACTCCGATCGTCTTCGTCCCGACGTCCAGCCCCATCAGCCGCCCGCCCTCAGGCAGCGCCTCGCGATACTCGGCGGCGCTGCCCGTGATCATCGGGCGAGGAAGCTTGCCAGCCGCGCTTCCGCGTCGGCGCGGATGTTCGACCAGAACAAAGCATAGTCGAACACATGGTAGTTGTTGCCTGGCAGCACGTAGGGCGGAAGGTCCGGCACCTCCTCCCCGATCAGCAGGAACCCGGTGACGTCGCAGCGCGCCGGAACGCCGCCCGCCCGAAGCTCGCCCTCCGTCAGCTCCGAATTGGGCATGATCGTTCCGAGGTTCGCACTCGCCGGCGCCTCTCCGCCCATCTGTCCGGTCAGCGGATTGACGCACAGCATCGGCGATCCCGCCCGCCTCTGGCCGTTCGGCGCCACCGAGGCGTCATAGACTTCAGTCACCATCTTCGGATCGGCCGGCTCGCCGAACGTCTGCCACGAAAGGATGCAGCCCGGCTGCCCCGGGCGTTCGCAAGCGGGAAGGCCCAGAAGCCCGAGATCGGCCGTCGTCGAGATCGGCCAGCCGACTACGTAGGCGGCAGCCATCCGCCGGGCGAGCGGCTTGCCTGCCACTTTTTCCCTCAGCAGCCGCGTCAGGTGAAGGCTGCCCTGGCTGTGCCCCGCGAGGATGATCGGCCGGTGCTTCGGCGCCTGGACCAGGAAGGCATCGAACGCCGCCGCGACGTCCTCGTATGCAAAGGCCAGCGCCTTTTCGGCGTCCGCCTTGGTGGTCAGGAACGCCCCGAACGTCGCCTGCCTGTATTTCGGCGCCCAGATCTCGCCGACGCCGTTGAACGCGCTCGCCTGGTGCCGGACGAACAGGCGCGCCCGCTTCTGCGATTCCTCATGGTCGATGGGCGCGTTCCAGCTCGACCGGTCGAGGAACGAGGTTGGGTGGATGAAGAACACCGACGCCAGCGGCGGCTTGGTGTCCGCCGGCGCCGCAAAGCCGGCCGGAAGCCAGCGCGCCGGGTGGTTCGGGATGTCGGGCCGGGCGATCCACATTCCGGCGTCGGCGTAATCGGACCCGCTCCCGACTTCCTCGAACGACGCGGTCGGCACCATCGCCGCCTTGATCAGCTGCTGCTCGAACAATCGATAGGCCATGGCGGCCAGCAGCACGAGCACCACCAGCCCCGCTACGATCCACAGAAAGCGCCTCGCCAACATCGCGCCCCCCAAGCCGAAAGCGCACGGCGTTTCAAGTGCGCTTGATGCAGTGCAGCACGAATGCTAGCGCCCCCGGGTCGTTCACGACCCGCCATTGAAAGACTCCATGTCCGTCGACACAGCCACCGTGCGCCACATCGCCAAGCTCGCCCGCATCGCCGTCAACGACCGCGAGGTGGACGCGCTCGTCCCCGAGCTCAACAACATCCTCGGCTGGGTCGAGCAATTGCAGGAAGTGGACGTGTCCGGGGTCGAGCCGATGACGGCCGTTATCCCAAACAAGCAGCGCCTCCGCAAAGACGAGGTGACCGACGGCGCCATACGCGACAAGGTGCTCTCCAACGCCCCCGTCGCCGAGCACGGCTTCTTCGCCGTCCCCAAGGTGATCGAGTGATGACCCAAGCGACCCCAAAAGCCGTTCGGGCTGAGCCTGTGAAAGCCCCCCACTTCTTGCCAAAGCAAGGAAAAGGGGTGGGCTTCGACGAGCTCAGCCCGAACGGGGGGCTGCTGTGACCCAGCTCACAGACCTTGGCGTTGCGGCGATCCGCGACGGCTTCCGCGACGGCGCCTTTTCCGCGCGCGAAGTTGCCGAAGCGTTCAACTCGGCCGTGGAGAAGGGAAGGGGCCTCAACGCCTTCCTCGTCGAGACGCCGGAGCTCGCGCTCGCCGCCGCCGACTCCGCCGACGCCGCCCGCGCGTCAGGCGAGCTGAAGCCGCTCTCCGGAGTGCCGCTCGGCATTAAGGACCTGTTCGCGACCAAAGGCGTCCAGACCACCGCCGGCAGCCGGATCCTGGAAGGCTTCACCCCCCCTTACGAATCCACCGTCAGCGGCAATCTCCTTGCCGCCGGCGCAGGCATGCTCGGCAAATTGAACATGGACGAGTTCGCCATGGGCTCGTCCAACGAGACGAGCGGCTACGGTCCTGTCCTGTCGCCCTGGCGCCGCAACGACGGCGGCAATGCGGCGCTCACCCCCGGCGGATCATCGGGCGGGTCGGCAAGCGCGGTGGCCGCTCGGCTCGCGCCGGGAGTCACCGGCACCGACACCGGCGGCTCGATCCGCCAGCCGGCCGCCTTCGTCGGAATCACCGGCATAAAGCCGACCTACGGCCGCTGCTCGCGCTACGGAATGGTCGCCTTCGCTTCCTCGCTCGACCAGGCAGGCCCGATGGCGCGGGACGTCCGCGACTGCGCGATCATGCTGGAGGCGATGGCCGGCTTCGATCCGAAAGACTCGACCTCGCTCGATCTCCCAGTTCCGAAGTGGGAGGCGAACCTCTCCGCCGACATAAGCGGCAAGCGGATCGGAATCCCGCGCGAGTACCGGATCGAAGGCGTTCCGGAAGAGATCGAGACCGTCTGGGAGCAGGGCATCGCCTGGATGCGGGACGCAGGCGCCGAGATTGTCGAGGTCTCGCTCCCCCACACGAAATACGCGCTCCCGGCCTACTACATCATCGCTCCCGCGGAAGCCTCGTCGAACCTCGCCCGCTATGACGGCGTCCGCTACGGCCGCCGGGTCCAGCCCGAGCAAGGCGGCCTCACCGACATGTACGAGGCGACCCGCGCCGCCGGCTTCGGCGCCGAGGTGAAGCGCCGGATCATGATCGGCACCTATGTGCTCTCGGCCGGCTTCTACGACGCCTATTTCAACCAGGCGCAGAAGGTGAGGGCGCTGATCGCACGCGACTTCGAGAATGTCTGGAGCGAGTGCGACCTCCTCCTCACTCCGACCGCTCCCAGCGCCGCCTTCGCCCTCGGCGAGAAATCGAACGATCCCATCGCCATGTATTTGAACGACGTCTTCGCCGTCCCGGCCAGCCTTGCTGGGCTCCCGGCGATGTCGGTACCGGCCGGCCTCAACGACCAGGGACTGCCGCTCGGCCTCCAGATCGTCGGCAGGGCATTGGACGAGCAGGGCGTCCTCAACGCCGGCCTCGCCCTCGAAGAGCGCGCCGGCTTCACCGCACGACCGGAGGCCTGGTGGTGAGCAATTATCGAATCCACGGCGCAACCGGCGAATGGGAGGTCGTGATCGGCCTCGAAGTCCATGCGCAGGTCACCTCGCGCTCCAAGCTCTTCTCCGGCGCCTCGACCGAGTTCGGCGCCGAGCCCAACGCGCAGGTGAGCCTGGTCGACGCCGCGATGCCCGGCATGCTTCCGGTCCCCAACCGCGAGTGCATCGCCCAGGCGGTCCGCACCGGCATGGCGCTGAACGCCCAGATAAACCCCTGGTCGCGGTTCGACCGGAAGAACTATTTCTACGCTGATCTTCCGCAGGGCTATCAGATCAGCCAGCTCTATCACCCGATCGTCGGCGAGGGCGTGATCGAGGTCCTCCTCGACGAGAAGGGCGAGGGCAGCGCCAAGCGGATCGGAATCGAGCGCATCCATCTCGAGCAGGATGCGGGCAAGATGCTGCACGACCAGCATCCGAGCTCCTCCTATGTCGACCTTAACCGCTCGGGCGTCGCCCTCATGGAGATCGTCTCCAAGCCCGACATGCGAAGCCCCGATGAAGCAGGGGCATACGTCCGAAAGCTCAGATCCATTCTCCGCTACGTCGGCTCGTGCGACGGCAATATGGAGCAGGGCTCGATGCGCGCCGACGTGAACGTCTCGGTCCGCCGCCCCGGCGACGCCCTCGGCACCCGCACCGAGACGAAGAACGTCAATTCGGTCCGCTTCATCATGGCCGCGATCGAATTTGAGGCGAACCGCCAGGTCGACGTGCTCGAGGCGGGTGGCAGCGTCGTCCAGGAGACGCGCCTGTTCGATCCGGACAAGGTCGAGACGCGCTCGCTCCGCTCCAAGGAGGAAGCGCACGATTATCGCTACTTCCCCGATCCGGACCTTCTGCCCCTGGACCTGTCCGACGAGTTCCTCGACGAATGCCGCGAGAGCCTGCCCGAGCTTCCGGATGCCAAGCGCCACCGCTACCAGACCGAGCTCGGCCTCTCCGCTTACAATGCCAGCGTCCTCACCGCCGAGGTCGAGACCGCCCGCTGGTTCGAGCGGCTCCTCGCCGCCACCGGCAAGGCCGGGCCCGAGATCGGCCGCGCAGCGTCCAACTGGGTGATCTCCGACCTGTTCGGCGCATTGAACCGTCTCGGCCGCACCATCGCCGACAGCCCCGTCTCACCCGAGCAGGGCGCCCAGCTCCTCAGCCTCGTCGCCGACGGCACCCTGTCGGGCACGCTCTCGAAGCAGGTTTTCGAGATCATGCTCGAGACCGGCCACGATCCGGCCAGGATCGTCGAGGAACGCGGCCTCAAGCAGACCTCCGACACCGGCGCCATCGAAGCCGTCATCGCCGACGTCCTCGCCGCCAATGCCGACAAGGTCGCCGAATATCGCTCCGGCAAGGACAAATTGTTCGGCTTTTTCGTCGGCCAGACGATGAAGGCGATGCAGGGGAAGGCCAATCCCGGCGTCGTCAACGAGCTCCTGAAGAAAGCGCTGGGCTGACTTCAGACGTAGTGGGGCTCGCCCCGCTCGCGGAGCTCCTCATAGTGGACGAGCGCCGGCTCCCGCCCCAGCGGCACCGGCTCCCCGTCGCGGAACGCCCATTCGCCGCGGTCGCAATCCTCGGCCCGCACATAGCCGTTGATGTACAGCCGGCGCCGGTGGTCCGAGCGGTTCGTGCCCGATCCGTGGACGAGATATGGGCTCCAAACCGCCAGGTCGCCCGGCTCCAGCACCACCTCCACCGCGTCCTCCGGCGACAGGCCGACCGCGAGCAGCACGTCGTCGTTCATCGAGTTTCCGAGCACGTCACTCGCCGGGTCGAGCTCCAGGTCGCCCCACAAGTGGCTTCGCGGCACGAAGCGCATGCACCCGGAATCCGGCGTGTGCGGATCGATGGCGAGCCCGGTTTGCACGTAGGATTCGCCGAGGTTGCGGTAGGCGTCCGCCGGCAGCCGGAACCGCGCATCCTGGTGCCATGCGAAGTTGCCCGCGCCGCCTTTCGCCTTCCAGTGGATCTGGTTGATGATCTGCTTGAGGTCGCCGCCGATGAGCGGCTCGAGGAGCCTGGCGATCCGCCGGTCGAGCCGGACCCGGTTCAGCGCCGGCTGGTGGTAGGACGGCCATTGCACCATCCGAACCAGCGGCGGCCCTTCGTCGCCCGGCGCCACGTTGTAAAAGAGATTGCCATGCCGGAAGCTGCGGCCGTGGCGGACGCCTTCCTCGTGGACCGCGTCGACCGCAGCTCCGATCTCCGCCACTTCCGCCGCGGAAAAGACGCCGCGCACGATTGCGTATCCGTCGCGTAGATAGCGCCGGACATAATCGTCCGCTTGTCCCTCGCGGCTGCTCCAGGACGGCTCGTAACCCACTTCTAGCTCCTCGGCATTCGCGAAGGAAACTAACAGCCCGCCCATGAACGCCCGATTGATCTTCTCGACTTTTCACCGGCGCTTGCACACAAAAGGGGAAGGGGGACCCAACGTGCAGCTCGCGATACAACTTGCCGCCGCAGCTATGCTTGCAGTCACCATGACCCTGGTTCACGCCGCGGGCGTCGTCGGCATCGCCCGCCTCCTCGGCCTCGACCGCCCGCCGTGCGAAACTCGAAGGCGCATGGTCGGCGTGTCGCTGGTGCTCAGCGAAGTGGCCCTCCTCCTGTTCGCCCTTCACATGATCGAGATCGGCCTGTTCGCCGCTTTCTATCTCGCCATCGGAGCGTTCGGCACCGCCGAGGAGGCGATCTTCTTCTCGACCTCCGCTTATTCCACGCTCAGCCAGCCGGCCCACGGCTTCCCGGTCGAATGGCGGCTTGTCGGCTCGATCGAGGGGCTGATCGGCTTCCTCCTGATCGGATGGTCGACCGCCTTCTTCGTCACCGACATGAACCGCCTCCTGCGAGACCCTGGTTCGCATTGAGGCGGCGGTCCGGAGCCGATCGCGAACAGGCGCGGCTCACCGGCTATGTTTCCGCTTTGTAAACCACCCCTGTCTAAGCCGGAGTGGCTCGCCAGCGCCTGCGCGGGCCCGACACTGCGGATTCCCACCGGCCATGACTTCAGATCCAGCTCTCGACACCATCCCCTTCCCGATCAAGCCCGTACGGGCGGCGATCGCGGCGATGGTCCTCTGCCTGGTTGCCTCGACCTTTCTCACCTGGCGCATGGGGCAGCAGATCCGAGAAGTCATGAAGTCCCAGATCGAGGTGCTGACGACCGCCGAGCGGGTCAGCCATTATGGCGACGTCCTCGAGCTATCGATCAAGGCCGTCGTCACCAACGGCGACGAGGCCGCGGCCGCGCGCTACCGCAACACGCAGCCCCAGCTTCGACAGGCTCTGGTCGAGCTTCGCCGCGAGATCAGGCTTCCCGAAAACAGGCTGACCGTCCAGGCGGTCGACCGCGCCGACCTCGCTCTGGTCGCGATGGAATATGAGGCGCTAGACCTCGCGAGCAAAGGCAGGTTCGCCGAGGCGCGCCGGGTCGTGTACAGCTCTCAATACGACAATCTGCTGAAGGTCTATTTCGGAGGCATCGAAGCCATTGAGCGCCGAGCCGAGAAGCATGTCTCGGACAGCGAGCGCATGTTCGAACGCTATCTGTGGATCATCATAGGGCTCAGCCTTGCCGGCTTCGGGATCGTCCTGATCGGCTGGTTCGTGCTCGTGCGGCCCCCCCGCCGCTGGGGCGAACAGCTTCAGAACGCACGCCGCGTGGCGGAGGAAGCGACGCGGCAACTCCAGGACAAGCAGGCCGAGCTCGAAACCCTCAACCGCAAATTCTTCGATCAGGCCCGGATCGATCCGCTCACCAAGCTCCAGACCCGCCTCAAATATAATGAGGACATCCGGCAGCTCTGGCCGAAGGCGCAGCGTTATTCCGAAGGCTATTGCGCGATCATGTGCGACGTCGATTGCTTCAAGCAATATAATGACAGCTACGGCCATCTCGCCGGAGACTCGGTGCTCCGCGAGGTCGCCGACGCGATGACCGGCGCCTGCCGCGCGGGCGATCAGATCTACCGTTATGGCGGCGAGGAATTCCTGCTCATCCTTCGCGCCGCCTCCGCCGAAGAAGCGATGACGGCCGCCGAACGCTACCGGGCCGCGGTCGAGGCTCTGGCGATCCCGCATCGCGGCAGCCCGCACGGCTTCGTCAGCGTCAGCATGGGCGTCGCCCAGCTCGTTCCGGGCCAGACGCCGACGGTCGAATGCTGGGTCGCGGCTGCCGATGAGGCTCTCTATGAGGCCAAGCGGACGGGCCGCAACCGGGTCGCGCTCAGCAGCAAAGTCCCTGCCTGAGCGCTCCTTCTCCCCTGTCGCGCCCAGTTGTAGCGCGGCTGCAACATTAACGGATATTCAGCTCGCCGCTGAAAAGGAACGATTCATCGCACCCGCACGTTCTGCTAAGGTGAGTTGCGTTTGAGGAGTAAGGACGATGTTGCGGTCCATCGAGGCGAACACTGGTAAGGCTTTCCCCCACGATCCCACTTTGCGCGGCTATCACGTCGTCTACCGCCAGGGTGAGGTCAATCGCTGCCCCGGCTGCGGGCGCAGCCACTGGTATGTCGGTCGGCTGTCGGCCGAATGCGGCTTCTGCAGCGCGGCGCTCCCGCTGATGGAAACCGGAATGGTCGGCACCGGCGTCCTCAACCGCCCCCATTTCCGCTTCGACGAAGCCGCCTGAAGCGCTAAGGCCGCGCGATGCGGCAGGCGGCGGGCGAGATCGAGGTCCAGACGAGCGGGCAGGGGCTGTTCGAAGTCACTTCCGACATTGCCCGCTGGACGGCCGCTCAAGGCATGGGGCTCGGCCTCTTGACCGTCTTCTGCCGCCACACCTCCGCCTCGCTCCTCATTCAGGAGAATGCGGCGCCCGAGGTCCGGAGCGATCTTCAGGCTTTCTTCGCGCGCATCGCGCCCGAAAGAGGGGATTATGCTCACAGCGATGAGGGGCCGGACGACATGCCGGCCCACATCCGCACCGCGCTGACTCAGGTCCAGCTCTCCATTCCGCTCGCCGCCGGACGCCTTGCGCTCGGCACCTGGCAAGGCATCTATTTGTTCGAGCACCGCCGCCGCCCGCATCGCCGCCGGCTCGCTCTGCACCTCCTCGGCGAATGACCCTCGAAAGCGCTCGAGCCTGGCTTCTCCAGCACGCGCCCGATTTGCCCCTGATCGAGGTCGAGGAAAGCACCGCCACCGTCGATCTTGCCGCTCAGGCGCTCGGAGTCGAGCCCGGCCGCATAGCCAAGACCCTCGCAATCCGCGTCCGCGAGGAGACCTTCCTCGTCGTCGCCCGCGGCGATGCGCGGCTCGACAATCAGAAGTGCAAGGCCGAGTTCGGCGGCCGCCCGCGAATGCTTGGGCCGGAGGAGACTTTCGAGCTCACCGGCCACCCGGTCGGCGGCGTCTGCCCGTTCGGCCTGGCCCAGCCGCTCGCCATCTATTGCGACGTCTCGCTGCGCGACTTCGACATCGTCTATCCGGCTGCCGGTTCGCTGAACAGTTCGGTCGAGGTGACACCCGAGCGGCTTTCCATGCTCGTCTCGCGCCGCTGGGTCGACGTCTGCCGCCTCAGCAGCAGCGGCTGATCCCGCCCGCGCCCAGTCTCTTCTCCATCCGCTCCGCGACGAACTCCGCCCGGCTCATCACCGGCTCGTCCGGATGCGCCGCCCTGCGGTGCGCGGCATAGGTGTCATAATCGGGCACTCCGACCATCGCCCGCGCCGTCCGCGTCAAAAGATCAAGCAAGCGCATCGGCCACCTCCCGGGTAGTGGGCGCGTCCGACCGACGCGCCTCGGCGATCGCCTTCATGCCGTAGAAGACCATCGCCAGCACCACCGAGATGAACAGCGCGCAGAGCGTGGCGTTCACATAATCGTTGAAGATCACCTGCCGCATCTGCCCGACCGTCTTGGCTGGAGCGAGGATCTCGCCCGCTGCTAGCGAGTCGGAATATTTGGCGGCGTGGGCGAGGAAGCCGATCTTCGGGTCGGCGTGGAAGATCTTCTGCCAGCCCGCCGTCAGCGTGCAGATGAGCAGCCAGGAGAGCGGCAGCAACGTCACCCACGCATAATGCTCCCGCTTCATCCGGAAGAGGACGACGGTGCACATGGTGAGCGCGATCGCCGCCAGCATCTGGTTGGCGATTCCGAACAAGGGCCACAGCGTGTTGATGCCGCCGAGCGGATCGGTCACGCCCTGGTAGAGGAACCAGCCCCAGCCCGCGACCGCAAGCGCCGTCGCAAGCACGTTGGCGGTCCAGCTCTTATTGTCCCTCAGCCGCGGCGAAGCGGTGCCGAGCAGGTCCTGGATCATGAAGCGCGCCACTCGGGTCCCCGCATCCACTGTGGTGAGGATGAACAAGGCCTCGAACAGGATCGCGAAATGGTACCAGAAGGCCATCATCGCCGGCCCGCCGATCGCGGCGGAAAGGATGTTGGCCATCCCCACCGCGAGCGTCGGCGCTCCGCCCGTGCGCGACAGGATCGTGCCCTCGCCAACCTGCGCCGCCACCTGGTCGAGCATCGCCGGAGTGACCGTGAAGCCCCACCCCGACACCGCCAGCGCCGCCTCGCTGGTCGTCGTGCCGATCAGGGCGGCCGGGCTGTTCAGAGCGAAATAGACGGCCGGGTCGAGCACGCTCGCGGCGACCAGCGCCATGATCGCGACGAAGCTTTCCATCAGCATCGCGCCGTAGCCGATCGCTCGAAGATGTGCCTCGTTCTCTACGAGCTTCGGAGTCGTCCCGGACGAGACGAGCGAGTGGAAGCCCGACACGGCGCCGCAGGCGATGGTGATGAACAGGAAGGGGAAGAGGTTGCCGGCGAAGACGGGGCCTGTCCCATCGATGAAGCGGGTCACCGCCGGCATCTGGAGGTCGGGCCGGACGACGAGGATTCCGATGGCAAGGCCGACGATCGTTCCGATCTTCAGGAAGGTCGAAAGATAGTCGCGCGGCGCCAGCAGAAGCCACACGGGGAGCACTGAGGCGATGAAGCCGTAGGCGATCAGCATCAGCGCCAGCGCTTCGCCGGAGAAGGTGAAGGCCGGTCCCCAAATCGGGCTCGATGCCACGTCCTCTCCGACCACGATCGAAAGGATGAGGCCGACGAAGCCGATCAGCGACACCTCGCCGATCCGCCCGGGCCGTATGAAGCGGCTGTAGAGTCCCATGAAGATAGCGATCGGCATGGTCGCGAAGACGGTGAACGTGCCCCACGGGCTGTCCGCCAGGGCCTTCACGACCACGAGCGCGAGGACGGCGAGGAGGATGATCATGATCGCCAGGATGCCGACCATTGCGATCACGCCGGGGATCGTTCCCATCTCTGTGCGGATCAGCTCGCCCAGCGACCGCCCGTCGCGACGCGTCGAGATGAACAGGACGATGAAATCCTGCACTGCGCCTGCGAACACCACTCCGGCCAGGATCCACAGCGTTCCCGGCAGATAGCCCATCTGCGCGGCCAGCACCGGCCCGACCAGCGGCCCTGCGCCCGCGATTGCCGCGAAATGGTGGCCGAAGACGACATATTTGTTGGTCGGCACGTAATCGAGCCCGTCGTTCCGCCGGACCGCCGGCGTCCGCCGCGACGGATCGATGCCGAGCACCCGGTTTGCGATGAACAGGCCGTAGAAGCGGAAGGCGGTAAGGTAGACGCAGACGGCGGCCACCACGATCCAGAGCGCGTTGATCGTCTCGCCCCGGTTCAGGGCCACGAAGCCGAGCGCGAAGGCGCCGAGCACCGCCACCAGCGCCCACGGCACCCAGCTCCAAACCGACCTTCGCGCCGCCGCTGCCACCATCGCCGCACTCCCCTTGGCTTTTGCGCATTGCTAGCGAGGGGCGCGGGGCCGGGGCAAGCGGGACTTGAAAGCGCGCTTCGCAGCGGGCGAAAAAAAAGGCCCGGAGCCGAAGCTCCGGGCCCACCTCGGGGAGGTCCCCCTCGGCGCCGCGTGTCCGGTCTAGCTGTCGCTGTCCTGGCGCTTGGCTTCTTTCCGAAGCTCAGCCCGAGACATCGAGGAGACGAGTGCCTCGCCCGACACGCTGAAATTCTCGGCCGGGATCGCCGCCAGCCGATTGCCGACGTCGACGATCACCGCATCGACCACTCCGTTCGCGGTCGTCCGAACGCCCTCGACCTCGCCGATCACACGCCCGCGCGCGTCCTCGATCGTCATTCCCGGGCTGACGCTGATCGCGCCCGAGGCATTCGCCGCGGCCGAACCGGCGGCGGCGAGCATTCCGCCGAAGCCGCCTGAGCCAGAAGCGTTCCCGGAGCCCGAGGCGCTGCCCGAGCCGCCCAGCAACCCACCGGCTCGTCCCGATACGCCGTTCATAGTGCCGAACAGGCCCTCGGTGCCGACGCCCTGCGCGCCCACTTGAGCATTCTTGGAGGCGCGGGCGCTGCCGCGGCCGGAGGCGCTGCCGGCGGCGTCGGAGCGGCCGAGCCGCGAGGATGTGGCGCTGTCGAGGGTGCCGTCGAGGCCGCCCATCAGTCCGGCATCGGCGTCGGCTCGGCCGGAACGGGTGTCGACGCGCTTGGAGGCGCGGGCGCTGCCTTCGCTGCGAAGCACGCCGCCGGTGCTGTTGCCGATGCCGCCGCGGCCGATGCCGCCGAGGCCTCCCCCAAGCCCTCCGCCGAGCGTTCCGCCAAGCGTCCCGCCCAGGCTGCCGCTACCGCTGCCGCCAAGGCCGCCCAGGATTTGCGCCGAAGCCGGGGTTGCCGCGATGGCGAGCGCCGCGGCTGCGATTTTCAGAATGTTCTTCATGAGCTTACTCTCCTTTGCCAGGTGCAGAGGTTCCAAGGTCCTCATTCGGCTAACGAGAGCGGATGCGGCTTTAATCCCGACGCAGAGTCATTTTTTCCAGGGGGTCCGGCATTCGCCGCACACGAGCCCGCGCCCGAAGAC
>Ga0216301_1000324_pt1 | contig 13073 bp, 12 predicted proteins | sample 4hB_Boncat_minus_FD_156203 | JGI IMG/M metagenome (GOLD analysis project Ga0216301, IMG submission 156203) | Terrestrial sediment cell enrichment communities for BONCAT metagenomics from Utah, United States - 4hB_Boncat_minus | ecosystem: Environmental > Terrestrial > Deep subsurface > Rock...
GACGCTGTGGCAGACGGGCGAGCGGCCCCCGAGCGCGCCGGCGGCGATACTGGAGGAGCTTCACAGCCCGGACAATGCGTCTATCCGCGCCCTGGCGGCGCGCGCGTTGCTGGAGCTGGGCGCGGAAGCGGCGCCCGCCCGCCCGCGTCTCCGCGAGCTGCTGGCGGACCAGGACCCGCAGGGAGAGGTGCGGCTTTCGGCGGCGGGCGCGCTCTGGGCGCTGGGGGAGCGCGACCCCGAGCTGCTCGACATCCTCACCGGGGCCCTCTCGAATACCAACCTGGAAGCGACGGCCTGCGAGATCCTCGGCCGCCTGGGACCGTTGGCGGCGCCCGCCATTCCGGCGCTGGTCGCCGCCAGCGAGGGGCGCGGACGATTCTTCGCTAGCCCGGACCAGCGAGAGCGGGCGCGCGAAGCCCTGGCCAAGGTGCGAGGCGAGACGGCGGCTACCCTGTGAGCCGTCCGAACGCGACGGCCTCGGCGTGGTGCTCGCACTTGTGGACCTGCTCCCACTTCACGCCGTCGGTGGAGCGCAGGAGGCGGCCCTTCCAGTTCGCGCCGACGAAGACGCCGTCGCCGTAGGCCACGGCGAGGGGGGCGTCTGCGTTGGGGCGGCGCTCCCAGGAGAGGCCGTCGGGCGAGAGGTAGGTGGCGCCCTGGCCGACGGCGACGAAGCGGTCGCCGGTCCAGACCACGGCGTTCAGGTGCTCGCCTTCTTCGCCGGTGAGGCGGGACGACCACTGGAGCCCATCCGCGCTGGTCATCCGGAGGCCGTGCAACCCCACGCCCACGAAGATGCCCTTGCCGAAGGTCACGTCCACCAACGTGTCGTTGGCGCGGGCCTCCGGGGCGTCCTGCCAGGTGCGGCCATCGGTGGAAGCGGCGCGGCGGCCCCGATCGCCGGCGGCGACGAAGCGGCCGGCCCCCCAGGCCAGCCGGCGCAGGACGTGCTTGCCGGTGATCGGCTGAAGCTCGCTCCACTGCTCGCCGTCCGCCGTGGTCATCACGAACGGCTGGGAGCCGCCCACCGAGCCGGGATCGCCGCCGATGCCCACGAAGGCGTCCTTGCCGTAGCCCAGGCCAAGGAGGTAACGGGAATACTGCGCGTCCTTCGTGCTCGTCTTCCAGGTAATCCCGTCGGTGGTGACGGCGAAGAGGTTGCTGCCGCCGTACGAGCCGATGGCCACGCAGCGCCCGCCGCCGAAGGCAACGGCGCGGTAGGTCTCGCCTTCCTTGCCAAGCTGCAGGCCCTCCCACTTCCGGCCGCCGTCGCGGGAAAGGAGGCGCTGGCCCTGGTGGCCGACGGCCACGAAGACCCCGGACGGTTTGCCGGCCTGAGGACTCTGGATCGGCATCCGGGCCTACCCCAGCTCCGGCAGCCGGCCATTGTAGGCGGCATGCTTGGAGGTCTTGCTGTCGCCGAAGGAGTCCACGCGGGCGCCCATCCGGTCCAGCATCTCCACGTACAGGTTGGCGACGGGCGTCCGGGGCTGGTAGCTCACCTGCCGGCCCGGCTTCAGCGCGCCCCCGGCGCGGCCCGCCAGCAGCACGGGGTAATCGTCGCAGCCGTGGCCGCCGTTCGCCATGTACGAGGTGTAGAGGATCATGCTGTTGTCGAGGAGCGTGGAGCCGCCCTCGTCGATCCCTTTCATCTTCGCCACCATCTCGGCGAAGAAGGTGGTGTACCAGGCGTGGATCTGGCGGCACGCCTCGCGGGCGATGGGGTCCGCGTCTTCCACCCGGCCCGCGTTGCCCTGGTGCTCAAGGGTGTGGCAGTGGCGCTCGTAGCCCACCGTCACGATGCCGGGGAAGTAGGCGCCGTCGTCACCCACCGCCAGCGTCACCACCCGCGTGGTGTCCGTCTGAAACGCCAGCACCATCAGGTCGGCCATGATGCGGATGTACTCGCCGTGCTTCTCCGGATCGCGGTAGACCTCATTCACGATCTTGTGCCACGGCAGGCTCGGGGCGGGCAGCGACGGCGTCACCAGCTTCGAAGGGCCGGGATTCGCCTCGTCCAGGATCTCTTCCTGAAGACGGGCTTCCAGGAAGCTGATCCGCTTCTCCACGGAGCGGACCGACTCCACGTACTCGTCCAGCTTGCCCTGGTCGCCGCCGGAAAGCTGGCGGCGCAGGTCTTTCGCGTCTTCCAGGATCAGGTCCACCACGCTCCGGTCGTACGAGTCGCGGGTCGCCGTCTTCTGCACGGCCTGCGCGCCGGCCGCCGCGCGCCGCTGCCAGTTCGGGACGATGGGCTTGCGGCCCCGGAACATCCGCTCGAACACGCGGCGGGGGTCGGCCTCGTAGGGGACCGGCTCGTTCGTGGAGCGGAACGAGTAGCGCGTCTCCGCGTTGTTCAGCCCCATCTCCAGCGACGGCAGGAACGTCTGCCCGCCCACCGCCCGCGCCGCCATCTGGTCCACCGACACTCCGGCGACCGGCTTTCCGGCTTCCTTCTTCACCACGTCGGCGCAGGTGAGGTGGAGATAGCCGCAGTGCTCGTGCGCGTTCAGGTTCTCGCTGCGGCCGGACTGCGACAGCCCGTCCAGCAGCAGCACGTCCTCTTTGGCGAACTCCAGCGGGCGGAGGATCGACGGGAGCTTCGCCAGCGGTCCCGCCTCCTTGCCGCGCCACGACTCCAGCACCGTTCCGCCTGTAACGGTGAAGATGCCCATGCGCCGGGGCGGCGTCACCGTCTTCGGAGCGGGGAGGCCGTCCGCGCGGGCCAGCAGCGGCGCCACGGATTCCAGGAACGGCAGCGCCACGAGGGCGCCGGCGCCCCGGAGGACGGCGCGGCGGGAGGGACGTTGGGGCGGATGGTTCATCGTTTGAGTCCTGGCTGGGCCGGTTTCACGGGCGGAGCCGCTTTCGGGGACGGGGGAGTGCCCTGGCGGTACTGGAACGGCGCGCTTTGCGTGACGGCGAGAATGAGGGAAGAGAACCGGTGGCCGTCCTTCGCAAGCGCGGCCTGGGCGGCGGCGAGCGTGCTCTCGTCGCTATCCTGAAGCTCGCGTCCCAGGGCATAGGAGAGCACCTGGCCGGCGAGGTTGCGGGCGAATTCGTCCTTACGGCGCAGGAGCACCTGCTTGAGCGCCCCGGCGCCGTTCAACTTCTCGCCGGAGGGCAGCTCGCCGGAGGTGTCCAGCGGGCGCTCGACCGTGCCCTCGCGCCACGCGCCCACGGCGTCGTAGTTGTCCAGCGCGAAGCCGAGCGGGTCCATCTTCCGGTGGCAGCCGGCGCAGGAGGGGTCGGCGGCGTGCTGCGCGAGCTGCTCGCGGAAGCTCCGCGCCGCTTTCCCCGGCTCCTCCTTGATCATGCTGACGTTGGCCGGCGGCGGGGGAGGCGGCGTGCCGAAGACCACCTCCAGCACGTACTTCCCGCGCAGGGTGGGGCTCGTGCGGGAAGTGTGCGAGGTGAGCGCCAGGACGCTCCCCATCCCCAGCAGCCCGCCCCGGCGGTGCTCCGGCTTCAGCGCCACGCGGCGCAGCTCCTCGCCTTCCACGCCCGGAATGCCGTAGTGCTTCGCCAGCTCGGCGTTCAGGTAGGTGTAATCCGCGTCCAGCAGCTCCAGGATGCTCCGGTCCTCTTCGCGGAGGCGGTCGACGAAGGTGACGGTTTCGGCGCGCATCGCCTCGCGGAGCCGGGGAGTGAACGTGGGGAAGAACTCCGTGCTGGGCCGCGCGCGCTCCAGGCCGTCCAGTTGCAGCCACTGACCGGTGAGCGCCCCCGTCAGCGCCCTCGCCTTCGGGTCGGCCAGCATCCGCTTCACCTGCGCCTCGAACGTCGCGGGATCGGACAGCCGGTTCAGCTCCGCCAGCGCCAGCAGGGTCTCGTCCGGCATGGTGGACCAGAGGAAGTAGGAGAGGCGGACGGCCAGCTCCGGGTCGCTGACGCGGTAGGGCTGCGGAGAGACGCGGTCGGCCTCGATCCGGAAGAGAAAGTGCGGCGACACCAGGACCGGCTTGAGCGCGGCCCGGACGCCGTCCTCGAAGCTCTTGCCGCCGCCGATCGTGAGGTCGTAGAGGCGCATCAGGCGCTCGGTCTCCGGCTCGCGCGCGGGCCGGCGGTAGGCGCGGCGCGCGAAGCGGCCCAGGATCTGCCGGGCGCGCTCTCGCTCCGGAAGGTCGGCGGGGGCCAGGGCGAACAGCGCGTCCTTGGCGCGGCGGTCGCGGAAGACGCGCTCCAGGATCTGGTCGGCGGCGGCCAGGTACTTGTCGAGCAGCGTGGAGGAAAAGGTGAGCGCCGTGGCCAGGTTGTTGAAGCCGCCGGCGACTTCCGCCTCCGGCAGCCCGACTTCCTGCGCCGCGTCGAACTCGATGCCCAGGAGATCGCGGACCGTGAGGTTGTATTCGGCGCGCGTGAGACGCCGCACGAGCGCCGGACCCGGATCGCGGGCTACGGGCGCTGCCTGAGCGGCTGCGGTCCAGCGCAAGAGGAGGGCGCGCTCCGCCGCGGTGAGCGGCTTCTCGCCGGGAGGCGGCATCTCGCCCGCCTGGACGCGAAGGCCCGCCCGCCGCCAGAGCCGCTGCTGGCCGGGCGCCCCATCGGCTTTGATCGAGGCGAAGTCCACGCCGCCTTCTTGCTGGGAGGCGCTGTGACACTTGAAGCAGCGGGCGGCGAGCACGGGGCGGACGGTCGACGCGAACTCTTTCGGGTCGGGACGGGCCGGCTGCGCCTGGAGGGCCAGCGCGCAGGGGACGCCCGCGCCGGCAAGGAGTAGCGCCAGGGCGGAGCCCGTGCGAAGGGAAGGAGTGCGCATGAAGGGTTAGGCGGACCGGACGGGATGCGGCGGAAGAAGGAAGCCGCGCAAACGCCAGGCCTCCCTACTTACGTGAAAGAACCCGGCCTGGGTTCCGAGGAAGAATTCACCACTGAGGCACGGAGCGCACGGAGAGGGAGACGGAGAAGTTTTGGACGGGATTGACGGGATCTACTGGATAGAGAGAAATAAGCCGGGGGAGGCACGGAGGCGCGGAGAGAGGACAGGGAGAGCGCTTCAAGGCTGCTGAAAACCTATGGGCAGCCTTGAAGCACCCAGGCGCCTCGCAGTCTTATGCCGCCTGGCGCTGGCGGGGAGCGCCGCCCGACCGCTTCTTGAACACGCGGTAGGCCCAGAGCAGGACGATGGCGCCCAGTACGACCCACGTCACCGGGTCCAGATACCGCTCGACCCGGTCGTAGTGATTGCCCAGCAGGCGGCCTCCCCAGGCCAGCAGCGCCGTCCAGGCCGCCGATCCGATAGTCGTGTACAGCAGGAAGGACAAGAAGTTCATCCGGTCGATGCCCGCAGGGATGGAGATGACCGAGCGCACGCCGGGGATGAGGCGGCAGAAGAGGACGGTCGGGCCGCCGTGGCGGTCGAACCACTCGCGCGCTTTGTCGATGTCCTCCGGGTCGAACCCGATCCAGTGGCCGTGGTCGCCCACCCACGCCCGGAGCCGGTCCGGCCCGATCCGCGCCCCCAGGTAGTAGAGCGCGACCGCGCCCAGCACGGACCCGACCGTGCCCCAAAAGACGACCCACCCGAAGGAGAGTTTGTCGCCCCGGCTGGCGGCCATGCCGGCGAACGGCATGATCAGCTCGGAGGGGAGCGGCGGGAAGAGGTTCTCCAGGAACATCAACGCCACCAGCCCCACGTAGCCCAGCCGATCTATAGTCTGGATGATGAACTGCGCCATACGGATGCCGTCCTTACACTAAGCCCAGATCCGCCGATAGCGCGCCGCCACAAACATGTGCGCTCCATACGCCAGTAGCCCGACGGCCACGATCCCCAGGAGCCAGGGACCGTACGGCTGCTGAGATAGGCCGTTGAGGACTCCGCCCAGGCCCCGGGCCTCTCCCGCGTCGGTATGGCGGGCTGCCTGGATCAGGAAAAACCCGATCAGGCTGAAGACCACGCCGCGCGCCGCGTACCCGACCCGGCCCGAGAGGGTCACCCACCGTTCCACCGCGGCGCTCATCTCGCCCAGCTTGAACTCCTTGCGGAACTCTGTGGTATAGGCGCGGTGCAGCAGCGAGAGCCCCAGCCCGACCGTACAAACACCAATGGCGCCCACCAGCCACGGCCCCCAGGGCTGCGACATGAGGCGGGCAGTTCCATCCTGGGTCGAGGAGCCGCCGGCGCTCCCGCCGGTCAGCATCCGGACGGCGGTTAGACCCAGCAGGCCGTAGGTGACCCCACTGATCGCGTAGCCCACGCGCTGGAAGATTCCTTTCGCGCCCGAGTCGCCATCCCCCGGGTTGACCGCGGTCTGGACCAGCCGCCAGAGGGCATAGCCGAAGAGCCCCACGACCACGGTTCCCAGCAGGAGCTTCCCATGGGGCTGCTGGAGCAGCGTCCCCAGCGCGCCGGCGGCGTCGGTGGTTTTGCCGCCGGGACCCAGCGCCGCCTTCAAGGCCAAGAAGCCGATGAGAGTGTACACCACACCCTTGGCGGCAAACCCGAACCGGGCCAGCCGCTCTACCCACGGACGCGCTTCGGCGGCGACATGCGTCGCCTCTCGACGGGCGCGCTTCAAGGGCGCGGAACGGGCTCTTCCCAGGCTCATCGCTCTAACCTCCTTAGAACAGTCTTTAGCGACCGGTCTTACTGGGCTACTACCCAGGAGAGGCCGGGGCGAACCGCGAGTAGGCCGCCGCTCCCCTCACCCAACGTCTGTGCATCATTCCACTTTCGGCCCTAACAGGGGGGGAGGGGGGTCCTCCTCCTCTCGGAAGTGCGAGTGACGAATGTCAAACGACGAGTGGGAACCAATAGCCGGGCATGTCCGCTTTTGGCCGGGAATGCCCGCATGTGCTTAGAGCCTGTCTAAGAAGTGGAGAGCGGCCTGCGCCGGGCTGCGGGCGGAGCAATCGTCGGCGGGTCGCACGGCACGTTCATGCTTCGAGAGCGAGCCGCGCGACCCTTCTAGCCTGCTCCGCCCTCGCTCCGGCTCGGCTTCGCTTCCATTCTTAGACAGGCTCTTAGCCCCTCTCCGCCGCTCCACGGCGAGTCCTTCCACAGTCTCTACGCCTGGGGCGGAGCTGCTGTGTGGAGCGTGGGGTACAAGGGATGCAAGAAAGCCCCGGCGCCTGGAGAGATCCAGGCGCCGGGGCTGCTGTGCGTCAGAATGTGCGGCCGGCGCTACACGACGTTCTGCTTCTGGCGGCGCTTGAAGAAGGCGAGGGCCGCGAGGCCAGGGAGCATCAGGGCCAGCGAGGCGGGCTCGGGGACGGCGGAAACATCAGCCGCATCGAAGGACGCTACCGCCACATCCGAGGTCCCGGGCCCGGAAAGATCAACGGACGCGGCCTCGAACGAGGTCCCGGATCCGGAAAGGTCAGCGGATGCAGCTTCGAACGGACCGCCCCTCTCCGCTGCGAGGTTCTGCACGCTGTCCGCCCTCTCGTCCGAAGCAACGGAGAAGGGGACTTCGGCGGCGGGAAGCTCGCCAGACGACTGGTGCGTGACCAGCTCGCTGGTCGCCAGGAGAACAGGGGTCAAGCCAGTGTTGGACAGATCCAGCGAGGAGACGGAGGGCTCCGCCTCGTTCGCGAAGAGCGGACCGGCTGTCGTCTCATTGGAAGAGTTCGGAGCGGCCGTCGTCTCACTCGAAAAGAGTGGGACGGACGCGAGGTCGAGGGCCGACTGCTTGAACCTAGTCTCCGAAACCGGGCCGGCGCCTTGCCGGAAGTCGCCGCTTTCGGAAGCCGCTGTCTCTTCGGACCGGCCGCCGCTGCCAGCAAAGGCGAAGCCGGACCGGGGGGTATCGGACGAGCCGCCCATTCCGGCGAATGCGGCGGCCAGCGTGGCCGCCAGCGCCCGCCGGGCGGCGCGGGCCTTGCGCTGTCGCTTCCCGGCCCGCTTCTGCCGACCACCCCCGCGCCCGTTCATCGTCAACCTAGCGCCGCTCTCCGTCTCCTGCGGCGCCGCGACCGCAATGCCCTGTCCGGCGGCGTTGGGGAGCACCGTCTGCGCCATCGCGAGGCGCGTCTCCAATCCCAAGAGTCCGACTGCGAGCGCCGCCGTCAGCCAATGCCTGTTACTGAATCGCACTGTGCTGTGCCTTCCTGCCGGCTTCGCGCCGGGGTCCGCCGCTTCACAATCTTGTGAGGATGTGGCGTATCTGTGAGGGGTCGGGGGCCGGACCCTTGGGCGTCCGGCTTCCTGGTGTGCCAGGGACCGCTGCGGTTCTACCCGGCCGAACGGCTACAAAACATGCGAAGTTTTGGTTGCGGTAGAGCCTCGGAAGTGGCGAGGGTGGGCAGGTGAGGCCACGACAAACCCGAGGCGCGCGGGGCGCATGCGCGGTCTTGACCCAGGGCGGGGCGAGCACTTAAGCAGCAGACAATCGAGGGCGCTATTGGCGTTCCCTAGCGGCGAGGCGGCGGAACAGCGCCTCGCGCTTCACCAACTCCGCCGCGGTGGTGTGAAAGAAGCGCACCTGCGCCGGCTTGTAGAGCCGGAGCCGGCCGCTGATGAGCCCCTGCTGGAACAGGATCTCCGGGTAGGCCAGCAGGAAGTTCAGGCGGATGGCGGCCGGCGCGGGCGACTCCGTAAACCCGAGGCGAGTCATCTGCGGCGCCGTGAGGAAATAGCTGCAGGTGGTGACGACGGTCGCGGGCGGGATCTTGCCGGACTGCACCTCGCTGCAGAATTCCGCCAGGCCGCGGTAGATCTCGCGGTGCAGGGCGCGCAGCACCCGCTCACCCGGCTTCCGGCGGGGAAGCAGCCGCCAGACCAGGTCGTAGGAGGTCCCCAGGTGGAGCGCCAGGGGACCGCGCCTGGATTTCCGGTGAAGGATGAGGTACGCGGAGAGGTACCGCCAGAGGCGGAGACGGGCGGCTACGGGCGTGGCCGCATAGTAAAAGGCGGGACAGGCGACCGGATAGAGCAGGAGCATCAACCACGCCGGGCTGCCGAACCAGGCGAGGATGAACAGCCAGGTAGCAGCATATGCGGCGATCCAGATTAGCGCTCGCATCACGGTTGCGGAGGCTGGTTGGCTGATGCACCGGAAGCCCAGCGACAAATCCAGAAAGCGTGCGAGGATGATCCCATCCTGACCGCTGCACGCCTGCGGGTCCGGCGACGGCTGAGCGAGGCAGAGCCCGGCGCGAGCGGGTGGTGGAGACCGACAGGCGGTCGTAAAGAAGCGCTGCGGCTCCCGGGGAGTTTCGGACGGGTGGCTCCGGCGCCGGGAGGGAGAAGGGCGGTGCAGGATTCGAACCAGCGACCATCTGTGTGTAAGACAGACGCTCTACCACTGAGCTAACCGCCCCAACGTGAGAAAAGTATAGCACGGAGGGCAGGGCGTCGGGTGTTGGGGTGGGGAGTCGAATTGAGAAACGCGAAAGCCGACGCGTCCCCGGCGCCTACCGCTTCAGGATGCGGATGAGCGCCAGCAGGAAGGCCGGCGCCATAGCGAGGTAGGCGACGGCGACCAGGAACACGAGGAAGGACCACAGCCAGCGGCCTCGCAGCGGCATGCCTTCACCCACGGCGCGGGTGAAGCGGTCCCGAAGGCACAGCAAGACCACGAGCGCCGTACCCAGGAGCACGTCGGCGGCCACGAACAGCGCTCCCCAGGCCCACTTCGACATGCCTCTATTATGCAGCCGCGCGGGGAAGCAGCGGCAATCCCATTACGGAGGCGGTAAGGCAGGAAATCTACTGTTCATCTCCCAGTCAACGTAAGTTAACGCCCGCTGGGTTGACAGGGGCCCGCTTGTCGGACTATCATTGTGAGACGATAACGGTAACGTCTAACGTTCACCTGCTAACGGAGTCCCGAGTGGACCGCCCCCTCAAAACCCCCACCATCAGCGATCTTGCGGCGCACCTGGGCGTCTCCTCAATGACGATTCACCGCGCCATCTCGGGGAAGCCGGACATCTCCGTCAAGACGCGCGACCGCATTCTGGCCGAGATCGAGCGCCTCGGCTGGCGGCCCAACATCGCGGCGCGCGGCCTGCGGCAGGGCAAGACCTTCACGCTGGGCATTCTCGTCACCAACACGGTGGCGTCGTTTCTGCCGGACATCCTCCAGGGGCTGAACCAGAGCGCCGAGGAGCACGGCTACCACACCTTCGTTTCGGTGCATGAGAACGACGTCGCCCGCGCCGAGCGCCACCTGCAAACCCTGCAATCGAAGGGGGTGGACGGGTTGGTCCATTACCCCACGGAGAGCGGCGCGGAGGTGGAGAGCGTCAACCGGGCGCTCCACTCACTCCCCATCGTCGTCATCATGCGCGAGATGCCGGGCTTTGCGGGTCCCTCGATCCTCGTGGACGACCGCCAGGGCGGACGGCTGGCCGGGGAGCACCTGCTGGAGTTGGGGCACACCCGCATCGGCTGCCTGGGCTATCGAGACAGCGGCTTCTCGCGCCTCCGCCGGGAGGGGTGCGCCGAGGCGATCCAGGCGGCGGGCCTTGCGCTGCGGCCGGAATGGACGGTGACCGACCTGGAGGCGAGCGACGCGGCGGGACGGGAAGCCGCGGCCCGCGTCCTTTCCACCGCGCCGCGCCCCACGGCGCTCTTCTGCGCCTCCGACCGGCTGGCCGCGCTCGCCCTGCAGGCAGCGGCGGCGCTGGGGCTGCGCGTGCCGGGGGACCTTTCCGTGGTCGGCTACAACGATGACCCGTGGCTTCCCATGCTCCAGGTCCCGCTGACGACGGTGGCGCAGCCGAAGCTGGAGGTGGGGGAGCGCGCGGCGCGGCGGGTGCTGCCGCCCGGCCCGGAGGCAGACGGGGAAGAGCCGCCGGCGCGCACCGTGCTGCAGCCCTGGCTCATAACGCGCGCGTCTACGGGGCCGGCGCCGCGCTTTTAAGCTTTTAGTTCTTACCTTCGATACTCAGACGTTCGGGAAGTTCGACTTTATCCAACACGTTTCCACAGCTTCATTCCCAAAGCGTGAGGATAGGCTCCTCATGCAAAGTGATCTTTTATCTCGCACCTGGAAACAGGCGCATCCCCGCAAATCGTTTGCGGAAATAAGAAAGGAGCATCCAATGTTCCGCTCGCAACGGAAGGGTTTCACCCTTATCGAGCTGTTGGTGGTAATCGCGATCATCGCTATCCTGGCCTCCATCCTCTTCCCGGTGTTCGCCCGGGCGCGGGAAGCCGCACGGCAAACCGCCTGCATGAACAACATGAAGCAGATGGGCACCGCCGCCATGCTCTACTCCACAGATCATGACGACATCATGCCGACCTGGAACTCTTACTTCGCCTGCACGTCCCCGTTTCCTGGGCCGAGCCCGGGAGGCTGCGGAGCCGACGGGGTCAGCCGTTACTGGGACGTGGTCCTGCTGCCTTACGTGAAGAGTGGGAACCCGGCGGTGAACGATCGAGGGGGAGTCTGGCACTGCCCGTCCGCTCGGAATACCGTCGCCCAGCGCACCTACGGCTACAGCCAGGTGCTGATGCGGGGCGGATGGGAGACGAATGCCAGCGGCACCGGCTATCGTTATCCGAGCCTGACGGAAATCGACTCTCCCGCCTCAACGGTCTTTGTGGGGGACAGCGGAACGGGGGGACGGCTCGCCCCGCCCTGGTTCTTCCAGTCCCACACCAACCGAGGAGGAAGCACGTCGAAGGTTCCGCCTGCTCCTACAACCGCCACAAATGCGTGGGAATGGCCGGACATGCACAATGAAGGCGCAAACTACGTCTTCTGCGATGGTCATGCCAAGTGGATGAAGGATGAGGTCGCCTTCCCGCCGGGCATGCGCGCCATCCGGACCTCTGCAGCAACTGCCGCTGCCTACAAGTCCTGCGTGGATAACTTCGCGGCCACCGCTTCCGAGCGAGCGTGGTGCCGCTCCAAGTATCCGTAGAACGGTTGCAAGCGTGCGGCGCCGGTCCGACTATCCGTGGACCAGCGCCGCACTCACTCTCCGGCGTAGCTACGTGGAATGGTCTGTCCAACCATGAAGCTGCGTCTTTACTTCGTCTCTCCCTATTGCTTTCCCAAAAGATTGGGCGAACCCCATGGAAACCGATCGATCCGTAAAGATCACCGCCATCGCGGCGGGAGTCGCGATCCTGCTTACGGTAGTGGTGATGCTCGTGATGCGCAGCATGAACCCACCAGCCCAGGCGGGGCCGGTGGAGGCGCCCGGCGGCGTCGCGGCGACCACTACCGCCCCCGATGGAACCGTGGTTCCAGTAGACGCCCTCGCGCAGCCCGCCGATCCGTCGGTGCTGCGCGACATCCCGAACTCGACGCCGCAGATGCCGGGCGGCGCCTCGGCTCCCGGCGCAGCGCCGCAGATGCCCGGCGGAGCTGCGGCGCCCGTTGGGGGGACCTAGAATCCGGCGGCTTCCCGCGCGCCGTGCCTGCGAGGATGGCTGCAACCCCCTCGCGCGCGTCTCTCCACGCCTCTCCCAGCCCTCGTTTGCTCTGTTTCCTGGCCGCTGGTGTTTTACCAATGGTAAGAAATGGAAAGAAGGCTCTGGTAAGGCGGGAGAGACGAGAGGGGATGTAGCGATGCCGGAAGTGAAGTGCACCGTCAGCAGTTGCGAGTTCTGGGAGCCGAGCAACCGCTGCAGCGCCTACCAGATCCTCATCACCGCCGGGCCGTCCGCCGCTAAGGACAAGTATGGGGAAGGCGCCGAGCAGTTGCAGGACACGCCCGTCCCCATCGCCCAGGACACCTACTGCTGGACGATGCGCCCTCGCCGGGATGTCCGCCGTCCCGCCGCGCCGGAGCGCTACGCGGACGTGGAGCTGGAGGAGGACGTCGTCTACGACGAAGAGGAAGCGTGGGCGACGCCGATGCAGTAGGGTTTCAAGTTTCAGGTTTCAAGTTTCAGGTTTCGAGTTTCACCCCCCGCTGTTCGGAGATCCTCCATGAAGATCCGCATCGAGTACTGCACGGCCTGAGGCTATCTGACGCAGGCCGTCGGTCTGACGGAGCAGATCCTGGACTCGCTGAAAACTCGTGTGGCGGCCGTGGAGATCGTGCCAGGGCGGGGCGGGGTCTTCGAGGTTTCGAAAGACGGGGTGACCGTCTTCTCCAAGCGGCAGGCGGGCCGTTTCCCGGAATGGGAAGAGATCCGCGACGCCCTGGGATAGTACGGTTTCGGG
>Ga0216301_1000325_pt1 | contig 13071 bp, 11 predicted proteins | sample 4hB_Boncat_minus_FD_156203 | JGI IMG/M metagenome (GOLD analysis project Ga0216301, IMG submission 156203) | Terrestrial sediment cell enrichment communities for BONCAT metagenomics from Utah, United States - 4hB_Boncat_minus | ecosystem: Environmental > Terrestrial > Deep subsurface > Rock...
CCCCCGGCTCCCTCACGAGCGCCCCCACCATCGCCCGAACCTCCGGCAGCGCGCCCAGCCCGGCCTCCAACTCCCCCAGCACCTCCTCCCTCTCCTGCCGGACCGCCCGCACCATCCGCTGCACCGACCGGCGCGCGCACTCGGGCAGCGAGGGGTCCTCCAGGCGGTTGGCCTCCTGGCGCTCCAGGCCCTCCAAGTCCGAGAGCCGCTTGAGGAGCAGGTCGAGCTCCCTCAGGGCGGGCTCGGCCAGCCTCCAGCGCCGGGGCCGCATCGCCCGGCAGTAGTGGGCGATGGTCCTCGCGTCCGCCTTGTCCGTCTTGTTCTGAAGGCGCGCCGCCACCCCGTAGTGCTTGACGAAGCGGGGGTTCTCCACCGAGACGAGCAGCCCCGCGTCCGCCAGGCGGCAGGCCAGGCCGAAGCCGTAGCCCCCGGTGGACTCCAGGCAGAAGTGGCACGTCGCCAGGTCCCCTTGGCGCCCGCACCACTCGAGCAGTTCCGAAAACCCCGCGGGAGTGTTGGCGAAGCGCCGGGTGGCCAGCCGCCCCCCTTGCTCCAGACGCGCCGCGTCCAGGCCCTTCTTGGACACGTCGATCCCCACGAACGCGCCGACCACCGCCGCTGCCTCTTCCACCATCGCCTCTGGCCTCCTCTTGCCGGTACCCTTGGCGATGCCGCCCCGCCTCGGGCTTGTGAATGCGATGAAGCCCCCGCAAGGGGTGTCTTCGAGACGCTGTTCGAGGACGTGGGGCGGCTCGCGGCCGGGGCACGGTCTACAGCCCGAGGACAAAAAGCCTGCTCGCCGAAGGGCGTGCACGGGTCCGGCCGCTCGCCACCTCTAAGATACAAGCCGCAGGATGTTCGTGCCTGCGCGGGCGGTTGTACTCATTACAAGACCAACGCCGGCACGAACATCCGTCGGCTACAGACCCTGCGGGTCTACATTGAGACCGTGAAGCGTCAGCCCACCTAACCCTCGTTCCGAGGGTCGAAGTTGCCCGTCTTCGCCTCCCCCTTCTGCCAATAGAGCTGGGACCACTTCCCGTTCTTGGCGTGGCCGTCGGTGTACACGTAGTTGCTGAACGCGTTGTGCCGCCGAAGGTCGAGCTCGGTGGTTTCCTTTTTGGCCTTATCCCACCCAAAGCCCCCGCACGCTGACTCGGACGGATCGCCCCAGCACATGGGGTGGAAGTGGTCGGAGGTGGAGTCCTTGGCGCTCTCCGCGACGTAGATCGTGCCCGCCGGATTGCGGATCGCGGAGAGATCGCTGTAGGGCTGGGTGCCCTGCATCCAAGCGTTGAGGAAGTAGCTCGACTCGCGCTTCTTGGTCTGGCCCGACAGGGGAGCGTCCCAGTTGGTGCTGGGGTCGGTGTTGCAGCGGTAGAGGAGCCGGGTCTTTATGTACGGCTGGCACGTGGCGAGCCAACCGGAGAGGCCGGAATGGTTCGTCAGGGGCAGGCGGTCGTCGGCATCGCTGGCGTAAATGCCGATCTGCTTGGCGTTGCTCAGGCACATCGTCCTTTTCGCCGCCTCCTTGGAGGATGCGAAGACGGGGAACAGGATGGCGGCAAGGATCGCGATGATCGCGATCACGACGAGGAGTTCGATGAGGGTGAACGCGCGGAAGCGTTGAGCCATGGTGGGCCTCCTTTAGGTAGTCCGGAACGTCGAAAGCGGGCGTTCAGACAGGCTGAGGAGGCGGCGTGGCGGGATCTGGGGTCGGTGGGGACCAAGCCGGCTGGTCCAACGAGGGCACTTCCGATGGCTCCCAGCGGGTTTCCGTCGGCAGCCAGAGGCGAACGACGCGCGGCAGATCCACGCGGCGAAGGGCCTGGAGGTGCGGAGCGGCGTCCAAGTCGCAGGCGGCGACGTAGCCGTCGAACGCTTTCGATCCGCAGCAACACTGGCTCGGCCCCTTGCAACTGGAGCACTTGCAGACGAGGTGGTGCGGCTGGAAGACGAGCTTGGCGGGGGAGACGCGGGGCGGCAGCGCGACGCTGGTCAGGAGCAGCGCGAGACAGGCGACGATCCACGTCGCTCCCCGCAGCCACCCCCTAAACCGAAGCACGCCCCGCATCCGCAATAGTATTGCCACCTTAAGCCGGTCGATCGACCGGCGGTGGGACCGATGCCCCAAGAAGCCAATCCTGGCCCGAGCCGTCGCTCTCCGATAGGGCGGGCACGGCCTGCAACACCTACCTGGTACCCTAGTCTGCCATGAGCCTGGTTCAAATTATCGCCCTCGGCGGCGTCGGCGAAATTGGGAAGAACTGCAGCGTTGTCCAAGAGGGCGACGACATCGTGGTCATCGACTGCGGATTGAGCTTCCCCAACGAGGAGATGCTGGGCGTGGATATCGTGATCCCCGACTTCACCTACCTCGTGCAGAACAAGGAAAAAATCCGCGGTGTCTTTCTTACTCACGCCCACGAAGACCACGTTGGGGGGCTTCCCTACCTGCTCACGCAGATCAAGGTCCCCATCTACTGCACGGAGTTCACCCAAGCCCTTATCCGGGGCAAGCTGGAGGAGCGCCTTCCGAACGACCGTCTCGACATCCGGGTCTTCAAGCCCGGCGACATCATCGAAGCGGGCAAGCTGAGCGTCGAACCCGTCCGAGTTACCCACTCCATCCCCGAGAACTGCTCGATGGCGGTGCGGACCTCCCACGGCATCGTGCTCTTTACCGGCGACTTCAAGTTCGACTTCACCCCCGTGGACGGCAAGCTCGCCAACATCACCCGCTTCGGCGAGCTGGGCAAGGAGGGCGTCCTCGTCCTCCTCAGCGACTCCACCAACGTCGAGCGCCCAGGCTGGGGCCCCAGCGAGCGCACCGTGACCGCCGGACTGCGCAACGTCTTTAACGAGGCCGAGGGCCGCGTGCTCCTCACCACCTTCGCCAGCAACATCCACCGCATGCAGCAGGTGTACGAAATGGCGGCGGAGACCGGGCGCAAGGTGGCCGTCGTCGGCCGGCGCATGGAGCAGAACCTGGAGATCTGCGAACGCATGGGCTACGTAAAGATCCCCAAGGGCACGCGCGTCCGCCTCGAGGACCTGCGCACCCTGCCCGACAACCAGATCGCGATCCTCACGACCGGTTCCCAGGGCGAGCCGATGAGCGCGCTGGTGCAGATGTCTAAGGGCTCCTACGGCCGCCTCCAGATCAAGAACGGCGACACCCTGATCTACTCCGCCCGCCCCATCCCCGGCAACGAGGGCGCGATCTGGCGGACCATCAACCGCCTGTTCAACCAGGGCTGCCGCGTCGTCTACGAATCGCCGACCCCGATCCACGTCAGCGGCCACGGCTACCAGGAAGAACTCAAGATGATGATCAACCTGACCCGGCCGTACTACATCGCGCCGGTCCACGGCGAGCCGCGTCACCAGTTCATGTACAACAGCATCGCCCGCGGCATGGGCTACCCCGACCACCGGATCTTCACCCTCACCGACGGCGTGCCGCTCTGTCTCGACGAGACGAGCGCCCACCTCGGCGAGGCCGTCCCCTGTGGCCGTGTGCTGGTCGACAACAGCGGCACCGCCGGCATCTCGGACGAGGTCCTGCGCGACCGCTACAACGTGGCCAACGACGGCATCGTGGTCATCACGATCCCTATCGATACCACCAACGGCCAGCTCGCGGGCGACCCGATGCTCCAGGCCCGCGCCTTCTCCGGCCCCGAGGGAATCTTGGACGTCGCCTTCGACCACGTGTTCGACGCCCTCTCCGCCCTCGGCAAAGAAGAGATCAAAGACACCGCCCGCGTCCGCCACGACGCCGCCGACGTCGCCCGCCGCATCATCCAGAAGCGCACCAACCTACGCCCCCTGGTCATGCCGATCGTCGTCGAGGTCTAGTCTTGAAGGGAGGCAGCTTGCTGCCTCTTTTGGGATCGATCCGGTAGCCCGGCAGGCTCCGCTTGCCGGGCTAGCTTCCATCACCCCACCTCCAGAAACGCCCACCGATTGGTCATGTCATCCATCCTGAGTGGTTCGACAAGCTCCATCTGTCGAGGAAGTTCCACCTCTCAATGCCATGTCATCCTGACCCTGAGGCACGAAGGGGAAGGACCTCTCCCAGCAGGGTGTGCTGTAGGAGATCCTTCGTCGCAAGCTCCTCAGGATGACATGGCCGGGGGGGGGTGACCGTCGGTAAGGGACGTCGTTTCGACAGATGAAGCTTGACGCTCTACTCAGGAGGCACGACGAAGGATCTCTACCCGGAGCTTGTAGAAGAACCTACCAACGCCCCGTGGAGAGATCCTTCGCAAGCTCAGTAGAGCGACAAGCTCCGTCTGTCGTGTGCAACCGGTTCCGGGTGTAGCCGAGTGCTTCAGCTCGCGCCCCTGCTACCTTGACCTACGGGGTTGTAGTGGCCACGAGCGACCTGATCACTTTCAGCACCGGATGCACGAGACATACCTAGCTCTGGCAACCCCGGGCAGAATCCGCCTGTAACGGCCAATCGGAGCCGTAGAATGGTCTTGTGCACATCGCGCTGACGCCTGAACTAACGGAGTTGATCAATTCCCGCCTTTCGTCGGGGCAGTACAGAACGCCAGGCGACGTGTTGCGGGAGGCCCTTCTCCTTTTGGAAGAGCACGACACCTTAGACCGTGCCCGGATCGAGCGGCTACGGCGGGAAGTGGACGAAGGATTGGCTCAGTTAGACGCTGGCGAAGGAATCGACGGGGCCGAGGTTTTTGCTCGGCTTCGGCAAAGAAGCGCGTCGCGCCGGTCTGAGGTCGGTTGAGCCTTTACGTCGTTTCGCCAGAGGCGGAAAAGGACCTCGTCGGTATCTGGGAGTACATCGCCCACGATAACCTCTCGGCGGCAGACCGCCCTGTCGATCGCTTTTCAGCCTGCTTGCCGACATGCCCCAGATGGGCCACTTGAGGACCGACCTGACGAACCGTCCCCTGCGCTTTTGGAGCTGGGCAACTACCTCATCGTCTACGAGGAGGCCGATCCACTCCGAATCGTCCGGGTGAGCAGCGCCTTCCGCGACGTATCCCGCTTCCTCCGCTGAAGGGCTGAGAGCTCAGCAAGGCGTCCGGCCGTCCTCGAGCCCCTTAAGGTCAGACTCACCCGTATTGTCTCCGTGTCCCAGTGGTCTCTAACCTCAGTGTTGACGGAGGGCTCCCGCTTCGCGGGAGGGTCGGTGGAACACCGACCCCACATCTGGTGGTCCCTTCGCATTCTGGTCAGCGAATACGCATCACGCTCGGCAGTGTGCCTTCGGCAGTTGGAACTAGATCCGACTTGCGGTACTTCGACAGACTCCGCCCCCGAATAAAGTAGAGGAACGCGTCGTCGGCGATGAGGTGCCGGTCCGAAGGATCGTCCCCTTCCGGGGGCGGAAAGATGTTGTAGATCCCAACCTCGACGTTGAACGTAAACGGGACCTGGCGTCCGAGCATCCGCAACGCCTGGTCTAGGGGCACGTTCTCGAAGTCCGCAGTCACCTTGCCTTCGACCTCCGGGCTGATCGTGTAGGAGGCCCCGGCTTGTCGGAACAACGCCCTGAGCACTTCTCGCACGTCCGCCTGCTTGTACGGAGGCCCCTGAAGAGTCACCTTGGGCCCCTGGCTGGACTCGGCTCCGCGAACGATGAGCGAGACATTGGAAGGATCGGGGCCTATTCCGACCACGACCCGGTGCGCGACCGTCTTCAGGTCCGATTTCTGGACCTTGTAGAGGACGCCTTCACGGAGGATGTATAGGTGATCCACGTCCTGAGTGACCTGGGGCATCGGCCAGGGTTTGCCAAGGGGTGGCGCCTCTTGAAAGGGATTTAGGGACGGCCTGCGGCTAAGGACGTTGTAAATGCCGGCCTCGACCCTGTATTCCGCATCCACCTGGGGAAGCATTGCTTCCAGCACCTGCTTTAGGCTCGCTCGTTTCAGAGTGAGGGTCACGCGTCCTGAGATCGCGGGATCGATCGAGTAGGGCTCGTTCACCCGTTTGAACAGCGAGCGAATCGCTTCCCGGACGTCCGCGTTGCGGAACTGGATTTCGCTTAGCTCGCGAGGTCCCGCCGCGGGAGCGACTTTAGGGGAACTTTGGGCAAAGGCGGCCGGCAACGCTCCGATGAGCGCGACCATGGCCAAGCAGTACAAGCTAACCTTCTCAACACTCACGGGGTCCTCCTGATGGCAACCAAAGCCACGCCTTCACAAGCAGAACGATCTTGAGGGGAACCCGTTTCCTCCGAAAGTGATGCCTCTTCCGCAGCGATGCCCACGGGTCTTGCGGCTGATTCCGAAACAAGAGGGTTACAAAGATTAACACCCACCGACTTTCTCTTCACCGAGGCCAGGGCGGTCGAAGCACGGCTCGGGCAACCAAGGAGAGATTAGACTTGCGAACCTTGTACAGGTAGCGCCCGGTAAGGATGTACAGGTGGCTTCCATCTTGCAGAACCTGGCGCTTGGCCGGAGCTCCCGCCTCCGGCTCAACAGATTCCACCAGGTCGCTTCGAGTTTCCGTCTTTTCCGGTGGCTTGGGTAAGCCGGACTGCTCGTAGATCCCGGGCCCGTACCAAACGTACGGCGGGCCCGGGATATGGGAAGTGGAGACAATCCTCAAGGTTCTCTTATCCAGCTTGTACAAAAGGTCGCTAAGCACGTAGAGGAAGCGCGGATCTTGCAGGAACTGGGCGTGAGTGGAGACGTTCCGGTTCAGGGGCAGCGTCGAAACGACATTGACGATGCCTCCCTCGACGAGATACGTCGCTTGGACCTGCGAGAGACTGGCCCGTAGCGCCTCCCCAAGGGTTGGATTCTTCAGATGTACGTCGACCTTTCCGATCACCTCTGGATCAACGGAAAAAGAAACCTTCGCCTTGAGGAAGAGGGCGACCAGCACGGTATGAATGGGGGTCCGGCGGAACTCGATTCGGCCGATACGGATGTTCGTAGGCCGTTCACTGTCGAGGGCGTTCGGTACTTTGACCGGAGTCTGGGACGGCTTCCGCTTGACGATGTGATATCCGCGGGGGTCCGCCGTACAAACGGCGTAGAACTTCTTCAGGATCACCCTCATCACCTCCCCGAAGCTTGTGTTCTTCAGATCAAGCGAGATCCGGCCTTGAATGGCCGGATCAAGAGAATAGGGGATGCCTAATTGGCTAAAGAGCGCCCGGACAACCTCCCTCACATCCGCATTGTTGTGGGAGATCCGCGGGTAGTAGCGGTCTGGCCAAATGGGTTCAGGTTCCGCCTGAGCCGCTGCCCAGACTGGCAGGCATAGCACCAGGACGGCCGCCATCGATGCTCGAACGTTACGACGCCGCTGATTTTTGTTCATTCCGTCCCGACACCCGATCGCGGGTGGCTCCTTCCCCATCACAAGTTACAGCACAAAGGCGGAGAAGGGGTAGTTACCTCTAGACCGGACCTGAACAACTCCAAGCGACGTTCCCTCAGCGACTTCAACCTTCTCCCTAAACTAGGTGCTCTGAGACTACAGTTGCGGAGCGAACAACAGTGATGGAACTCACGCCCGCAGGTCAGGCCAATCGCTGTTAAGGTCTGATAAACAGGAGACCAGAAGGCTCTCGAACATTTCTAACCATCTAGTCTCCCGGAAGTTTCTTCGCGAGGGACGGCTCCGCCTTGCTCGATTAGTCGAGCTCTGGCAGTTCTCCGCGGGCAACTGGCTCTAGATCTCCCTTGCGATACTTTGTAATCTTTCGGCCCTCGATGAAATAGAGGAACTCCTGGTCGCTCACCAGATTGCGGTCAAACGGTTCGACATACTCCGCGACCGGACGGACCGAAAAGATAATGTACTGCCCGTTCTCAAACCGGGTCTTGAAGCCGGCCTGAGCACCTAGTGCGGCCAGGGCTTGATGAAGAGGGACGTTCTTGAACTCGGCCCTAACCATGTCCTGAATTCCGGCGGCGACGGTGTAGGAAGCTTTTGCCTGCCGGAACAGAGCCTGCAGCACGTCACGCACGTGCGTCAGCTTGTTCTTTCGGTCGTGAAAAGTAACACGAGGCGAAGTCGGTGGCAAAGAAGCGGGAAGCTTTCGCGAGCGATCAAAGATATCTGGAACGTAACTGTCTATCGCTCTCTTCGCCGTCGTAGCGAGATCCGACTTGCGCACTTTGTACAGAACCTCACGCTTGAGAATATAGAGGTTATCCGTGTCCTGGGTGACCTGCGGGAGTGCTGGCCAGCTACGGAAATATCCCGCGCTCCCCGAAGGCGCTCCTTGTCTATAGAGGGGATAATGGCCTACCTCGAGTAGATGCTCGGCACCAGACCTCATCCCTGTAAGAGGGATGACACCGCTCTCCTTCGCCTCTACACTAAAGTGAGATGGAGTTTGGGATTTGGCTAGGACCGATAAAGAGAACTGCCCTGCCCAAACCTGGGCGGGGCTGTCCGACTGAGCGACCGTGCGGACTGGAAGCCCGCCCATCAGAACCGCGAACAGAGCAGCGAGAGAGGCGTTACCCAATGTTGTTTTGATCATGTCCTTCTTCTGCCGTAACTGCTAACGTCACTACTCTACAAGGAGAACGTGTTCAGACATCCGGTTTTGGACCGGACGTCAGCGCAAGGAGAAGAACTGAAGTGGCAGGAGTGCGTGGGAGCTTGCTACAGCCCCGCGAACTCGCGATACCGCTCGAACAGGTGGTGCGCCGAAGGGTAGCTGGAGTGGGGGGACATGAAGTGGGGGAACTCGAAGGTGATGATCTTTTCCGCCACCGGGGCCGCCGCCTCGAGCTTGAACCTCAGATAGCGCCAGTCGGCGGGCGGAAACTTGATGGGCATGTCGCGGTCGAACGTCTCGAGGTTCGACCAGATGGTCACCCCGTGGCGCTTGCCCATCTCACCGATGCTCTGCACGAATCGCGGCAGCTCCTGGTAGTGGATCTGGCCGTCTTGGAAGGCGCAGATGTCGAACGCCCCCTGGGTCTCGCTGAAGATGCGCTCCCAGTGCTCGAACGACTCGTCGAGCGACATGACGCCGGAGCCACTGAACTGCTTTGCCCCCTGCGGGAAGGGCGAGATGAGCACCGGCACGTCCTTGGCCGCCTTGCAGTGCCGCCCGATCTCGTTGAACAGCTCGATGATGTTCGCACTGTTCCGGCTCGTCTCGTGGCACAAGTACCAGCCCTTAAAGCTCGCGTGGTGGCCGTACCGCTCCACCACCTCGTCGATAAACGCCTTGTTGACCTCGACCTCACGCCACCACGCCCCGCGCATCCAGTGGAAGCCCGAGTCGTAGGTGCCGAAAAAGACGCTCAGGCCGTACTCGTCGGCCAGGGAGAAGAACAGCTCGCCCAGGTCCTCGTACACCGGCAATAGGTCGCCAAGGGTGCGCGAGGGGAAGATGCACTTGTTCTGGTAGCCCGCCCGGATGATGACGACGGTGTCGATGCCGATGCGCTGGTAGAGCTCGAACTCGCGCCGCCACTCTTTCGCGCCCCAGTTCTGCGCGGGGATGTCGTGAGTGATCTCGTCGAGGAAGGTTCCGGTAATGCGAGGAGCGGTCGGCATTAGGGGAGAGGATACTTTCCCCCAGCCGTTCCCATGGCCGCGAAGTTTCCCCTATCGGCCCGATGGCTCGGGAATCTTTCCCCCAAGGCGTTGGACTTCGTCCTCTAGCCGCTTACAGTACGTGTTGTCGCGGATCACCTTCGCGAACCCGACGTGGCGGCCGGACTCCTCGAAAAGCGGAACCTGCACCCCACTGGCCCAGAAAAGGGAGCCGTCCTTGCGCACGTGCCACCGCTCGTCCTGCGCCCGCCCTTCGCGGAGCGCCGTTTCCGCCTCTTTCACCGGCTCCCCCTTCTCGCCGTCCTCCTGGGTGAACAGGTCGTCCCCGCTCCGGCCGATCCACTCTTGCTCGGTGTAGCCGATGATCCGCTCCACCCCCGGATGCCACGAGATGACCCGACGCTCGGGATCCGTGATGAACACCGCGAAATCGGAGAGGGTGTCGATCAGGATCCGGTACAGCTCGCTCGTGCGTTGCAGCTCGGCGGCGGTCGAGCGGTAGATGGAGACCACGGCCTGGGCGATGAGCTGCGCCCGGTTCGCGCACTTGGTCTTTTCCCGCATCCGCACCCAGTGGGTGGAAATCGTGGACTCGGTTATCCCCAGGTCCCGGGAGATCTCCTTGTCGGTCAGACCTTCGGCGGCCAACAACAGGATCTCGCGCTCGCGGTCGGATAGGTTCAGATCGTCCTGCTTCTTTCGCACCGTGCCCCCCCTCTTCGTATTCTGCCCTAGAATACTGGGACGCTATATATGGCGGCGCAGGATCCCCGTCGCGGCACGGGTAGATTCTTGGAATGATCGTCGGCCTCGGGATCGACTTGGTGGAAATCGCCCGCATCGAACGGGCGCTACGCCATCCCAAATTTATCCACCGGGTCCTCACCCCTCGGGAGATCGAGTTTTGCACCACTCCCGCCCGAATCGCGGGCCGGTGGGCGGCGAAGGAGGCCATCGCCAAGGCCGTCGGAGTGCCCTTGACGTGGCAGCAGGTAGAGATCCTCCCCAACGAGCTGGGCATCCCCAGCGCCAACATCACCTCCCCCCACTTCGACCGGGGCCGGCTCCGCCTGCTCGTGTCCATCACCCACGAGCGCACCCACGCCAGCGCGGTGGCCATCCTCGAGCGCCTGGTCTTCCACGCCCCCCAGCCATGAGCAGCCGCACCGTCATCGCCGTCGGCGTCGTCCTGATCGGCCTCCTGTTCCTCCTGTTCACCCTGGTCGCCCCCAAGCCCGGCGTACCGATCCTGTTCGTCCTTCCGGACGGCTACCGAGGCGCGTTCTACGTGATGGAGGACCCCCGAAGCCCGACCGTGCTACGCCCCGAAGGAAACCGCTTCACCATCCGCATCCCCTCGAAAGGCGTGCTCAAGGTGAAGAGCATGATGCCTATCTCCGGCTTCCACCGCGAGTCCGCCCAGTACGCCGGCGGCGGCACCATCCTGTCTCTCCCGAACAACCCCCCAGACCAGATCGCCCTCTACCAAGCCGAAGCCAGCGGAGCCAAGCCGGGAGAGCCGATCTATGGCGCGTGGGTAGTCGGGACGCGGGCAGACCTGGACCGGCACAACGCGGGGAAGGACCAGCGTCCGGCGGAGCTAACCCGTGGCCGGTAACCTCATAGTCTTCGGCTACGCGTCCTCCTCTTAACCACTAAGGGCACAAAGGATCGCAAAGGGCGCACAAAGAGTAGATCCCCTTTGTGCGCCCTTTGTGTTCTTCGTGCTCTTAGTGGTTAAGACAACCTCCCCCGCTACTTCAGATTCGACCGACTCAGAGGGGTCCATTCCGCCTCCTCATCCCTCCCCGGCCAAAGACTCCGAACCTCGCAGATTAGGTCGAACACAAAACTAACTAACTCACATATCCCACTGAGAACGTCTTCCATTGTCGCCTCTTGTAAGGGAGACAGCTCGCTTCGGTCGGAGGATGCACGAGTCGCAGGAAGTTGCGACCTCCACCGACATCCTAGATTCACGTCAAAGCTCAAAAAGCCTCAAGAACCAAGGGTGACGTTGTATCCTATCCTTAGGATGAGGACTCTACCCACGGCGGTTGTGATCGTTGTTACCACCTGGGTAGCCGGCTGTCAAAAGGTCCCAGAGCCTAGCGCTAAGAACACGGCGGTCCGGCCAATTCCAGCTTACGTTTCTAGCCTGCCGCCAAGCGATGAAGAGGCACTTCAGCTAGGCAAGTATCGAGCGCCTGCCGGATCGGTATTGGCGACCGAAAAGATCGATCCAGGCAAGTCGATTAGCCCCTTCGGACGTCTAGCCGCTCAGCAAGGTTACTCCGTCGCTCTCTCCGCGCTTCGCAACCCCGGCGTCTACGTCTATCTAGTGCAAAACCGACAGCGCAAGCCCTTGGCCGCTCAGGACCTCAAAGCATTGGCCGTTCTCACCCACCCCCATGGGGTGAAGTTGCTCCAGACCGAGACCGTACCGCTTCGACTGGGTCCCGATGGCAGGACCCCTTTGGTCATGCGCAACATCTACAAGTTCGCACCTCCTGACAACAACTCCCCCACCAACGCTCGGGTATCAGTCCGCCTTCCTAGCCTAGCCGCCGCCCGAGACGCCGCCCGCTACGTTGACCGCACCTCCTACAAAGTGGCGGTGGAGGGGGATCGGTCACAGGGTCGCCTCGTTGCCGTGGTAAGAGTTCCTAACGGGGCCGCCAGCGACGAGTTCGCCGCGTTCGAACCAGTCGCGCGCAAGTTCGGAGGCACCGTCGAGTACGTGGGAGCGGAGGGCCCCTCCAACGGCCCGGACTTCCGTTAGCCTCGGACGGGCGACAGCCCAGTGATCCGCGGCACGTCCTTGGACAGCATCTCCGTCCGCAACGATCGTGGCTGCTTTCCGTCTACGTCGGTGAAACCGTACTCCTCGGCCACCTCCGCCGAGATCAGGATCTGCCCAGACTTCGTCATCAGACCTGGATCAGCGGCAAGGGCCGCGACGGCCCGCCCCTGAAAATCTGGCGACTCGCTGTTGCTCAGGTCCATAAACTCCTGCACCGCCATGATCCCCTCGGTCCGCACAAGGCCAGGGTACAGGGACACGACCGCCACCCCGTGCGGCCGAAGCTCCTCCGCCATGTGGTCCACTGCGTTCTTCGCGCAACCGTACACGGTCTGCCCCTCGAACAGCTGAGCCGCGAAGAACGAGATGTTCACGATCAGTCCGCTCCCCTGCTCCACCATCATCGGTGCCGCGTGCCAGCTCGCCATGAAGGCGCTCCGCACTCCTACGACCTGACTCAGGTCCCACCGACTCGCCGGCTGCTCCCAAAAGCGCGGCCCCGTCTGCCACTGGGACTTGTCGTGCAGGGGCTCGTAGGCGCGCCAAGCGTTGTTGACGAGGACGTCCAGACGGCCGTGGTCGCGCCGAATCTGCGCCAAGACCGCCTCCACTTGGGCGTCGTCGGCGTGGTCGCACCGCACGGCGATACCTTGGCCACCCGCTGCCGTCACCGCATCCGCGGTGTCGTCGACCGTGCCACCCAAGTCGGCAAAGGTCGGCTCCCCCCGCCGCGTGCGCCCAGTGACGTAAAC
>Ga0216301_1000326_pt1 | contig 13055 bp, 14 predicted proteins | sample 4hB_Boncat_minus_FD_156203 | JGI IMG/M metagenome (GOLD analysis project Ga0216301, IMG submission 156203) | Terrestrial sediment cell enrichment communities for BONCAT metagenomics from Utah, United States - 4hB_Boncat_minus | ecosystem: Environmental > Terrestrial > Deep subsurface > Rock...
AGAAGACGCTCTACGTCGCCAACTCGGACGCGGCCCGCAAGATCTGGATGGCGTATCCGGTGAAGGGCGACGGAACCCTCGGTCCCGGCAAGGTGTTCTTCGACGTGACGGAGAGCAGGGAAGACGGCCTGCCGGACGGGATGAAAGTGGACCGGCAGGGCAACCTGTACTGCACCGGCCCCGGCGGCGTCTGGATCTTCAACGCGGACGGCGCCCACCTCGGCACGATCAAGCCGGCGGAGCCGCCCGCGAACTGCGGCTGGGGCGACGACGGCAAGACCCTCTACATGACGGCCCGCCAGGGTCTCTACCGCATCCGGCTGAAGATTGCGGGGGTCCGACCGCGCTAATGGTGAAGAACTTTCGCTACGAAGAACCCGGCGCCGTCGCGCTGTCCGGCGCCCCGGAGACTCCCGAGGCCGTGGACTGGCTCCACGACCAGGGCGTTCGGGCCGTCGTCTCCCTGCATCCCGTGTCGCCCGAGGTGGAGGCGCGGATGGCGGAGTGGGGCATCGCCTGGAGGCCGCTGCTCATCACGGACTTTGCCAGCGAAGCGCCGCTCGGAATGGTGGAAGCACTCGACTTCGCCCGGGAGTGCGCGGAGTCGGCGCCGGGCGTGCTCATCCACTGAGCGGGCGGCGGAGGGCGGGCCGGTACGGTCTACGCCGCGTATCTCATCCGTCATGGAACGCCCGTCTCGGAGGCCATCGCCCGTGTTCCGGGCGTGGAGAAGGACGTCCAGAAGGCGTTCCTCTATGGTTTTGCAGCAGGCCTCCAAGTTGCGGACCGCTGACCGGCGTCGATAGCCAAGATCAACCGAGCGGCAGGCAAGGGCGCGGCCCGAGCCTGCTGCTCATCGTTTATAGAGAGACCTGATGCAGCTTTGCCTGAGTACGGGGATGTGGAGCGGCCTTCCGCTGGAGGAAGCCCTGGAAGCAGCGCGCGCCACCGGGATTACATGCCTGGATCTGGACGCCACCCCTTCCTCAACCCACTTCCGGCCGCTGGACGGACCCGCCGCGATGGCGGCTGTTCGGCCCCTGTTGAACGAGTGGCAGGTGACGGCGCTCACCGCTGACCACCCCGACCTGCCCCGCGCGGAAGAGGACGGCGGGGAGGCCGCCGTCGAGCACATCGTGGCGGCGATGAAGCGGGCGAAGGAGGTGGGCGCCGGGGTCGTCAGCATCTCCCTGGGCAGCACGGAGGTGGACGCCTGGGACGCGGCGTGGAACCGGGCGCTCAGCGGGCTGAAGCATATCCTGCACCAGACCTCCCGCACCGGCGTGCGCCTCGGCGTGATCCTCCACCGCGACGACGTGTTCGACAGCCTGCGTAAAGTCCGGCGGCTGCTGGAGGCGATCCCCGACCCGCGCCTGGGCCTCACCCTCGACACAGGCCTGCTGCACCACCTGGGCATCCCCCTGTGGGAGGCGCTGGAAGCGTCGGGCGGCCGCCTCCACCACGTCCACCTGCGGGATGCGATCCGCCGCGACCCGTTCCGGAGCATCGGCCGCGGCGAGGTCAGCTTCCCGGCGAGCTTCCGCGCGCTCCGCAAGTACGGCTACACCGGCGCGCTCGCCCTCGACCTTCGCCACACGCGGGAGCGCGACGGGCTCACTCTGGCCGAGGCGCTGGCGGAGTCCGTGCCCCGGCTGCAAGAGTGGTTGTCTGCAGGGGAGTGATGGACGAGCGGCGTGCCCGGTACGCTGTCCCGAGCTGTTGAAAGCCGTGCGGGGCATTGATTACAGCCGCACCTTCCAAAAGTAGAATCCGGAGTCGTCCCGAAAGCTTTCGAGACGTCCTCCTGGCCGGTGACCACTACCGTCCTCGACCAGGAAGCGGCCCTACGGGCGCGGAGAAAGGAATCTCCGCACTCCAGATTCTGCTTTTGGTAGGCGATCGAAAGCTCGCCTCAAGCTACGGCGTCCGGCTGGTTGGGCTCACTCTCTGACACAAAAAAGACGCCGGTCCACGAACATTAGGTCGTGGACCGGCGGCTTCTTGTATCTCGGCGGGCGAACGGCTTACTTCGCCAGTTCCTTCTTCGTGAAGTACCAGTCGGTCACTTCATGCTCGGAGTTCACGCGCTCGGCGGCGCCCTGCTGGGTGGTGGGCGGCGGGACGATTACCTTGTCTCCCACCTGCCAGTTGGCCGGGGTGGCGATCTTGTGCTCCTCGTGCGTCTGGAGGGCGTCCACCAGCCGGACGATCTCATCGATGTTGCGGCCGTTGGTGAGCGGGTAGTAGAGCATCGCGCGGACGACGCCCTTGTCATCGATGATGAACACGCAGCGCACGGTGGCGGTGCTTGCGGCGCCGGGATGGATCATCCCGTACGCCTGGGCGACCTTCATGTCGAGGTCGGCCACGAGCGGGAACTTGATGTCCACGCCGAAGTGCTGCTCCATGTTGCGCACCCACGCGATGTGCGCGTAGACGCTGTCGATGCTAAGGCCGATGAGCTGCACGTTGCGCTTTTCGAACTCGTCATGGCGCCTGGCGAACTCAACGAATTCGGTGGTGCAAACTGGGGTGAAGTCCGCGGGGTGCGAGAAGAGGATGACCCACTTGCCCTTGAACTGGGAGAGGGAGATCTCGCCCTGGGTGCTGTTGGCCTTGAAATCCGGCGCCGGCTCGTTCAAGCGCGGCAGCGACGCTGCTGACGTTGCGTCCATTCGGTGCTCCTTTAAATACTCGGGTTCGCCGCCGCTTCGGCCGCACCATTTACGGAGGCCGGCGGGCTAAACAGGGGTGGAACAGCTCCACGTGCGTGGTCGCCTTCCTCGTGTGAGTATCACATTTCGCAGGCCTCTGCACCGTTCCGGCCTCCGGGGCCGCCCGTGGCTGGCGCTGAAGGGAGAAGCGGGGAGACACCCGGGTAGTCACCCCCTCCCGGAGTGACTAGAATACGTGGTATACTGGCGCTGTTTCCGCGCCGCCCGCCCGGCGGGCTCAGCCCGGCCGCATTCCACGCCCTCCATGCCTCTACGCATCTACAATACCCTCGCCCGCGAGAAAGTTCCGTTTGAGCCGCTGCACCCCGAGCGTGTCCACGTCTACGTTTGCGGTCCCACGGTGTACGACTTCCCGCACATCGGCCACGCGAAGACATACGTGTCGTTCGATATCGTGGTCCGGTACCTCCGCTACCGGGGCTTCGACGTGCTCTACGTTCAGAACATCACGGACGTGGGGCACCTGACCGACGACGCTGACGAGGGGGAGGACAAGATCCAGAAGCGCGCCCAGCAGCGCCGCGTGGAGCCGATGGCGCTGGTGGAAACCTACACCCGCGAGTTCTTCCGCGCGCTAGACGCGCTGAACTGCGCCCGGCCCGACATCTCGCCCAGGGCCACCGGGCACATCCCGGAGATGATCGAGCTGATCCTGAAGCTGATCGCCGAGGGTCACGCGTACGAGGCGGACGGCAACGTCTACTTCGACGTCGAGTCCTTCCGGGACTACGGGAAGCTCTCCCGGCGGCGGCTGGAGGAGCAGGAGACGACCGGCCGCATCGAGGCCGGCGCCGGGAAGCGGAACGCGGCGGACTTCGCGCTGTGGAAAACGGCCGAGGGCACCGGCCACCTGATGAAGTGGAACAGCCCGTGGGGCTGGGGCTTTCCCGGCTGGCACATCGAGTGCTCTGCGATGGCGATGAAGTACCTGGGCGAGACCATCGACATCCACGGCGCCGGGGTGGATAACCTCTTTCCGCACAACGAGGACGAGATCGCGCAGTCGGAGTGCGCCACGCACCAGCCGTTCGTCCGCTACTGGATGCACAACGGGACGGTCAAAGTCGGCGGCGAGAAGATGTCCAAGAGCAAGGGCAACTTCAAGACGGTCGACGAGGAGATCGGGCGCTTCGGAGCGCCGCTCCTGCGCTACTGGGTGCTCAGCGGCCACTACCGCAGTCCCATCGACTACACCGACGAGAGCGTGCAGGACGCCGGGCGCGCGATGCAGCGCCTCCAGATTTCACTCCAAAACGTCGGGCGCTATCTGAGTCTGGAGCCCGGGGCGGCGGACGCCGAAGCCGCCGCCGAGCTGCAGCGGCAGTTGGTGGTCCAGAAGGACGCCTTCCTCGCCGCGATGGACGACGACTTCAACACGCCGGCGGCGCTGGCGGCGCTGTTCGGACTGGCGACGGAGATGAACCGCGTTACGGCGGCGGCCACCCAGCGCTCGGACGAGGGCGGAGCGGCGGCGACGGCGGCCCGCGACCTGATGAACGAGCTGACGGAAGTTCTGGGCCTCCAGCTCACCTCGGCGGCCGGCGCTGCCGAAAATGATCTTACGGACCCGCTGATGCAGGTGATCCTCGGCGCGCGGCAGGCGCTGCGCCGGAACAAGGACTTCGCCGCGTCGGACGAGATCCGGGGCCAGCTCAAGGAGCTGGGCATCGTTGTCGAAGATCGGCCGGAAGGCGCGACCTGGCGTAAGGGCTCCCTCTAGAGTAGTAAGGACGGGCCGGATGTTTGGATGGGCTCGGTGGGGGATCGGCGGCTCGTGTGTCTGCGTCGCCGCGCTGGTATTCGGCATGAACCTCCGGGGACAGGTCCCCGAGACGGCTCCCTCGGTCGCCGGCGACAAGGTGACGCTGGCGGGCGTGCCGATCGGCGGCAAGACGACGGAAGAAGTGACCAAAGTGGCGGAGGATCTCGCCGCCCGGCTGCTCTCCGCGCCGGTGGTCGTGCGGGAGGGACGCCGTTCGGAACAGACGACGCCCCGGAAACTCGGCGCTGAGGTGAAGACGGACGACGCCGTGAGCGCCGTGTTCCAGGCGTCCTCCGAGCGCGGGAACCTCATCGACCGCATCCGTGTGAAGTTCACCGGACCCGACGCGCAGGACGTGCCGCTCGCCGTCCGCGTGGCGCCGGAAGGCGTCTCGCGGGGGCTGCGGCGGTTCTCGGAGCGCCTCGGGACCGAGCCCGTGAACGCGCGGCTGACGAAGGTGAACGGCCAGTTCCGCTCCACGCCGTCGAAGCCGGGCAGGAAGCTGGACGCCGCCGCGCTGGCGAAGGCGCTCCAGACCGCCCTGGACAAGCCCGAGTTCCGCGCCGAGCTGGCCGCGTCGGTCGCCGACGGCGTTTCGGAAGCCGAGTGGCGCAAAGCGCAGAGCCCGCTCACGCTGAAGGCGACCACGCGCGCCGCCGACGCCGAGGTGACGCTGAAGGACCTGGAGCCCATCACCCACCGCCTGGCGACCTACTCCACCAGCCTGGGAAGCAGCAGCCGGAACCGCGTCCACAACATCCGCCTCGCCAGCCGCGCCATCGACGGGACAGTGGTGCTGCCGGGCCGCACCTTCTCCTATAACGACGTGGTGGGCCACCGCGTAGCCAGCGCGGGCTACCGCGAAGCGCCCGTCATCATCGAAGGACAGCTCCAGTCCGGCATCGCCGGAGGGATCTGCCAGGTCAGCACCACGCTCTACAACGCCGGCCTTCTCGCGGACCTCCAGGTCGTGCGCCGCAGCCACCACGCCTTTCCCGTGGCCTACGTGCCATCGGGCCGCGACGCCACGGTTGTGGACGGCGCCATCGACCTGCGGCTGAAGAACCGCCTGGAGCACCCCATCGCCCTCGACACGAAGGTGGTGGGCTCGAAGATGGTAGTCCACATCTACGGACACCCGGACGACCAGCGCGAGGTGGACATCCTGCGGCGCGGCGGCGCGCGGTACGTGGTGATCTCCCGCGTGGTGAAGCAGGACGGGAAGATTATCCGCCGCGAGGTGGTCAGCCGCGACTCCTATCGTCCGAAGCCGGGAGCCGCGCCCCGCGTCGCCAGTAGCGCCACCACTACCCCGCGCCGCCGACGAACTCCGTCTCGGACGGTGCGCCGCTCGCCCGCCGGCCCGACCAGCGTGCCCTCCGCGCCCGCGCCCCCTGCGGCGGCGCCGATCAGCACGCCGTCCGCTCCGGCGGATGACGCCAGCCAGTCTACGCCGGAGTAGAGAGCCGCCGCACAGGACGCCGGCCGCAGCCGGCCCGCGAGGGAGAGCGAGCCGGGATGGACGTGCTGGTGCTGGGCGGTACGGGATACCTGAGCTCGGCAGTGGTGGCCGAGCTGCAGGCCGCCGGCCACGCCGTCACCCTCTTCACGCGCGGCGAGCGCCCAACGCCGGAAGGCGTGTCGCTCATCCGCGGCGACCGCAAAGACTACGCCGCGTTCCCCCGCCACTTTGAAGGCCGGCCCTTCGATGCCGTTGTGGACTGCATCTGCTACACGCCGCAGGACGCACACGCAGACCTCCAGGCGTTCGCCGCCCGGGTGGGACGGCTGGTGCTCATCAGCACCGATTTCGTGTACGGACCCCGCCGGACGCTGCCCATCGACGAGGACACGCCGCCGCTGGGGATGAGCCAGTACGGCCGGGACAAAGCGGCATGCGAGGCGCTGCTGCTCCAGGCCTGCCGCGACGAAGGGTTTCCCGTAACGGTGCTGCGTCCCCCGCACATCATGGGCACGGGCGGCCACCTGGGCACGGGCTCGCTCCAGGGCCGCGATCCGATGCTGCTGGACCGCCTGGTTCGGCGGGCGCCGCTGGCGCTGCTGGACGGCGGGACGCTCCTGATCCAGCCCGTGGTGCATCGCGACGTGGGGAAAGCCTGCGCCGCCGTCCTCGGCCACGAGGAGACACGCGGGCGGGTCTACAACGTCGCCGGGCCGGACTGCGTCACCACCCGCGAGTACTACGACCTGGTGGCCGCCGTGCTGGGCGTGGACGATCCCGAGTACCTCTCGCTCCCCTCCGCCGACTTCGTCCGGGCGTTTCCGGACCGGGCGCCGTTCACCTATCACCGGATGTACTCGGTGGAGCGCCTGGCGCGCGACACCGGCTATCGGCCCGAGACCAGCCTGCGCCACGCCGTCTTCGAAATGGTGGACTGGCTCCAGGCCACCGAGTCCGCGCGCCCCTACGTGGAGAGCGAGCAAGACCAGGCGCTCGCGGCCCTGTGCGCGGCGTTCCAGCACGAGACGGCGCGGCTCCTCACAGCCGAGTAGGAGCCGCCGAGTAACCAGCCCCCAGCCTTGGCGAGTGAACTCGCGGCTATCCGGGGCAAAGCCCGCCTGCGCGGGCTCTGTGGGAGGCAGTGGTCGTTCCCCGTCGTTGTCTCGGCGCGGCCCGGGAGGTTGGCTCCATCAACATAACCTTGGGACTTCTTACAAGCTGCTTCCTGTGGGCCCTGGCGCTGCCGGACGCCTGGCCTGTCACTCTCGCGTCCGCGGCGGTGGCGTTCGCGGCGCCGCTGCTGCTGGCGGGCGTCGGCGAGTGCGTGACGGAGCGCGCGGGCGTGTTGAACATCGGCGTCGAAGGACTGATGCTGGTCGGGGCGTTCGCCAGCGTCCTCGCCTCCTACGCCAGCGGATCGCCGTGGATCGGTCTCCTCGCCGGGGCCGCCGCCGCCGTGGCGCTGGGAGCGCTGTTTGGCTGGACCGTGGTCTATCGGGGCGGCAGCCAGGTGGTCGCCGGAACGGCCCTCAACATCGTAGCGCTGGGTCTCACCGGCGCGGCTTACTACACCGTCACGCAGCGACTGGCCGCCGCCGGCGCCACCCGCCTGGCCGGGGTAAAGCTGCCAGACTGGCCCGTGCCGCTGCTTTCCCACACGCCGGTCGTGGGGCCGACGCTGCTGTCCGCGAACGTGCTGGTATACCTGGCCGCGGCAGTGGTCCCAGCGTGCGCCCTGTTCCTGGCGCGCACCCGGCTGGGTCTGCAGCTTCGCGCGGTCGGCGAGCACCCGCAGGCGGCGGAGGCCGCCGGGGTGGATGTCCGCCGCCTCCGCTTCGGAGCCACGCTGGCGGGCGCGGCGCTGGCGGGGCTGGGCGGCGTGTTCCTCGCCATTGGCCATGTCGTGACGTTTGGTGAGAACATGGTGGCAGGGAAGGGGTTCATCGCTCTGGCGCTGGTCATCTTCGGGCGGTGGAGCCCGTGGGGAGTACTGGCGGGCGCCGCCCTGTTCAGCCTGGCGTGGGGCTTCGGCACGGTTTTGAGCAGCCAGGGACGGGGAAGACCGGAGGAAGTGCTGCTGCTGGCGCTTCCGTATCTCGTCACCCTGGCGGCGCTGGTAGTGCGAACGGGCCGGAACGCGGCCCCGGCGGCCCTGGCGCAGCCTTACGGCGCCGGCGATGCGGCCTGAGGAACGGCAGATGGTGCTCCTGACGCGCAAAGTCCGCTTCTCCGCCGCCCACCGTTACTACCTCAAAGATCTAACCGAGGCGGAGAACGCGCGGCTCTTCGGACCGTGCGTGCGCCCGCACGGGCACGACTATACGGCCGAAGTAACCGCCGCCGGGCCGGTGAATCCCGAGCACGGCATGGTCGTCAACATCAGCGACCTGAAGCCGATCCTCCAGGCGGAGATCGTGGACCGGCTGGGCGGCGAATACCTGACGGCGGAGCACCCGCTGCTGGAGGGGAAGGTTCCTTCCACGGAGGTCCTGGCGCGCTGCATCTGGAACCGCCTGGAGCAGTCGTTCCGCGCCGCCGGGCTGCCCGCGCGGCTGGAGAGCGTGCTGCTGGCGGAGAGCCGCAGCCTGTGGTCCGAGTGCCGCCGACGTGAGGGAGAGCCGATGGTGACGCTGACGCGCAGCTACGAATTCGCCGCCGCACACCGGCTGCACAGCGAGCGGCTGGGCGACGAAGAGAACGAGACGCTCTTCGGGAAGTGCAACAACCCGCACGGCCACGGGCACAACTACGTGGTGGAAGTGACCGTGGGCGGGGAGCCGGACCCGCGCAGCGGCCTCCTCATCGATCTCGGCCTCCTCGACGGCGTGGTGAACGAGCAGGTGGTGGACCGCTTCGACCACCGGCACCTGAACCTGGAGGTGGAGGAGTTCCGCCACCTGAACCCCACCTCCGAGAACCTGGTCTGCGTCATCTGGAACCGCCTGGCGCGGGCGCTGCCGCCGGGAACGCTGCGCCGCGTGACGGTGCGCGAGACGGAGCGGAACATCTTTACCTACGAAGGAGCGGGCGAGTGAGCGAAAGGCTGGCCGAGATCTATCGGCAGTTGCTGGTGGAGATTGGGGAAGACCCCGAGCGCGAAGGACTGCTGAAGTCGCCCGACCGGGCCGCGCGCGCGTTCGCGGACTTCACGCGCGGCTACAAGCAGGACGTGACGACCGTCCTGAACGCCGCCGTCTTCGAGGAAGAGTACGATGACATGGTCATCGTCCGCGACATCGAGATGTACAGCCTCTGCGAGCACCACCTCGTGCCGTTCTTCGGCTCCGTGAACGTCGGCTACCTCCCGCGCGGGAAGATCGTCGGGCTCAGCAAGATCGCTCGCGTGGTGGACATGTTCTCGCGCCGCCTCCAGGTGCAGGAGCGGCTGACCCACCAGATCGCGCACGCGCTGAACGATGCACTGGAGCCGCAGGGGGTCGCCGTGGTGATCCAGGCGCGCCACCTCTGCATGATGTCGCGCGGCGTAGAGAAGCAGCAATCGAGTATGGTGACGAGCTGCGTGCTGGGCGCGTTCCGGGAGGACCGGGCCACGCGCCAGGAGTTCATGCAGTTGCTCGGCCACAAGGAGCCGTGACAGCGTGACCGCCATGATTACCGGCGCCAGCCGGGGCCTGGGCCGGGCCACTGCGCTGGAACTGGCCGCCCACGGCTGGGATCTGGCGCTGGTCGCGCGAGGCCGCGACGACCTGGAAGCCGTCGCCACCGAGGCACGGGCGTTCGGGGTGCGCGCCGAGGCGTTTCCCGCCTCGGTGGAGGACGAAAGCTCCGTCGCCGACCTGTTCTCCCGGTTTCAGGCGTCGTTCGAGCGGCTCGACGCGCTGGTGAACTGCGCCGGAACCGGCAGCTTCGCCCCCACCGCCGAAGCGAACCCGGACGAGTGGACGCGCATCCTCGCCGTGAACCTTACCGGAACGTTCCTTTGCTCGCAAGCCGCTGTCTGGCTGATGACGGGCCAGGGCAGCGGCCACATCCTGAACGTGCTCAGCATCGCGGCCAAGGTGGCGCTGCCCGGCGCCGGCGCGTACTGCGCCAGTAAATGGGGCGCGCTCGGCTTCACGAAGGTGCTGGCGGAGGAAGTGCGGCGGCAGGGGATCAAGGTGACGGCGCTGTGTCCCGGCTCCGTCAACACACCGTTCTGGGACAACCTCACCCACAATCTCAACCGAGACGACATGCTGCCCCCAGGCGACGTCGCGGCTACAATTCGGTATATACTGGAGCAGCCGCCCACGGTCCATACGGACGAGGTGGTGTTGATGCCGCCCAAGGGTATTCTATGACCGACCTCGTTGTTCTCCAGCCGGAAGTCCGCATCGGCGGCCCCGTCTCCTCCGGCAGCAGCCGGCTCGGCGGCCCCGCGCGCCCCGATTGGCTCCGCGTCCGCGCCCCCGGCGGTCCGAATTACGGCCACCTCAAGGACCTCGTTCAGGACCTCCGCCTCCACACCGTCTGCGAGAGCGCCCGCTGCCCGAACATCGGCGACTGCTGGGAGCGGCGCACCGCGACGTTCATGATCCTGGGGGATATCTGCACGCGCGCCTGCGGCTTTTGCGCCATCAAGACGGGCCGCCCGGAGACGCTGGACCGCGAGGAGCCGGAGCGCGTGGCGGAAGCGGTCGAGCACCTGGGCCTGCGCTTCGCCGTCATCACCTCCGTCAACCGCGACGAGCTGCCGGATGGGGGCGCGGAGATCTTCGCGGAGACGATCCGCGCCATCCGCCGTCGCTGTCCGGAAACCGGCATCGAGGTGCTCATCCCGGACTTCGAGGGCGACGCCGACGCGCTGCAGGCGGTGCTGGACGCCCGCCCAGACATCCTGAACCACAACATCGAGTCGATCGAGCGTCTCTACCGCCTCGTCCGCCCGCAGGCCAAGTACTGGCGCTCCATCGAGCTGCTCCGCCGAGCGAAGGCGGCCTGTCCGGACATGGTGACGAAGAGCGGCATGATGCTGGGCGTGGGCGAGGAGCAGGACGAAACCCGCGAGGCAATGCGCCACCTCCGCGAGGCGGACTGCGACGTGCTCACCCTCGGCCAGTACCTGCGGCCCTCCGCGAAGCACATCCCGGTAGTGCGGTATGTGTCGCCGGATGAGTTCGCGCAGCTCAAGGCGGAAGGGCTGGCGATGGGCTTCAAGCACGTCGAGAGCGGCCCGCTGGTCCGCAGCTCCTACCACGCCGACGAGCAGGTCCCCCGCTAGCGGGGCAGGATTTACTCGAGGGCCGTCAAAGGGTATAATAGCCGCGGCACAACCGGTCTTCGGCGACAGCCGGACCGGGAGGCGCGTGATTTCGGGCAACGTCAGTAATGAGCCGGCCGTCTCGCGCCCGCTCGAGAGGAGTTGGGAATGGTCGCAGAATCAGTGATTACGCTTACCGACACGGCGGTCGCGAAGGTGAAAGAGATCGTCGAAGGCCAGGGCCAGGAAGGCGCCGGCCTCCGCATCTACATCGCCGGCGGCGGCTGCTCCGGCTTCAAATACGGCATGGCGCTCGACAACGAGCCGGCGGCCGATGATGAGGTGCTCGAGTTCGGCGGCCTGCGGGTCTTCGTGGACTCGATGAGCCTGCCGTACCTCCGGGGCGCGCAGGTGGACTACGTCGAGGACAGCCTGCTCGGCCAGGGCTTCAAGGTCGAGAACCCGAACGCGGTCTCGTCGTGCGGCTGCGGCAGCTCGTTCAAGACGGCGGACGCCGCGGCTCCCAGCGGCGGCGGCTGCGCGAGCGGCGGTTGTGGCAGCGGTGGCGGCGGCTGCGGCAGCTAACCGCTCCGGCCAGTACGGCGCATTCAGGTACGCTTATAGCGCGCCGCTGTGAAGAACCCCTTCGCAGCGGCGCGCTTTGGCGCGCCTGGCCCGTTTAGCGCGCTGCACAGTCAGTCTCTACAAACTCGTCCTCTGGGCCGTAACCCTAGCATCACGCCGAGCATCTAAGTCGACGCCGCCGGAGCGATCTTGCTCCGGCCAATCTACGGGGGTCGATCCTCATGACACTCGCTGCCCGCCGTCGCCCATCGCTCGCGTTTCTGGCCTTGTTGGCCGTGCTCTGCGGTCTGCAAGCGCCCTGTTTCGCCCTTAACCTGATCTATGACGTGACTAAAGAGCGGGCGAAAGAACTGGGGATCAGCGTGGTTTCCCGGCCTTCCGCGAACAACGATGCGAGGGTCCAGGTGGAGTTCAAGACCGTGGGACCCATGAAGGGCTTCGAGTACGCCCACCTGGAGCTGACGCAGGGCGGAAAGCGGCTCGTTACTGCGCCGCTGATGCCCCGGAAGCCTACGCAGGATAGCCCGCCGGAGAGCGTGCAGCTTGACTTCTACATTGATCCCGCAGCCCTGCCCAACACGACGGTGACCGTGTATGTGTACGGCGAGCGCTTAACCGGCATTGGCTACCGGCTCAAGATGAAGGACTTCCTGGCGCGGTCGGCCTCTCGCTAGCGGGGCCAGGAAGTCCAGGTGAGGATCTGCTGCGGCAGCCGCTCGCAGCCAAAACAGGGCTCTCAGGGTCGCCGGGTGAGCATCCCCCAGGCGCGCTTGAGGGCGCCGCGCCAACCCACGTCGCGTGGGTCCACCATCGGCAGCCCTTCGGGGTACTCGGCGCCGAAGAAGCCTTGCAGCTCCCGCATCAGCCGGACCTTGCCTTCTTCCGGCAGGTCTTGCGCCCGGCTGACGCCGTACAGGGTGAGGTGGCGCTCGACAATATCGGTGCTGCGGTCTGCGATGTTCTGCTCCACGGTCGGCGCGTAGCGATGGACCTTCTTCACTATCCCCTCCCGGCGCCGCGACGGAGGCAGTGGGCGCCTCCATAACTACCCCCGGCTGTTCGGGGGCAAAACGCCTACGAATCCACGCCGGTGGTCACCGGACCCGCCCATCCCGCCATGCCGTAACGGACGTTGGCCACGCTCTCGGATCCGGCCTGATCCAGCCACTGCCCGGCCGCGGCGCTTCGGATGCCGTGCGCGCAGATAACGAGCGTCTCCGCCTCGGGGTCCAACTCCTGGTAGCGGGAGGGCAGCTCGTCGAGCGGGATGTGTACGGCGCCGGGCACATGGCCGCCTGCCCACTCCCAGGG
>Ga0216301_1000327_pt1 | contig 13028 bp, 12 predicted proteins | sample 4hB_Boncat_minus_FD_156203 | JGI IMG/M metagenome (GOLD analysis project Ga0216301, IMG submission 156203) | Terrestrial sediment cell enrichment communities for BONCAT metagenomics from Utah, United States - 4hB_Boncat_minus | ecosystem: Environmental > Terrestrial > Deep subsurface > Rock...
GGCTGGATCTACGGCGGCCCCCACATGGTCCCGGACGCGATGGAGGAACTGGTGCGGCTGATGGAGGAGCGGGGAGCTAAGAGCCTGGCGGAGTTGCGCGGCTCGGCATCGGCGTAGGCTGCTCCGCGATGGCTCCTCTACAGCACAAAGCATTCAGCTCCACCCGTCCTTCAGGACTTGGAGCACCCCCCTTTGTCATCCTGAGCCTGCGAAGGATCCGAGCACGGGGCGGTGGTCGTTCCAGCTACAGCCTCCCTCTCTCCGGATCCTTCGCAGGCTCAGGATGACAAAGGGGCGCCTTGTTCACACCAGTGGCCTAACCCTTGAGCGTCCAGTGAAAGTTAGTCGGCGTACATCTCGCGCTAGCCGCTGAGCCTCACTCGAAGACTATTTCCCTCAACGCAGCATTTTCTCCTTGCGTTTTAAACCAACGTCGGTTATAGTCAGAACCAACGACGGTTTAGAAATGCAAGAAGACTCGAAGATCACCATAAAGGCCGCCACGCTGAAGGATGTGGCCCTGCGGGTGGGGGTGAACCCCACCACCGCTGCCGTCGTGCTGAACCGCACCAACTCCGGCACCAAGGTCTCGGAAAAGACCCGCAACGCAATTCTTGAGGCCGCCCGGGAGTTGGGTTACCGGCCGAACAGCCTGGCTCGATCCCTGCGGCGGGGAAAGACCGGCCTGATCGGCGTCTACTCCGGCTACCGCTACCTCGACACGAGGAACCCCTTCATTGCCGAGCTCTTGGCGGGCATCGAGGAGGCGTGCGCCGAGCGCGGGCTCGACGTGCTCCTCCACACGGCCAAGCGGGAAGCCTCCGACGAGGAGCTGCTCCAGGGCCTTTCCGACGGCCGCATCGACGGCCTGCTCATGATCTCGCCCGCGGTGAATCCCCTTGGGCGGATGGTGGCGGAAAGCCACCTGCCCGCGGTGGCGATTTCCGAGCCGTTCGATCTGCTGCCCAGCGTGGTGGCGGACGATTCGGCCGGAGGACGCTTGCAGATCGAGCACCTCCACGAAAGGGGTCACCGATGCGTCTTGTTCCGAGGAGCCACTCACGAGCTGGTCTCCGCAACTCGCCGCCGGGAAGCCCTGTACGCTCGGGCGGCCGAGCTAGGTGTCGAGGTCGTGGAAGTGGATCGGCCGGGGCGCATCCACGTGCCGCAGCCCCAACGCGAGTGGCTTACCGCCGAGGAGCAGGCCCTGCTCCAACGCAAGGACAACCCCGCCACCGCCATCGTCTGCTGGGAAGACCACTCGGCCTTCATTACCGCTGGTTGGCTAGAAGCCAACGGCTTCGGGGTTCCGAGAGATATCGCCGTTGTGGGCTACAACGGCATCGCCGTCGAGTACCCGACCCAGTTCAACCTGACCACCATCGACGCCCACTGGTCCGACGTCGCCCGCAAGGGAGTCGACCTGCTGACCCGCCGCCTCCGTGACGAGGAGGTCGCTCCCCACACCGTTCTGCCCGTCCACCTCGTGCCCGGCTCCACGACGTAGCCCGCACCTGTCGACTCGTCCCTATCGATCCCCAACGGAGGAAATCATCCATGAAACGCAACGCTGCCTTCACGCTCATCGAGCTCCTCGTCGTCATCGCGATCATCGCGATCCTCGCCGCCATCCTCTTCCCCGTCTTCGCCCAGGCCAAGGAAGCGGCCAAGAAGTCCGTCTGCCTGAGCAACCTCAAGCAACTGGGTCTCGCGTACACCATGTACGCGAACGACAGCGACGACATGTACCCCTGTATCATTTGGGGTCCGAGCACTCCGTGGGATGCCAGCGACATCAACGGCTACTCCGTGGACGGCAAGGAGTACAAGAGCTACCACCTCACGGAGCTCCGGCTAAACCCCTACATCAAGAGCCGCGACCTCTACGTTTGCCAGAGCGACAGCTTGTCCAAGAAGGGCGCCTTCCAGACCGACCCCGGCTGCGACACCAGCAACCAGTGGGGCCGCCCCTGGTGCACCCCGTGGCCCAGCTCCTACGGGGTGAACGGCAAGCTGGACATCCGAGGTAGCGAGTGGTACGGCGGAACCGCCGTCTCGACGACCCAGATCGCCTCCCCCGCGCGCTTCCCGGCCTTCGGCGACGCCGTCTACGCCCAGCGCTGGACGTTCTGGGACTTCGACCACACGGTCGCGAACGTGTTCCTGTCCAAGTCCACTCGCTTGTCCGGCGCGAACGGCACCCCGAACCCGTGCCCCGCGAACAGCCAAGGCGCGAAGGAGCTGCCCGCCACGTTCGGCAACGGCTGGGCGATGCCGAACAACTGCGACAACCTCGACGGCGACTCGCGCCACTCGGGCGGCGCGAACGTGAACTACGTGGACGGCCACGCCAAGTTCGCCAAGCGCGGCGCCGCTCGCGTAGGAGGCGCGTTCGCCTATGACTTCAATGAGCAGTAGGCTCCTCCTGCTCGTGATGGGTCTGACGATCCTGGTGGGTTGCGGCAGTGACGGGAGTAAGGCGGAAAAGGAACCCGCCTTGACTCCCAGCATGACGACCCCGCCCACCGACGCCAGCGGCAAGGCCACCGGCCCGCCGCCGATCGCCCCGGTTCCGGAGAACCGGTAGCCGGGATCCCAGGACCTGAAGCGGCGGCCGCAAAACCTGCGGCCGCCGTTCTTTACCACCAAAAATCGTCGACCAGAGCGGGGCGGAACCTAACCACTAAAACGAGTACGTCCCCGGCTCCAGTACCGCCGAGCGCCCCTGCCACACCAGCTCCGCCTCGACCGGGGTCGCCACATTCAGCCGTCCGTTCTCGTACGCCACCCGTAGCTCGCCGTCCAAGTGGGCGATCCGCGCGTCGAAGCGGCGCAACGACCCGGGCCGGGGCTCGATCCGCGCTCGTCGCCATCCGTGCCCGGCGCTCGTCACGCCCGCCACGATCTGGAAGAAGCCGAGGATGGGGTGGGCGGACCAGGCATGGCAGTCAGAGCGAACAGGCTCCGGGTTCTCCGCGAAGGTCGTCAGGCCGTTCTCGATCATCTCGCGCCACGGCCCGAGCTGCGACAGGTAGTCATCCGGCTTCATGGCCTGGTGCTTGTAGTAGCTGAAGTAGTAGGTGCACGGTGCCGCGCCCGCCGCCTCGAGCGCCGCGTACGGCCAAGGATCGGGCGCGACTCCCAGACGCTCTTGCAACAGCCGCCACAGCGCCTCGGCGTGCTCGGAAGGCTTCCACTCGGGATCGCGCCCGTGCTTGATCAGCCCCTTCACCCGCTCGAACTGCCCGGACATGTAGCGGTACAGCGCCTCTCCCTTCGCCTTGGCCGCCGGCCCGCCTCGCTCCAGAGCGATCTCCGTCGACGCGTGCGCGTGGTAGAGGGTCAGCATGTGCATCGTGGAACGGATTCCGCCCGGCGGAACCCCGTGCTCCCAGCCGGTAACCCAGTCGCCGAAGTTCCAGAACGTGCGGTCCAACTCCTCCCCGCTGAGCGCGTTGAAGGCGTTGGCGACGTCGAGCCCGCGCGAGTCGATCGGGTCCTCGTCGGCGGGGTCGACCTCGACGATGCGGTCGTACATCCGCTGGTCGTGGCGCATCATGACCCACCACAAGCTGAATGGCGGGATCGTCTGAGTGACCCGGTTCGGATAGCGGCTCTGGGTCAGCCCGTTGTCCTGCATGGACCATCCGAAGTTCTCAATGGCATTCCGCTGGAGCTGCCGGTCGCGGCCCAGGTAGTAGCCGATGAGCGCCTGGATGCGCGTGTCCCCCACGTACTGGAGCTGCTCGTAGTAAGGGCAGTCGAAGTAGGTCTCCCCCGCGCACCGCTCCGCCGTCCGCACGCTCGCGTCCCAGATCGGCTGCACCACCGGGTCGTCCGCAACGAACGTCGATTTGACCGCCAGCGGATAACCGGTCTCCACCGCGTCGAGGGAGACGACGTTGACAGTCCCGGCATCCGCAGCATCACCAGCGACCACCTCGACCATCAAGTACCGGTAAGTCCGCCACCACAGCGGCTCGAACCGGGTGACGCCCTCGCCGAGCACGATCTGGTCCTGGTAGCCCCGCATCTCCTTGCCTGCCACCGCGTTCCGGTTGCCCTTCGACTGGTTGTTTCCGTAGGTCCCCGTCTTCGTCGGCTGGGTCTGCCACAGTCCCTCCGCGAACGTCAACAAGACCTCCGCGCCCGCCGGCCCCGTTAGCTCCAAGCGGGGGTAGGCGCACAGAAGTTCTTGGTAGTCCAGGATCACCGGCTCGCCCGGACGGAGCTCCAGGTTTCGCGGCAGAGGCTCCTCCGCCGCCTCGGGTCGCGCATCACCGATAAAGCCGTGGCGGACGACCGGCGGAGTTGCCCGCACGTCGTAGCGCATCGCGGGGATCGAGCGCGGAATGAGTGCCCAGAACGGCTCGAACACGGTGCCCCGGGGCGCAGCAGCCCGTACGGTGTGGGGAGTCCGCCAGTCGAGCGACGTGTCGCTGGCAAGAGTGGTCCAGTCCGGGATCTGGCGGCCGTCGAGGATCTCGCCGGGGCCGACGTCGATGTAGAAGTTCTTGACCGCGTTGTTCAGCATGTCGAACCCCCAGCCGTCCACCCGGGCGACCTCCCATCCTCCCGGAGTGCGCAGCCGACCTGCTGCGGCGTGCTCCTCCGCGTCCTCCGGCGTATAGACGTCCACCATGAACCCCGTGCGCAGGCTCACCTGCGCCATGGGCGCCATCCAGCCGAAGTTCCAGACCAGGGCGACCAGCGTGTTCTCCCCCGCCTTGAGCAACGGCCCCAGGTCGATCCAGTCGTAAAACCAGTGCTCCAAGTCCCCGCGCTGGGGCCCGAACCACACGAGCTCGCCGTTCAGCAGCAGCTTGTAGCGCTGGTCTGCCGACACGCGCACCAGCAGGTGCTCCGGGGGGCTTTCGAGGTTCAACCGGTTCCGGAACGCGAAGACGCCGAGGTCTTGCCGAGGGTCGTAAGCGTAGGAGATCCACTGCGCGCGCCAGCTCATGGCGGCTATTTCACCCCATCTAGTCATTCGGCACGCTTAGTCGTTGGGCTCTTTAACCACGAAGGACGCTAAGGACACAAAGGGATCACAAAGGGGAAAAGCCCTTCGTGCGACCTTTGTGTCCTTAGCGTCCTTCGTGGTGAAAAGGCAGAGCAGAAGCTCAAGCCTTGCCCGCCGCAACCCGACGCTCCAGGATCACCGGCGTGCCACCCTCTTGGATCTCGGCGCGCACCACGTCCCCTTTGTCGTCCACGTACAGGTCCACGTCTTCCCCGGAGATGTGGTGGGCCTTGAAGCGTCGGTCCCCGATCACGACTTCCTTTGGACCCTTGTAGGTCGCCGTCCGCTTGTTCCACTTCATCTCGCCGAGGCTGTACGACCAGTGGGTTTCTCGCTGGCCTACCTTCGGGCGGTCCCGGACGAACCATAACACCGATGGCTGAAGAATGCTGGCACCTTTAGGATAGGCGACGGTTCTCGTCGTCCGCTTCCCCTTCTCCACAACCATAAGCCGGGCGCTGCGGGGTCCGTAAACGATGGACTTTCGATCTTGAGTGGCGGACGGCGTATCCGCCATGTTCTCCTCGGCCAACGGCACCCCCCTCCGGTCGTAGCGGTCCACCGAGCTCATGGCGAAGGTGCGTTCGCCTACTTGAAGCCGCATCGCAAACCGGATTTCCAGCCCGCCGTTCGGAGTCCGCTTCGATTCGTACGTTCCAGTGCCGATCTGCTGTCCGCCGACGGAGACCGTCAGCGGCACCTGGGCAGCGGCCAGGGCGCTCGTGGTCAGCGCCAAGGCGATGAATAGTCCCTTCATGGCCATCTAGACTCGACCTCCAGTGGAAAAGATGCCCTACAGGGTCTTCCACAGGTAGAAGGCGGCCATCCCGATGCCGTAGACCGCGATGGCGGTACGAAGCTTGTCCTGCTGGATCCGCTGCGAGAGCTTCGCCGCGTAGAAGCCGCCGATCACCGAGCCTACCGAGAGCGCGACCGCCGCCGGAACGTGGATGAGCCCCTTGAACACGAACAGGATGCTCGCCACGAGGTTGATCACCAGCCCCAGCCAGGACTTCACCGCGTTCAACTCGTGGATGGTGCCTTCCATGTACAGCGCGAATGCGGCCAGCATCATGATCCCCATCCCCGCGCCGAAGTAGCCCCCGTACACCGAAACGAGGAACTGCGCGATCACGCCCGCTGCCGGGTGCAGAACCCGGTCGCCGCGCTGGACGAACGCCTTCACCTTCGGCTGCAGGAGCAGTAGGACCGCCGCGAGCAAGATCAGGAAGGGCACGACAAGGTCGAATGTCTGCTTCGACGTCATCACGAAAAGCTGGGCTCCGCACGCGCTGCCGACCAGGGTGGGCAGGAACAGCGACTTCAGGTACTTCGCCGTCTTGGGCAGCAGGTTGTGAAACCCAAACGCCCCCGCCAGCGAGCCCGGCCAAAGGGCCACCGCGTTGGTGGCGTTGGCGATGTTGGAGGGAATGCCGAGGCCGACGATGGTGGGATAGGAGAGTAGGGAGCCACCTCCGGCCACCGCGTTAATGCCGCTCGCGATTGCGCCGACGACGACCAGCAACGCGAGCGCGAGGGGGTCCGAAGCGGTCAAGAGGGGCATAGCCTAGGGTACCAGTGCGGAACGGGGCTCCCGGGAGCCCGGTCGAAACAGGCGGAGTGAACCCCAACCTGACCTCGAACGACATTTACCGTGCCCTTGCAAAAGCGATCTATCTCGCTGCCGGGGTCTTTATCCTGCTGTGGCTCGTGGACACGGTTCTGTCGATCCTGCTGATCGCCTTCTTCGGTCTCGTGCTGTGGGCGATCTTCAACCCGATGGTGACGGGCCTGGAGCGCCGAAGAGTCCCCCGCCCACTGGGCACGCTGCTGGTTTTGGGCGGCGTGCTGGGGAGCTTCGCCTTCATGGGCTACATCTCGGCTCCCGTCGCGGCACGAGAGTCGCGCCAACTCGTGAAGGTTATCCCCCAGTACGTCGACCGCGTGCAGGAGCGGCTGCAGGAGTGGGCCACCGACATCCCCGCGCTCTCGGACTACGACGAGCCCGACGAAATTTCGAAGCAGGTGGTGCCGTTCGCCCAGCGGATGGTCTCGCGCGTCGGGCGGTACTCCCTGTCCATCGTAGCGGCGGTCGCGCTGTTCGTGATCCTCCTCACTGGCATCGCGTTCGCCCTCTCCAATCCCCGCCCATTGCTGAGCGGTTACGTGCGTCTGTTCCCAGAAGCGCTTCAAGACAGGGCGGCCAACGCCTTCGCGCGGGGAAGCCGCATGGTCACGGGCTGGGCGTTCTCCAACGCCATCGTGGGCGCGGTCGAGGCGGTGGCCACTGGCATCTTCCTGACCTGGATGCAGATCCCGGGTGCCCTGGTCTGGGCGTTCTTCGCCTTCTTCGCCGAGCTCATCCCGATCCTCGGCTCGTACCTGATGGCGGTTCCACCCCTGGTGATTGCGCTCGCCATCGACCCGCAGAAGGCACTCTGGGTGCTCCTCTTTTACGTCGCGATCCAGCAGCTCGCCAGCACCTTCCTCGCTCCGATGACGCAGTCGAACCGGATGCGCCTGCACCCGATGTCCATCGTGCTCGCCGTCCTCCTCCTCGGCACCGCCTTCGGCGTCATCGGCGCCGTCATCGCCACCCCCCTCCTGGCCTACTTCAAGTCGTTCTGGGAAGAGTTCTACTTAAAGGAGCAACCCGACGGATCGGCCATCGACGCCCGGGTGGAGCGAATGCTCGCCCAAGACGCGCCGGATCCCGCCGAAAGGTTCAAGTTAATGTAGAGAGAACCCCCTCCTCGTTTTCCCGCGGCCGAAAGATCGTAGAGACCGACGCGAACGCGCGAGGAAAATGAGGAGGGGGCAGGGGGTGGAGAAAGCCCAACCGCCGGCTACAGCTGCTCTAACACGCTGGCAAGCTCGACCGCCGCCTGCGCCGCCTCACGGCCCTTGTTGCCGAACTTCAGCCCCGCCCGATCCAGCCCCTGCTCCTGCGTGTCGGGCGTAAGCACGCCCCAGGCGATCGGCACCCCGTACTCCACCTGCAGCCCCATCAAAGAGCCGCCCACATCGCCGCCCAGCAGCTTCGCGTGGGGCGTCTGCCCCTGCAGGATGCACCCCAGGGCGATCACCGCGTCCGGACGCCCGTCGGCCCGCGCAAGGAGCCCCTTAACGACCGGCGGCATTTCCCAGGTCCCCGGGACGTGCACGATCTCCACCTCCGGATTACCGAACCGTCCTAGCTCGTCCAACGCCCCCGCCAGCAGCTCCTTCGTAATCAGCTCGTTCCAACGGCTCACCACGATCGCGAACCGCTTGCCCGACGCGTCCATCCTTCCCCGGATCTCCCTCACGCACACAGTGTAACCCTTTGGGAGTGCGCGGAGCCCTTCGCGCTTTTCCCTGCGGCGGAGCCACCCTTCGTGCGGAAATGCAAAGCGCGAAGGGCTTCGCGCGCTCCCAAAGTTAGGTCGTCTGCTTTAGCTCGACCGGCTCTTCCACTTTCGCTTCACTCCGGAGAAATCCATCGGCCAGTGATACCGGCCCTCGCTCGCCGCGCTTTTGCTCTTGTGCGATGTCGACCAGCTTCGGCACCGCCTGGAGAGCGTGCATCACGTCCACCGGCACCGCGAGTACCACCGTGTTCGCGGCGGAGCCGCCGAGGCTGTCCAGCGTCTGCAAGGTCCGGAGTTGGAGCGCTCCCGGCGACGTCGCCATGGTGGTAGCAGCGGCGGCCAGGTTTTCCGCCGCTTCGCGGTCGCCCTCAGACTTTGTGATGTTCGCCCGCTTCTCCCGCTCGGCCGCTGCCTGCCGTGCCATGACCCGCTTCAGGTCCTCCGGCAGGAGGATGTCCTGGATGCGAATGCCAGCCACCTCAAGGCCCCACCCGACGATCTCCGACTCCACCATCTCCTCGATCCGCTTGCCAAGCGCCTCTCGATCAGCCAGGATCTGGTCCAGCGTCACCGCACCCACCACGTCGCGGAGCGCGGTCTGGGCGTACTGACGGATCGCGTGCTGGTAGTTCTGCACCCGGATGACGGCCTCGGCGGGATCGCTGACCCGCAGGAAGATCACACCGTCGAGCGTGACCGGCACGTTATCCTTGGTGATCGCTTCTTGGCGGGGAATGTCCAAGGTCAGGATGCGAATATCGACGAATCGGACGCTGTCGAACACCGGAATCATGGTGAAGACCCCGGGGCCTTTCACCGCGTGGAACTTGCCTAGCCGGAATACCAGCGCCCGCTCCCATTGGGGGGCGATGCGGATGATCGAGGCGATAAAGCTGGCCGCTAGCAGCCACCCGATGTACCCGAACAAACGGGTGGGCTCCTCAAGTGAGGGGTGGATAGCGAAGTAACCCGCCACCGCAAAGAGCACGAAGAGGATGAAGGGCAAAGGGTTTCTCATATTAAGCCTCAGGCCGTGGGCCCAATACTTAATACAGCCCTATTGCCCTACTGCGTTGCGGACTGCTCCTTGAGGGCGTCCGTGATCTCTTTTTCGAACTTCGCTCCCTGTTCCGGGTCATAGCCTAGCCACTCGTGGGTGATCTTGCCGCTCGCGTCGAGGAGCATGAAGAAGGGAGTTGCGGGCGGGCGGATCGTACCCATCAGCTTTCCAGTTGGGTCGAAAAGCGCGCCCTGGGCGGCGGCGGCATTGAGGGCGTCGCTGATGCGAACCACGCGCATCCCCGACTTTTCCAGCCGCTGGACCGACGTCAACGCCTCCCGTGAGGGAGCGCTGTCCGCTCCCAGGACGGCCACCAGCCCCGGCTTTCCGCCGAGAAGGGAAGAGACTTGCACCGTCTTGCCGCTCGCGGGGTCCGTTAAAGTCCCGAACGCGGGGGTCTCACCGACCTGCACGGGGTACTCCACTGCTTCAAACGCGTAGGGCGTGAATCCGTCGGGAATTGGGGCCAGGAAAGCCTGGACTCCCAAGCCTCGCCGAGGCTTGAAGTTGGAAAGCACCCAGGTAGCTCCGCTGGTGCCTTCCATCATCGACTTGGACATCCGCTCGGCTCTCAAAAGCCGCCCTTGGTCGTCGATAAGGAGCCGGAGCTTCATCTCGCCGCCGTCGCCCTTAAGCTCTCCGCTCAGATCATCGGCCTCGATACCGCCGACCTTCTCCCGACCCTTGTACTGGAACTTGAACTCTTTCGGCACGAGCCGCCGCAGGTCCGGCGTGAGCAGCATCACCGGGAAGGTGGTCGTGGGTGCGGACGAGAGGCGGGACTCGTAAAGACGAAGCTGAGTTTGACCGCTGTGCTCGTCGTAAAGCCGCTGGCCGCGCTCGAGTTCCATCGTCCCCTGCTCAGTGATGGAAAGGCTGTAATCCTGGGGACCCCACTTGACGTTGTAGAGCAGGCGCTTTCCGCTCTCGACGGTCAGGTTGCCCACCGACTCCGGCATCCCCAGCGGCGTGCAGCGGACGTCGACGCTGTAAGAGGGGTTCGCCTTCATAAAGGCGACGTAGCGGTCGAGCGCGCCGTCCACTTTGTCTTTGGGCATGGCGACGGCGATGAGCAAAGCGATCATGGTTACGACTCCGACGATAATAAGAGCGATGGTGGTCCTTCGGCGGTTCATGAAGTGGCCTCCAGTCGACTACGCACCTCACGGTACGACAGGTCCAGCACCGTTTGCGCCGGTTTCGACGCGTCTAGGACCATAAACCTGTCCGGCTCCCGCCGCGCCTCCGCGAGAAAACCGTCTCGAATGCGCTGGTGGAAGGCCAAAGGCTCCCGGTCCAACCGGTTCACGTCCTGCACCCGGGCAAGGCCGACCGCTGGGTCGAGGTCGAGCACGAAGGTGAGGTCCGGCCGCAGACCTCCCGTCGCAAAGGCGTTCCACTGCCGAAGGTCGTCCAGCGGCAGGTCGCGCCCGTACCCTTGGTACACAACCGTCGAGTCCGCGAACCGGTCGCAAAGCACCACCGCCCCCCGCTCGAGGGCGGGCCGGACTAGGGAGGCCACGTGCTGGGCTCGGTCGGCTAAGAAGAGCAGCAGCTCCGCCTTCGCATCGAGCGCCTCTCCGTGCAGCAAGATTTCCCGAATCCGCCCGCCAACGTCGCCCGCTCCCGGCTCCCGGGTCGTGACCACCTCGAAGCCGTCACCCTCAAGGCGCTCCCGCAGCCCCCGGATCAGGGTCGTCTTCCCCCCACCCTCCGGCCCCTCGAACGTGACGAACATGCAGCGAAGGCTACCGCTTCGCGGAGGGGAAGCGCGGTGGTTCGGTGTTCGGTGTTCGGGAAAGCGTTGAGCATTAAGCGGTGAGGGTTAAGCTTCGCGTGAGGACCGAACACCGAACACCGAACACCGAACACCGGACACCCGTCTCCCCTCCGCAAGGCCGCAACACCGCAACGCCAGAAGGCGGTAGCCTTCCTCCATGCCCGACTCGCTCGCTTGCGACCTCGCGGCCCTGCTCAGCCCTGCCCAAGTCCTCAGCGGCGCCGCTGCCGAGCGCGGCTACGACTGCGACGCTTACACGGTCGATCGGAGCAAGCCGACCGCCGTCGTGCTGCCGGAGACCACGGAAGAGGTCGCGAAGGTCGTTCGCTGGTGCAACGAGCGCAACGTCCCCTTCACTGCTCGCGGCGCGGGCACTGGCCTCAGCGGAGGCGTCCTGCCCGCCTTGGGCGGAGTCGTCATCTCCACCAAGCGCATGACCCGCATCCTGGAGATCGACGTGGAGAACCGGGTCATGCTGGCCCAAACCGGCATCGCCAACAAGCGCCTGAGCGACGCCGTTAAGGCCGACAACCTCCACTTCGCCCCCGATCCTAGCTCTCAGACGGTCGCCACCCTCGGCGGCAACATCGCGGAGAACGCCGGTGGGCCGCACACGCTGAAGTACGGGGTGACCACCCAGCACGTCCTCGGCCTCACCATGGTCGATCCGAAGGGGGAGATCGTCCAACTCGGCGGGAAGGTCCCGGGCGCGCCCGGCTTCGACTTTGTCAGCCTTGTCGTCGGCGGCGAGGGCACCCTGGGCGTGGTCACTGAGGCTTGGATCAAGCTCACCCCGAACCCGACGGTCGTCATGACCGCCCTGATCGCGTTTCCCACCATCCACGGCGCGACCCAGTCGGTTGCCGAGATCATCGCCTCCGGCACCATCCCCGCTGCGTTGGAGATGATCGACAAGGGCATCCTGAAAGCGGTGTCCGCCGCCTTCGGCCTCAGCTACCCCGAGGGCACCCAGGCCCTCCTTCTGATCGAGTGCGACAACGGCGGATCCGCCACCCCCACCGACGACGATGCGGCCCGCGTGTTGGCCGAGATGCAGGTCGTCGAAGCGGTGTGCCGCGCGAACGGCGCTCTCAGCATCGAGATGGCCCAAGACGACGCCGAGCGGGCCAAGCTCTGGGTGGCCCGGAAGAAGGGCGTGGGCGCCATGGGCCGCATCGCCCCCAGCATCGTCACCCACGACGGCGTCATCCCCCGCAGCAAGCTGCCCGAGATGCTGGACTTCGTCTACGGGGTAGCGGAAAAGCACCAGGTGGGCGTGTCGAACATCTTCCACGCGGGCGACGGCAACCTCCACCCCTGCTTCTACTTCGACGACCGCGACCCCGACCAAGTCCGGCGGGTAGTCGAGGCGGGCGAGGAGATCATTCGCCGTTGCATCGACCTCGGCGGCAGCATCACCGGCGAGCACGGCGTCGGCGTGGAGAAGATCGACCTGATGGCCCTCATGTTCGCCCCAGAAGACCTGGAGCTCCAGGCCACCGCCAAACGGATCTTCAACGAGGGCGACCTCTGCAACCCCTGCAAGATCCTCCCGAACCAAAAGTCGTGCGTCGAGCACAAGAAACGATGGCGAGGCACCGCATGGTAGATCAGCCGCCGAGGGCCGAATTCCAACCGACGCGCACCGAGGAGCTCGTCCAAATCCTCCACGACGCTCCTGGTCCGTTCCGCTTGGTCGGAAGCAACGCGTCTGCCGCCTATCGCCTCCCTGCCCCCGACGCAGCCGACTTGAGCCTTGGCCTCTTAAACGGAATCGTCGAGCTGTTCCCGGAGGACCAAGTGGTGGTCGTCCGC
>Ga0216301_1000328_pt1 | contig 13019 bp, 13 predicted proteins | sample 4hB_Boncat_minus_FD_156203 | JGI IMG/M metagenome (GOLD analysis project Ga0216301, IMG submission 156203) | Terrestrial sediment cell enrichment communities for BONCAT metagenomics from Utah, United States - 4hB_Boncat_minus | ecosystem: Environmental > Terrestrial > Deep subsurface > Rock...
GCCAGCAGCCGGTCCACGCTCCTCTCGGTTGACAGGGTTCCGGAAGCACGGATGGGAGTGGAAGCCCTGCTGACGCGGACGGCGGAGGCGCGGGGCTGGGGGGTGCGCTACGTCCCCCTGGCCGGTGTATCCCACGTGATGAAAGAAGAGAAGCTGGGCCCGCTGGCCGGGTTGCGGGCCCGGTGGCGCATGTACGGAGAGATGTGGCAGGCCTGGAGAGGCCCCTGCCCCCCGCCCGTAATGAGTGTCGACTTCGTAGCTTCGAGCTGGCGATGCGCCTCGGCGGGATGGTTCGATTCAGCGAACCGTGCGACGGCCCTCTCAGGGCCGAACCCGGAGCCCGATCCTCGGAGCGGCTAGGCGGGAGGAAACAAGAAGCGGCTGCAGCTTTCGCAGTACACGTAGTTGTCGTGGGCCATGACGCGGCGCAGGAGGGCCGCTCCCACCTTCATCCGGCAGCCGCCGCAGGCGCCGTTCTGCACACGCGCGGCGGCGACGTTGTGGTTGCGGCGGCGAATGTCTTCATAGCGGCGCAGGACGGCGGGATCGATGGCTTTCGCCAGGCGAGCGCGCTCCGGCGCATGCTCCGCCATCGCCTGATCGATACGGGTGACGGCTTTCTCGTAGCGGCCGCGGACGACCTTGAGCGCCGCTTCCGCCTCATCGACGCTGGCCTGGGCGACTTCGATCGCCTTGCGGGCTTTCTCCATCTCCTCCATCCGCCGCAGCAGCGTCTCGTCGAGCCGCTGGCGCTGGCGGTCCAGCATTCGCACTTCCGCCTCCAGGGCCTGCAGCTCTTTGGGGACGGTAATCCGGCCCTCGTAGAGCTTGCGCGACTCTTCGTGCTTCTTACTCTCCAGCGAGGTGAGCTCCAGCTCGGCGCTGCGTTGCTCGATCTCCAGGCCCTGAAGGCGGCCTTTGGCGGTCGCCAGCTTGGCCGTCCGCATCGCGAGGGCGCGCTCCACCCGCTCGCCGCGGTCGAGCGCCGCCCGCTCTTGCTGAAGCTTCCCGATCTCCGTGTCCAGCGCCTGGAGCGCCAGAAGTTCCTCAATCTGCAGTTGCATAGTTCAGTTAGCCGTCTCCGCGCCCGCAGCGGGGGATGGACCCCGCCCGGCGTCCGCGCCGGTCAGAAGGACCGCACGCGCATAACCGCGACGGCAATGCCGATGGCCGTCGAAAGAAGAGCAAAGGGCTGGGTCGCGTCCAGCCAGGAAAAACTCAGCGTGGCGTCGCCCGTCACCGCCGACGGAACCACGAGGCCGCCGCCGATCAGCCCGCCGGCCAGCGCGGCCAGCCCCGCGGCGACCTGCATGGCCCGGCTGCGCCGCCGCTGTCCCGCCCAGAGCGCCGCCTCCCCCACCAGCCAGCCGTAGATAAACGCCAGCAGTGGAATGTGGATCTGAAGGAGCATCCAGCGCGCTGGGACCGCTACGACGGCGGCGACCAGGAACGCCGTCAGCGCCTGCCGGGGCGAGGACTCGGCGAGGGGCGAGCGGCTGTGGGAGCACGCGCGGCACTTCTTGCCGACGGGCGTGTCCACCATGCACCGCACGCAGATGGGCGTGTCGCACCGGGCGCAGCGCACATAGGTCGTTTCCTTCGGGTGGTTGGCGCACGCCTCGGCCGGCATCCATCACTCTCCGCGCTCGTCGGGCGGAAGTTAGTTCACCTTACGTCCGGCGGCTTCCTGCGGGCTCCCTCCGCCGATGTGGAACCAGGCAGCCGCTGGACGGCGTGCTGCGCGCCCGCCAGCGGCTGATTGCCGCGAACGGTGCGCCCGACTGGCCCCACGTGTCAGGGAGCGCCTCCATTGTCCATCGCAACATAAAAGGCCCAAGCTCGGCGCGATGCCGAACCTGGGCCTCGATGGTCGTGGACCTATCTGCATTGCGCCGGGGCGAATCTTATAGATTGTCCGTGCCCGGCGCTGCGACGAAGAGCTGCGGAACAAGGCCCCGATCAGCGCTCCGCCGGGCTATGGAGCCGCCGGCCGCGTCGTCGCGGCGCTGGGCGGCGTGATCGGCGCCGCCCGCTGATCGTCGTCCGCCATCTCGGGCATCATCGGCGGCTGCTCCGTTTCGGCAGTCGCCGGCGCCGGCAGCGGCTCGTCGAGAGCCGGCTCACTGGAGAGCAACCCTTCTTCCTCCGTCGGTGCGACGCTAGGCTCGCCAGGGCTCGGCGTCGAGATGGGGCCCGCGCTGGTGAAGAACACGGGGCGCGGCGGCGGCATGGCGCGCGCCATCGACCGGGCGATCCGCTTCACGTCCGCCAGCTCCAGCTCGGCGGCGAAGAGCGTGAAGCGCGTCCCTCCCTGAATCCAGGTGACGTAGGTGTGATCGTACGGCTCCGTCCTCCGGAGCAGCCGCCCGAGCATCGGCTGCCGCTCCGTGCCCAGGTTCACCAGCTCCCCTTTCAGGAGGTCGGCGTCCAGAGTGGCGCCCGGCGCCTGCTCCACCAGCTTGACCACCTGTGAGGCGTCCGCGCCCCGATCCCGAATCCAGTACATATCCACCCAGCGGCCCTGCGCCCGCCGCACCCGCACCAGCTTGAAGTCCTCCGGCAGCCACTCCGGCGCGAACACCCGGAACGGGACGGATCGCCGGCGCTCCCATACCTCGTGTGAGGCGCTGGAGATCGGCGCGTAATCGAAGCGCGCCGGCCGCCCGCCATCCGGCTTCAGCGCGAAGACGTGCGGGTCCACGTCGCCCCGGATGATGAAGGCGCCTTCGGGAGCCTGGTAATTGAAGGTTCCCGCCGGGAGGACCGTGTTGTTGACCTGAAGCTCGGTCGCCTCCGTCTCGATGTGGTTCTCGGCGTCCCGGTACCAGCTCACGCGCCGGGGCAGGAAGTTCGTCTTGTCGATCCACATCTCGTACTGGTCGCGCGTGTGGCCGCCGGGGGGCGCGGCTTCGAACCGAACGTGGTAGCACTCCTGCCCGCCCACCGGCTCCGTGCCCAGCAGCTCGGCGTCCTCATTCTCGCGCAGCTGGCGGATGAGCTGGTCCATGCTCACGTTTCCGCCGCCCTGCCACGTAACGCCGAAGGGGAACGGCAGCGCCTGCTCGCCTTCGCGGCGGGGGCGGATGATGACCAGCGGGCCTTTGCCCTCCCAGTCTCCGCCGCGCAGCTCGTGAATCACCTGGTTCGGGAACACGAAGGTGGTGAGCGGATAGTCCTGGGCGGTTTCCAGGCGGAACTCATCCGGACGGCGGAAGAACTGCCGCTGCGTAAAGACGCGCGGCTTGCCCTGGTAGACGCCCCGGCTCACGAAGACGCAGCCGTAGTTCCGCACCGTGCTCCAGGACTGCTCCGCCCGCCGCGCCACTTCCGCAGCGCCGATGCCCTGCGTCAGCAGGAAGGCGGTGAGGGACAGCGCGAGCGCCGCCGTGGTGAGGCCGCCGGCCCAGCGCCGCCGCGACCATTGCCCGACGGGCCGCAGCCAGGCAAAGCGGTTGCGGGAGGCGGCACGGGCGCTGCGCAGGCCGGCCAGCCGCACCTGGAGGCTGGCGGTGAAGTGCGCGGGGGCGTCCTCCAACTCCGTTTCCTGGAGCATGCTGACCACGGCCTGCGTCTGGGCGTAGGCCTGCCGGCACGCGGCGCATGCTTCCAGGTGAGCCAGCACCCGGGTGCTCTCCCCCAGCGACAGCTCGCCGTCAATGAGCGAGCGGAGTCGGGCTTCGACAAAGGCGCATCGTGTCATAACAGTGTTCCGGTTCGGGTCCTATCCCACGTCCACATAGGCGCGGAGCACGGTCGCCAGCCGCTGGGTGGCGTAATGCAGGCGGCTGCGGACGGTGCCGATCGGGCAGCCGATCACCTGGGCGATCTCTTCGTAGCTCAAGCCCTGGAGGTCGCGCAGCACCACTACCAGGCGCAGCTTTTCCGGGAGCTGGGCGATGGCCGTCCGCACGCGCTGCTGAAGCTCGCCCGAGAGAGCCGATTGCTCCGGATCGTGCCCACGATAATCGTCGGCTTGCTGCTCGTCCAGCTCCGTAGTGTCCAGACGCCGCTTGCGGACGTGGTGCGAGCAGACGTGGACGGCGATCCGGTAGATCCACGTGCTGAAGGCGGAGTCGCCGCGAAACGACGGCAGCGCCTTGTAAGCGGCGAGGAAGACCTCCTGCGCCAGATCGTCCGCCTCGGCGGGACTCGCCAGGCGGCAGGTTAGGCTGTAGATCCGCCGGCGGTGCCGCTCGACGAGCTGATCGAACGCGTCCTCATCGCCCTGCTGGAAGCGGGCTACCAGACGAGCATCATCCATAAGCGACACTGACTCTCCGCGCGCGGCCTCGTTACTGAAGAGGTAGTGCCTCTCCCCGCCCTGAGAGTTCAAACCATTTCCGCAGCGGCGGAGCCCGCCGCTCCGTTCGACGTGTCCGGATGTGACGGGCGGCGGCTGGTCTGGCGCCGCAAACTCCCGGCGCACGTACCCATTGGCTTGTAGTAGGGCGCTTTAGCGTCTCTTCCGGGAACGCGCTGAAGCGCGTCACTACGAGCCGCGGGCGCCGTTTCGAGAACGGCGGCGCGCCCGCGCAGCACCATTCGCTCTGTCCGCATCTGGCCGAACCTGGCCGGGTTTGCGCGGCGGCCACGCCCCCACTCAATAACCCGTACGTCAAGAGGAGGCGCCCGGCTGGGCGCCCCCTCTTAGGATGGAACTGCTAGTGAAGGGCAGGCGGATTACAGCGAGAACTGGCCGAAGTAGGCGTTGTTCTGGTCCGTCACGCTCCACGAGCGCAGAAGGCTGGCGTCTTTGAACTCGGTGCTCAGGCTGAAGCCGACGTTGGCGGTCTTCACCGGCACGAACGGCGCGCCCCAGCGCTGGTACGGCTGCTTGCAACAGGACTGGCCCGACTGCTTCTGGATCTTCATCGACGCGGCGCCGGGGACGTGGACGCGGTAGAGGTCGCCCTTCGCGTCGAAGCTGACGGGAGCCGTCTTCACGCCGACGAGCTCGCCCACGGCCTTCGAGGCGCGGGCGGAGATGAGCGCCGCGAACGCCTCGCGCTGCGCGGGGGTGGCGGCGTCGCTGATGTAGAGGACGCTCCGGCGCTTCGCGCCGTCCAGATCGAGGTTCTTGTCCGCGCTCACCAGGGCTACGGCGGCGACACCGCGCAGCGACACGCCGTTGAACTCGCCGTCGGCTACGTTCCAGGCGAGCACCGCCTCGCGGCCGCCGGTCTGGATCTCACCCTCGCGGTGGCAGGCGCCGATGAAGACGTTGGCCGAGCGGGCCTCCACGTAATCGCCGGTGACGGTGGGCGCGGCCTGCGCGTGGCCCGCGACCAGCGAGAGAGAGAAGGTTACAGCGCCGAGAAGAGCAAGTCGCATCCCTGGGTATCCTCCGGGTGCGCGAGCCGCGCACCAGATCCGTGGACGGTGCAAAAGAGGAAACCCCTCCACACCGATGAGTGCGCCCTGTTGTGACACCGGAAGGGCGCGGCGGTTGCAGGGGACTCGCTCGGTAAAGCGGTATCCCCACCTCGTCACACACCCTTTATACACGCATGAGACGGCCTGGAGTTCCAACGCGCGGCTACTGCTTCGTCCTGAAAAGCTCAACTCAGAGGGACACGGAGATTACAGATGAACACAGAAGGCCAGGTGAAGCAGGAAAGCGGCGCTTGTGTAGCCCAGCCCGTCGCAGAGAAGCGGCCCAAGGGAAAGAGGCCGGCGGGGTGCAACCTGGGGAACGGGCCCCGTTGGCCCGCTGCTTCGCTGGGGAAGCGGGCGCCGCTCTCCGCCGCACAGGAGTTTTCCGTGAACGCTTTGCCGCTGGCCTACCGCCAGATCCACCTCGACTTCCACACTTCCGAGCAGATTGCCGGCGTCGGCAGCCGCTTCAACGCCGCCGATTTCGCCCGCACGCTGGCGGAGGCGCGAGTCAATTCCGTCACCTGCTTTTCCAAGTGCCACCACGGGATGATCTACCACGATACCCGTTTCGACGCGCGCCACCCGCACCTGCAGGTGAACCTGCTGAAGGAGCAGATCGACGCGTGCCACGCCGCCGGCATCCGCGTCCCCATCTACATCAGCGTGGGCCTGGACGAGCACATGGCGCGGCGGCATCCGGAGTGGGTGGAGGTGACCGCCGACGGCCAGCTTCGGGGCGCGCCGCTGCAGGCCGCCTGGAAGAAGCTCTGCCTCAACACTCCTTATGTGGACTACGTCTCCGAGCAGACGCAGGAAGTGCTCTCCCTCTTCGAGACAGACGGCCTGTTCTTCGACATCATCCACCAGGGCCAGTGCTGCTGCCGCTGGTGCATGGCCGGGATGCAAGAGCAGGGGCTCGATCCGGAGCAGGAGGCGGACCGGCAGCGCTTCGCGCGGGGCGTGCTCGACACCCTGCGGCGGCGGTTCATGGCGGAGATCCGGGCCGTCAACAAAGACTGCCTCGTCTTCTGGAACAGCGGCCACGTCGATCCGAGCTTCCGCCCGGTGCTCGACACGTTCTCGCACCTGGAGCTGGAGAGCCTGCCCAGCGGCGGCTGGGGCTACGACCACTTCCCGCTCACCGTCCGCTATGCGCGGAACCTGGGCCTGGACCACCTGGGGATGACCGGGAAGTTCCAGAAGACCTGGGCCGGCTTTGGGGAGTTCAAGAATCCCGCCGCGCTGGAGTACGAGTGCTTCACCTCGCTGGCCGAAGGCAGCAAGGTCTCCGTCGGCGACCAGCTCCATCCGGACGGCGAGCTGACCGCCGCTACCTACACGCTCATCGGCGAGGTCTACCGCCAGGTGGAGGCGAAGGAGCCGTGGTGCGCGGGCGCCCGCGCCATTACCGAGCTGGCGATCTTCAACCCCGAGGCGCTCGGCGTCCACGATGGGCGGGTCGATACCTCGGCGGGCGGCGCCTACCGGATGCTCCTGGAGGCGCACTACCAGTTCGACCTGGTGGACGACGTGATGGACTGGTCGCCGTACCGGGTGATCGTCATGCCGGACAAGATCCGGCTGCCGGAGGCGCTGGCGGAAAAGGTCCGCGCCTATCTAGCGAGCGGCGGGAAAGTGATGGCGTCGCACCGCTCCGGCCTGGCCCTAGGTCGGGACGAGTTCGCGCTGGATGAGTTGGGCGTGCGGGTGTTGGGCGACCTGGAGTATTCGCCCGACTTCGCGGCGCCTCGGCCGGAGATCGCGGACGGGATCCTGCCGAGCGAGCACGTGATGTACGAGCGAGGCCTCCAGGTGGAGGCGCAGCCCGGCGCCGAGGTCCTGGCGGACGTATGGCAGCCGTACTTCAACCGCACGTACGCCCACTTTTGTAGTCACCGCCACACGCCTGCCGAAAAGCAGAGCCCCTACCCCGCCGTCGTGGCGACGGAGAACACCGTTTACTTCGCCCACCCGATCTTCGAGTCGTACATGAAGCACGGGCCGCGCGTCTATAAGCAGCTCTTCCTGAACGCGCTCCGGTGCCTGCTGCCGGATAAGCTGGTGCACACGGACGCCCCGACGACGGCCCACATTTCGCTGGCGCATCAGGAGACGGAGGGCCGGACCATCGCCCACATCCTGCACTACATCCCCGAGCAGCGCTACCGGGAGATCCAGACCATCGAAGACGTGATCCCCCTGCACAACGTCTCGCTGGCGGTAGGGCTAGGGCAGGAGCCGCGTCGCGTCTACCTGGCGCCGGAAGGGACCGACGTGCCGTTCGAGTGGACGGAGGGCGCAGTCCGGTTGACCGTGCCGGAAGTGCGAGGCCACGCAATGGTGGTCTTCGAGTAGCCATGAGCTGGCGCGTCGGAGCAACGACCGTTCCCCTCGATCAGCGGCCTGTTTAAGCCTTCCGTCCACTCAGATCAATCACCCCTGACACGCTCTCACGCGTCAGGGCAGCTCTTCATAGCCGAGCTTCGCCAGCTCGGCCCGCAGCACAGATTCGGCCCAGTCCGACGCCGGCTGGGACTCGGGGACCGTGATGGTGAGCTGGCCGCCGCCGGTGTCTTTCACGCCGCCGGGATCGCGCTTGCCCAGCGGCACGGTGATCGACTCTCGGTGGATGCCGAGGTCATCAGTGACGGCGAAGACGGCTTCCATGTCGCTCTGCTGGATGGGGGTAGGCATTGAGTGGGTCTCCTGAAAGAGGGAAGAGCGAGTGCGGACGGAACCTAAGCAAGAGGATGGGGCGGGGTTCTCCCCCGCCGGATTGTTCAGGTTTTCGCACGAAGGTTGAACGGAGTGTCACGTATGGCCGCGCTGAATGAGGAACGCTGCACCGCCTGCCGGAAAGACTCCCCGCGCGTAACGGACGCTGAGATTGCCGAGCTGAAGCCCCAGATCCCCCATTGGGAGCTGAGCGAGCGCGAGGGCGTGCCGCGCCTGGAGCGTGTCTATCGTTTCCCAGACTTCTCCCACGCCGTAGCGTTCAGCATCCGGGTGGCGCTGCTCGCCGAGGCGGAGGGCCATCACCCGGCGCTCCTCACGGAATGGGGCCGCGTCACCGTGAGCTGGTGGACCCACAAGATCCGGGGCCTGCACCGGAATGACTTTATCATGGCGGCTCGGACGGACGCCCTACTGCCGGGGGAGGGCTGACGTGGCGTGGCGCTTCGACGTGGTTGCCGGGCCGTTCGGCTTCACCGAAGGCCCTGCGTGGGACGGCGGCGCCCTGCTCTTCGCCGACATCCCCACACACCGCATCCTGCGGTTCGATCCCGAAACCGGGCAGACGGAGGTCTTTCGGGAGGACACCCACGAGGGGAATGGCCTGATGTTCGACGCCGGCGGCCGCCTCTACGGCTGCCAGGGCGGCGACGGGCGGCGGGTGGTCCGCTACGAGGCGGATGGCGGCGTAACGGTGGTGGCGGATCGCTTCGAGGGGAAGCGGCTCAACAGCCCCAACGACCTCGCGTTCGACGCGCAGGGCCGCCTCTGGTTCAGCGACCCGCGCTACGGCGATTTTCGCGCCGACATGGAGCTGGATCACGAGTCCGTGTTCCGCGCCGACCCGCAGCCCGACGGCTCCTGGACGCTGCATCGCATGACCTTCGACACCACGCGCCCCAACGGGCTGCTGATCTCTCCGGATCAAAAGACGCTGTATGTGGCGCAAAGTGAATACGGTGAGGATCGGAAGCGGGAGCTGCGCGCCTACCCCATCGACGCGGACGGCGCGCTCGGGCGGCCTTCCGTCCTGCACAACTTCTATCCCCATCGCGGCATCGACGGCATGTGCCTGGACGCCGACGGGAACATCATCGCCACGGCGGGCTGGCAGGAGAGCGGCCCCGGGCCGATGCTCTATGTTTTCGCGCCCAACGGACGGGTGCTGGAAACCCATCCCGTCCCCTTCGACCGCCCAACGAACTGCACCTGGGGCGGCCGCGACCTGAGCACGCTCTACGTGACGGTAGGCACGGGCCACCTGCTGGCGGTCCAGACGGGACGACGGCCCTACCTCGTTTACCCTCGCGCCGGTGGGTAGCGGAGCCGAGGCGCCCGTGGCGGAGGAAAACCAGGATGACCCATCCCTCGCGCCGGGGGCTGCGAGAACAGCGCCGCCCGCGCTCGTCCACCGCGAGCCGATCCGCGCGCTCAACCGCATCCCGCTCCGGGAGTGCGGCGAGCCCCTCGTCGACCTGCGGCTTCACTGCCCCGAAGTACGGGTCACCCGGACCTGCCTCCCCTATCTACGGCAGGCCGCGGCGGACATGCTGAACGCAGGGCAGGCGGCGCTGCCCCCCGGCTATCGATTGCGGGTGACGACGGCGCTCCGCACCCTGGAGAGGCAGCGCGAGCTCTACGACCGCTACTTTCAACAGATGCAGGCGGAACACCCGGCCTGGAGCTACGCCGCGCTCCGCCGGGCCACCAACCGCTTCTTCGCCCCCTACGACCAGAAGGCCCCGCCCGGCCATTGCACCGGCGGGGCCGTGGACGTCAAGCTGCTGGGATCCGGAGGGCGGCTGCTCGACCTCACCTCTCCCTACAAGGGATGGGCCGCCGCGCCCACGTCGGTGGCCGGCCTCACGCCCCGCGCCCGGCGGAACCGGCGCCTGCTGGTGGGGGCGATGCTCGGCGCAGGGTTCAGCAACTGCCAGGACGAGTACTGGCATTACTCCTACGGGGACGCCCCCTGGGCGGTGCGCACCGGGAACCCCTATTGCATCTACGGCCTCGTGCAGCCGCCGGGTCCGGAGCGCTAACATTGGTCGCGGAGACAGCTAACGGGGAGGGAGAGACATGGAGTCTCCCCCTCCCCGTTTGTCTGCGCCGCGTGTCGGGTTCGGCTACTTTCCGGTCCGGAACGGGGACGCCGGAAGGCCTTCCTGGTTCCCGAAGTTCGGCTCGGCTTCCTGGTGCCAGCCAAAGCGTACGGCCGTCGGCCGGGCGACCTGCGGGCTGGACACGACGACGGACGAGCCGTCGATCTCCGCCTGGGCGTCCACGAACTTGCCGTCCTCGCCTGCGATGGAGAAGTGCGTCAACGGCTTGCCGTCACGGGAGACGAGGCCGCCGCCCACCTGGTCGAAGCGGAGGCGGATCTTATTGCCTTCCACCTTCATCCTCTTGTAGAGCGGTCCCGAGTAGACCTTGACAGGGCGCTTATAAGTCTTGGCCAGGGCCCACAGCGCCAGGCGACGGCCCACTTCCTGCTTGTTACGCGGGTGGATGTCCGCCACGTTACCGATGTCGGTGGTCACGGCCATGCCGGTGTGCGGGATGGCGAGGCTGGCGCGCTGGGCTTCCCAGATGCCGGCGAGTTGCGTCGGGTCGCCGCCGTACCGGAACGGGGCGAGCTGGACGAAGTAGAACGGCATCTCCGGGTTGTTCCAGACGTTGCGCCAGCCCTCGATGAGGCCCTGCATCTTGTCGCGGTAGAGCATCCCCTCGCCGTTGTTCGACTCGCCCTGGTACCAGAGCGCGCCCCGGATGGCGAACGGCACAAGCGGGTGGATCATCCCGTTGTAGAGCGCCAGCGGCGACTGGTGGTTGATAACCGAGACTCTGCGGAGCGGGTTGTTCGGGTCCGGCTGCACGCGCTTTTCGGGGAACGTGTCGAGCTTCCCCGCGATGTCCGCAAGCGCGGGAACCGCCAGGAGACCCTGCGGCGGCATCCAGGGCTCGATGCGCGTGCCGCCCCAGTTGGAGCCGATGAGACCCACGGGCACGTCCAGCTCCTTCGTCAACTCGCGCCCGAAATAGTAGCCGACCGCCGTAAAGCCGCCGACCGTCTGGGGCGTCGTCGCCTTCCAGCCGTCCGAAGGGACGTTCTTCTCCGGCTTCTCCGACGGCCGGTGCGGGATCTTGATGTGGCGGATGCGCGGGTGGTTCGCGTTGGCGATCTCCTGCTGCGCGTTGTCGGACTGCGCAACGCCCCATTCCATGTTCGACTGCCCGGAGCAGAGCCACACTTCACCGACCAGGATGTCGTCCAGCGTGACGGTGTTATTGCCGCGGACCGTGAGCGTCCGGGGCTCGCTGCTGGCCTTCATAGGACGCAGGCGGACCATCCAGGCGCCGTCGTCCCCCGCGCGGGTGCGCTGCTTGCGGCCGGCGAACTCCACCGTCACCGCTTCATTCGGGTCGGCCCAGCCCCAGATCGGGCACTCCACGCCTCGCTGCAGGACCATGTGGCTGCCGATGACGGACGGGAGAGTGACGTCGGCGTGGGCCGGAGCCGCAAGGGCGGCCAGCCCCAGGAGCAGCGCCGGAGCCTTCCAGAAGCGGGGTTGCAACGTCGGATTCTTCAATGCTTTATCTCCAGAGATGACGCGTGGGGATGACGGGCCCCGACACCAAGAATTCGGCTCTTGAGCCACGAAAACCTTTGTGCGAGAGGCGCGGAGACCGAGGCGGACCCGCTGGCCGGCTTTCCAGATTCTAAGTTCCGCCGGCCTTCCTAAACAGCCGACAAGGGAACTAGACCCCGAGCGCCGGCAAGATGCCGTTTGCGCGCCAACCACCAGGAATAGAAGACCATGTCCGTGTCCGCCGTCCCCGAAGGTTACCACACCGTCACCCCTTATCTCATCGTCTCCGACGTAGCGAAGCTGATTGAGTTCCTGAAGGAAGCGTTCGGCGCCGAAACCACCTGCTGCCACACCGATCCGGACGGGCGGGTCGTGCACGCGGAGGCGCGGATCGGCGACTCACCGGTGATGATGGGAGGCGCGTGCCCCGAATGGTCGCCGATGCCCGCGACTCTGCATCTGTACGTCCCGGACGTGGACGCGCTGTATGCCCGGTCCCTGGCGGCCGGAGCCGAGTCCATCCGCGAGCCGCGCGACGAGTTCTACGGGGACCGCTCTGCTGGAGTGCGAGACAGTAACGGCAACTGCTGGTGGTTCGCCACCCATCAGGAAGACGTGTCCCCCGAGGAGATCGCGCGCCGCCATGCCGCCGCGACCGCATCGGCGGCCGGGTAGCGGAGGAGCGTCATGGAGCCTCGTATCAGCCTGGTCACGCTGGGGGTGGCGGACCTGGAGCGCGCCGCGCGCTTCTACGCGGACGTACTCGGCCTGCCGCAGCTTCCCACGCCGCCGGAAGTGGCGTTCTTCGAGATGGGCCGCACGTGGCTCAGCCTCTTCTCCCGTGAAGCGCTGGCCGCCGACGCCGGCGTGTCCGCCGAGGGCTCCGGCTTTCCGGGCTTCACGCTGGCGCACAACGTCGCGTCTGCCGCGGAGGTGGACGCGCTGCTCGCTGAGGTGGCGGCGGCCGGCGGGCGGGTCGTCAAGCCGGCGCATACCGCGGACTGGGGCGGCTACTCGGGTTACTTCGCGGACCCGGACGGCTTTCTCTGGGAAGTGGCGTGGAACCCCCACTTTCCGCATCTTTAGAAATCCCGGTTGTGTGACCGGAAACGAGGATGCGACGATGGATGACGAGCGGCTGGAGCGCGTGCGCCGGCTCTGCCTCGCCCTGCCGGAGGCGTGCGAAACCCCGGAAGGCCGGCCGGCCTTCCGGGTGCGCGGGAAGACCTTCCTCTGGTATATGGATGACCACCACGGCGACGGGCGGGTGGCGATCTGGTGCAAGGCGCCGCCCGGCGTACAGGCCGCGCGGGTCGCGGC
>Ga0216301_1000329_pt1 | contig 12983 bp, 8 predicted proteins | sample 4hB_Boncat_minus_FD_156203 | JGI IMG/M metagenome (GOLD analysis project Ga0216301, IMG submission 156203) | Terrestrial sediment cell enrichment communities for BONCAT metagenomics from Utah, United States - 4hB_Boncat_minus | ecosystem: Environmental > Terrestrial > Deep subsurface > Rock...
GCTGCGGGCTGTGTCCAGCCCTCCAACGACCGGCCCGGCGTCAGGATGATCTCGCCGCCATTTCCCTGCTGCCAGGCGGAGACCTGCCCCAGCCGCACCAACTCCAGGATGGCCAGGAACGTCACCAGCAGTTCCAGGCGCGCCTCACGCGCCGTGGCGTGGGCGGCGCGGCGCACGAGCAGGCTGAACGGCAGCGGACCGGAGTGGGCGAGGACACGGCGCAGCACCTCCGCGATGCGCTGGCGGAGGTTCACCGCTTCCCGCCGCACCCGCAGCGGCGCCGCGTGGCCGTTCGCACCCTCGTCCGCGTCCGGGCCCTGGATGCGACGCAGCGCCTGCAGGAGCGCCGAGGGGCGCAGCTCCACCAGCGGCACGGCTCCCTCCCACTGCTCCACCGTGCCCCGGGCGAAGGTGCGGCTGGTGTCGGCGGCCAGCTCGCGGAGCTGCTCGGCTACCTGCTGGAACCGCTCGTACTCCAGCAGCCGGGCCACCAGCTCGGCGCGCGGGTCCTGCCCCGCCTCTTCCTCGAACAGCGGCTCGGGACGCGGCAGCAGCATGCGCGACTTGATCTCCATCAATGTCGCCGCCATCACCAGAAATTCTCCGGCGATGTTCAGATCCAGCGATTCCATCAGCGCCAGGTAGTCGAGGTACTGCGCCGTCACCTCCGCGATGGGGATGTCGCGGATGTCCAGCTTGTGGGTGCGGATGAGGTGCAGGAGCAGGTCCAGCGGCCCTTCGAACACCGAGACACGAACGGAGTAAGCCACCGGCAGACCTACGCCGCGCCCAGCAGGAGGCCCATCAACTGGACGAGCGGGATGCCCACCAGGAACCGCAGCAGTCCTCCGCCGAACCAGAGCAGGCCCAGCAGCATGATCATGCCCCACTGCTCCATGAACTTGCTGAAGGCGTAGGCCTGCGAGTCCGGCAGGAAGGTCACCAGGATCTTCGCCCCGTCCAGCGGCCCGATGGGGATGAGGTTGAAGAGCATCAGGCTCAAGTTAACCATGATGCAGTAGTAGAGGAGCAGCCCTATTCCGCCCTCATCGATCCCGATCCAGCCGAAGCGGAGGGGCAAGGCGAACGCGATCGCCAGCAGCAGGTTCGAGAACGGTCCCCACGCGGCGATCTTGCACATGCCCCACTTGGGGTTGTGGAGCACGCCTGGGTTCACCAGCACCGGCTTGCCCCAGCCCAGGCCGAAGCCCGTGATGGTGCTAAGGACGCAGAAGATAGCGCCCAGCGGATCAAAGTGATCCCACGGCATGATGGACAGCCGCCCCGCCCGCCGGGGACCGTCGTCGCCGTTGTTCACTGCCGACAGGGCGTGCGCAAACTCGTGGACGGGAATGGCGATGAGTAGCGCGAACAACGCCATCATCGTATGTTGCGGATCAAAATCGCGCACGAGGGCAGCCTCTCAGTCGGCAAATCGGTTCAATACAGCGCAGGCATGGGCCAGTTCCCCTTCCCGGCCTTCCACCCCTCCGTTCAGCCGGGCCTCCAGGGTCTCTCGCAGGGCGGCGCCGAGCGCCGGGCCGGGGCGGTAACCGAGCGCTTTCAAGTCCTCGCCGGTGATCTCCAGCTTCACGTGCCGCCATTCCCGCACGTAGCGGTCCAGGACCTGCACCGCGCTTGCTTCCAGGCAATCGGCAGCCAGGGCGCGCAGGAAGACGAGCTGTTCCGGCCGCAGCGGTTGGAGACGCCGATGCACCTCCGCGGGCGTGGCGCCGGCGGGCAGCAATCCGGCTGCCTGATCAGCGATGCGAAGCGCCGCGCCGAGCTTCTCCAGGTCGGGCGGGGGCAGCCGCAGGCGGCTCTCAGCTGTCTGCGCGGCCCGCTCAGGGCCGAGCGGGGCCAGAAGGCCCGCCAGGTAGATGACGCACCGATCGAGGGGGTCCTTGCCGTGATCCTTCCACCAGCCGAGCGCCGCCTCCAGAGACTGGAGCAGATCCCGGTCCGGGCGGAGGTCGGGCTGCATCCAGGCGAAGACGCCCAGCTCGTCCAGGCGCAGCATGGCGGCCAGGGATCGCTCCTCGCGCAGCGTGCGGAACAGCTCGGCGCGCAGCCGCTCCGGACTGATGCGCGCGAGGGCGTCCGTTTCTACGGCGTGCCGCGCCAGGCCTTCCGTGTGGCCGTCCATCTGGAAGTGAAGGCGCTCCTCGAAGCGGACGGCGCGGAACAGGCGGGTGGGGTCTTCCACGAAGCTGAGGGCGTGGAGCACACGCACGCGCCGCCGCTCGAGGTCCACGCGCCCTCCGAACGGGTCGAGCAGCTCTCCGAACTCCTCGGGGCGGAGCGCCACCGCGAGGGCGTTGATGGTGAAGTCGCGCCGTCGGAGGTCATCCAAAATAGAGGACGGCTCCACCTCGGGAAGCGCGCCGGGATGGGCGTAGCTTTCCGTGCGGGCAGTCGTGAAGTCGATCTTGAAACCGTCCGGCAGCTTCACCGTCGCCGTCCCGAAGCGGTCGTGCGCCGCCACCTCCCCGCCGCACTCCTCCGCCACGGCGCGGGCGAGGGCGATTCCGTCCGGCTCCACCAGGATGTCCACATCCAGGTTCCGCACGTCCAGCAGCAGGTCGCGGACGAAGCCGCCCACGGCGTAGGCCTTGGCGTCGGCGCGCTCGGCGGCTTCGCCCACCTGCGCCAACAGCCGCTGCACGTTAGCGGGCAGCCGCTCGCGGAGGAGCTGCGGCGCCGGCTCGGGGCCGAAGGCGGGAGAACCCGTCAGATAGCGCTCGCCGTGCAGGGCCCGGAGCACGTCGCGGCGCGTGACGATGCCGAGGACGTCGCCGCGTCGCACCACCGGCAGCCGCCCGAGCCCTTCGGCGATCATCACGCGCTCCAGCTCCGACAGCGGCGTGTTCAGCTCCACCGTCTTTACCTCGCGCGTCATGAACCCGCGCACGGGCGCGTGCTCCAGGTGATGGTGCCGCGCCTTGTCCACGTCGCGGCGCGTGATGATGCCGACCATCCGCCCCTCTTCGAGCACCACGAGGCCCGAGTGTCCGTAGCGGATCATCCGCTGGCGTGCGTCCCCCACCGTGGCGTCGGGGCGGATGCTGCGCACCGGGTGCGACATGATCTGCCGGGCCGTCACCTCCGGCCGTACGAAGCGCGGCAGCTCGCGCAGCAGCCGCTCGCGGGTTTCGACAGGATCGCCCTGCTTGAGGTTGGCGGACGCCGCGCGCGCGTGTCCCCCGCCGCCCAGCTCCCGGATCACGCCCCCCACGTCCACCGCGTCCGAATTGCTCCGCCCGATCACGTAGAGCACTTCTTCCATGGGCGCAATCAGGAAGACGGCGTTCACCTCGTCCATCTCCAGCATGCGGTGCGGCACGACGGACGCCTGGTCCACGTAGGCGCCCGCCTGGGTGACGGCGAGGCCGACGGGAACTCCCCGCACGTCCAGCGTCTCCGCGCCTTCCAGCGCCTCCGCCAGCAGCCGGCGCTGGTCCGGGCTGAGGGCCCGGCGGGTGAACTCACTCACGACTTCCAGCTCGCCGCCGGAGCGGAGCAGCCACGCGGCCGCCTCGACATCTTCGGGGGTCGTGCCGGTGAAGGAGAGCGAGCCGGTGTCTTCGTAGATGCCGAGCAGGAGAGTGGTGGCCTCCACCGGGGTCAGCGTCTCACCGCGCTCGCGCAGATCATGCACGAGGATGCTGGACACGGAGCCCCATGCTAAGCGCCGCTCCTGGACGGGGTGGCAGTCGACCTCTTCGCCCATGTGGTGATCGTAGAGGTGGACTTCCACGCCGGGAAGGTCCAGCCACGCCGCCGCCTTACCCAAGCGCCGGCGGGTGGAGGTGTCCACCACGATGAGCCGCGTGATCGTCTCGGGGTCCACCTCCGACGGGACGCGGGGGTCGAGGACTTCCCGGTGAAGCTGGAGGAACTCGCGGACGCCGGGCTGCTCGCCGCCCGGCAGCACGATGATCGACCCCGGATACAGCCGCCGCGCCCCCACCAGGCCGCCCAGCGCGTCGAAATCCGCCTTCACGTGAGCGACGATTACATCCATAGGGGGTCGATCTCACCACGGCGACACGGAGCGCACGGAGAGGAACGGGAGACTTTTAGACAGGATTAACGGGATTTACTGGATGGGAAGGCTTAGGATGACGGAGACAAGCGCCCTGAGTTGGGTTTGGCATTGATCCAGCGCTCGCTCCCCCGTCCCGTCAATCCTGTTGATCCCGTCCAATGCTTCCGAGGCTTCTCCGTGTTCCTCTCCGTGCGCTCCGTGTCTCCGTGGTGTTAATTCGGGGTGGGTTAGCGGAAACGCTCTGGGATGACGTCGCGGGCGATCATGTCGTCCAGGGTTTCGCGGCGGACGAGCAGGTCGGCCTGGCCCTCGTTGACGAGCACCACGGGCGGGCGGCGGAACCGGTTGTAGTTGCTCGCCATCGCGAAGTTGTAGGCGCCGGTGGACTGCACCGCCAGCAGGTCGCCGGGCTGCGGGTCGGCGAGCGGAGTGTCCCAGATCAGGATGTCCGTCTCGCAGTGCTTGCCCGCCACCGTCACCACCTGGTTGTGGGGCTGGTCCGCCTTGTTGGCGATGATCGCCTCATACTTCGCCTCGTACATCGCCGGGCGCGGGTTGTCGGAGAGGCCGCCATCGACGGAGATGTAGGTGCGGACCCCGGGGATCTGCTTGATGGCTCCGACGGTATAGAGGGTGATTCCCGCCTCGCCTACGAGGAACCGGCCGGGCTCCTGGAGCAGCGTCGGGTACGCCAGCCCTGCCTCGTCCAGCTTCCGCGTGAGCACCCCCACGACCGCGTCCGCGAACGCGTCCAGCGACGGCGGCTGGTGGCCGCGCAGGTAGCGGATGCCGAGCCCGCCGCCGATGTTGAGCTCGGGGAACTCGACCCCGAACTCCCGCTTCACCTGGGCCAGCAGGTCCACCATAATGGCGACCGAGGCTTCGTGGCATTCCGTGTCGTGGAGCTGCGAGCCGACGTGGCAGTGGATGCCGCGCAGCCGCAGACCAGCGTTCTCGCGCACCCGGCTGATCGCCGTCATGGCGGCGCCGCTGCCGATGTCGAACCCGAACTTGGTATCGACCTGGCCGGTGCTGATCCGCTTGTGCGTGTGCGGGTCGATGCCCGGCGCCACGCGGATGAGCACGTCCTGCGGCTCCCGCAGCCCGGCGGCGAGCTCCTGGAGCCGCTCGATCTCCGTGAAGTTGTCGATGACGATGTGCCCGATGCGCGCGTCCAGCGCCATCTGCAGCTCTTCCACCGACTTGTTGTTGCCGTGAAGGGAGATGCGCTCGCGGGGGAAGCCGGCGTGCAGGGCGGTGTATAGCTCGCCGCCGGAGGCTACGTCCAGGTTCAGCCCCTCCTGCTCCACGAGCTTGCAGATGCCCGCGCAGAGGAACGCCTTGCCCGCGAACGAGACTTCCACCTGGGGATACCGAGCGCGGAACGCGGCCAGGTAATCGCGGGCGTTCCGGCGGATCGCCTGCTCGTCCATTATGTACAGCGGAGTGCCGAACTCCTCGGCCAGGCGCGTGACGTCCACGCCGCCGATTTCGAGCTGGCCGCGGGCGTTGACTCGCTGGGTGCCCAACAACATCATAATCCTGGAACCTCGGGAAACCGCGCGCCGCAGGCGGGGAGCGGATAGACAACGGCGGGTATCGTAGCATAGAGCCGCCCGACAGATCAAATCGAGCGCCGGCGCTTACCGGCTCAACGGAAACGGGGTTCTCCCAATCTCGGGCGAGAGATAAAGCGTTCCGTGGGTTTCGCCGTAGAAATCGGCGAGGACGCGCGCGTCCACCGCTTCCGGCCGCGCCACCAGGTTTTGCTCGGAGAGCGTCCCCACGAGCAGCAGGTCGGTGTCCGGCTGCCCGTTTGGCGCGAGGATCGGGCCCAACACCCAGACAGTGACGCCGACCAGGCGCCGGTCCGCCTCGTGCAGCGCCTTCGCCAGCCGGTACCCTTCCCGCATCAAGAACTCAGTGGAGATCGGCGCCCGGCTGCTCCGGGGGATCAAGACCCGCAGGTTAGCCGTCTGTGAGGCAGGGTTGACTTCCACGCTCAGCACCTGCCCCACGCCCTCTGACGGCTGGCGAGACAGCAGCTTCTTCAGCTCGCGCTCGCGCCGGGATTCGCTAATCACGGTCGCCTTCGGAGCGCGGGAGAAACCGGGCACGCTGCCGGCCAGGTCCTCCATCGCCGGCCGCCGGCCGTCGGAGACGGAGGCGAGCGCCGCCAGGGTAAGGATCAGGGCGCACACGCCGGCGCCGGCCAGGGCGCCCACCCGCTGGATGGATTCTCGCACGATAATCGCCGTCGTCACCGGCTGACCCCGCCCCTCCAGCATCGATTCCCACTTCGCGCGCTGCTGCCGGGCGTCGAGCGTTTCCTCCACCCGTGCGAGCTTGGCGCGGTCCGCCTCGCTGTTCGGGTTCAGCTCCAGGGCGAGCTGGTACCAGTGCCGGGCGTCCTCAAGCCGTCCCTGGTCCTGGTAGATGTCGCCCAGCAGCGAATGGGCGGTGGGGTTGCGGGCATCCGCGCGCAGTACTTCGACGCACTGATCGACGGCCTCCTCCCACCGCGCGCGCATGCGGAGCAGGTTCGCCCGCGCCAGCATCGGGCCGGCAACGTCGGCCGCCGGCGGGGCGGCGGCCGGATGGCACTGCCCACACCTGGCTCCGGGTCGCACGAGGCTCCCACCACATTGTGGACACTGCATAACGACCTCTCCGATCAGCCTCGGTTCGGCGCCTGGGATCGACTTTCCCTCGCCGCACGCGGCGGGCGTCCTATTCCACGCGGGAGGCGGGGAAGATCCTAGCGTGGCTCGCCGGGCGACTGGCCTGGGAATGCGCCTCGATAGCCGGCGTCCCAATTCGGCGGCGGTTGGAGCGGCGCCGGCGCTGCGGGTTGGGTGGGCGCTGAGGGCCCGCCCGCGCCGGCCGAGGACGCGCCCTCGCCGGGCGCCGGCGCCCGCCCGGCCGTTTGCTTCTCCACCATGCGCAGCTTCCACTCCAGCGCCTTGGCGGCGAGGCCGCGCGCCCGTTCCCGCTCGGCGGGCGGGCCGTTCTTCGCCTCTTCAGCGGCGGCGCGATGTCCCTGATCGAACGCCTGGATTGCGTCGGGGAGCCGCCCCTGGCCGTCGAGCGCCTGCCCGAGCACCACGTAGGCGGCGGCGTACGTGGGATCGATCGCTAGCGCTTCGCGGCAGCGGCCTTCCGCGCCCGTCCACTGGTTCCGCGCCAGCTCCTTCATCGCCAACTGGAGCGCCGAAAGCGCGGCGTTCTTCCGCGCGGTCGCCCGGTCGTTGCCGGTGCTGGTGTCCGCCACCTGCCGCGAAAGCCGCAGCGCTTCCTCCCACTGCTCGCGCTTCAGGGCGTCGTTCGCCGCGAGAATGAGCTGGTTGGCCTCCGTCCGACGCTCCCCCGTCACCTGGTCCTGCCGGAACTTGTCGTGGGCCGTCACCGTGGCCCACACCACCGTCATGATGAGCAGTCCCAGGATGACTGCCACGCCGAGCCAGGCCAGCAGCCACTTCACGTCCGTGCCGGCGGGGGCGGGGCGGGCGCGCAGCGCTGCGGCGGAGCTGCCGGACGCCGCTTGCGGAAGCTGCATGGCGCCTGCCGGAGGCGGCTGGTGCGCGGGTCCGCTGGGCTGCGGCCGCGAGGCGGGCGGCGCTCCGCCCATTGGCCGGGCGCCGGGCGTGGGGCGCTGCCCGTTAGCCGGGGCGCCGTTGCCGAACATCGGCTGGGGCATGGGCCGGGCGCCGCCGGGCGGTCCTGCCGGGGCGCGCGGCGGCGCGCTCTGCGGCCGGGGCGGCGGCGCGGACGGCCGAGGCTGCGGCGCGGCGGCAGCCGCCGGCATGGACGCGTAGCGCGGCTCTCGCCCCTGCGCCACGAGCCGGAGGTCTTCGGCGAGGTCCGCCGCAGAGGCGTAGCGCCGCGCCATGTCCTTCGCCAGCGCGCGCCGGATGACGCGGTCCACCGCTGGGGGCGCGCCGCCGGCCGGGGGCGGCTCCATGTTAATGATGTTGTAGGTGATGGTGACGACGCTGTCGCCAACGAACGGCTTCCGCCCAGAGATCATCTCGTACAGCATCACGCCCAGTGAGAAGAGGTCGCTGCGGCGATCCAGGCCCTTGCCGGTCACCTGTTCCGGCGACATGTAGCTGGGGGTGCCGAAGATCTGGCCGTCGGCGGTGAGCGACGGCTCGAAGGTGAGACGCGCGATGCCGAAGTCGGTGATGACGACGCGGCCGTCGGGCTCGAGGTGAACGTTATCCGGTTTCACGTCCCGGTGCACGACGCCGTGGCTGTGGGCGTACTCCAGGCCGTCGGCGACGGCGGCGGCGATACGGAGGGCTTCCTGGAGGGGCAGCGCCCCGCGTTGCCGGAGGATGTCCCGGAGGGACTGCCCCTCCAGGTACTCCATGGCGATGTAATAGCGGCCCTGAACCTGCTTGTGGTCCAGCACGCGGACGATGTTCGTGTGCTGAAGGCGGGCGGCGGCGCGCGCTTCGCGGGTGAACCGCTCGACGCGCTCGTGGCGGGCCTGCCCCACGAGGTTGGCGGGAATCTGAAGCTCTTTGAGGGCGATGCGCCGCCCGGACGCAGGGTCGGTCGCCTCGTAGACGATGTCGTTACTACGGGCGATCTCGCGGATGATGTGGTATCGACCCAGCGTATTCGTGGACAAGAACTGGACCCTGCCCCGGCGGCGCTCGCTCGGCTCGGCGCCGAAGCTGGGCGGCCGAAGGTCGCTCCCGATTCGCTCTCCGGCCGATTCTACCCGGCAACTCGCTCGCAGCCAACTTGCCGCGCCACCTGCGAAGCAGAGGGACGCCGGACAGGGGCGGGCGGACTCCTACGTACGGCGAAAGATCTTGTCCAGGAAGCCGCCCCGTGCTTCGGCTCCCGCGCCCTCAACGCCGCTCTGCTGCGCAGTGGGAGCTGTGCCGGACGTCCCGGCATCTGCGTGATGGCCGTTCACCGGGGCTTCCTCTACGGGAAAGACCTCGGTGGTGTACTCCACCGCTTCCTCGCTCTCTACTTCTTCGGCTCCGGGCCACGGATCGATCTGGATCACCTGGATGACGAGAGCGGTGATGTTGTCCTTGCCGCCGTACTCATTGGCGCGATCCACGAGGTTCCACGCCGCCACCGACGGCGAGCCCCCGCCCAGCACCTGCGCGATCTCCTCGGCGGGGGCCATCCCACTGAGCCCGTCGGAGCAGAGCAGGTAACGGTCCCCGACTTCCAGCTTCACGGCGAGCACGTCCGGCTCCACGTCCGGCGCTCCGCCCATCGACCGTGTGATGACGTTGCGGAACGGCGATTGCTCCGCCTCCGCCTCCGTCATGGCGCCCGCCCGCACTTGCTCCGCCACCCATGAGTGGTCCTCCGTCACCTGGCGAAGCTCGCCGCCGCGCAGGAGGTAGCAGCGGCTGTCTCCCACTTGCGCCAGGTAGAGGTCGTCGTCCCGGATGATCGCTGCGGTCAACGTGGCGCCCATGCCGCTGCGGCCGCTGACGCTGCGGGCCACGTCCACCACGTAGGCGTTCGCTTCTCGGACGGCTTTCCGCAGGCTCGCCTCCATGTCCGGATTGGCGTCCGAATAGAAGGAGCGGATGAAGATCTTGAGCGCCAGCTCCGAGGCCACCTGGCCCGCGGAATGGCCGCCCATGCCGTCGGCCACGGCGAAGACGCGGCCCTTCCGGGCGAGCACACTGGGATCGTCCGGTTCGAGGAAGTCGAACTTGTCCTCGTTGTTCTCGCGGACCTGGCCCAGGTCTGTCTTGCCGCCGACCGCCAGGTAGGCGTGACAGCGCGGATGGGCGGCCGCTTTCACAGCCCACCCCGCCTGGAGCGCTTCCGCTTCCAGCGGCGCGGTGATTTCGTCTTCGTCTGCCATAGCTTAGGAGAGTTCCACGAGGGCCGACCGCCCGCGCCGCGCTACGACCCGCCGGCCTCCGGCCCGCCGGAAGCGACACCGCCGGACGCATCGAACGGAGTGGTGGGCCACGGATCGTCCTCGGGCGGGCCGCCCATCAGCGTCGCCTCCCCCATCGGCGCCATGACCGTCCGCTCGACGGAAGCGGCGGGCGCGGAGGACCGGAAAGTGACTTCGGTTTTCCCCATCCGCACGGTGGCGCCGTCCGCCAGCGGGATCGGGCTGTTCGGCGCCAGGCGCGCGCCCGCGTGGAAGGACCCGTTTGTGCTGCCGACATCCACGAACTGAACCTGGCCGTCCTCCCCGCAGGTGATCTCCGCGTGCTTCCCCGACATGAAGGAATCCGCCAGCACAATCTCGTTGGCCGAGCGCCGGCCGATGGTGTTGACGCCTGAATACAGCGGGAACTCGGTTCCATCCGCCAGGGTCAGCCGCCCCACGGGCGCGCCCCGCTCGGAGATGGGCGCCGCGCTAGCCGCCGCGGGCGCTGCCGCTGGAGAGAGAGCGACGGGATCGATGGCTTCCGGCGCGCCGGCCGCGCCGGGGATGGCGAGACTGAGCTGCACGCTCCCGAACCGCAGCAAAGTTCCGCTCTGGGCGGCGACCGGCGTACCGGCGCGAACCGGGCTGCCCGCCACGAAGGTGCCGTTGGTGCTGCCCAGGTCCTCCACCGTCAGGCTACCGCCGTCCAGCGTCACCTGCGCGTGGCGGCGCGACACGGAGGGATCGGCGAGGACGATGTCGGCGCTTTCTCGGCCCACGGTGTTTAGCCCGGGGTTCAGCAGGTACTCCCGTCCGGACGCCGCGTCGACGAGACGAGGAAGCTGCGCCGCGTCCGGCAGCGGCTCCACGTCGGCGGGTTGAGAACCCATCAGCAGGCCGCAGTCCTGGCAGTAGCGCTCCGCCGGCCCGTTGGGCGTCTGGCAAACGGGGCAGGCGACCGTCAGCGCGTGCTGCGTAGCGTCGCTGAAGCCCCCGCCAGCGGCCGGAAACGGCGACTGCATCACGCGGGTCGCGTCGCCCGCCGGCGCCGGCGCGAAGCCGGGATCGACAATGGTGCGTTCTTCCACGAATAGGCTCCTGCCCCGGCGCTCAGCTCTTGCGCTTGCCGAGGTCGATGTCGATGATGGTGCCGATGAGCGTCTTCTCTACGTCGCCGGAGCCCGACCGCAGCCCCTGGATCGCCTGCGTCACCTCGGCGGCTTCGTCGGAGCGCCCCGCCTGGGCGAGCAGCATCTGCGTCCGCTGGAGGTCCTGCACGGCCATCGCCGCGCTAAGCTGGTGCGTCTTGATGCCCATCATGGTCCGCTCCAAGCTGCGCCCGGCCCGCGCTACTTCCAGCTCGCGCTGCACCGTGCCGTTGACGCCGCGCGCCACCAGCGAAGGGTCCGTCACGAAGTTGAAGACGAGGTCTCCCTCCACGCGCTGGTTGAAGGCGCCGGTGGTGCAGTCGTCGTAGAGCGCCTCCACGCGCGCCACGCGGTACGTGCCGGCGGGGCGTCGTCCCAGCTCCAGCTCCACCAGCGTGCTCAGCGTGGCGCCGCGCTCCAGGTCGGGAACCTGGATCTCGACCGTCCGGGGGCCGTGCACCGGCTGCTGACCGTACACCTGGCGCGCCTCCACCCACTTCCCGAGAATCATGCGCAGGCGGACGTTCTTCGCGGTGATCGTGAGAAGCTGCTCCAGCTCCGTCCGGAAGACCTCCGGGATCAGCTCGGGCCGCGCGATGTAGTGGTAGTTGCCGCCGCCGCGCCGCGCGAGGCCCGCCAGCAGCTCCTCGTTGTACTCGGGTCCGAATCCCAGCGCCGTGGTCGTAATCCCGCGCGTCCGCTGCTCCGCCGCGCAGCCCACGATGGAAGAGTAGTCCTTCACGCCCGCCGTCGGCTCTCCGTCCGTGAGGACGACGACGCGGTTGATGTAGCCTTCCGACCGCACGGACGCGACCTGCGACGCGCCGGCCACAATGCCGTCGTAGATGTTGGTGGTGTTGCCGGGTTGGATGCGGTTCAGGTGCTCTTTGATGAGGCCCTTGTTCATCACGCGGCGCGCGGGCATCACCACGTCCACCCGCTCTTCGAACGTGACGATGGAGAGGATGTCGTTCTGGTCCAGCAGGTCGACGACGTGGCCGCAAGCGCGCTTCACGTACTCCAGCGGCTCCCCTTCCATCGAGCCGCTGCGGTCGATGACGAGGCAGAGGTTGAGGGGAGAGCGGCGGCCGGCCACCATCCCGGAAGCGGTGAGCTGGATGAGGGCGTGGTCCGCCGAGCTACGGCCGGCGTGGGCGTACTGGTTGCCGGAAATCACGTCCAGGGCCAGTCCCTGGGCCATTCCGCCGCCCCCCAGCGCCACCGTGCGCGCGGGGTCCATGCCGCCCCCGCCGAAACCGGAGAGCTGCGTCGCCTCTCCCATCGGAGCGATGATGCGGGTTTGATCCATAACCGAGGCGCGTCCTTTCGCCGACCCGAAGGCGGAATGGTTGCTTGCCGATTGGGGAGATTATACGTTAGCCGCTCATGGAGCGTCAATTCGGCGCGTCTTCCAATGGATAACGGCGCTTTCCCGGGCTAGTTTTGCTCCTAGGAATGGGCGAGTGGCGGGCCTCACCCCGCCCCCCGTGCGGGGGATAAACCTTCGGCCACCCCTCTCCACACGTGGAGAGGGCGAAGTCCGGGGATGGCTACTTCGGGACCCAACCCTAACAGTTATGTCGACCGACCCACTACCGGTGCGCCTTCTTTGCCTTAGCAACGGCTAAAAACCCCGTCATTCAGCGGTGATGCGGAAGTCATAACTGCCGGAGCCGACCTCGAAGACCACGCCTTCCGGTCCGCTCGTCGCAGAGACGATCCCCGATACGCCGCTGTGGAAACGGTTCCCGCTCCACACGGTTTTGCCGCCTTCGGTAATCCGCGCCGCGCCGCGTCCGCTCTTCGGCGCGTAGATCCGCGCGGTGGTGTTCGCGGGCGTCTCCACATGCAGGCTCAGCCCCCCGCCGTCCGTCCGCCACGCGCTCACGATGGTCCCGTAGCTCGAGTCGTACTC
>Ga0216301_1000330_pt1 | contig 12958 bp, 11 predicted proteins | sample 4hB_Boncat_minus_FD_156203 | JGI IMG/M metagenome (GOLD analysis project Ga0216301, IMG submission 156203) | Terrestrial sediment cell enrichment communities for BONCAT metagenomics from Utah, United States - 4hB_Boncat_minus | ecosystem: Environmental > Terrestrial > Deep subsurface > Rock...
GTCGCCGATATCGTGCGGTGGAACGCCGAGCTGCGCGGGATGGTCGAAACCGACTTCCCCGAGCTGAAGAAGGCCCGCTTCATCCTCAGCGAGTGCGGCAGCGGCCCGGTCGAAGGGGCCCGCGCGAACACCTCGTATGAGGCGGCGCGGATGGCGGCGCTGCTGGACGCGAATCTCCGCGCTACCCGGGGCGTAGACCTCATGCTCCGCACCGGCGACCTGGTGGACGATCACTTCAACGGCTTCCGCCCGCTCATCACGCGCGTCGGGCGCAACACCGCGCCGCTTCCCGCCTTCCGTTTCTACATGATGCTCTCCAAAATGGCGACGGAGCGCGTGAAGGTGGAGACGCCCGTCGGCATCGGGGCGCTGGCCGCCCGGCCTGAAGCGAAGGGACCCAAGAACGCCGCGCAGGTGTTGCTCTACCGCTACGATCCCGCCATTCAGCCCGGCGCCGGGGAGGCGCAGACGGTCCAGGTGCGCTTCACCGGCCTCCCGTCGAACCTGCTTCGCCTGCCGCTGCGCGTCTACCACGTCGATCCGGAGCGCTTCGCCGCGTATGAGGCATGGGTCGCCGCCGGAAAGCCGAACCCCGCCCCCACCGAACTGGGCGAGCAACTGGCGGGAACCGCTACCTTCGCCCCCGACGTGGACAGCCCCGGCGTCACCATCAACAACGGCCAGACCACCGTCAGCGTCAAGCTCTGGCCGAACTCGGTGGCGCTCGTCACCCTCGGCGCGGAGCCCGCCTACGAAGCGGAGCTTTCCGACCGCGGCCGGCGTCTCCGCGACGCCGAAGAGCAGTTCTCCACCGCCGCCGACCTCCAGCGGACGCGGAACTACGTGAAGGCCGCCGAAGCCTACCGCAATGTCCAGGAGAAGTACGCGGACACGTTCTGGCAGGAGATGGCTCTCTACAGCCTCCTCGCCCTCTACGAGCTCGATCTGAAAGCGCCCGTGCAGGCGGAGGGCGTCCGCAAAGAGCTGCTCGCGCTACCCCTCGACGACCTGGCGCGCCTCCGCCTCCTGGAGCGAACGCGCGTGGATGCCGTGCGGAAAAACGAGTCCGCCCGCATCGCCGAGCTTTCCCGCCAGATCGCCACCCTCGAAGGCCGCCTCGCCGACCAGCGCCAGACCTCCCTCACTCGCTACCGCGGCGGCCCCTAGATAGCGCATAACCACCAGACGAGACCGCGAATGACGGCTAATAGGCCGCGGATGACACGGATGGGGCGGATTTCCGCGGATCAGAAGGCGAATTGGTCGGGATAGACAGGATTGGAAGGTTAGGGGAGAAAGGGGAACGGCACTGCGGCAGCGCGTCGTCATCCAACCTGCTCCCATCCCTTTAATCCCGTCCAATTCCATTCCCCATCAGCGATAATCCGTCTAATCCGCGTCATCCGCGGCCCATTGCTCGGTAAGCGAGTCGGAACCCAGGACGGGGTTGCTCCGTCCAAGTAGATAGCAAGGAATTGTCCGTGCGCGTATTGGTGGTAGGGGACATCGTCGGGAAACCCGGCCGGCGGGCGTTTCAGCAGTTGGGGCGGAACCTCACGCGCACCCACCGGACGGACTTCGTCATCGTCAACGGCGAGAATTCCGCCGGCGGCTTCGGCATCACCCCGGAGATCACCGAAGAGCTGCTCTCCCAGGGCGCCGACTGCGTCACCAGCGGCAACCACATCTGGAAGCAGCGCGAGATCTACGGCTATCTCGACCGCGAAGACCGCCTCCTGCGGCCCGCCAACTACCCGGAAGGCGCGCCCGGCAACGGCTGGGGCGTCTACCCCTGGGCGGGCGGCCGCGTCGCCGTCATCAACCTGATGGGCGCCGCCTCGATGGAGCCGATCGACTGCCCCTTCCGGGCCTTCGACGAGCTTTACCGGGAGGCGCGCCGGGAGACGCCGCTGGTGGTGGTGGATTTCCATGCGGAAAGCACGTCTGAGAAGGCGGCGCTCGCCCACTACGCCGACGGCCGGGCGAGCCTCGTGTTCGGCACGCACACACACGTGCAGACGGCAGACGAGCGGGTGCTGCCGGGCGGCACCGGCTTCATTACCGACGTGGGGATGACCGGCCCCGAGGACAGTATCATCGGTGTGGCGAAAGAAGGAGTGATCGACCGCTTCCTCACCCGCATGCCCGTCCGCTTCGAGGTTCCGAACACGGCGGCCCTGCTCTGCGGCTTGGTGGCGGAGTTGGATGCTCAAACCGGCCGCGCGCTAAGTCTGCGCCGCGTTCAGGAACGGGTGCCCTAGCGGCTGCGTATTCATGCATGGATTGGCGTCGCTATTCCGTCAGTTCGCCTTATTTGCGTCTCAATTCCGGTAAGTCACTGTTATTGCGGTCCATTCGACCTGGGGTGATCCACATGAAGCGTAACCACCTGTATGCCTGGGGCGCCGTGCTGGGAGCGGCCGGCATCCTGGCTATGTCACCGCCGGCCCAGGGCTTCGCCCCCCTCGCCGAGTTGTATTCCGGCGCTCCGGCCGCCCAGAACGGGATGCGGCTGAGCGGCTGGGGCAGCGGTCGGGCCATTGAGGACCGGATGGCCGGCTCCGCCGGGGCCAACTCGATCAAGCTGGAGACGGACGGCTACTTTGCCGGCGGCCGTATCGTGTTCGATACCCCGCGTGACATTACCGAGCAGAAGGCGGACCCGAACGGCTTTCTGGAGTTCGTGATGCGCTTTCAACCGGGCCGCCCGAAGATGAACCGCACTCTGGGCGGCTCCTCGGACGGCTACGGCGGCTCCTCGATGGGCAACTCCGGCGGCTCGTCCTACCCGCCCGGTTACGGCGGCTCGTCCGGGGATATGAGCTCTGGCGGCCAGCAGGCTCTCGGGCCGGACACCACCAAGCTCAAGGTCCAGCTCATCTGCGAGGAAGGTCAGTTCATCGCCACGAACTTCCCGCTCCGCCTCACGATCCCGGCGCGCACCGAGGGCTGGTTCTCCGTGGCGATTCCCTTTGTCGCCTTCAAGGGCCTGAACAAGGTGGATACGGCGCGGGTGAAAGAGATCCGCTTCTTCGGCGACACGAAGGATACGTTCTGGATCGGCGAAATCCGCACGACCACCGACGACGAGCCGATCACGGTGGATGAGCTGGACGAGCAGGAAGTGGCGGTCGGCGACTTCGTCGAATTCACCGTCGAAGCCACCGCCGGGCTCTCCACGCTCCACTACAGTTGGGATTTCGACGCCAAGAACGGCATCCAGGAAGACGCGACCGGGCCGTCGGTGGTGCATGTCTATCGCAACGCGGGTCCCAATAGCACGCCCGTCACCTACGACGTCACGCTCACCGTCACAGACGTCAGCGGCGCCAAGAAGTCTGAGGTGAAGCGGACCAAGGTCGTCGTGAACCCATAACCCGGCTCCCTATCCCCACTTCCCGCAGCGGCGCGAGACTCTAGCAGTCTCGCGCCGCTGCTTTTTGCCGCGGGGTCACGCGCCCGGCTGTGCCCCTGCGTCGGGACCGCAGAGCGAAGGATCGTCCGGCTCGCACTCGCCCAACACGCGTCTCAGCGGCCGAGAAACCGTACGGCGACCGTGAGCGCGCATGCGACTATCGCCGCAGCCTGCGTCTCGTCGCGGCGGAGGCGCTACCCCCCCCGTTGCCAGAGACGGTCACTGGCGCGTTGGCAGCACTCTTGCGGCATAATCGGGGCCTCCCTGTGGCTGCCGCTTGGCTGCCTCACAGCCGCTCGCCGGCGGGATGAGATTCTCACCGGGCCTCAAGGGCGCCGCCCCGCCGGGGATGCGGATGGCTCTTGCGGCGCCTCCCTTTTGGGTATACAGTGTAGAAGTATGCCCTCCCCCGGCAAACCCCGCGCCGGCCCTCCAGAAGAGTGATCCTTCATGTCGCGTGTTACGTTGAGCCTCAACGGACCCTGGGAGTTCGTTCCCGACCCGAAAGACCAGTTCCGGCCAGATTCCTTACCGCAGCGTATGGCCACCATCGAGGTGCCGGGCAGTTGGGAAGGACAGTTCCCCTCCGAGGCGGGCGTGTTTGGGCGCGGCTGGTACCGGCGGCGGGTGGAGATTCCCGCCGACTGGGCGGGACGCGCGGTCTTCATGCGGTTCGGGGCCGTCAACTACTACTGCCAGGTCTGGGTGAACAACGCGTTCGTCGGCGACCATGAGGGAGGCTACACTCCCTTCAGCTTCCAGGTGGATCGCTTCCTGAACGGCCGCCGCGATGTCGAGATCGTCGTCAAGGTCGTCCATCCAGTGCACGCCACGCCCAGCTTTCCGGAGTTCTCCTACCAGGAGATCGCCAGCACGCTTCAGGACATGTTCGGCTATTCCATCGGCGAGATCCCGCTGGGGAAGCAGAACTGGTACGGCAGCGCCAGCGGCATCTGGCAGGGCGTCTACCTCGAGGCGGTCTATCCCACCTTCTTCACGCATCTGCTCGTGACGCCCAATGTAGACGCGTCCCGCATCGGGATCCGCATCGGCCTCCACGATCCCCCGGTCGACGCACGCGACCTTTCGCTCCACTACCGTATCCTGGACGCCGCCGGCAACCTGGTCGGCGAGCGGCAGCGCGTGACGCTGGCGGAGGCGCTGGGCGAGAGCGCCTCGCCCGAGCGCCCCATGCAGTCGCCGTTCATCGACGCGCCGCTGGAGGGGATGCGCCTCTGGAGCCTCACCGATCCCCATCTCTATCGGCTGGAGCTGCGACTGGAGAAAGCCGGCGTCGAGCAGGACGTCCTTTCAGTCCGCTTCGGAATGCGGAAGGTGGACATCCGCCACAACCGTATCTACCTGAACGACTCCCCGCTGTACATGATGGGCGCCCTGGATCAGGACTTCTATCCGGAAACCAGCTACACGCCGCCCTCGGACGAATTCCTCGCCGACCAGGTAGACAAGGCCAAACAGATGGGCCTCAACCTCCTGCGCTGCCACATCAAAGCGCCGGACCCGCGCTACCTGGACATCGCGGACGAGAAGGGCATCCTGGTGTGGGAGGAGCTGCCCAACTGGCTGCGCCTCACCGAAGAATCCGCCGCCCGCGGCCGCGAGACGATCACCCGCATGATCGAGCGCGACTTCAACCATCCCAGCACCATTATCTGGACCATCATCAACGAGAGCTGGGGCGCAGACCTCGTCGGCCGCGAGTGGGACCGCCGCTGGCTGAAGCAGATGTTCCATTACGTGAAGCGTCTGGACCCCACGCGGCTTGTGGTGGACAACTCCCCCTGCAACATGCCCCAGGGCCGAAACTTCCACCTGCGGACGGACCTGGAAGACTTCCACATCTACTTCCAGATCCCCGACCACTACCACAAGTGGAAGAGCTGGGCGAAGGACTTTTCCCAGCACCCCTCCTGGACCTTCAGCTACCACGGCGACGCGGAGCGCACCGGCGAGGAGCCGCTGCTGGTCTCGGAGTTCGGCAACTGGGGCCTTCCCACCCTCAAGGACCTGCTCACCGAATACGGCGAAGAGCCGAGCTGGTTCCGCACCGGCGTCGACATCGCCTCGCCGCGCGGCGTGCAGCGACGCTTCACCCGCTTCCACCTGGACGAAATCTTCGGCAGCTACGACGCGTTCGCCATCGCCACCCAGTGGCAGCAGTACTTCGCGTTGAAATACCAGATCGAGGAGATGCGAAAGTACCCGTCCATCGCGGGCTACGTCATTACCGAGTTCACCGACCTCCACTGGGAAGCGAACGGCCTGCTCAACATCTGGCGGCATCCCAAGGTGTTCCACCAGTACCTCCAGCAGTTCCAGCAGGACGACGTGATCCTGGCGGAATGGTCCCGCCTCAACTTCTGGGAAGGCGACCACTGCTGCGTGGACGTGGTCGTCTCCCACTGGAGTGATCTGGACATCCAGGGCTGCAGCGTCGAGTGGAACATCAGCGAGCTCGGCGTCTCCGGCGTCATCCCAGACGTAACCGTGGGGCTGGCGGACTCCTCCAAGGTCGGCCGCGTGGCCTTCGTCGTCCCGCCGCTCACCGAGTCGCTGCGGTGCCGGCTGCACCTCCGACTGCGTGACCCACAGGGCCGCATCGTCACTCGCAACGTCCAATACCTCTCCTTTTTCCCCGCCAGCTACCGGCGTCCGCTGCAGCCCACGCAGCCGGTCTGGGTTCACGATCCCTTTGATATCTGGGACATCGAAGCCCGCCTGGCGGAGAGCGGCTACACCGTCCTCGCCACCCCGGAGGGCGACGGCCCGCCGCCCCGCATCGCCATCGTCAGCCGCATCGATGAGTCGGTCGTCCGCTTCATGGAAGAGGGCGGCTCCGTCCTGTTCCTCGCCCGCTCGCCCGATGACATCACCCCGGAGGTCTCCGCGCGCACCGGCATCCGTATCCGTGACCGCCGCGCCCGCGTCGACGAGCAGGTCGTCGAGAAGAATCCCTGGGAAGGCGACTGGATCTCCAATTACAACTGGGTGAAGCACGACCTGCTCTTCCAGCGCGTGCCTCGCTCGATCGAAAGCCCGCTCAGCGGCGAGCTCATGGACATGCAGTACCTGCACGTCGTCCCGAACCAGGTTCTGCTGGGTTGGAGCCCGGAGCGAGACTTCCAGGATGTCTTCTCGGGGATCGTCGTCGGGTGGGTCCACGCGCCCGCTACGCTGATGGGGCAGTGCGCCTGGGGCAAGGGCAAGCTACTGGAGACCACCCTCAAGCTGGAAAGCGCGTTCGGCGACGATCCGGTGGCCACCATCCTGCTGCACAACCTGGTGAGCTACGTGGGCGGTAACCGCTTCCGACCGCAGAAGGACGCGCTGGCCGTCCGGAAGCCAACGCGCGCGGTTTCCCGCGGCCCCGCCGCCGGCCCCGCCGTCGCCGGACCCAGCGAGCCGCTGCCCGAAGCGCCTGCCGCAGCCACCCGGACGGATCGTTAGGCGGCGCGCCGGCGGCGCCGTCGCCGCTACGGCGCCCGCTGCCCCACACACAAGAACGCCGCCGGCCCTCTGGAGGGGGCCGGCGGCGTTTTCACTTCGACTGCTGCAGGCGTCGCTACACCACGCGGCGTCCCGAGACGAGCTGCACGACCAGCGCCACCACCGCCGCCGCCAGCAGCAAGTGGATCAAACCGCCGCCCACCTGGCCGATAAAGCCGAGCAGCCACACCACCAACAGCACCGTGATAATCGTCCACAACATCGCTTCAGCCCCTCCGTTGTTTCATTCTGTTCGTTGGCGGGCTTTACCCGGCTGCCTGGTTGGCTCAAACCTTCCCGGCGGATGCCCGCTTGCCCCGGAGACGGCGCCACAGTCACCAACGGTCGCGGCAGGCGGACGCACCTGTAGGAAGACGAGCGTACAGAGGGAGGCGAAGGCGTGGACGCGCTCGCCACGAGATCGCCGGCGTCAGAGGATTGCGGCGGCTGCGCCTGCTAATCCACGCGGGACGCCGCGGTCCGGCCGCCGCGACCTGCGGCCCGGCTGGGCGGCGGAACATCGCTGCCGAACGAGAAGGAGCAGAGATAACCCGAGATATCCTTCGGCTCGCAAGACAGAATAGTGATGGACCGCGTCACGCCGTTGGCGGCCACTAGCTGGCAGCGTTGACCGACGCTGCTCAACAGGCGGTTGATATAGTTGCCTTGACCATACGCCAGGCGGAGATACCCCGTGGGGACGCCTTCGGCCCGGCGCGCCGTCACGAACACCGACACCTGTGTCGCGCCGTCGTTCATCTCCAGCGTTGCTTCGATCTCGTTCTCGGTCTCGGCTTCCATCGCCCGCATCGTCCACCTTCTCCCGTCCTACACCCGTCCGCGCGCCTGCCCGCCCGTCGCACAGACATCCGGACGCTCACTATCGCTTCGAGTATTGCGCCCCCGCGTCTCGGCCTAAACTTCATCATCGCTCCGGGTTCCCACACATTTGGCGCGGCGAAAGAAGCCCCGGTCAGGGTACACTGGAAGCGCGCGATGCGGCGACGGCGCCTGCCCACGGCCGCGCTGGCAGCCGCCGATCCCACCGCGTCCATTCCCGGCGTCCAGATGACACACAAGAATTGGCTGGCAATCGGCATCCTGGCGGCAACCTTCGCCCTGGTGGTGTTCTTCTACTTGCGCGCGCAGGGGCCGCAGTCTACGGGCGCCAGTCCCGGAGAGCTCGACGTAACCGAGAAAATGCAGAACGACCCTGCGTTCCGCAAGTCGATCGAAGACCGGGTGAAGGAGATGCATGGCATCCCCACCACGCCCGCAAAGAAGGAGCCGGAAACCCCTGCTCCCGTTGGCGGAAACTCGGGTGAATAGCGCGGACGCGGTTTCCCACCTCCGAGAGCGTCTGCGCTGGCGGCTCGCGCCAGCCGTCCCCGTCCCCCGGCGCGCCGACGGCTCGCTCCATGAGGCGGCGCAGGAGAGCTACGCCCGTTGGATGGCGTCCCAGCCGGTCGCGGGCGTCGCCGTGTGGGTGCACACGGGCCGCGGGCTGCTGCTCCCGCCCGCCATGCGTCGGGCCGTGCTCCACAGCTGGCGCGCCGCGCTGGGGCCCTCCCGCGTGGTGATCGCCGGCGCCGGCGCGCTGCCCGACGCCGCCGGCTACACAGGCGCCGCCGTGCGGATGGCCGAGGAAGCCGCCGCGCTCGGCGCCGACGCGCTGCTCTGCTTTCCGCCGGTCCGCTTCCGGGAAGATCCGGCGCAGGTCGTCGCCCACCACCGCGCCCTGGCCAGCGTCGGCCTGCCCCTGGTCCTCTTCTACCTTTACGAGGCGGCCGGCGGCGTGAGCTACTCGCCGGACACGCTCCGCGAGTTGTTCGCTTTACCCGGCGTCGCCGCCATCAAGATGGCGACGCTGGACAGCGTGATGACCTACCAGGACGTGGCCGCCCTGCTGCAAGCCGAGTTCCCGGATACGCTACTGATCAGCGGCGAAGACCGCTTCCTCGGCTACTCCATGCAGTGCGGCGCCCAGGCGGCGTTGATCGGCATGGGGGCCGCGCTCCCCGCTGCGCAGGCCGCGCTGGCGGGGCGGCTGCCTTCCACTCACCCCGCCGCCTTCCTCCGCCTCGGCTCAGCGGTGGACCGCTTCGCGCGGGCGACATTCCGCGCCCCCATGGAGGGATACATCCGCCGGATGCTCTGGGCGCTCTGCGACACGGGGGTCATCCCCGAGGAGGCGGCGTTCGACCCGGACGGGCCAGCGCTCGCAGACTGGGAGCGCGAGGACGTGCGGCGGGAGACGGCGCGGTTCGCCGCAGTCGAAGCGTGATGCCGCGCCGCGCGAGGAACCGGCCCGCCAACCGGCGAAGTACCTCGCGGACGGACCACTGACCGTCCGCTACGGCAACCCCTCACCGGACCTTTTAACCGGTGACCGACTACAGAACACAGTAACTGAGTATGATGATTCGAACACCCCTGGCCGCGGTCCTCGCCCTGGCCTCACTGGTCTTCTCCATCGCCCCCGCCGCCGCGCGGCCGCTGAACCTCCGCAAGGTCCAACGCATCGTCACGCTGGGCGACAGCATCACGCAGGGCGGCGCCCGCCCCGGCGGCTACGTCTGGCAGATCGACCAGTACCTGCAGGCGGTCTATCCGAACCACAAGATCGAGATCGTGAACGCCGGCATCAGCGGCCACAAGAGCACCGACATGCTGGCCCGCTTCCAGCGCGACGTGCTGGACAAGAAGCCGGACGTGGTGACCATCAGCGTCGGCATCAACGACGTGTGGCACGGCTTCACGCCCGAGCATCCCGCCGGCTACGGCCCCCGGCGCATCCCGTTGCCCGACTATCGCCGGAACGTCGAAGCCATGCTTCAGGCGGCCGAAAAGGCGGGCGTGCAGGTGGTGCTGTTCACTACCACCATCTTCGAAGACCAGCCGAACAGCATCCGCAACCTGCGCGTCGCCAGCTACAACGACGCCCTGCGCGAGCTGGCCCACCAGTACGGCGCCCGCGTCGCGGACCAGAACGCCGCCTTCATGAGCGCGTGGGAAGGCAACCGCGCGTCCGGCGCCAAGCTCACCTCCGACCAGGTGCACCTCGCGCTGCCCGGCGACACGCTCATGGCCCGCACCGCGCTCATGGCGCTGGGCGTCTCCGCCCGAGACCTGGACCGCGTTCAGCCCCAGGTAATGAAGCGTATGCCCGCCCGATAGGTGTATAGGTGTGTGGGTGTGTGCCTGCCCGGGAGACTTCCGAGGGGGGTTGGGTGTGTGGGTGTCCCTCCGGTAACCGGGGCCTCTCACCCATACAACCATCACCCACACACCCAAGCACCCAAGCACCCACACACCGAAGCTACCCCGGCACCGCAAACCACAGGAAGAACCCGTTCAACATCAAGACGGTTCCCACCACGCCCAGCGCCGCCGCAAGAACGACCACCACGCGAGAGCTGGAAAGGATAGCCACAGACCCCAGCACGATGGCGATCTGGAAGAGCGCCGTCGAGTAGTCGAAGTTGGGGTCCTGCGCCTGGCTGTGCTCCCGCTTCTTCTCCCACTCGCGGGCCCGCGCCATCAGCTCCTTCTTCCCTTCCCCAGCCGTCGGATCGTTCGGCTTGGTCGGGTCGGGCTCGCTATCGTAGCGCTTCACCTTCGCGCGGTAATCCTCGATCTGCTTCTGCACCGCAGCGCGGTCGGCGGCCGCCATCCCCTTGCCATGCACCCGCAGCGTGGCTTCCAGCTCGTCGGCGGCCAGCTCATAGGAAGTCTGGCGGATGTTCTTGGCCTGGTAGAACGCCCACGTGTCGCTCGCCTGGATGTTCGACGCCACCATCTCCGTCGCCGCATTGTCGCCGCCCAGCGTGGCCACCGTCAGCAGCATCGCCAGCACGGCGATAAAGATCGCCACCCCGGCCCGGAAGCGATCTTCCTCCCGCCGCTCCGCCTTCTCCTCCTCCAGCACTTCCTGGATCTGCTCGGCGGCGTCCGTTGCTTCCATCCGTCTGTCGTCCTTTCCCGTCTGCTAAAACCAGAACTGCTTCCAGGCCGTCCACCAGTCCTCTGCTCGCGACACCAGCGTCCGCGTGTCGGCCGTCTCCACCCCTGCCTTGTGCCGGAAGCGATCCGCTTTGTCCGGCGACACCACCTCCACGCGGATCTCACACGGCTTTCCGGGATCGTAAGGCGCCACCGCCTTCCGGTTCTGCAACGCCTCCCGCGCGCCCGCCTCAATCATCGGACGGGCGCGCGCCGGCGGGATCTGCCGCGCGCTGAACCGGGTCAGCCCCTGCTTCACCTCCACCGTCGTCAGGCCGGCGCCCAGCAGGTCCCGCGCCTCCTGGCAGGTGGCGCGGTCGCCGGTCACCAGCACCACGGGGCAGCCCCAGTTGCCGCACAGCGCCGCGTTGATGGCCGTCTCGCCCACCGGAACATTGTTGAAATACAGGTTGTGCCACGCCTCGCTGGAAACCGTGTGGCTCAGCACTCCGTTCTCCGTGCCCGCTCGCGCGTGCATCCCCACGAACAGCGCCGCGTCGCAGCCCTGTTCCAGCAGCTCCGTATACCCGGTCCACGTGTGGTGCGCCACCCAGTCGCAGCCGGGGTCCAGCAGCTCCGGGATCAGCGAGTTGAAGCTCCAGCCGCCGCCCGCGCCGTGGCAGTCCACCACCACCATCTCCGTCGCGCCGCCCGCCCGCGCGCCCCGCACGGCCGCGTTGATCTCCTCCGTATACAGCCGGCGGCCCTCCTCATACATCGGCGCGCCGCCGTTCACCTGCTGCCAGTCCACAATCCCGGACACGCCTTCCATATCCGTCATGATCAATACGCGCATACTGGTTTCCTTTAGTGCAGGCTTGTGGAGCGATCCCGTAGAGTCACGGGGGAACTTGGGCACAACTTGTCGCCATGAACATCGCAGCCCGCATCATCCGACAGGCGAACGCGCTGCACCCGCAATACGATCGGAAGTGGCAGGGAATCTTCGCTGCTGCCGAGTGTGGCGAGCCGATTTACTGACACCGAAGCATAGCGCTCTCGTTGCTGTCTAGAGCGCTTCTGGATGCCGCCCTGCGGTAACAGTAGAAAGGAGTTGCTGGAGTGGCACTTCCGCCAGCGACTCGATGCGCATATCCGCACGGCTCAGATCAAGGGAGCGGGTTAGCGGGTTGGGGACAGCGACGGTGAATATGCCTGCCTGCTTTGCCGATTGGATTCCGTTCGGTGAGTCCTCGAACGCTATCACCTCGTCTGCCGTCAATCCGAGTGCCAGCAGTGCGGAGAGATACACTTCAGGGTGAGGTTTCCGCTCTGCTACGTGATCACGGCATCTGATGCATTCAAAATGTGTTAGGGCAAATCGGGACAGGTGCCTGTCTACCCACGATTGGAGAGAACTCGATGCGACGGCAAGCTTGAGCGACAACCGTTGTGCGTCCAGCAGGTATTGCGCCACGCCTGGAAGGAGTTCCTGTTGCGCTATCAACTCATCCTGTCGATGGCGTCTCCTGAGTCTGATGGCGTCTCTATCAATCGGCTGTCCCAACTGGGTTTCCAGGTCCTGGTATGGGTCGAATGGTATGTCGCCGTGCCCCCGTCCGATATGCGTCCTCCAGAGCGTCTCCGAAAGTGTGCAGCCGTGCTCTTGATATATCTCCTGCCACGACTGGAAGAACGGAGCCTCGGTGTCCAGGATTAAGCCGTCAAAGTCGAATACTAGGCCACGGAGCTTCACTTAGAGTCCTCCGACCGTGCGAATGGCGCCGGTGAATGTTAGGCGTTCGGTTCCTCCAGGTCAAGCTACTGACGACGGGGCAGACCGGTAGCAGTTAGGCGCTGGCGGGGCTGTGGGCTGATCGTGTAGGCATCGTGCTGAGCTGGCTCAAGAGGGGTATAGGTGAGACACAGGCCGACGTATGATGGGCCACCCAGCCGCAGCCGGGGTCCAGCAGCTCCGGGATCAGCGAGTTGAAGCTCCAGCCGCCGCCCGCGCCGTGGCAGTCCACCACCACCATCTCCGTCGCGCCGCCCGCTCGCGCCCCCCGTACGGCCGCGTTGATCTCCTCCGTATAC
>Ga0216301_1000331_pt1 | contig 12940 bp, 7 predicted proteins | sample 4hB_Boncat_minus_FD_156203 | JGI IMG/M metagenome (GOLD analysis project Ga0216301, IMG submission 156203) | Terrestrial sediment cell enrichment communities for BONCAT metagenomics from Utah, United States - 4hB_Boncat_minus | ecosystem: Environmental > Terrestrial > Deep subsurface > Rock...
CCTGGCGCGCCAGGTCCTCTTTCCCACGCCGGCCCACGGCATTCACCACCGCCGCAACGATCACGTAGACAAACCCGAGCCCTGCCGCGAAGCAGATCCAACCCATGAGAGTGTCCATTTGCCAGCCTCCTCTTGTTATTGTGAGGAGTGTAACCAAGCCGCGGCAGGTATGGACCGGGACCTGCGCCGTCTGTCCATCCCTCGGAAGGCCTAGAAAGCGTAGGACGAGGAAAGCAGAGCGGGGCCGAAAGTCCCGTCTCTCGCCGGGGAGCGGGGTTGAAGACGAAGCAGCGCCCCGCCGGGCGGCGGGGCGCTGCGAGATAACCGGATTCGGCGGCGGGCGCTAGCTGAACGGCCGCTGATCGTTGCCCAGATCGAGCGGGCGGGGGAGGTCCGTGCGGCCCATCAGGTATTCGTCCACGCCGGCGGCGCAGTGACGGCCTTCGGCAATGGCCCAGACGATGAGGCTCTGGCCGCGCGTCATGTCGCCGGCGGTAAAGACGCCGGGGACGCTCGTCATGCGGCTGTCGTCGGACTTGACGTTGCCGCGCGGGTCGAACTCCACGCCGAACTGCTCCAGCATCCCGCCCCTCTCCGGACCCACGAAGCCCATCGCCAGCAGCACGAGATCGGCCTCGTAGATCTCCTCGCTGCCGGGCACGTCCACGAAGGAGGGGCGGCCGTTCTCGAACTTCATCTCCACGCGGGTGGTGCGCAGGGCGCGGACGTTCCCGTCGTCATCGCCCAGGAACTCCTGGGTGTTGATCTGGTACTCGCGGGCGCCGCCTTCCTCGTGGGCGCTGGAGACGCGGAAGACGTTGCTCCACTGCGGCCAGGGGTTGGCGGGCGCGCGGTCCGCCGGCGGGCGCGGCACGATCTCGAACTGGTGGACGCTCGCGCAGCCCTGGCGGTGCGCCGTCCCCAGGCAGTCGGCGCCGGTGTCGCCGCCGCCGATAATGACGACCTTCTTGCCCTGCGCGGTGAGGTAGGGGACCCGCTCCTGATCCGCGCTGTAGGGCGGCGTCGGCTTGACGAAAAGCTGGCCGTCCTGCTCCACCACGTCTTCGAGGGAGTAGCGGTTGCCCATCGGGAGGAAGTGCATGGCCTGGTAGATGCCCTTCAGGTCGCGGCCGGGGATGGGCAGATCGCGGGCCTGGGTGGCGCCGCCGGCCAGCACCACCGCGTCGAACTGCTCCTGGAGATCGCTCGCCTGGATATCGGTTCCCACGCTGACGCCGGGCCGGAACTGCACGCCTTCGGCTTCCATCTGCGCCAGGCGCCGCTCCAGGAAGCGCTTCTCCATCTTGAACTGCGGGATGCCGTAGCGGAGGAGGCCGCCGATGCGGTCCGCCCGCTCGAAGACGGTGACTTCGTGGCCGGCGCGCCGGAGCTGCTGGGCGCAGGCGAGCCCCGCCGGCCCCGACCCGATGACGGCCACCTTCTTACCGGTCAGCTTCTGCGGCGGCTCCGGAACCACCCAGCCTTCATCCCAGGCGCGGTCGATGATGCTGACCTCGATCTGCTTGATGGTGACGGGATCGGCGTTGATGCCCAGCACGCAGGATGCTTCGCAGGGGGCGGGGCAGAGGCGGCCGGTGAACTCCGGGAAGTTGTTCGTGACGTGGAGGCGGTCGATGGCGTCGCGCCAGCGGTCCCGGTAGGTCAGGTCGTTCCAGTCGGGGATGAGGTTCCCGAGGGGGCAGCCCTGGTGGCAGAAGGGGATGCCGCAGTCCATGCAGCGGGCGCCCTGCTGCTGGATCTTGACGACGGGAAACGGGTTGTACACCTCGTTCCAGTCGTGCAGCCGCTCCTGCACGGGTCGGCGGACGGGCAGCTCCCGCTTGAACTCGATAAATCCGGTCGGTTTACCCATCTGGTTCGTTCCCTGTTCCTACTCTTAAAGTCCGAAAACGTCGCTAAGCGCGAGCGTGAAGCCCGGAAGAAGCTCCGCTTCCGTCAACACATCACTGCGGCGGAGCACCTGGACAGGCGCATCCGGGCGATGCACGGCCAGCGCCTGCCTGCACGGGCGGTCCGCTCGCTAGTAGCGAATCCGCATCCGCTCCGCTTCCAGCGGCGTCAATCCAAGCGCGACGGTGACATCCAGGACGGCTTCCCTGCCGCGGATCTCCTCATACACATCTAGGATGATCTCGGAGCGTTCTTCGATTGAAAGGCTCGACCAATCACTCCAGATCACATAAAGATGGCTTGGTTGGTTGGGCCGGTCCCGCTCTTCAATGATAACGGGCTCCTCATCGTTGTCCTCATCGCGAGCCCACTCCTCGCGCAGACGCTTCCGGAGGACTTCAGCTTCCGGCGACTCTGCCAGTGCTAGCCGTCTCTTCACTCCCATCCGTCACCTCCGGTAAGTGGAATAGTTGTTCCGCAGCCATGCGGCGTCATCAAGAGCGCGCCGCGCCTCTTCGAGAAGAGCATAGTCCGGATGGTAGCGCATCGAGTACCACCATATCTGGTAGAGCCGTTGGACGCGCCGCACCAACTGGTTATCCCAATGCGCGTCGATCGGCCGTGTGTAACGACGTCGGGCGCGGAGAACACTCAGCCAGAAACGAAGGCTGTGGTAAGACTCATGCTCAATCCCCGGACACCAGGCTTTGCCGAACCGTCGCGCTGGGGCGAAGTAACCCTGGGCAATGTCCAGCGGCCGGGCCCCGGAGCTATAACAATAGGCGCACTTGAGCAGAATCTCAGCTACGTAACCCGCGAGATAGATCGACCCTGCGTAATGCCCCTGGGTGAGCAGCGCCTGCGCCTCGTAAAACCGGGACTCCGCGGCTAACTCAAGTTCTTGCAGCGTCTCGGGCAGTCGCTCTAACTCGTGACGCAGGGGCACGGGATGCGGCCTTTCACTAGGCGTTACTCAGTGTCCTCGCGCCACGGTTTACGGCGTCCACCCGTCCACGCCGGCCAGCGTGCCGCCGCCCACCGCTTCCAGGTCCTGCTTCTTCTGCTCCTGGAGGACGCGGCGATAGTCGACGGGCATCACCTTACGGAATTGCTCTTTCCGCGTGTCCCAGCTCTCCAGGATGCCCTGCGCCACCGTGCTGCCCGTGTAGTGAACGTGCTCTTGCAGCAGCTCGCGGACGAGGCTCTGGTCCTCGGCGTCGGTGAACGGCTCCAACTCCACCATCTCAGTGTTGAGCCGGGTGGCGAACGAATTGTCCTCGTCCAGGACGAAGGCCATGCCGCCGCTCATGCCCGCGCCGAAGTTGCGGCCCGTGCGCCCGATGACAACGGTGATGCCGCCCGTCATGTACTCGCAGCAGTGGTCGCCGGTTCCCTCGACGACGGCGTGGACGCCGGAGTTGCGGACGCAGAACCGCTCGCCGGCCTTGCCCCGGAAGAACGCGCGGCCCTGCGTGGCTCCGTAGAGGGCCACGTTGCCGATGAGGATGTTGTCCTCCGGAACGAACGTCGCGTTGCGCGGCGGGAAGACCGCGATCTTGCCGCCGGAGAGTCCCTTGCCGACGTAGTCGTTCGCGTCGCCCTCGAGGGTGAGGCTCATTCCGCGCGGCGCGAACGCTCCGAAGCTTTGCCCGGCCGAGCCGTGGAACTTCAGCCGGACCGTGTCTTCCGGCAGCCCTTCGCCGCCGAACTTCCGGGTGATCTCGCTGCCCAGGATGGCGCCGGTGGTGCGGTCGACGTTGTGGATCGGCAGCTCGATCTCCGCCGCCCGCAGCTCCACCTCGGCCGCGCTCGCCACGGCGCGGTCGCCCTCCTTCGGGTTCTGGACGGCCGGACACCACGAGACATAGGCCGGCTGGTCCAGGATGGCGCGGATCTGCGGATCTTGCAGCAGGCGTTGATCCAGCACCTCGTCGATGCCGTGGTCCTGCTCATTCACGCGTCGGACGGCCACGTCGGGGCCCATCTCCGGCCGGTGGAAGATCTTGCTGTAGTCCAGGCCGCGCGCCTTGTAGTGCGTGATGGCTTGCTTCATGTCAAGCAGGTCACTGCGGCCGACCATCTCATCCAACGTCCGGAAGCCGAGCTGCGCCATGATCTCGCGCAGCTCTTCGGCGACGAAGGTGAAGAAGTTGACCACGTGCTCCGCCTGGCCCGCGAACCGCTCCCGCAGCTCCGGGTTCTGGGTCGCCACGCCCACGGGACAGGTGTCCAGGTGGCAAACGCGCATCATGATGCAGCCCATCACCACGAGCGGCGCCGTGGCGAAGCCGAACTCCTCCGCGCCCAGCAGCGCGGCGATGGCGACGTCGCGGCCGGTCTTGAGCTGGCCGTCCGTCTGGACGATGATCCGGTCGCGCAGCTTGTTCATCACGAGGGTCTGCTGCGTCTCCGCGAGGCCCAGCTCCCACGGCGCGCCCGCGTACTTGATGGAGGTGATCGGGCTGGCGCCGGTGCCGCCGTCGTGGCCGCTGATGAGGACCACGTCGCTGTGCGCCTTCGCCACCCCCGCCGCCACCGTCCCGACCCCGACTTCCGACACGAGCTTCACGCAGACGCGGGAACGCGGGTTGGAGTTCTTGAGGTCGAAGATGAGCTGCGCCAGGTCTTCGATGGAGTAGATGTCGTGGTGCGGCGGCGGGCTGATGAGGCCCACGCCCGGCGTGGTGTGGCGCACCTTGGCGATCCAGGGGTAGACCTTGTGGCCGGGCAGCTCGCCGCCCTCGCCGGGCTTGGCACCCTGCGCCATCTTGATCTGGAGCTCGTCCGCGCTCACGAGGTACTGGCTGGTGACGCCGAACCGGCCGGACGCCACCTGCTTGATCCGGCTGCGGCGGCTATCGCCGTTCGGCTCCGGCAGGAACCGGGCCGGGTCTTCGCCGCCCTCGCCGGTGTTGCTCCAGCCGCCCAGGCGGTTCATCGCAATCGCCAGCGTCTGGTGCGCCTCCATGCTGATGGAGCCGTACGACATCGCCCCGGTGCAGAACCGCTTGACGATGCTCTCGACCGGCTCCACTTCCTCCAGCAGCACGGCCTGGCGCTCGTCGAACTTGAACTCCATCAGCCCGCGCAGGGTGCACAGCCGCTTGCTCTGCTCGTCCACGCGCTGCGTATACGACTTGAAGATGTCGTACTTGCCCGCGCGCGTGGCGTGCTGAAGGCGGAACACCGTTTCCGGGTTGAAGAGGTGGTATTCGCCGTCGCGCCGCCACTGGTACTGCCCGCCCCACGGCAGCAGCACGGGGCCGGCGGCTCGCTCCGGATAGGCGCGGCGGTGGTGCGTCAGCGCCTCCTGCGTCACCTCCTCCAGCCCGATGCCGCTCACCTGGGACGGCGTCTTGGTGAAGTAGCGGTCGATGAACGATTGGTTCAGGCCGATGGCCTCGAAGATCTGGGCGCCGCGATAGCTCTGGACGGTGCTGATGCCCATCTTGGACATCACCTTGACCACGCCCTTATAGACGGCCTTGATGTAGTTCTTCACCGCCGTCTTGTGGTCGATCTCCGGCGCCAGGGCCTCCTGGCGGATCAAATCGTCCAGGCTTTCGAAGGCCATGTACGGGTTGATGACGCTGGCGCCGTAGCCGAGCAGGAGGCAGAAGTGGTGCACCTCGCGCGCGTCGCCGCTCTCGATCACCAGGCCCACCTGGCTGCGCGTCCCTTCCCGCACCAGGTAGTGGTGCAGGCCGGCAGTCGCCAGCAGCGACGGGATCGGCGCGTTGTTCTCGTCCACGCCGCGGTCGGAGAGGATGAGGAGGCTGGCGCCGCCCTCAATCGCCGCACTCGCCGCCTGGAAGATCCCTTCGAGGGCCGCTTCCAGCCCTACGGAGCCCTCGCTCGCCGGGAAGGTCATGGGCAGCGTCACCGACTTGAAGCCGCGCTCCTCCGGCAGCACGCCGTCGAGCTGCTTCAGGCGGGCCATGTCGTCGTTGTCGATGACGAAGCTGTCGATGCGGATCTGGCGGGCCGCTTCCGGGCCCGGCTCCAGCAGGTTCACCTCCGGACCCAGGCAGGTGAGGACGGAGGTCACCAGCTCTTCGCGGATGCAGTCGAGCGGCGGGTTCGTCACCTGTGCGAAGAGCTGCTTGAAGTAGCTGTAGAGGAGCTGCGGCTGATCCGAGAGGACGGCCAGGGGCGTGTCGGTGCCCATGGAGCCGATGGCCCACATCCCGTTCGTGCCCATCGGGCCGAGGATGTACTTCTGGTCCTCGATGGTGTAGCCGAACGCGAGCTGGCGCTGGAGCAGCGTCTCGTGGTCCGTCTCCGCCGCAGGCCCGGCGGGCAGCTCGTGGAGGTGGACCTGGTGCTGGCGCAGCCACTCGCCGTAGGGGTGCTCGGTGGCGTAGCGGTGCTTCAGCTCCTCGTCGGCCACGATCCGGCCTTCTTCCATGTTCACCAGGAACATGCGGCCCGGCTCCAGGCGGCCCTTCATCACCACGTCTTCGGGCGCGATCTCCAGGACGCCCGCCTCGGAAGCCATGATGACCAGGTCGTCCTTCGTCACCCAGTAGCGGGAGGGGCGCAGGCCGTTGCGGTCCAGCGTGGCGCCGATGGTTTTGCCGTCGGTGAAGCCGATGGAGGCGGGACCGTCCCAGGGCTCCATGAAGGAGGAGTGGAAGGCGTAAAAGTCCTTCTTCTCCTGCGACATCGTTTCGTGTCGCTCCCACGCTTCCGGGATGAGCATCATCATGACGTGGGCGGGATCGCGGCCGGCCTTGATGAGCAGCTCGACGACGTTGTCCAGCACCGCCGTGTCGCTCAGCTCCTCATCGCGGATGATGGGCAGCAGCTTCTCCACGTCGCCGGCCTCGAAGAGGCTGGACCGGAGCAGGCACTCGCGGGCGCGCATCCAGTTGATGTTGCCGCGCTTGGTGTTGATCTCGCCGTTGTGGGAGATGGCGCGGTAGGGGTGGGCCAGCTCCCAGCTGGGGAAGGTGTTGGTGCTGAAGCGCGAGTGGAACATGCAGAGCGCGCTCACCAGCCGCTCGTCGTGGAGGTCCGGGAAGTAGCTGTCCACCTGGTCGGGCGTCAGCATTCCCTTGTAGACGAGCGTGTAGCAGGAGAGGCTAGGGAAATAGAAGTAGGTCGAGTCCTGGTTGCCGGAGTTGGCGATGGCGTTCTCGAAGCGCTTGCGGATGACGTAGAGCTTCCGCTCGAACTGGTCCGCATCCCGGATGCTCGGTCCCCACGCGACGAACGCCTGCTCCATGTCCGGCTCCACGGCCAGGGCCGTGCTTCCCACGGCGCTGCTGTCCACCGGCACGTGGCGCCAGCCGAGGAACTGCTGGCCTTCCTCCGCCACGAACTGCTCGAAGAGGTGCTTGCCGAACTCCTTGGAGTCGTCGTTCTTCGGCAGGAAGAGCGTGCCGACGCCGTAGCGGCCCGGCTCCGGAAGCTGGATGCCCAGCGGCGCGCAAACCTCGCGGAAGAACTCGTGCGGGATCTGGATGAGGACGCCCGCGCCGTCGCCCGTGTTCACCTCGCAGCCGCACGCTCCGCGGTGGTTGAGGTTGATGAGGGCCTGGATGCCGTCCCGGACGATCTTATGCGAGCGGCGGCCCTTGAGGTGAACGAGGAAGCCCACGCCGCAAGAATCGTGCTCGTTGGCGGGGTCGTAGAGGCCCTGCTTTTGGGGATATCCGGTTGACATCGCTCTCATCTTTCCGTGTACCGGCGCCTGCGGTGCGAACGGGGCGGGGCCGGGAAGGGCGGCGCGGCGAGCGCCGGCCAAACAAAAAGGGGTAGCGCCTCGCGTACGTCGCGGTTGGCGCTGCCCCACATTGGGCGGTCCTTCAGCGCCGTCATTGGCGCGTCCGGTCTCCGGACTATGTATCACATAATCCGGCGGAATCCGTAGCCTCGCGCCGCGCGTCCTTGCTCTGGCGAGAGGGGTGGAAAGGCAATATAGCAGGACCTCCGCCGGAAGTAAAGAGGTCTTTCTTTTTTCTCAACCGGAGTCCTGCCGCACTGTGAATTCTATGACGAGCGGCGTTAGGCCGGGCTCGTTTCGGCGGGGGCGCCGTCGCGGCGGAGCATCAGGACGGCCGGCAGCAGCGGCACGGCCAGCAGCACGAGCGCCGTGGTTCCGGCGTTGATCCACACCAGGTGCATGAAGGTGAGCTTGTAGTGGTCGAAGAGCTGGGCGCCGACCCAATCGAAGAAGGCGTTGGTGAAATTCCACACGCTCATCATCACCGAGTAGCCCAGGGCTTCGCTGCCGACGGGCGTGGCGCGCACCGCCAGGTCGTAGATGGGGAGGAGGGTGAGGGCGCTGGTGAACCCGGTGATGGCGGTGACCACCAGCGCGGAGTTCGCATCCCGGTAGGTGAGGTACGTCAGCGCTCCGAGTGCGTCCGCGATGATGCCCCCGGCCAGCAGGGTTCGGAGGTTGAGCGTGCGGCAGGCCCGGTAGTAGAATGTCGCGGCGAGCAGTCCGAACGCGGCGGCGACCAGGACCAGCGTCCCGATGAACGGCTTGGAGAAGTGGAGCGTGTCCGTCTGGTGGAAGAAGAGGGGTGTGCCGAACCCGGGCGCCGCCGCCACCAGGAAGACCATGCCAGCGGCGCTGAGCAGCGTCCTGCTGCGGCCGAGCTGCCGCAGTTGCCGCCCCGCTTCCCGCAGCACGGCTGTCTCCATGCGCGCCGTGCGGGCCTCGCGGAGAGCGAAATAGAAGAGCGGGACGAGAACCAGGTGGAGCGCCGCCGCCGCCGCCATGCAGACGTAGAACGGAAAATGAGCGGACAGGAAGCCGCCGATGGGGCCGCCCAGCAGGCTCCCCAGGCGGAACATCCCGATGCGCTGGGCGGTGAGCCTTCCGGCGGCTCGGAAGCGGGTTCCGGCCTCCACCATCACGCCGCCGAGGGTGGTGCTGGTGAAGACCACCGTGGTGTACAGCAGCGTGTAGGTGAGCAGCATCGCGTCGTAGCGACGCGGGACGATGCTGAGCAGCAGGAAGAACGCGCCCGTGCCGAAGAGGCTCCAGAGGAGGTAGTGGCGCCGCCGCGTGCCGAGGAGCGGGACGCTGTCGGTGAGCAGGCCGGCGATGGGCTTGATGTAGTTGGTGAACTGCCCCGCCGCCAGGAACAGCGCCACGGCTCCCGGACCCAGGTGTAGGCCGTCCTTCAACATAAACTTCAGGGGCAGGTCCGCAATCGCCAGGCCCAGGTTCGTGCCCAGCCAGCCGGCGCTGATGAGCAGGGCCAGCCGGGACATCTCGCGGGCCGTCGCCTTGGCGGCGCCGTCATCCAGGGGAACGCCGGCAGAGTCGTGGGCGGGGACAGTCTCCATGGAGATCGCTCCGGCGGGTCTTTGAGCTGCGGCCACCGGCGTCTTCGCCGGGGCCGGGCCGCCGGCCCCTTTGCCGCGGTCTCTCGGACGCCACTCCGTTCCGCGCGGACGGGGAGCGCACCTCTCCGGCTACTTCCGGCCCAGCGCCTCGATGAGCCGGCACGTCTCGCCGAGGGGATCGCCGCCCCTAAAGCGCGCGGCGACCTCCTGGCAGCGGGCTCGGACCTCGCCAGAGCTTAGCAGCCGCTCCAGGACCGGCGCGATCTTCTCGGCGCGGTAGTCCCCCGGCGGGAGGGAATCGCCCACGCCCAGCCGCCGGATCCGGGCGGCGCCGTCGGGCTGGTCAAAAGCGAAGGGGACGACAAGCTGCGGAACGCCCGCCGCCAGGCACTGCGAGAGCGTGCCAATGCCTCCGTGGTGGACGGCGGCGGCGCAGCGCGGCAGCACCTGGCTGAACGGCGCGTAGGACACGTGTCGTAAGCCCTCCGGCAGGTCGCCAGGGATGGCCCCGGCGTCGCGCGTCAGCAGCAGACCGCGCCGGCCGATCCGGCGGCAGGCTTCTACCGAAGCGGCGAAGTAGGCCTGCCCGTGGTGCATCGCCGTTCCGGCGGTGAAGAGGATCGGTGGATCGCCGGCTTGCAGGAACTCTTCCACCTCTTCCGGAGCCTCCTCCGGACCGCCGGCGTCGTAGAGAGGAAAGCCCGTGAGCCGCGTTTGAGACGGCCACTCCGGCTGCGGCGCGGCGTACCACTCCGGAAAGAGGCCAATCACCCGCAGGGGAGAGTGCATCCACGGCCCCAGCAGGCCGCGCGCCGGCGCCAGGCCCAACTCCGCGCGCAGCGCGTTCACCGGACCGCTGAACATCCGGTCCGTGAAGCGGTCGGCGACCGGCAGGAGACCGCGCAGCAGGGGCGTGGCGACCGCAGGTATGGAAGGCAGGTCGCCGAAGCCGCGCAGCATGGTCGGCTGGTAATGAACGGTGGCGACCGGGACGCCGAGCTTCTCCTGCGCGATGCGCGCTCCGTAGGCGAAGCTGGAGCCCGCGACCACCGTCTCGCCGGGCACGTAGCGCTCGGCGATGGCGGTGTAGAGCGGCCGGACTGCGGGCCCCACCATCTTGTCCGCCAGCAGCTTGAGGCTGGGCAGCTCCTTGTGGAAGAAGTCGGGATGGCGGACGGTCGCCAGGTAATCGTCCGCGTGGCCGATGGAGACGAACTCCAGACCCGCTCGCCGGATCAGTCCCTCGAAGTAGCCGTTGGTGAGCAGCGTCACCGCATGGCCACGCCGCTGGAGCGCGAGGCCAATCCCCAGCATCGGGTGGACGTCGCCCGCGCTGCCAATCGTCGCCAGCAGGATGTTCATCGAGCTCCCCGGCTTTCTGAAGACAGCGGGACAGTTACACGTCTGGGGAGCTTGATGCTTTGTCACCGCTGAGATGAGGGCTTCAGCAACCGATGGGGCAGCGCCGCGAGCGTGAGGGAGCGCTCCCTCACGCTCGCATACGGTTTCCGGCCTGGCAACACAGCGTTGACAGAGTTCTGAACCGCGCTGCTGAGATCCCTGGGCGCGTTAAGACGAACTGAGCCATTGTTCACCAGCCAGCTTGTAGTGATGCGCTTCAGCGCATCCTCAATACGCGCTGAAGCGCGTTACTACGAACTGAGCCGTCATTTCCTTACGGTTGCGGCTTCTTATCGCTTGATCCTGGCGTCCTCCCGACGCATAGTTTACAGGGGGGGCGCGCGCCGACCGGTGTGGATCGCTCGCCTACGGAGACCTCGTCGCTATGAGCCACGCCTTCCTGCCGCTTCCGCTGGACCAATCGCGTCTTTCCGAGCCCCTGCGTGAGGACATCCTGCTGCTCGACCGGCTGCTCGGCGAGGTGCTGCGAGAGCAGGACGGCGCGGAGCTGGTGTCGCTGGTGCAGCGGCTGCTTGCTGACGCCGAGGACCCGCGCTCGCTGGCGGAGCGGCTGCCGGAGGTGGGCGACCCGCAGGTGGTGCAGCGGCTGCTCCGCGCTTTCACGGTCTTTTTTCAGCTCCTCAATACGGCGGAGCAGAAGGAGATCATTCGGGTGAACCGGGCCCGCGCGGCGCAGAACCCGGACCAGGCCCGGCCCGAATCCATTGCCCAGGCGGTGCAGAAGCTGGCGGCGGCCGGTCTCTCCGCCGAGGAGATGCAGGAGCTGCTCTGCCGCGTCGCCATCTATCCCACCCTCACCGCGCACCCTACGGAAGCCCGCCGCCGGGCCGTGCTGGACAAGCTCCAATCGGTGGCCGCATCGCTGGTGGCGCGCGCCCAGCCGGCGGAGCTGCCCCTGCTGGACCGGCCGCTCAACTCGGGCGCGGTGGTGGAGCGCGAGCTGCGGGGCTCCCTCACCGCCCTCTGGCAAACCGACGAGCTGCGCGCCTCCCGCGTCACCGTGGCCGACGAGGTTCGCAACGGCCTCTACTTCTTCGAGCACACCATTCTGGACGTCGTTCCCTGGCTGCACGACGACCTTAGGGACGCGCTCCAGGCGTCTTATCCCGGCCACGAGTTCGAGATCCCGGCGTTCATCCAGTACCGCTCGTGGGTGGGCGGCGACCGCGACGGCAACCCGAACGTCACCCCGGATGTGACCTGGACGACGCTGCTGGAGCACCGGGAGCTGGTGCTGCGCTACTATTTGGAGCGCATTGCCGAGCTGCAACGCGTGCTCACCCAGAGCGACCGGCTGGCGCCGCCCACCGAGGAGCTGCTCGCGTCGCTGGCGCGCGACCGGGAGATGAAGGCGCTGGCGGTCGAGCCGCGCATGCGCTTCCAGGCGGAGCCGTACGGGCTGAAGCTGTTGTACGTCTCCGCCCGCCTCCAGGCCACGCTGGACCACGTCCGCGTGCTCTCCGACTTCCGCGCGCAGGGGCCGTCGTTCGTGCCGCGCCCGCCGATGTACACGCGCTCCGTAGAGTTCCTGGACGACCTGCTGCTCATCCAGCGCAGCCTCCGCGCCGGCCACGCGGCGGCGCTGGCGGACGACGGCCCGCTGGCCCACCTGGTGGTTCAGGCGCGCACGTTTGGGTTCCACCTGGCGACGCTGGATGTCCGACAGCACAGCGAGCAGCATGCGCCGGTGCTCGACGAGATGCTGGCGGCGGCGCAGGTCCTGCCGCCGGACCGCCGCTACAGCGACCTGGAGGAGGAGGAGAAGGTCCGTCTCCTCACCCGCGAGCTGCTGAACCCGCGCGCCCTCCTGCCGCGCGACTGGACCGGCTCGGAGGCGGCTGCGACGGTAATCCAGGTCTTCGAGGTGATCCGCCACGCGCAGCGCTACTTCTCGCCGAATTCCGTGAACACCTACGTCATCAGCATGACACACGGCGTGAGCGACATTCTGGAGGTGCTGCTGCTGGCGAAGGAGCAGGGGCTGGTGCGCTGGCGGTTCGAAGAGGGGGAGCCGGTGCTGGAGAGCGACCTGGACATCGTCCCGCTCTTCGAGACGGTGGACGACCTCCACGGCGGCGAGGGATTGATGCGGCGGCTCTTCGCCAGCCGGGCGTACCGGTTCCAGATGCAGGCGCGGGGAAACTTCCAGGAGATCATGCTCGGCTATTCCGACAGCAGCAAGGACGGCGGCTACCTGGCCGCCAACCAGGCGCTGCACGACGCGCAGGACCGCCTCGGCCGGGTGTGCGCCCGGGCCGGCGTGACCCTGCGCTTCTTCCACGGCCGGGGCGGGACCGTAGGG
>Ga0216301_1000332_pt1 | contig 12914 bp, 9 predicted proteins | sample 4hB_Boncat_minus_FD_156203 | JGI IMG/M metagenome (GOLD analysis project Ga0216301, IMG submission 156203) | Terrestrial sediment cell enrichment communities for BONCAT metagenomics from Utah, United States - 4hB_Boncat_minus | ecosystem: Environmental > Terrestrial > Deep subsurface > Rock...
GTCCCCTCCACCCCCGTCTCCTCCGCGCCCAATCTCGCGAACGGGACGAAGAGCTCCTCCATGCGGTCCGGGTCGATGCCGCGCCCGGTGTCGTGCACGCCGATGCGCAGGCGTCCGTCCGCTTCCTCCCAGGTCAGGCGCACCGAGCCGCCGGGGCGGTTGTACTTGACGCCGTTGGAAAGGAGGTTGAGGAGCACCTGCGCCAGCCGCTGCCGGTCCGCGCGCACCCAGCGCCCGGGCGCGGGCGGCGGATCGGAGACCATGCACCCGGTCTGCGCCGCGAGGGGGCGGATCAGGTTGACGGCCTCGCTGAGCGCCATCTCCAGCCGCACCGGCTCCAGCGAGAGCGGCTGGCGGTCGCTCTCGATGCGCGCGATGTCCAGCACCTCGTTGATCAGGTTCAGGAGGTGGCGCCCGGCCCGCAGGATCTGGTCCACCGACTTCTGCTGGTCGGGCGTCGGATTGCGGCGCTCCAGCAGCTGCGCGAAGCCCAGGATGGAGTTCATGGGGGTGCGCAGCTCGTGGCTCATGCGGCTCAGGAACTCGCTCTTCGCCTGGTTGGCCGTCTCCGCCGCCTCGCGCGCCCGCTCCGCCTCGGCGCGCGCCTGCTCCAGCGCCTCCTCCGCCCGCTTGCGCTCGGTGACGTCGCGCGAGTTGACGATCACCCCCTCCTCCGCGCCCGTGCGCAGGAGCGTGGTGCCCACCGATTCCACGTGGCGCCAGCTGCCGTCCTTGTGGCGGAAGCGGAAGGCGGCCGAGCGCGTCTCGCCCGGGTTCATGACGACGGCGGTGAGGGCCTCCAGCACGACCGGCGCGTCGTCGGGGTGCACCAGCTCGAAGGCGTTGCGCCCCTCCAGCTCGGCGGGAAGAAAGCCGAAGAGCCGCTCCACCGCCGGGCTCTGGTACTTCATCACCCCTTCGGTGTCCAGGATCGTCACCAGGTCCGAGGCGTTCTCGATGACGGCGCGGAAGTGCTCCTCGCTGCGCCGCAGCGCCTCCTCGGCCCGCTTGCGCTCGGTGACGTCGCGGGCGTTCACCACCAGCCCCTCGGCCGCCGAGTCCGGCAGCAGGGTGCGCGCGGCCGCCTCGAAGACCCGCCACGATCCGTCGCCGTGCAGGTAGCGGAACTCCACCTGGACGGTGGAGCCGGGGTTGTTGACCGCGAACTCGCGCAGCCGCGCCACCTCCGGCCAGTCCTCCTTGTGGATGGTCTCGATGGTGCTGCGCCCCACCCGCTCCTCGGCCTTCCACCCCAGCAGCCGCTCGGCCGAGGGGCTCAGGTAGCGCGTGATCCCGCCCGCGTCGATGATGGCGATCAGGTCCGACCCGCCCTCGATCAGCGCGCGGAAGTGCTCCTCGCGGCGCCGCAGCTCGCGCTCCCACCCCTTGCGCTCGGTGATGTCGCGCACGATGCCCACCACCTGGCCGTGCCCGTCCAGCGGTATCAGTCGCGCCTCGAACTCCTGCGGCTTCCCCTCCACCTCCAGGGTGTACTCCACCGCCGTCAGCTTCCCCTCCGCCGCCACCCGCGCCAGCGCGGCCCCGATCCGCTCCCCCGCCTGCGCGGGGAGGATCTCCTGCACGCGCTGGCCCAGGAAGACGTCCGCGGCGGCGTACAGCCCCATCCCCTGGCCGGCCTGGAAGTCCAGGATCGTGCCGTCCGCCTCCATGCGGAAGTACAGGTCGGGGAGGGCGTGGAAGACCGCCTGCAGCTCGGCGCTCTTCTGGACCACCACCTCCTCGGCGCGGGCGCGCTCGGCGATCTCCTCCTCCAGCGCCATGTTGGCCTCGGCCAGCTCGGCGGTGCGCTCCTGCACGCGCAGCTCCAGCTGGTCGCGCGCCTCGCGCAGCGCACGCTCGGCCGCCTTGCGCTCCGTGATGTCGCGCAGGAACCCCGCGAAGATGCGCCGGCCCCCGCTGGGGTACTCGCCGATCGAGATCTCGACGGGGATCTCCGTGCCGTCCTTGCGCACGCCCACCACCTCGGCCATCGCCCAGTCGATCTTGCGCTTCCCCGTACTCATGTAGCGCCCGATCCCCGCGTCGTGCGCGCTCCGCATGGCGGGCGGCTGCAGGATGGAGATCTTCTGCCCCACCAGCTCCTCGGCCGTGTAGCCGAAGGTGCGCTCCGTGGCCGGGTTGGCGGAGAGGATCGTGCTCTCCTCGTCCAGCGTCACGATGGCGTCGGCGGCGGTCTGGATGATGGTGCGCGAGCGCTCCTCGCTCTCGCGCAGCTCGTCCAGCGCGCGCCGCTCCTCGGTGACGTCCTGGTGCACCAGGATCACCTCGCGGATGGCGCCGTCCTCGTCCTTTACGGGGCAGATGGAGGCGTGCAGCCAGCGCGCCCCGCCCTCGCCGTCGCGCACCTCGGCGCGGCCGGGCCCCTGGCCCACGCGCGAAGGATCGAACAGCGTGGGCGGCAGCTCCACCTCCTCGCCCGCGAACCCCTGCCGGATCAGCGGATGGATCTCGGCGAGCTGCGGGTCGGTGAGCGGGTTGAAGCGCCGCCGCTCGGTGGGGCGCGAGCGGAAGAGGCGCTCCCACGCGCGGTTCACCTGCAGCGTCTCCCCCTCCGGCGAGAAGATCTGGATGCTGAAGGGGAACTGCTCGAAGAGGGCGCGGAAGCGCGTCTCCGAGCGGCGCAGCGCGGCCTCGGCGTCGTGGCGCTCGGCGGTCAGCCGCAGGTTCTCCAGGGCGGACGCGGCGAGCGACGCCAGCGCCTCCACCACCTCCACGTCCGCCGGCGTGTAGATGTCGGGCGTGTAGCTCTGCACCGAGATGATACCGCGCACTTCGCCGCCCACCAGGATCGGCGTGCGGATCACCGACTCCGAGCGGCGGTTGGTTCCCGTGGCCGAGGCTCCCTGCGCGGCCGGGTCGTCGGCCCTCAGGGTGAGGAGGGAGCGGCGCTCGCGCACCACCCACTCCCCGGGAGTGCCGGCGGCGGAGGTCACGTCGGGGGGCGTGTACTCCCCCGCGTCGTTGCCGCCGAAGCCGTGGAAGGCGTGCCCGCGCGGGTCGTACGCGAAGATGAAGAAGGCGTCCAGCGGCAGGACGGTGCGGCACGCCTCCTCCAGCACGGTGCGCAGCTCCGTGGGCGACTCGGCCCCCACCACCGCCGCCGCCGCCGATGCCACCGCCGCCATCCGCTCGGCGGTGCGGCGCGCCTCCGCCTCCGCCCGGCGGCGCTCGGTGACGTCGCGGTAGCTCCACACCCGCCCCACCGGCTCCGTGCCGACCATCTGCGGCTGCGAGTACAGCTCCAGGATGCGCCCGTCGCGCAGCCGCACCTCGTCCAGCGAAACGCCCACCGGGCTGCCGCGCAGCTCCAGCACGTGCGCGCGGAACGCCTCGGAGTCTTCCACCAGCGACGCGGCGTGCTCCAGCGGCGCCTCGCTGCCGGGCACCAGCCGGTCCGGGTCGGTCCCCCAGATCTCCGAGAACTTGCCGTTGGCGGTCACCACGTGGCCGTGGCGGTCCACCACCAGCAGCCCGTCCGCCGCCGACTCCAGCGTGGCACGCAGCAGCGAGACGGAGTGCTCCAGCGCCGCCGCCGCCTCCACCCGCTCCGTGATGTCGCGCAGGTGCGCGGTGAAGACGGGCGGCCCGTCGAGCGGCACGCGCGTGACGGTGAGCTCCACGGGGAACTCGGCGCCGTCCGCGCGCATGGCGTACGTCTCCACGCGCTCGCCCAGCACGCGCGCGGGCCCCTCCAGGTGCCGCTCCACCGCCAGCGGATGCCCGTCGCGAAAGCGGTCGGGGACGATCAGCTCCGCCAGCGGCCGCCCCATCGCCTCCCCGGCGGAGAAGCCGAAGGTGCGCTCGGCGGCGGGGTTGAAGTCCAGCACCCGCCCCTCGCCGTCCATCACCACCACGCAGTCCAGTGCCGCGCGCACGACCGCCGCGCCGCGCCCCTGCGCGTGGCGGGCCGTCTCCTCCGCGCGGCGCCGGTCGGACGCTTCCAGGGCGAGCGCCACGATGTCCGCCACGTTGGCGGCGAACTCCTCCTCGTCCGGCATCCACTGGCGCGGCGGCCCCACGTGCTCGCAGCAGAGGACGCCGGCCACAACCCCCTGGCGCCAGAGCGGCACGTCGAGCATCGCCCCGATCCCCTCCCGCTCCAGGTAGCCGGCGAGCTCGCGGGTGCGGGGGTCTTCGCGGGCGTCTCCCGCGGCCAGCGCGCGGCTCTCGGCCAGGGCGGCGAAGTAGGCCGGGTACTGCTCGGCGCGCAGCAGCATCCCGCGCTCCCACTCGCCCGTGGAGGCGCGGAAGAGGGCCGCGCACTCCAGCTCCGTGGCGCCGCCGGCGGGCACGAGCCACACGCTGGCCCGCTCCACCCCCAGCGTGCGGGCGGCGGCGCGGGTGGCGGCGTGCAGCTCCGCCGCCAGGTCGCTCTTGTCCAGCCGCGACAGCTCCACAAGGGCGGCGTTGTGGCGCTGGATCCGCTCCGCGCGCGCGGTGCGCTCCGCGTCGGCCTGGTCGTGCAGTACCGCCGCCTCCTGCAGGAGCCGCAGCTGCCGCCGAAGCTCCAGCTGCGCCATCGCCTGCCCGGCCAGGGAGCGCAGCGCCTCCATCTGCTCGCCGCTCAGCTGCCGCGGCACGCGGTCCACCACGCACAGCGTTCCCAGGGCGTGCCCCTCCGGCGTCACCAGCGGCGCACCGGCGTAGAAGCGGATGTGCGGCAGCGACACGACCATCGGGTTGGCGGTGAAGCGCGGATCCTCCAGCGCGTCCGCCACCACGAAGAGACCCGGCTGCTCGATGGCCTGCGCGCAGAACGACAGCTCGCGCGGCATCTCGGTGGCGTCGATCCCCAGGCGGCTCTTGAACCACTGCCGCTCGCCGTCCACCAGCGTCAGCAGCGCGATGGGGGTGCCGCAGACGTGCGCCGCCAGCCGCGTGAGCGCGTCGAACTCGGGCTCCGGGGGAGTGTCGAGGATCCCGTATCCGTGCAGCGCCGCCAGGCGCTCGGACTCGTTGGATGGGGTCACTGCTTCCATGTCACGCATGGCGCGGAGGGGTACGGGCACGCGCACGCCCCTGAAGGCGAAGGCGGGCGCGGGTTTGCGGCGGGGTGGATCGTACGGGCGGGCCACGCGCGCGGAACACGCGCGAGCAAGGATACAAATGTACTCGCCGCCCCGCGGCCGGTCCATGGGTCAACCTCACCACGTGACGGCTGTGATGTTATGATGACACACCACCATGTGGAGCTTGGGTGCAACACCGTCTACCTTATTCATCGCTCCTGAGCCGAAACGCTACGTCCGAAACGATGTCTCCCGAGCTCGAAGAACTGCGCGCGCGGGTAAGCGCCGCGATCCAATCCGTGTATGCCGAGGTCCCGCCCACGTTTCACGGAGATGCGGTTGTTGAGATTCTTCGCACGATGGACTGGGCTGAGCTGTACATGCAGATGCGGGGCGTGTGGCCGGATGGTTGGACGGAGCGCGTGCGCTACGGGATGGTACAGGCGTTGTCCCTGTTCGTACCGGGTGCCGAGTCATCTCAGCTGCCATCTCGTGAGGTTACAGAGGAGCGCGCCTGGTGGGCGCACTCCGCGCTCTTTCGATGCGGAACGCAGTCGCTCGTGTCTCTGTTCGCCGACTACGCCGCCGTCGGGCTCGCGCGCCTCTACAGCGCTGGGCCTAACCAATACATGATGCGGTTGGTGCACGCCGATTCAGGCGTAGAAGCGCTCGAACGTGCTGATATGGATTGGTGGCGAGAGCGAATTGCAAGCCTGCAGGCCTCCGAGGAGGCGGAGTTGGATTGCCGTGCGCCCCAAATTCACCATCGTTTAGCAGCACGGATGCTGAACGAGAGTGACGATGGTAAGGGCTACGGCGACGACGAGATCGACCTCTACTTCGAGGAACGAGCGGTAATCCATGCTGAGCGCCTGGCCGGCTATGATTACTTCCCCAACGGAGCCTCGTTCGGAGGTGTCGACTTCTTCATGTACGAGTGCGCGGTTGTCGTGCTTCTGCGCTGGGCGCTTTACGAGTGTTCCCGAATTCGCGTGCAGCTCGATCTGGCGTCCGTCTCACTTGACGCGTTGCAAGCGCGCGAGTTGTTCGCACCTGTATTGCCGCGCAACGAGGTGCTTGCGCTGTTTGAGGAGGCGCTCGGAACTGACCGGGTTAGAGCGAGCCAGATCGCTGACATGTTCACGCTTGACGCGGATTTCGCATCTATGTCGTACACAACCATTCCCGGTGCAGCTAATCCGCCTCTGGTCGGTCTGGGAGACGGGCACGTGGCGCTCTCCCTTCATGGGTGCCTGAACGCACCCTACCAGTTTCTGCTCGCACGTCTGCGGGATTCGTATTCCAAGGATTGGCGCTCGGCGGCGAACCAGAACGAAGCAGTCTTCCGGGAGCAGTTGTACACGTTGTTCCCCGGGGATCGGTTTCTCTGTGTCCCCCGTGAAATCAAGCTCACCATCCAAAAGAATGAGTTCACGGACATTGACGCGTTCGTGCTGGACCGTGAAACGGGCGTAGCAGGCTTGTTCCAGCTGAAGTGGGGTTTCGCGTTTGGGGCGTCGATGCGGGAGCGCTCTAGCGGATCTACGAACTTTGTTGAAGAAACGACCCGCTGGATTGCCAGAGTTGACAGCTGGATTAGGGATTTTGGCCTATCCGGCCTAGCAAATCAGGCCAGCCTCCGTCGCGCTGATCGTAGGTGCCTGCAGCGAGTTCGAATGTTCCTGCTCGGCCGGAACTTCGCGCACTACTCGGGGCAGGCGCCAGCTGACGATGGAGTTGCTCGTGGAACATGGCATCAGGTGCTACGGCTGACGGCTGATGGCCTTAGTCCAGAGAGCCCAATCGATACACTCTGGGAGAGCCTCCGTCGCGACAATCCGCACAATCGCATCCGTTCCGCTCGGGGGCGAACGGTAATCACCGCTGGTGACTTCAGCGTTACTCTCGTAGGCTATGAGCCTGATCCTGATTCCTGATCTCTAGCGCCGTCTATCGCATTGCCGTCGCGCCCCTCCTCCCCCACATTCGGCCGGAAACCTGCACCACGGTGCAACCGACCGGAGACACCATGCGCGCGGGAGGATCGGATGGACGACAGGAATGAGGTGCCATTGCGCTCCCCTGCCATCGAGAAGTGCGTGGAGGAGGAAGCGCTGGAGTGGTACCGCATGACTCCCCAGGAGCGCTGGGAGGAGAGCATGCGCCTCTGGAGCACCTTCCGCCTGCTGGGAGGCCGGTTTGAGCCCGGCGAACTCCGAAGCGCTTTCCACGACATGCGGGCACGGCCTGCAGGTCCGGATGCTGGGCTGGCACCGGTGCGCGTCACTCGGCGCGGCGGGATTTAGTCAAGGCACGAAACCCTATCTCAACCGCGCGGCACCACGCCGCGGGAGAGCGTTATGAACGAGATCATCTTCCTGGTGGAAGAGGCGCCGGAAGGGGGCTACACGGCCCGCGCGCTGGGCGAGGCCATCTTCACCGAAGCCGATACGCCCGACGAGCTGCGCGGCGCGGTCCGTGACGCGGTGCGCTGCCACTTCGAGGACGCGGAGCAGGCGCCGCGCGTAATCCGGCTGCACTTCGTGCGCGAAGAGGTGTTCGCCGCGTGAAGATCCCTCGGGACCTCAACGGGCGGGATCTGGCGCGGGCGCTCGGCCGGCTCTGCTACGAAGTGACGCGCCAGACGGGGAGCCACATCCGCCTGACCACCAGCCGCGGCGGGACTCACCACGTCACGATCCCGGATCACCGGCCGCTGCGGGTGGGTACGCTTCCGCCGTGCTCGCCGCGGTCGGCGCGCATCACGGGTTGGATCGTGAATCGCTCCTGCGCACCCTCTTCGGCGACTGACCCGGCGTGAGACGAGACGCTCCTCGTGCTTGATGTAGCCATCGTCGGGGCGGGGCACAACGCGCTGATCGCGGCGGCGTACCTGGCGCGCGCCGGGCACCGCGTGGAGGTGTTCGAGCGCGCAGAACGCCTCGGCGGCGCCGTGCAGACGCGCGACGACATCTTCCCGGGCTGCCGCATCGACGTGGGCTCGTCCGCCCACATCCTGATCCACCTCACCCCCATCCTGGCCGAGCTGGAGCTGGAGCGCTACGGCCTGCGCTACGTGGACTGCGACCCGTGGGCCTTCTACCCGCTGGAGGACGGCCGCGCGATCTACTTCCACCGCGACGTCGCGCGCACCTGCGAGTCGATCGCCGCCGTCTCGCCGATTGACGCCGATGCGTACCCGCGCTTCCTGGACGAGTGGCGCCCCATCAGCCTCGCCGTGCTGCGCGCCTTTCAGGACGTGCCCACGCCGCTCAAGCTCGGCTGGACGATGGCGACCGGGGGTGGGTTCGCGAAGAAGAAGGGCGCCGAGAGCGCCGCGATGCTCCAGACGATCCTGGGATCGTACCGGCAGCTGATCGACCGCACCTTTCGCCACCCTGCCGTGCGCGCCGCCATCGAGTGGATCGCCGCCCAGAGCGGGCCGCCGCCGCTGGAGCTGGGCACCGCGCCGCTCGCCGGCTGGCAGCCGCTCTACCACGAAAGCGGGGTGAAGCGCGCCGTAGGCGGCTCGGGTGCGCTCACCACCGCGCTGGTGGCGCTGATCGAGGAGCACGGCGGGCGCGTGCACACTTCGTCCCCCGTGCGGCGCATCGTGGTGGAGGGCGGGCGCGCCGTGGGGGTGCAGGTGGCCGATGGCGCCGAGCCGGGCCTGCCGCTGGATGCGCCCTCCGCCACCGGCGGCCGCACGCGGGTGGTGCGGGCGCGCACGGTGCTCGCCGGGTGCCACGCCGCCACCACCTTCCTCCGGCTCCTGGCGGACGCCCCCGAAGCGGCGGCCATGCGCGAGCAGGTGGCGAACGCGCGAGTCGGAAACGGCTTCGGCATGATCCTGCGCTGCGTGACGAACCAGCTTCCCGCCTACGCCGGCTGGGACGGCGACCCCGCCCGCGGCGGCGACGGCGCGCCGGGCCCCATGCACCGGGGACTCCAGCTCCTCTGCCCCCCCGCGCCCTATCTCGACGCGGCGTACGCCGACTACCTTCGCGGCCAGCCCGCCCGCGACCCCGCCGTCGTCGCCATGACCTGGACGGCGGTCGACCCGTCGCTGGCCCCGCCGGGGAAGCACCTCCTCTTCGCCTGGGCGCAGTGGCACCCGTACGCGCTCGCCGGCGGGCGCACGTGGAACGAGGAGCGCGGGCGCGCCGCGGACGACATCCTCCGCGCCGTGGGCCGCTTCGCCCCCAACGTGCCGGATTGCGTGGAGCACGTCCACATCCAGAGCCCGCTTGACCTGGAGCGCGAGCTGGGGCTGTACAACGGCAACGTGATGCACCTGGAGATGTCGCTCGACCAGATGTTCATGTTCCGCCCCGTGGCGGGCCTTTCCGGCTACCGCACCTCGATCCCCGGCCTCTTCCTCACCGGCGCCAGCACCCACCCCGGCGGCGGCGTCTTCGGCGCCTCCGGCCGCACCGCCGCGCGCGTGGTCGCCAGGGCCCTGAAGTAGACGCAGCCCCGCGCGACATCGGACACGGCGCGATAAATCGCGCCCCACAGCGGCAGCGGATCCACGCCCCCTCTCCTGAGAACGGCGAGGGCGCAGCCCTCTCCCGTCATCGGGAGAGGGGGCAGGCGAGTGCAACGAGCCGGGGGTGAGGGCCTCCCCCGCACCCAAAGGAAAGACCCATGCAACGCTTACAGGACAAAGTGGCGCTCGTCACCGGCGCGGCCCGCGGGATCGGCGCGGCGGTGGCGGAGCGGTTCGCGGCGGAGGGCGCACGCGTCGTCCTCACCGACGTGCGCGACGACGAGGGCACGGCGACCGCGGCGCGCATCGGCGGCGAGGCCGCGTACCACCGCCTGGACGTGCGCCGCGAGGAGGACTGGGATGCCGCGATGGCTCGGGTCGCGGAGCGCTTCGGCCGGCTGGACGTGCTGGTGAACAACGCGGGGATCACCGGCTTCGAAGAGGGCTTCGTCGCGCACGACCCGGAGAACGCCACGCTCGCGGACTGGCGCGCGGTGCACGCCACCAACCTGGACGGCGTCTTCCTGGGGTGCCGCGCCGCCATCCGCGCGATGCGGAACGGCGGTGGCTCCATCGTCAACGTGGCCTCGCGCTCCGGGCTGGTGGGGATCCCCGCGGCGGCGGCGTACGCCAGCAGCAAGGCGGCGGTGCGCAACCACACGCGCACCGTGGCGCTGTACTGCGCGGAGCAGGGGCTCGGCATCCGCTGCAACGCCATCTTCCCCGCCGCCATCCTTACCGCGATGTGGGAGCCGATGCTGGGCACCGGCCCCGACCGCGCCGAGCGCATGGCTGCCCTGGTGCGCGACACCCCGCTCCGCCGCTTCGGCACGCCGGAAGAGGTGGCGCACGCCGCCGTCTACCTGGCCTCCGACGAGTCGGCCTACACCACGGGGGCCGAGCTGGTGCTGGACGGCGGACTCCTCGCCGGCTCCGCGGCGCGCCCCGAACGCTGACCCGCAGCGGACCCTGCACGCGCCGGCAGATCGCCACGCGCCATTATAATCCTCCGGAGCGTGGCAGATGACACGCCCTGCCACTACCTGCGCCACAAAGTCACCAAAAGGGCTTCGCGCGTCGCTGTTTGGTGAGGAACAATGAAACACCTCCACCCCGCGAACGGCCCCGTGAGGCGGTGCAGTGCACCAGATTTGTTCGAAGGGGGTTGACGCATGTATTGGGTGTCGTTAAATAACTGACACACCCCGGGTGTACACAGTCGATGTCGGTGGCCCGCCCCCAGCGGTACCCTGCCCCGCCGCTGCGTCCGATCCTCTTCCGCTCCAAATCGGCAACCCACGATGATCCAGCCAGCTATCCCATTCATCCCCCGCAGCGTTCGCATCGCCGGAGCCGGCGCGTACGTTCCCTCGCGCGTCGTGGAGACCGCGCGCATGGTCGAGGCGATCCCCGGCTGGTCGCCGGAGTGGATCGAGGAGAAGACCGGGATGCGCGAGCGGCGCTTCCTGTGGGACGTGGACGTGGAGAGCGGCGTGGCCGTGGCCCCGCCGCTGGTGGAGGGCGAGTGCCGCACCAACACCGACATGTGCGAGGTGGCGCTGCGGCGCGCCCTGGAGATGGCAGAGATGGACGCCAGGGAGCTGGACGCCGTGCTCCTGGTGACCTGCACGCCGGACCGCCTCAACTTCAGCTACGACGCCATGGAGGTGCACCGCCGCCTCGGCTGCCGCGTGGACACCTACGCGCTGACGGTGGACGACGGCTGTGGCGGCACGCCGTACATCATGGACATGGCGTACCGCATGATCCGCAGCGGCGCCGTCAACAACGTGGCGGTGATCGGCTCGGCGTGCACCTCTGCGCTCATCGACCGCAACGTGTGGAGCGGCGAGGTGAGCCACACCCCCGGCCGCAAGCCGCTGAACGCCGCCTTCGGGATGTACGTCTTCGGCGACGCGGCGGGCGCGGTCGTCCTGCGCTCCGACCCGGACCCCGGGTACGGGATCATCTCCTCCATCTCCGGGAACGACTACCAGGAGCTGGTGGTGCGGCGCGCGGGCGGCGTGCACGAGCGGCTGTACGGAAAGAGCTCGGCCGCTGAGGATGCCTTCGTGATCGACGGGCAGCTTGTGGCCCGTTCGTACCGAGTCTTCATGAAGCGGTGCATCAGCGACGTCCTCGCCAGCCACCCCGAGCTGACGGACGAGGTGAAGCGCTACTACTTCCACCAGCCCAACAAGCGCCTCCTCGACCACTTCGTCGCCGACGTGGGCCTTCCCGCGGACCGCGTGGCCTGCAACGTCGACCGCTACGGCAACACCTCCGCCGCCGGCATGCTCGTCCTCCTCGCCGAAGACCTGGGGGCCGGCGTCGTGAGCCTCGGCAGCGGCGACCTGGTGATGATCGCCGCCGTCGGCGCGAACGTGCACTACGGCGCGCAGCTGGTACGGCTGTAAGGAAGTGCGTTAGTGCGGTGTGAGGTGCCGTTCCCGGCCCGGCTCCGGCTAGATCCCTCATTCGCCGCAGGAGTCCGGCCTGCAAGCAACGTCAGGCATCCGCAAAGCGGCTCTCTCAGGAGGACAAAAACGCACCAACCCACTGTTGTTCGCTGTCCCCTGTCCCCTGTTCCCTATCCCCTCCCGTAGGAGATCGCCCCAAAATGAACCCCATCTCTCGCACCCTCGGCGCCGCGGCGCTGGCGTTTGCCCTTGCGGCGTGTGACGATTCGCGCACCTCCCCGGTGCAGCAGGACGTGCCGGCCGGGCCGGTGCTGAGCTCCGCGCCCTCCGCCAACGAGGCCGGCGGCCCCAACCGCGACGGCGTCGAGGTGCTGCGCTTCCGCTCCGAAGAGGACCCGTCCGTGACGCCGGACCCGGCGGTGTGCGCGGCGGCGGGCTTCACCCCCAACGTGCGCTTCGGGGCGGTGCTCTACTCCGAGGCTTCCAACGGCGCCGAAGGGCGCATCGTCAACCGCAGCGCCCGCCGCATCGGCACGGCGACGGCGTGCGCGCGCATCACCGACCCGCGCTTTCCGCCCGACCTGCGCCAGGAGTTCTACGTGCGCTTCGATCTGCCCGAGGGGCCGGTCACGGCGCGCGGCGGGTGCACCCTGGTGAGCAACGACGTCCCCACCGCCGGGCTGGTGCTCGCCGGCTGCCACCTGCGCGTGACCGAGGCTCCGTCGTGGTACAGGGGCGGCGCCATCTCGTCGCTCTCGGTGTTCAACCCGCGCAAGATCCCGGGCTACCTCACCGGGTCGGACTACACGATCCAGCTGTACGAGGGCCCGCGCCAGATGGGCTCGCCCCACGGCGACTGATCCACACGCCGCAACGACGCCCGCCCCCGCTCCGGCCGGGGCGGGCGTTCGTGCATCCGACGCGCTCACGCACTTCCCCCCGCCCTCACGCCCCCACGCAACCTATGTGGTGAAT
>Ga0216301_1000333_pt1 | contig 12905 bp, 11 predicted proteins | sample 4hB_Boncat_minus_FD_156203 | JGI IMG/M metagenome (GOLD analysis project Ga0216301, IMG submission 156203) | Terrestrial sediment cell enrichment communities for BONCAT metagenomics from Utah, United States - 4hB_Boncat_minus | ecosystem: Environmental > Terrestrial > Deep subsurface > Rock...
AACGCTCAACGCTCAACGCTCAACGCTCAACGCTCAACGCTCAACGCTCAACGCTCAACGCTCAACGCTCAACGCTCAACGCTCAACGCTCGCAGGTAGCATCAGCGCCATGGACGCACTACGGGTTGGCATCATCGGCTGTGGAAAGCCCTATAACACAGAAGGCTCGACGGGTTTTGGCATGTCGCGCGACCACGCGCGCGGTTACTTGGCTGCCGGATGCCAGTTGGCCGCCCTTGCGGACGTGAACCGGGAGAACGCGGAAGCGTTCCAGAAGGACCTTGGTGGTGACACGATCTATACCGACTACCACGAGATGCTGGCCCAGGAGCAGCTCGACGTCGTGTCCGTGTGCACTTGGATCGGCCTTCACGAGGAGATGGTGATCGCTTGTGCCGAGGCGGGTGTCCGGGCGGTCCACTGCGAGAAGCCGATTGCTCCCACTTGGGCCGCGAGCAAGCGAATGATCGACGCGTGCGCAAAGAGCGGCACTCAGCTTTCCTTCAACCACCAGCGGCGCTTCGACCCACCTTACGTCGCGGTGAAGCGGTTGATCCAGGAGGGACGGATTGGGGAGCTGAAGCGGATCGAGATGGACTGCGGCAACATGTTCGACTGGGGCACCCACTGGTACGACATGATGCTGTTCTACAACGACCAGCAGCCTGCCGAGTGGGTGCTAGGCCAAGTGGAGCCTACCGGCGGAAGCGTGGTCTTCGGCGTGCTGTTAGAGGGCCAAGGCGTCGCGTCGGTGCGGTTCGCGAACGGCGTGCGCGGGCTCATGATGACCGGCCACCAATCGGAGTGGGGCGCGATGAACCGGATCAGCGGCACCGAAGGCGTGATCGAGATCGGCGCGACCGGCTGGGACAAGCTCCGGGTCTGGTCGAAGGGGCAGCCCTTCTGGGAGGACATCGAAACTCCCGCCGGCGACACTCCTACCGGCACCGTCGCGGCAGTGATCGACGTGGTCGAGTCCCTGCGCAACGGCCGCGAGCCCGAACTGTCGGGACGCAAGGCGCTGATGGCCACCGAACTCATCTTCGCCACCTACGAGTCCGCCCGCAGCGGCGGACGGGTGACGCTGCCTCTGGAGCCGGAAGACGTCGCCATCGTTGCTAAGTAGAGACTTTTTTCAAAGGCTGCTCGTGCGACGAAGAAAGTCGTACGAGCAGCAAGAAACCTGGTTCTTAATGGAACGAATATGCGATTTCTTATGCTTGCCATTCTGCTGGCGGCAACGAACAACCCCGCCGAGGACCGTCAACTCGGAACTGGCTCGGATGTCATTGAAGCGGTAATAAAGGGCCGTGACCTACGGTTTGGTGGGGACACTATCTTCATCGATGCGGACGGGAACATCCATAAGAGCAACCCTGCGCTCCAGGTAGAGCAGGGTGTCCCCGTGCCTGGAAAGCCAGGGGTCTACAAATATCCTTCCACCGGGGAGGAATTCTACATGTCTACGCCTCCTGGTTTCGAAACGCCGAGAGCAGAATGAGTTAGCTGAGTGGGCCCGGGGGAACACCCATAGGCGTTAAAGTAGGCCCTCCTGAGCTTGGCAAAGGCTCTTTTGCCGAGGGGCTTCGGACTCACCACAGAGGACACGGAGGACACAGAGAGCAGGCGCGGGGTCCCCTTTTAAGGCCTATGGGGGGAAGATCCTGTGCCAGCCGAGAACTCGGCAGTTATGGCAGTGGCCATGGGCACTGACCGTTGCAACGGTCCGCAATGAAGCATCTCAAATTTCACGCTCTGCATCTGCTGATGTTGATCAGCCCAGTTGCGGCTGCCCCGCCGGCACCTGTTCAAGGATCACTACAGAGAAATCCGCCGCAAGAGAACCGAGAGGTTCTCACACCTACCCTATCGAAGAAGTCCCCTCCAGGCTTCTACATTCCGGCGAATCTTGAGGCCGCCTTCAAGGAGCTCGACAAGATGCTCTCCCCCAGTCTTCGTCGCGAGGTGCGCGCAAAGGGGCTCGCCGCATTTGATGAGCGTGAGTTCGAGCTCGGGATGTGGATCAGGAACAACTGGGGACTGTGGAAGCAATCCGTCCTGGCACAGTGGTTCTTCCGAAAGGGTATCTATCACCCCGACTACATGTCGGGCATCGTCCTGCTCTCCTATAGCCGACGCCTGCAGGGGTTGCCGATCGAGCTTGAGAAGCAAGTCAAGTACATCCAGGCTGCTGTAAAGAAGCAACGGGAAGCGAACGCCGCGGAGGAGCGCCGCTCGGCTTGGGCAAGGCAGAGAATCCGGCAAATGATGATGGGACTTGCGGTCTCTCCGGAGGCTCCCCGCGTCGTGCGCTTTCCTGAGTTAAAGGAAGACTCGTTTCGGGTGCGCTACGCGGCCCCGTTTGCAGATGGCGTCCTCATGACCGCTAAGCGGTTCAGTCCGGAGACCTTCCGCAAAGATCCCGACTATTCGATCCGCTCGTTTCTGCTCGACTTGCGCACCCGAACCCTGCACCCGATTACGGCAGGTGAAGGTGTTACCGTTGAAGATTCGGTCGTGGTCAACGGTCAGGCGTTTTTGAACTGCGTCAAGGGAGCACAGGGAAGCATCCTGCAGGTAAGCGGCTCTCGACGCTCCCGCATCCCATGGCCCTCCCTGGGGGCGACCGCCAAATCACCCCTTCGTCTTGGCATTCAACGAGTGACGAAGACTCAGCCAGAGAGGCTATTGGCGATCAGGGGCAAGAAAGTAGCCCGGTGGGAAGGGGGGCGTTGGAAAGTGATCTGGACCGGCCGGAAAGATTTTCCTCTGGGCGTGCTTCCGGCAGAGCTTCACGGCACCCGCTTGATCCTTCGGGATGAAGGCCAGGGTGAAGGTGACAAGAGGCTCTATTGGATCGACCTCCACCGCCAAGGGGATCCTGTCAGCTTCGACCGGGACGTTGGGGTCGTCGGCCCGAACGGCCCGCGGTGGGAGAACGTTTGGGACTACGCGGTGGCCCCCGATGGTGCGTTCTGGATCGCCACCGGCTCCCTTATCAACCGCCAGTCCCTGCTACGCTGGACTCGCCAAAGGCGATACCGAGTGGCGCTGTACAACGACTCTGTCGACTGGTCGCCGGACTTTCTGACCTACCTCGATTCACGGGAAGACCCCTCGGAACTGGCGCTGGCGGTAAGCGGCCTGCAATCCCGTTCGGACGGCGGAGTCGACGCGGTCGGTCCTCACGGGCTGTTCACGGTCGGACAGAGACAAGTTCGGCGACAGCTCCGGTTCACGAACACCCCGAAGGACTGGATACCGTCCAAGCTCCTTACGCTGAGCCCAAGCCTTACCCTCGTGGGTGGCCACTTCGGGGGCCTGTTCCTTCTGGAGAAAAGCCCACAAGGCGACACCTCCGCCTTCGGCTTGGACGATCGAATGGGTTCGGCCCGCGACTTCTCACCCAAGCCGTAACCGAGGCTGGTCGCAGCGGTGGTGAAAAGAATCATGCGCATCTGTGCGACTGCTGTCGAATCTGGGACCCTCCGTTCGACCCATTGTCGACATGCAAAAGATCACTCCGTTTCTGTGGTTCGACGACAACGCTGAAGAGGCCGTCGAGTACTACGCATCCGTTTTTGGGGACGTCAAGGTTAGGAACGTCAGCCGCTACAGCGAAGGATCGCCGGGGCCGGTGGGGAAGGTGATGGTGATGTCGTTCCAGCTTTTCGGCCAAGACTTTATGGCCCTCAATGGTGGCCCCTTGTACACGTTCTCGCCCGCCATTTCGATGTTTGTGAGCTGCGAGACACAGGAAGAGATCGACCGGTACTGGGGGCTGCTGTCGGTGGGCGGTGAGCCCTCCCAGTGCGGCTGGCTGAAGGATAAGTTCGGGGTCACTTGGCAGATCGTCCCGAGGGTGCTGGGAGAGCTGATGGCGGACGCGGATCCGGCGCGGTCGCAGCGGGTGGTGCAGGCGATGCTTCAAATGGTCAAGCTGGACATCGCCGCCCTGCAGCGGGCTTACGATGGTGAGCCAGTTCCCGCGTAGGGGCTTGTGACGAGGCGCTCCTGACCCTATACTGAGGCCTCGACTATGGTGAGCCTACTCAAAGCCCTTGGACGAGGTGGCGGGAAGAAGGGAGCGGCATTGCCGCCCCTCGTCCTGTCCGACTCGCTGTGCAAAGCCCTTGAGGTCCTTTCGCAGGTGTTCGGGCAGACGTGGCACCAGCCGGTGGTCAGCGAGTTGTTCCGCACCCTGCGGAACAGCCCCAACCCCCCGAGGGGCCACACCCTCTCGCTTATCCTCACGAAGCTGGTCGAAGAGGCGAGTCTGGCCCGGCCCGGGTTGTCAAACCGGTTCGTCTTCAGCCAGAACCAAATCGTCTACCGCTCCGCCGACCGCCGCTACACGGTGCTCGTCGTGCAAGGCGAAGGGGCGGACGACCTGGTCCGCGTGGTCTGGCAGGTCTCCCAGAGGCAAGTCGGCACGTCGTACATCTCGTACCAGGTGCGAGGCAGCACCTGGACTCCGGTCGACTGGAAGGTCTCCGACCAGTGCCTCGCGAACCTCGACTTGCTCGCGAAAGCGGGAGGCGAGGTCCTAGGGTTCCTTGAGGAGTACAAGCTCCTCCCTAAGGGCTCGCCTTTCCAGAAGGCCCTGGACGAACAAGTCACCCATGCCGCCGCGCTGCGAGAGCAGGCGACGGCGGGCTAGCTAAGCGACACCGGCCGGCTGACTTACCAGCAGGCTCCGAATCTCCTCCAGCGGCCGATCGCCGCTGGCTGTCCAAAGGATGCTTGTGACTCCGCGGGGATAGTAGCGGCTGCCGACCGCCTTGCCCTCCAGCATCTGATCGCTCCAGGCATAGTAAGCGTTCTCCGGGTCGAGGAGCCACGCGAGGTGGGCTCGGTCGGCCTCCGCGTCCGGTGCGTAGCCCATGATTCGCTCCGCCACGTACTGGCAGAGGTAGATCTTGCTCAGCCAGGAGTTTCGGCTGGTCGAGCTCAGCCGCCAGCCACCGTCCGCGAAGCGGCAGATTCCGGGTTGGAGCACTGCCTCGAAGTGGGCTTGGAGCGTCGCCCGGAGTTCGGGGAAGTCGGCGGGTAGACCCGCGACGAATGGATAGACAAGGGCCTCGATGGCAGGAATAATCCGGGCGTCGACACCTTCTCCGATCACCGCGGGCAACAACCCGTTCTCGTCTTTGGCCGCCACGATGGTCGCGGCCGCGCGCTCGGCCTGACGACGAGCCCTAGCTGCCGCGTCCGGCTCTCCAAGGCGGTTGAGCACGTCTTGGAGGAAGAGGTACGCGGACCAACCCTTCACCGCGAGGTAAACGTTGTTGCGAGCTTGGCCTAGGGAGGCGTCGAGGCTGTCGTAGGTCGTGATTTCCGAGCCGCCTTGGCAACGTGCGCCATCCAGGCCCATCACGCCGTTCCGCAGTGCCACGTCCGGGTGGTCGCGGTTCTCTAGGCTCTGCAGACACGCGAGGAAGATTTCGCGCTGCCCTTCCGCCCACGCCAGATCGCCCGTGTGGGCGACGTAAAGGCCAGCGGTCAGGATCCAATTGGTGAGTTCCTCGCTGCTCATGTAGGAGAAGCACCCGCACAGTCCGGCCTGTTCGTAGGCCGACTGTCCGGCGGCGGAGAAAGCGTTGGCCACCCCCATGTCGTGAGTGAAGGCAATGCCGCCGGGGTGCAGTTCCGAAGAGCCAGGGAAACGGACTTGGTCCTCATAGGCGTATTTCTCGACGAACAGGTCCAACTCGTTGCGGACCGTCCATGGGTTGAGGGCCAGCTCGAAGAACGCCTGATCCACCGTCAGGTCGAAGGTGTTCATCATCCGGTACTCGCCTTCGTGGACGACCCACAGGGGACGGCCGTCTTCCCGCTCCAGGAGCTGGGTCGCCCCGAAGTACGAGCGGATGGCATGGGCAGCCATGAACGCCCGGTCGTCCGAGAGGCGACTTCGGAGGCTCGCGTCGAACTGCGCGGCGATCTTCACGGTGGCGTCGGCTTGCTCGAGCGCGTGCTGGAGAACCTGCTCGATCCGGTCGAACCATCGCCGGTATAGGTATCGTGCGCGGATGCCGGTGGTGGCGGTGCCCTCCCGGAAGAAGGCGACGGCGAAGCGGAAGGTGCGCGTCTCGCCGGGGGCCACGGTGCCGACGACGAGGCCGACGCTGCCGAGCATGAATGGAAGGTTTTCCTTAAGGCGCGGGGTCAGGATGGCTTCCGGTTGCCAGCCGATTCCGGCGTACAGACCCTCGTCAGTGCTAGCGATGGCGAAGGTGGTGCCCTGGCCGACGCCGGTCAGCCCCGGCTCGTCCAGCAGACGCATCCCGGTGTAGCGGTCGCTGCCGCCGTAGCCGAAGAAGCAGCGGCGCTCCCGCTCGCCCTCTCGGTTGTCGACCGTCAACTCGACGATGACGGCGGGGGCCACGGCGTCGCGGACGTCGTGGTGATCGGGGTCCGGGACCTCGCGGGGCGGGGAAATGATCCGGAATGTCAGGTCCCCTGCCTTCCACTCATCGATTCCCGCTCCCAACTGGCGGGTGATCTGGTCATCGGCAAAGGGGGCTAGTGCGTTTGCGAACCGCATGTCGCTCAGGCCCTCGACGTCGTAGTCCTCCGCCGCGACCTCGGCCCCTCCGTAGAAGGGAAGGGCTCGGAACCGACCCCCCTCTCGCTCTTCCAGGCCGATGTACACGTTCTCGTCGGCGGGGCCGGTGAGTTCGAGGCCAAGGCCGCCTTTAGGCCCCTTGTAGCCGAGAGTGAAGGAGGCGAAGGCCCCGACGGGCGAGTGGTGAGCGTTGTAGAAGATTGAGCGATCCATGGTCGTCTTTCCGCGTTTCGGTGCGGTTTAGCGGGCATCGGTGCCCCGAGGGTATCGGACGGCGGTAAAACGTCGACCCGATAGCCAATAATTTAACCGTATATTGGCGGTGGATCCCTCGCAACGGGGACAAGCCGCCAGCCTAGGAAACCCTATGATCGGTCGCCGAAGTCCGCTCCTCTCCCTCGCCATCGTGCCCGCGCTGACCCTCGCCGTCGGTAGCGCGTTCGTTTCGCCAGCCCCGCGACCTCAGGATGCATTACGCCCTGTCGTCACCCCCTACCGCGCTTCGGGGATCTACGCCCTCCGGGAGAAGGCCGGGTGGACGGTGACTATCCCCACGGGAGCGACCGTGCATGAGGGCGGCCTCGCCTACGTGATCAAGAAGAACAACCAAGTCGTGATCCAGTCGGGAACGCTGGACCTCTCTTCGGGGAATGGCCGTGTCGAGGTAACCGTGAACGAGCCCGCGATGCTGTTCATGGAACTGACGCCTCCTGGTGGAAAGCCGATGGCGTTCGGAGCGGCCATCGCGCCGACCCAACTGCGTCCGGTCGTGCAAAGGCCGAGGGACTTCGACGCCTTTTGGAAGCGGAAGGTGGCGGAGCTAAAGGCGGTGCCGGAGAACCCGGTGCTGACGCCCGGAGAGAGTGGGAAGCCGGACGTCGACTATGCGACGATCCGGATGGACCACGTGAACGGAACCAATGTCCACGGCCAGATCGCGCGGCCGAGGAAGCCGGGCAAGTACCCGGCGATGCTGATCCTGCAGTGGGCGAGCCCGCCCTACCGGCTGTGGAGCCCGTGGGTGACGGACCGAGCGGCGGAGGGGTGGATCGCGCTCAACATCCAGCCGCACAACGTGCTGCCGACGGAGCCGCAGTCCTACTACAACAGCCTGCCCAACGAGCTTAAGAACTACCACACCATCGGTCAGCAGGACCGGGAGAAAAACTACTTCGTCGAGATGTACCTGCGCGGCTACCGAGCCGCGGACTACCTCTCGCGCCTGCCGGATTGGGACGGCAAGACCCTGCTAGTGATGGGGACGAGCATGGGCGGGCAGCAGAGCTTTGCGGTGGCGGGGCTCCACCCGAAGGTCACCCACATGATCGTGAACGTGCCGGCGGGAGCCGACCTGAACGCGGCGCTCCACGGAAGGCAGGCGGGCTACCCGTTCCTTCCGTCGAACGACCCGAAGTCGATGGAGACCGCGCGCTACATCGACGCTATCAACTTCGCACCGCGCATCAGGGCCACGTCGCTGGTCGGAATGGGCTTCGTGGACACGATCAGTCCACCCGCCGGTATTTGGACCGCCTACAACCTGATCAGAGGGCCTAAGGAAGCGGCGGCGATGGTGGACTCGCCGCACAACAACTTTGCCACCCCCGAACAGCAGCGACCCTACACCTCCCGCGAAGCCGAGTGGCTGTCCGCTTTGGCGCGTGGGGAGAGGGTGAGGCTTAAGAAAGCTCCCGTCCTGCCCTAGGCAGGCCTGCGGTGTGGGGTCGGTGTTCCACCGACCCTCGGGCGTAGCCCGAGCCCCTTCTGATGACAGAGTGGACTGTTGGCAGCGACGGTTCTAGGCTCGCTCCGCTCGCATCCCTCCCCTTCGGTCATAGGCGTTGCTTTAAGGCGTTTCCGGAGCTGATGCCGCCCTTTCAGGGCTGGAGGGTTGGGTTGGGACCTCTCCCCAGGGCTGACGCCCTGGGCTATGGGATGGCGCCCCTTCGGGGCTGGGAGGGGGAAGGCTTTGGGAGCTGGATTGCTTAAAGCAACGCCTATGTCCCCTTCGGTTCCCCCTTCCGCTTCGCTCCAAGGGGCACCATTTCTGATTGCGGGTTCGGCTCTGTGCTCTCTGTGTCCTCGGTGGTGGGAAAAGTCACCGACGCTCTCCCTAGGCTCGCTCAGGAACTGCGACTTCAGCGAGTGTTGCCTTGCCGACAGGGGTTAACTCAACGGCGCCGACTGCGGCGGGGAGGACGTAGACGTCGCCGGGTTGGACGTTGTAGGCCGCTCCGTGGTGGCGTAGGATGCCGCTGCCTTCGAGGGTGACGAGGACTCGGAGGGCGTTGGGGGTGCCAACGGGGAAGGGTTGGTCGCCGGAGAGGCGGTCGACGTTGAAGAACTCGCAGGTAAACATCTGTTCGCGGAGGGCGGGTTTGGTTTCCTGGACCTTCGGCTCGGATGGCTTTACGGCGACCGCGTTGAAGTTCGTGCTCTGGATCGCCTGCTCGATGTGGAGCTCGCGGGGTTGGCCGGTCTTCTCGTCGACGCGGTTCCAGTCGAAGAGGCGGAAGGTGACGTCGGAGTTTTGTTGGGTCTCGAAGACGACCACGCCGCCGCCGAGGGCGTGGACGGTGCCGGCTTCGATGAAGAGGCCGTCGCCGGGGTTTGGGTTGAAGCTGGCGAGGTCCTGCTCTACGGTGCCGTCGGCGGAGTGGGCGCGCATTGCCTCTGGGGTTACGCCAGGTCGGAGACCGGCGTAGATGCTGCTCGACGGCTCGGAGTCGAGGACGAGCCAAGACTCTGTTTTGCCTCGCTCGCCGGGGGGGAGGAGGTCTTTGTGGTCGTCGGAGGGGTGGACTTGGACCGAGAGCATTTCCGTCGCGTCGAGGAACTTGAGGAGGAGGGGGTAGCGCTGGAACTGCCCATTCTGGCTTCCTAGCATCGCCTCGGGGTGTTCGGTGAAGAGCTCTTGGAGCGACTTGCCTTTGAGGGGGCCTTCGGCGACTCGGCTGGCGTGGTCGTCGCGGTCGCTGATGATCCAGGCTTCTCCAATGGGGCCGTCTCCCGGGAGGGGATCGCGGCTCCAGCGGGCGAGCCTTCGGCCGCCCCATAGACGGTACTGGAAGATCGGCTCGAATCGGAGGGGCGGGATGCTCATGGCATGAGTTTGGCCGGAGGGGCGAGGCGACCGCTAGTTGTTCGGTAGATTGCCCAGTGAACGACCGACCGAGCCCTGGATCGGCTTCACGGAAAGTTCTCGATGAACTCTGCTACCGCGTCCAGGGCTTTGTCAATCCGCTCGTCATGGTCAAGGTTGGTGGTATTCGGAATGATCTTAAGGATGGTGGCCAGACTCACCTTCATTAGTTCGTACTCGTCGTTCGCCACTTCCCAACTGCTGAAGTGCCGTGTGTGGACCATCCACCCGTAGATGCCGCATGTTATCGCGTACGGGCCGATGCTGCAGCCGACTTCGAGCGTGATTCGCGACCCCTCCTCGTGCTCCTCATCGAGCCGGATCCATCCATGTTCGGAGCCGCGCTTCCCCAGGCTGCGTCCCTTGTTGTAGGGCTGCCACGACATTCCTCCTCCTTCGTTTCCTCTGACGGCGGAGGACTACCCGTTCTTGAGGCAGCAGTGCTTGTACTTCTTGCCGTTTCCACAAGGGCACCGGTCATTTCGGCCGATCTTAACCTTCTCCGGCGTCGGTGCGCTTATCGGGACACCAGTTCGTATAGCACTAGTACTGGCCGTTCCCGGGCCGTACCATAGGGCTAGTGCCGCGATGGCGTCCCCGAAGGGGCCGATCCGGTCGGCATGGAAGCCTGCCGTGCGAGAGGGATCGTCTATGGCTTGCTGCAGCAGTTTTTGGAACTGATCGCTGGTCAAGGAGAGAGGATCGATTCGACCGTCCGCGATCGCCGCTTCCACCTGGTCTGCCAATCGCTCCAGACCAAGGAGGGCGACCGAGGTGCCCCACATCGCCCAGAAGTAGGACTCCGGCGGCTCCGGACGCTCGCTTAGTTGCGAAAGGAACCCCTCGATCTCCGTATGGCGTAGGCGGCCCGAGCCGCCTAAGTAGGCCATTGCGGCCAGCGCCATGGAGCGCACCCACTCGTCCGCTTCCTCGTGCTCGACGACCGACCGCAGAAGAGCCTCATCCCCGTCGAAGGTGCTGATCAGGATCGACGGGACGTCCTGGGTGAGGGCGTCGCCGAGAACGATCTCGGTGAGGTCGCCCAGCAGGAGCAGACCACAAAGGCTTGGAAAAGCGCGGGTTTCCCCCTTCTCTGCTAACAGGTAGATAATGGGGAGCAGGGACTCTTGGACGGCCTCGCTACGATCCTCTCCGGAAACGTAACGGTCGAGCCGATCCAGAATGGTCGCGACGCACTCGTCCCAGTGCTCTCGCAGGAAGACCATGGCGTCCCGAGGGAGAGGTCCGTCCCATCGGGCAATCGCCCATAGTGCGTGTTGGAGATCCATCGCTCCTTATAGCAGACGCTAGGCTCGGCGGAGCGCCATGGTCAGGGGGAGACTGCCGTTCGGTTTGTCATCGCTCCGCACGGGCTAACAGTCCGGTCCCTCGCAGGCCAGGAGGGGTTTGGGGTAGGGCTGGTAGATCTCTTCTAGGCGGGTGTGCTGATCGGGGCCTCCGGAGAGGGTGAAGAAGAAGGTCGCGCCATCGCCGGGGCTGCCCGTCGCCCATACGCGGCCGCCGTGGCGGGTGACGATGCGCTTCACATTGGCGAGGCCGATGCCGGTGCCGTCGGTCTTGGGGTCGCGGTGGAGCCTCTCGAAGGGCTTGAACAGCTTGTCGTAGTAGTCCATGTCGAACCCGATGCCGTCGTCCTTGACGTAGAACACGGTGTCTCCGGCGATGTTCGAGCTGCCGACGTGGACGTTCACGTGGCGAGTGGAGTACTTGCAGGCGTTCTCCAGCAGGTTGTGCAGAACGAACTCCACGAGCTGGGGGTCGGCGTGGGCCTGCATTCCTTCCTCGACCACGAGCTTGGCCGAACCGCTGTGACAGTAGGGTGTGATTTCCTCGGCTACTCGACGGGCGACTGCGGTCACGTCGATGTCCTGCCGCTTGACGTGGTGCTGGCCTAGGCGGGCAAACTCCAGAAGGTCGTCCACAAGGTCGGACAGCCGCTTACTGGTGTCGCAAAGGGAGTCGAGGTGATCGTGCGCCTCGGCCGGAAGGTGAGAGGCGTAGTCCTCCTGGGCGATGCGGCACTTGCCGATGATGCCGCGGATGGGACCTCGGAGGTCGTGGGCGATGGAGTAACAGAAGGTTTCTAGTTCCTGGTTCGCCTGCTGGAGCTGGGCGGTGCGCTTGAGCACCTTCTTTTCTAGCTCCTCGCGGTACTGGGCCAGCTCCTCTTCCATTAGCTTGCGCATGCTGACGTCGCCCACGACCTTGATGAACCCCGAGAGCTGCCCCGCCTCGTCGTAGATCGGGTTAATGTTGACGGTCGCGAAGAAGATCTGGCCGCTTTTGCGCACGCGCTCGCGTTCCTCGTAGAAATGTCCCTGCTTGACCGTGTTCTCAAGGTTGGCCTTGGGGTGTCCACTTTCCTGGTCTTCCTTAGTGTAGAGCATGCCGTAGTACTGGCCGATGATCTCGTGGGCCTCGTACTCCTTGATCCGTCGCGCGCCCTCGTTCCAGGTGGTGACGTACCCCTCGGGGTTCAGGGTGAACACCGCGTAGTCCTTGATGCTGTCAAGGACCTGCAGCATGATGGCGTTGTTGCTAAACGCCTCGGTTAGGCGCGTGTTGGGCATGTGGCGGTGGACGCGGAAGCCTCGGGGGAGGTTCCGGGTCGGGGAGCGTCGGTAGGTTTCTTTCACCACTAAGGACGCTAAGGGCACTAAGGTTCACAAAGGGTGGACAGGAGAATTTCCTGTTGGGCGCTTGGAACAAGGGTTCTCGGCGGTTCTGTTTTGGGTTTGCTCCGAAAGCAAGGCCTCGAATGTCGTTGGCTAGCGGGGCTTTAGGGGGAAGCAGACGTTCCAAGTGTTGTCGAAATGCCAAGGCTGAGGGCCGTCGCCGGTGGCGCAGAAGAGGTGGGTGGGGTGGCCGTCGACGATGAGCAGGTTGGGGCGTTCGAGGTTGGCTTGGACCGTCTCGGTGCCGTCGTCCCATTGGACGCGGCGGCTGTAGGCATTGCCGTGGAGGGTCCAGGTTAGGCAGTCCTTACTGGTGGCGTAGACGCCGGCGCCCCACTCGCCGGTGATGCCGCCGGAGTCGTTTTTGAAGTCGTCTTTCATGATCACGTGGAAGAGGCCGCCCTCGTGCCAGAGGTAGGGGTCCTCCACGTGCCAGTCGGGGTTGTCGAACTGGAAGATGGGCTGGTCGGACAAGCGCCGGTAGGGGCCTTCGGGGTGG
>Ga0216301_1000334_pt1 | contig 12891 bp, 16 predicted proteins | sample 4hB_Boncat_minus_FD_156203 | JGI IMG/M metagenome (GOLD analysis project Ga0216301, IMG submission 156203) | Terrestrial sediment cell enrichment communities for BONCAT metagenomics from Utah, United States - 4hB_Boncat_minus | ecosystem: Environmental > Terrestrial > Deep subsurface > Rock...
ATAACAACCAGGAGGGCGCACCTTGTTTCCGCTATTCGATTGTGGATGATCGGCTAACGATCAATGACTATGACAAACTGTCCCTGACAGCCGATCCAAATCCTCAGACGTGGGAAACCATCCATCAAGCATGTGGAAGGTGACGCGCTGGGGCTCACCATCCACATGGATAGTAACGGCGCAGTTAACCCGCACCACCAGCAGGGTGGTTAAATGAAAGACGTTGGCAGTGTAGTTATCGCTTAGCGTGATATTGCAGCACAGGTCGGCATCCTCAAAGTTGATTTCGCCATTGAGATCCATCAACGCGCACACCAACCTGCGCAGGTATCTATCACAGCCGTAAGGTGTAAACAGATGCCCCACGCGCTCCATGCAGTATTCTTCCAGTTGCGCGTATGTTGTTGAATCAATCTCTGCGTTAGTCATTGGTGGGTCCCATTTTAAAAGTTACTCTGCGGCCAATGGGGGCATCACCATCCCGAAAACTGATGATGTGTAGCCATCCCTTTTCTGGTTTGCCCCAATGTTCGGGCGGGGAGCTATGCGTTTCGTATATAGTGAGGAATTTGGTTCGCTTCGGTTCACCATCCCCAGCCAAAACAATAGACCATTCAATGAGGGTTAACAGCGTGTATTCATTGATCCCATCGGCCTCAAGCCACATTTGCACAGCCTCCCTGCTAAGGCAGAGTTGTGCCCGATCTAAATCCACGCTATCGCCAAACAACGCCACTTTTTCAAAGAGCTTGCGGGCAACACCAGATAGGGCATCGTCACACCATCCCCAATCCTTCAAATCGCGCTCCACCACTGCCGTGCAATAGCGTGTTAATAGCTCACGCTTTGCGGCATATTCTCCGAACGTTGCCATGTTCTCTCTCCTTAATTGGTTGATTCATTGGTTGATCCTCAATTGGTTGTACGCTTGCTGCGTGGAAAGCTGTAACATTTGATATCCAAACGCGTGGTGCGCTTGAGTGTCCCTTTGTGGGTGTGCAGCAACCACGCATTGCCGGAAGTATCGGCATCCTTAAATGCTTCGAGCGTCACTCCATCGGGTGTTTGATCCTGGGCGCGCTTAAGGTGCAATGAGGATGCACGGCGCTCCATATATGCATGAGCGCGCGGGATGTCTAAGCACAACGTCCCTGTGACGTCCGCAGTGATATCGGCATCCTGTGCAATCAACATCTCCCGCGTGAGCGCGCGAATCACTTCGGTTTTAACATGGGGTGCAATGTCCCCGCGCGCTTCAACTTGAAGCGCGCAGTATTCTCGGTATTCTTCCTCTGATAATTTGTCCATTTGCTCTCTCTCCTCTCACTCACTCCATTAAAGCTGGATATGAAACTCAAATCGCTCTGACTGGCTGATTTGGTTGCGCACCGTGTTGATCGTCCAATTGGCGGGATTGGTTGCGGGGCTATCCTGATTAATAGTCACTCCATCCTTTTCGCCCAACGCAAGCATGGGAGTACCCAGGTAACGGGTTACCATGATTTGTCCTGTGGGGCGTACAACCTGGAAGGATGCAAACGGAGCGACGATCCCCCTCTCTTGATTGCTATACACGTGGGATGTAACGTCATTGATCCCATTGCGCTCCTTTTCCAGCAGAGCGTATCCCAGCACGTTGGCGATGGGCTCCCGTGCAAGCTCTTTAATATCCTGGGAGATGGCGTCCAATGCTTTCTGATGGGCTGATTTGATTTCTTCCGTCGTGTACATGATTGAGTCCTTTCCTCGTAATTGATCGTTAGATCATCCTCTATCTAGTTACTTATGGCTAATAGCTCCATACACCTGCAACCGTAGCAGGGATTTTTTGGAGCGACAGCATGGGCCGCTATCGTTATATTGGTGCGCTCATCTGTGTGTTGCTCCTGGCGCTGGCGCTGCCGTCCTTAAGCGCCCCACACAGAGGGAGCACCATGAGCACGAAATACGCACGGGGGAGATTTGGCGGTATTGTGGGGGAGCGTTTCACCCCCCCTGAATTCGCGCGCTACGTGGACGGGCTCAACCTGTCCAAATGGCAGCCTGATTTTGTCGTCCTCCACAACACTTGGTTGCCTCATCTGTCTGCCTGGGGGACTGTCACAGGCGAAACCAGGATGCGCAATCTAGCGCGTTACTATGCGTCAAAGGGTTGGCGCGCGGGTCCCCATCTATTCATTGCTGATGATTTCATCTGGATATTCTCCCCGCTCACAGCGCCAGGCACCCATTCCCCCTCCTTCAATTCGCAATCTTGGGGCGTGGAAGTGGTGGGCGATTATGACGTGGAGTCCTTTAGTGGGGGCGTCCGATCCAACACCATTGCTGCACTGGCAACGCTCCACAATCGCGCGGGTATTGATCCGGCATCCCTCAAGCTCCATCGGGATGATCCGGGCACCAGCCATCATGGTTGCCCTGGACGTGGGATAGTGCGTGCAGAGGTAATTGCGGAGGTGATGGCGCTGTTGCACCCTATTACGGTGATGGTGCATGGGCGGGCTGTCCCGCACACAGGAGCCCACATGGATGGGGATCGGGTGATGGTCGCCCTTCGGGCTGTCGCCACAGCACTAGGATGGGCTGTGTATCGCGTGGGGGACGGCAAAGCCACCCTCGGGCGGGGGATGGCTGAGCGGGCGCTGCCTGTGACGATACAGGGATCGTCTGGTTATGTGCGGGCTGCCGATCTGAGGCAGTTAGGGGCAACGGTGGATTGGGATGGGCACAAGCGCCAATTATCCATCAGCGCTCCCTAGCAGGGTGACGGGCTCCCCATCCATAAGACCATCAATAGAGAATCAACAATTGAGAGGAGAGGATCATGCAGATTGATTTGTGCGGGTATCGCGTGGAAGCGCCTGAGGATGTGGTATTGCAGTGGCACAGCTATCCCTGTGGCAGATGGGAGCTAGTTGCCACCAGCGTCGAGCGGGCTGCCAAACCCCTTATTGCGGCTGATAACCCTAGTGGTGACGAAAAGCATGCATTGCTCAAGCAGGGAGTTGCCCAAGTTATTGGAGAGGGTGGGCGTCCGCATTATTTCCCGTTTGATTCAGATGCGCTCAAATTCCGTTACTGCACGGATTTGCTCTATCAGGATGGACTCAGGCAGGCTATGAATAACCTGCGTGCTCACACTGTAGATCAAAAATTGAAGGAATTGCTTGATGATGTTGATGAGGCAATGGAGCCATTGCGCAAGTATCTCAGGTATAGCCATCTATTTCGGAAATCCCACCAGTGCGATCATCCTGAGTGTGATGGATCGTGATGGCTGCCGGATAACTCCAACTTATGAGTGAGCGCCCGATTAACTTAGCGCGGGACGTCCCCACACACCTTATATACTAAGCACGGATCGGGTGGGATGGTGAGTCTATATAGCACACTCAAAAACTTTGTAACTAGGTGTTGACTCCCGGAAACGGGCATGCTACTATCTGACTGTAACCAGATATCAACTAATGAGTGTGTGCTGACATCGCCGCTCATTAGTAACATCTCAGCACCAGAGTAACGGTGTTGGGGACAACCAGACGGGGGAGAGGCGATGTCAGCGCCTCTCCCCCGTTTTTGTTTGCCTACTTTAAGGAGAGAGAAATGGGCACAGTATTACCGACAGATCAAGCATCAGCGTTAATTAATGTATTTGGCCGCGAGGATAGGGATAGGGTGAAAGTTGGAAGGAAACAACTCACACCCTTTAGCGCCATCTATATCTATGCTAGTGGCAGGCTACATGGGGAGCGTGTGTGCCATGTGGAGATGTTTGCGCCCACCGAAAAGGAGGATGCTGCTACAGCTTATGAGGCTTTGGAGCACCGTTATAGCCAGTCCTAATTGCCAGGATGGGCCAGGATGGCTCATCCTGGCAATCGGCACCCGCGATCTACTATCAACACTGCACTCAATGAGAGGTTGGAGCTAACGCCAACCAGAATAATACACAGAGGAGAAACAATCATGGCGACGTTACTAGCACCCGAACAAGCACAGCAATTGATCCCCAAATTGGAGCACATGGCTGGTGAAAAGGACTCATACGATTATATGCAGGACAACGTAAATGTGGGGATGGTGCAAGCGTCCCCCAAAGCGCCGATCTATGTCTATGCGAGTGGCACCTGGGATATGGAGTTAATCTGCCATGTGGAGGTGCATGCGGCGGGCACCAAAATGGCGGCGCGCAAAGCGTATGAGGCTATCTGCCAGCGCTTTGAGGATGATTTTGATACGGACGACTAAGCGACCAATAGACAGAGGAGAAACACCATGAATAAAAGAGTTGAGTTGCGATGGCATCATTATCCCTCCGCGCAATGGTGGGTGTTGACAGCGCTAGAAGGCAACGGGAAGCGTTGGGCAATGGCATCAACTTTTGACGCCAACAGTCTGGCTCATACGTTAGATTCAGCGGTGGATTTTTATACAAAGGAACGTGCAACAGTGACCGTTAACCCTGAGGTTTTGGATTGTGAGGCAGCCACCACGGTGAGTCTGTCGCCCCTGGAAGTCCTGGATAGGATGACAACCATGTTAGGGGGCATGACTGCCTCTGCGGAATTGGTTGCTAGTTTGGCGGATGATTATGCGCTGCCCCAACTGGTGACGCTGGCTCAGGATTTCGCCAATATGCAGGCCGTGCTGCTTTTGCAGGTTGCACGTTTGCAGGCAAAGGAGTTTGCTGCTAGTGAGGATCAATCATGAGCGACGATAACGCCCAGTTAATCGGCACCCTATTGGCTGTGATTGCGGATGGGGTGGAGAGGATCGGGATAGCCACCCACCAACACCAGGATGCCGAAATGAGCCGGTTGGGGCTGGCGCTGGTGGATGCCCATGCCGCACTCCAGGGATATGCTGATGGGCTGTCTGGTAGGGCTGTGGATGATGATGCGTTTCTCAGGCACCTGGAAGCAGAGGAAATCGCCATGCGGGTGGAGCTATCCCGCCAGGAGCGGGAGCATGAGCGCCTGATGTCGAAATACCGGGCGGCGGGGGAGGACTGGATACCCTGCATGGGGATCATCGATCAACTTGCAGATGAGGATGCGGACAGCTAATTGCGATTGTAGCCAGTTAATCAACCAGGGGGATCAAAGGACTATGGCACAGCCGATCAAACAACCGATCAACCAGCAGACGGATGGAGAGAGGATCATAGAGATGGGCATCATGGGCGGCATGAGCATGCGCGAAATTGCCGAAGAGTTGGAGGCTGAGCCTGAGGATATCCATGCGGCTATGCGCCAGACGTTGCGGGATTGGCAGTATCGCGTCCCCCTGTAGATGGAGCGGGCTAATTGTAGATGGGCACAGCAACAACCTGGAGAGTCAATCGATTCTCCAGGTTGTTTGTTTTTGCAGGAATGAGGAGAAACGCACCAGTATAATATATGTAAGACAGAGAATAAATTAAGAAATCATCGGAAAGGATCAAGATGAGCCACACCAGCCACACAATTGCAGATGACAGCCTCACCACGGCTGAGCGTTTTGCCCGCCGCACGTCTGGCGCTAACGCCGTTAGCGCTGAATACCATGAGCGCATCCACGCCCACATGGATGAGCGCCAGATAGATACATCCCTCAGGCTGCCGTATGAGCGCCTGTTGTCCCATCTCACTCTGTCCCCCTGGAAGGCAGACGGGGGGATTGTGATGCCGTCTGAGAAAGTGGCTGAGTGCTGGGATCAAACGGCCCAATGGTCTAATAACAATTTCCACAGCGCCCCCCATCTGCACGATTTTGGCCGCGCGTTGGGGATCGGGATGGAGATACAGGCTCACGATTGGTATAACAATCGCTGCCGCCGAATTAACAAGCTCCAATTGCCCAAAGCACTGCGGCCCACCATAGAGGCAGAGCTATCCCTAGATTGGCATAGAGACGGGCTGGTGAGCCTGTGGGATGGCTCCAAGCTCTCTCCCCGCAAGCGCACAGAGCAACGCGAGAGGATGGAGGCAGACGCTAATAGCCATCTGCCTGAGTGCAAGTGTGAAACAGCACGGCGCTGCATGGTCTATCTCAATTCTGTGAAATCCAACCGCTATGCCCTCAATGCCGATAATTGGGATGCTGTGCGCCAGGATATCCTCAGCAATTCATCGGGACGGGCACAGGCTCAAGCTCTGAGAGTTCTGTCCAACATCAAAGCTCAGCCTGTGCCCTACTATCGCCCCACTGCCAAAAGCGTGCGATTATTCGGGACGTCGGAAAATCTCACCATGCTATCCAAAAAGTATCGGCAGCAACTCTATCCGACATGGATTGATGCTGATTTGCGATCCTGCTATCTGGCTGTGGCTGCACGTCTGTGGGATGTGCCAATTGCTCATCAATATTTGGAGCGCGAGGGGGAATCTGTCTGGACGCAGTTACTCAATGCATTGGGGGTGGAGCATACACCAGACAATAAGGGCAGTCTCAAATCTGCGTTCTATGGGCTGTTTTTCTTTTTAGGAGCCAAAAAGCTGCGCACCCATCTCAAGAAGTCATTTGGAGCCACTGCATACGATGATTTCATGAGCCACCCTCTCATTGTAGAATTGCACGCCGCGCGCCAGCGCCAATATCAAGCTATCCGCAAGCAGGGATATGGAGTTGATCTGTATGGTGAGTGCTTGGAAGTGAGAGGGGACAATATCCGATCCATCATGGCTCAACAGATGCAATGCTATGAATTGGAGCTATTGGAGCCTGTGTTTTCTCTGGCTGAGGAATTTCGGGACAATAGCAGAGGATTCAGCGTCACCCTCATGCAGCATGATGGATTGAGCTTTGTGCCCCATCGGATACAGGAGACTCAGCAATGGAAGGAGCGATTATCTAGGGCCGTTGCACGGCGGGCGGATAACTTGGGCGTGAGTACGTATCTCACGTTTGACTGATTAACTGTTGTATTACGTTAATTTTCAATCTCGTTTGATTTATTTGAACATAGTGTGTCTGTTACACGTTGTATTAGTTAACAATCCTCTAAGGCTGAGCACCCTCTGGCTCATGGATCATCTACATGGATAGTCTACAGAGAGTATATGGATTGTCTGAAATCAAGCAAAAGGATACAAAATGTGTCAAATAAATCAAACTACATTGAAAATGAGCATAGGGACGATCTACTGTCTGGCTGTCTGTACTTTCTCATGTACTTTCTCATGTCTATTTTCTTCATGCTCCCTCTTGAGGCTCCCCACAGACGTAATGGTACATTAGTCGTTTTGTGCCTGTATGCTGCTAAAAGAGTGTCAAACGTTAACACACACACTATTTGAGATTGGCTGTTTTCAACACCAGACACCCCCACAGACGTAATGGTAACGTCCCATCTTAGTGCCTAACTGATGCAAAAAGTGGTCCCAACTGCACAGGCGTTACACTTTGCAGATTGGCTTTTTGGGATTACACACCAGACACCCCACCAGGAGCCTCAACACGCATCTAACGGGCTGGGATGGCTCAACACCCACAAAACCAGACACACCCACGCTCTAGGGGCTGTGAGAGGCTATACAGAGCATCCCTGTGGGGGATCAAGCCCCTTATAGCTGGGAGAGGGATAGTCTGGTGATGCTGGGCGCATCTACCGGGATGGCTATCCCCATTAAGTAGATCGGCAGGGATAACCAGGGGGATGGGCATAGGGAGCCCATAGGGAGCCACCAGGAGGGACAGGCTATCTGTTGCCCATCCTGGTGGCTTTGGCGGGGGTTACTGCTTGGAGCGCCGCCGCACTTTGAGGGGGCCGGTAGATGCCGCCGCGCGCTCTAGCTCTGCCACATGAGCGGCTGCCGTGGTGGGATCGGCTAACATCTCCTCATGCCGACCATCGGCAGCCAGATCCTCAGCCATCTCATGCGCCAACTTGGGGGCGATCCTCTCCAGATCGGCGCGCGGCATGGGTGGCACCCGGTAGCTGGTGGAGCCATCCGCATGGGTGGTGTTGCCCCATGTCCGCACCCATGCCGCCACATCTGGCATGCTACGGTGGTACTGGGCCGTTGCGCCCGTCCCCCTTTGCGTGGTGATGAGCTTGATGGGCGGCAACGTGGTGTTGCCCTCTGTCCGCAATACCGGGACCATCACCTCATTGGGCACATCTCCCACCACCCGGAATTCCCGGAAGATACTACGCAGGATTTTATTCTTTTGCAGGTTGTTGAGGGTGCTCCAATTGGCAGCTTGATCCCTCAAATTGCCCGTGGGCAAATGCTCTGCCAACTCCCTTTTGGTGTGCTTAATCTCCTCTTCGGCTGCCTCCCATTGCTCCCGGTATTGCCGGGTGAGTTTGCGGATTGCCCGCTCAACCCATTGCTCAAAATCGGCATCCTGGGGATCGGCCACGGCAGCCGCAGACGTCTCAGCCTGGGGCCGCATTTCCTTTTCAGCTTCCAGACATGCCGCGCGCCGTTTCTCTGCCTCAGCCTGCCAATGCCGCAACCGATCATCCAATCTGCGGGCGCTATCCACCCCATCGATGTGCGCAAATACCTCACCGTGATAGCGTTCCATGAAATCGTTAATCCAATCGTCCATTTGCTGCACGGGGGTGGTGTAATGTCGGGTGGTGTCTGACTTGCGGGACGCGCGCCGCAATTCACCAGCTTGCGGGCGGCAGATGTAACGCGGGCTGGTTTTACCCGGATGCCGGATCAACCGATTGCCGCAACTACACACCAGCAATCCCTGCATGAGATAGCCATCCGGGTTGATAATCCCATACGTGCGTTTGCCTGCCGCCGCCCCCTCCATGCGCTCCTTAATCCTGGTCGCCGTATCCTCATCAATCACGGGCGGGAGCGTGGGAAACAATAGCCCATAAAACGCCTGATAGCCCAACAATGCGGGGGATTTCAGCCAGTCCTTAACGGTGCGGGTGTTCCAAAAGCTCCCTCCCTCTGCGTTGGGCGCTTTGTAGCCTTCCTCAGCCAGCCGTTTCGCAACGTAGAAATAGCTGGCGTCCGATCCATCCGTTTTGCCCTCCAAGTAAATCTCAACCAATCGCTTGATGGCTTTGGATCGTTCGGGATGCAGGATAGCTTTGCCCGTGTTTTCATCCACGGCGCACCAGGATGGCAATTTGCCGTACGGATAGCCCGCTTCCATCAGCGTGATGTGTCCCCGCATGCAGCCGCTCAATACCTCTTTGAGTTTTTCGCTGGCAATCAACCCATACATCACAGCCGCGAATTTGCCCGCCCCATGTTGATCGTTCAAATCATCCAAGTTATCCACGGTCCCCCTCAACTTGATGGGGTGCTCAGCATCCGAAAAGTAAGTCAACAGATCGGACGTCAGATCGTAAGAGCGGGACAGCCGCGACAGATCGGTGACATAGACGCTGTGGATGCTGCGGGCGCACTCTCGCAAGTGGGTGAGCGCTGGGCGATAGTTAACGTGGGTGGAGGCGCGGCGTCGGTATTTCTCAGGCTCATCCCCCACATCCAACCCCTTCGTTTTGATTTGCGCAACGTGTTTCCGCAAATACTCTTCCATGCTGGCGATTTCGGCAGCGCTGTAATCTCTGCGGCCCATAATCACGCTCTGAAACACATGGGCATACAGGCTGGCGCGTCTGGCTCTCTGTTTGGCGATTTCGGATTTATCGTCATAGGGCACATCCCCATGAATACCGGCATCTGTCAGCACCCTAAAAGCCAACCCCTGAGAGACGCATGCCCTAATACCGGACAACACTTGATCCCGTACGCTGAGCCCATCCATCTGCTGTATCTGGTTGGCAGCACGGCGCTTTTTGGTTTTGCGCTGGGTTTGGTCAATAGTACTCACCCGCACATACACGACCGCGTATTTGTCGCCCACCAGACGCAGGGTGTGCTCCACGCCATCCGCAATCACGCGGGTATAGATGGGCGTGCTACACAACCCCACAGCAGCGCCATTGCCCACTGTGGCAGCCTCAACGGGTTTGCGGGTGAGCACGTGAGCCAGGATATCCTCCACGCTCACAATTGTGGTTTCCATCTCAATCATCCCCATATTAGTGCCTCCACCTTATTGTATCGGCACAGCACACATGAGGGATGCGAGGGGAACGACACGCACGTGGTGCTCTACGACGACCAGGGCGGGCGCAGCGCGGCTCGGCTGTGGTTTGTGCTCAGCGCCTACGGGCACGAGAAGGTGAGCCTGGTCAACGGCGGCTGGCTGAAGTGGAGCGCTGAGAAGCGGCCGGTAGCCACGGACACGCCGCAGGCGGTCGCCGCGACGTTCACCCCCAGGAAGACGCCGGCGATGGTGTGCGCCTCGCCCGAACTGCTGGCGCGGAAGCCGGATGTAGTGGTGCTCGACACCCGTTCCGACGCGGAATTCAAAGGCGAACAGCTTTCGGGCGGCGCGAAGAAGACGGGGCGGATCCCCAACAGCGTAAACGTGGACTGGAAAGAGACCGTAACTGGCCCTTACCTGGTGTTCAAGAGCGCCCCGGATCTGAAGAAGCTGTTCGAGAGTAAGGGCGTCACGCCGGATAAAGAGGTGGTGACTTACTGAGCGTCCGGCGGTCGTGCGTCGCACGGCCTCTTTACGCTGAAGCTGCTCGGCTACCCCAGGGTCAAGGTCTACTACGGCTCGTTCGCCGATTACACGAACCGGCCGGACGCGCCGGTGGAGAAGTAGCCGACATCCGCCGCTGCAGATGCGAAGCCTGCAGCGGCTGGGCGGACGTTCGGGACGCGAGCGGTCAGCGCACCTGGACTGGGACCGGCAAGACGTGGCTGATCATGTAGTTGCGGCGGTCCGGGTCTCGCTGCAGTGGCTGCACGCGTCCGCCCTTGTCGATGGCCCTCGCCATCAGCACGTGTCGGCCACCGTCCGCCGGCGCTCGCCACTCGTGTCGCCAAAGGCGCCAGGTGAACGGCGCCGACTCTCCGTATAGGCGCGCCCGCGACCACTGCCGCCCGCCGTCCGTGCTCACCTCGACTGCGGAAACGGTTCCCTCTCCCGTCCAGGCGGCGCCGCGAATTTCGTAAGGCATTCCGGCCGGGATGATCTCCTCGGGAGTGGGGCGGGCGATCTGCGCCTTGAGCTGGATGGTGGTGATCGGCGTGAGGCTGGGGCCGCCGGAGCGGCGCTGCCAGTAGGCGTAGTCGATAGACTGGAAGTGGCCGTGGAACGGCTCGTCGGTCACGATGATCCGGGTGAGCCACTTGACGGACGCCATTCCGTACCAGCCGGGGACCACCGCTCGCAGCGGAAAGCCGTGGGCCGCCGGCAGCGCGCTCCCGTTCATGTGATGGGCCAGGAGCACCTCTCCGCCCCGCGCCTTCTCTATCGGCAGGCTGCGCGCGAAGCGGATCTCGCCCGGCAGGTCGCCCGCTTTTCCACTATCCGCCCCTTCCAGAATCACCTCCACCGCGCGCGAGCGCACTCTCGCTCGGTCCAGGAGCGCCGCCAGGGGGACCCCGGTCCACTCGGCGACCCCCACGGCTCCGAGCTGCCATTGCAACCCTCGCACCTTGGGGTCGAGGAACGCCCGGTTGTTTCCCGCGCATTCCAGCAGCGCCGGGCGAGTCCGCGAAGGCAGGCGGCGCAGTTCGCCGTAGCTGATCTCGAAGGGACGCTCCACCGCTCCTTCAATCCGAAGCCGCCAGGCGTCCGCGTCCACTGCGGGCTGCGCAAAGTGGTTGCGGATGTAGAATTGCTCCATCGGGGTGATGAAGCTGTTCAGGGTGGAGAACGCGTACTCCAGGTTCCGGGGTTCCGCCTCCCGGACGATCAGCCCCGCTTCCTCCGCCGCTCGTGCGGGCGGCTGCGCGACGGCGGCAACCGCCGCGGAGGGCGCCGCGGCCAGCAGCGCCGCGCCTTTAAGGAAGCTCCGCCGGCTCCGGCCAGCCTGTTCCAGCTCATCGAAATGCATCGTTGACCTCCGAGGCGCGTTTCCGACCCACCTGGCCGCCGCCCGCCCCATGATTTGCAGTTGCCGCAACGGCTGGTGATGTGATCACCAGCGCTCGTGGTATTGGAGCCAGGCTGTGTGGGCCGCGGCAATCACCATATTACTGCGAGCGACCGCGCGCCGCCATGCATCCAGCGATTCCGTTCCAGGTCGCTGCCCGGGCAGAGTTACGCCCAATGCGCCAGCCGCTCCGCTAACCCGAGCGCGTTGGGCGTGGCTTCGCCGGCCGCGGTGTTGTCGAAGATGCACCAGCCTCCCGATGGCGCCAGCACGGCCGCCAATTCATCGAGGTACTCTTCCGAATAGCGTGAGTAGTAGGTCTTCGGAGAGCCATGCAGGCGGTAATAGGCGATGCCGCGCCAGCCCCCCGGCACGGCTGCTGCGGCAACGGGGGAGGGGTCGGCCGCCACGCGACCCACCTGGAAGCTCGTAAGGAGTTGATCTGCGTCGACGGAGAACCAGGTCGGGTGGCGAGGCTCGCACACGACGCCGCCGGCGAACCGGCCACGCAGACCGCCAAAGAACGCCTCCGCTGCCTCCGGGTCGAACTCAAGGCTGGGCGGGAGCTGGATGAGCAGCACGCCCAGTTTTTCGTTCAGCGCGCCTGCCTCCGATAAGAACCGCTCGAGCGGCGCGTCTGTATCGACTAACCGGCGACTGTGGGTAATCTCCCGGGGCGCCTTAACTGCAAACCGGAAGCCGTCTGGAGTGGATGCGGCCCATCGGGCATAGGTCTGGGCGCGATGCGGGCGGTAGAACGAGGAGTTGATCTCGACCGCCGAATACCGCTGCGCGTAGCGCTCCAGATGGGAGCCTTCTGCGGGAAACCAGGCCGCGTACTCGCGGGGGATCGACCAACCCGCGCAGCCGATCCGGAACTCTGGAGAGGCCATCGGCAGAACTACGATCTTCTAGTCACAACGGGAGAGGCTGTGTGGCGGCCTGGTTTACCCAAAAGAAGGCGCCGGGGACAC